>JABAHS010016035.1_pt3 | contig 15052 bp, 11 predicted proteins | sample 7062111 | NCBI WGS metagenome assembly JABAHS01 (sample SAMN14534600, study PRJNA622989) | marine sediment metagenome | biome: marine biome [ENVO:00000428]; feature: marine pelagic biome [ENVO:01000023]; material: deep marine sediment [ENVO:00002113]; isolation source: pool of 4 deep marine... | reverse complement strand
TTCGCCAACTGGTCTCAATCGGCCACCAGCTCGCGCAATTCCTTGGCGGCCACAGATAGGGTCGCGATGTCGAAGGCGCCGCGCAGTTTCATCTCGTCAAGCATCGCGACGAAGCGCTCGACCTGGGCGCTGCGCTGTTGCAGCCATTCGTCGACGAGCTGCTCGATGTTCTTCTTGCTGCGTTTCCTGAGAATGTCCGCCGCCATGTCGCGCCGGATGCTGAAGAACTCGTCGCGCAGGTTGCTGCGCGCCATGGCCTGCCAGCGGCCCCTTACCCTGACGTCCTCCGCACCTGCGTGCAGCGCGAAGATGCCCAGCCTGTCGTTGAACAATGAGTATACGCGCGCAGACTCCATGACATCGCGCTTGTACTCGGCGGCAAGATCAGTGATATCGAGACCCGCCCGCGTGAGCAGCAGCGCCGCCATCTTGTCGGCGAGTTTCTCCGGAACGCCCATCTTGACATAGTTCGTCGTGGCCTTTGCATGGCGTTCTCTCGCGGCCGTCGACATGATGCCCCCGGTACGCCCGTACACGGTCGACATGCCGTCCTTGAGCCGATCCACCAGGCCGTCGATGTCCACGGAATCGCCGTAATGCTCGATGATCCAGTAAGTCGCATGACGTTGAGTGCGGGAGAGTTCGAAAAGCATGGACATCTGCGCCGACGCCGGGATCACGTTGTCGAGTTCTTCGATCGTGCGGTTGAGCGCGCCCGCGCGCACGATCTGCCGCGCGACCGTGTAGGCGCGGGCGATCGTCATGACGTCGGCCCCGGTATCCAGTTGCACGCGCTTCACGAATGCGGGCCCCATCCGATTCACGATGTCGTTGGATATGAGCGTCGCGAGGATTTGCGGGCTCAGACGATGCATGGGGATGAACTCGGCGTAGCGGCGTCTCAGCACCTCGGGGAAGTAGCGCATCGGGTGCGTCTTGAGGAAGTCCTGGAGTTTCTCCTGCCGCGAGGTCAGCGCATTGTAGACATCGATCTTGGCGTAGCTCAGGACGACCGCCAGCTCCGGCCGGGTCATGCCCTGTTTGCGCGCCTTGCGTTCCTCGATTTCCACTTCGTCCGGCAGGTACTCCAGGTCGCGGTCGAGCAGGCCGCTGCGCTCCAGCCCGGTGATAACCCGCCCTATCTCGTCGATGCGCTCGAGCGAGCGTACCTCGCTCATGCTCAGTGCCTGCGTCTGCATGTAATTGTTGCGCAGGACGAATTCGGCCACATCGTCGGTCATCGAGGCGAGCAGTCCGTTGCGTTTGCTGCGCGACATGCCCTTGCTCTTGGCAACATCGCTCAGGAGGATCTTGATGTTGACCTCGCGATCGGAGCTGTCGACACCCGCGGAATTGTCGATGAAGTCGGTGTTGACGCGACCGCCTCTCAGGCTGAATTCGATGCGCGCCCGCTGTGTCAGGCCGAGGTTGCCGCCTTCCCCGATCACCTTGCAGCGCAGCTCGTTGGCGTTGACGCGCACATTGTCGTTGCTGCGGTCGCCCACGTCGGCGTGACCTTCGGTGCTGGCCTTGACGTACGTGCCGATGCCGCCGTTCCACAACAGGTCGACATGCATTCGCATTATCGCCCGAATCAGTTCGTCCGGCTGCATGGATGACTTCTCGGTCTCGAGCATCGCACGCGCTTCTTTGCTGAGACGAATGGTCTTCGCCTGGCGCGAGAAGACACCGCCGCCCTTGGAGATGGCCGCATCGTCGTAGTCCGTCCAGCCCGAGCGCTGCAACCTGAACAGCCGCTGGCGCTCTTTGAAACTCGCGGCCATGTCGGGGTCGGGGTCGAGGAAGATATGCAGGTGATTGAATGCGGCCACGAGCTTGATCTTGCGGGACAGCAGCAAGCCGTTGCCGAACACGTCGCCACTCATATCGCCGATGCCAACGACTGTAAACGGGTCCGACTGCGTGTCGAGACCCTGTTCACGGAAGTGACGCTTGACGGCCTCCCAGGCGCCCCGAGCCGTGATGCCCATCTTCTTGTGGTCGTAACCGGCGGAACCGCCTGACGCGAAGGCATCGTCAAGCCAGAATCCGTAACTCTGTGAAATCCCGTTGGCGATGTCCGAAAATGTCGCGGTGCCCTTGTCGGCGGCGACGACGAGGTACGGATCATCGCCATCGCGGCGAATGACGCCCTCAGGCGTCACCACCTCGCCATCGACGACGTTGTCCGTGATGTCGAGCAGGCCGCCGATGAATGTCTTGTAGCAGGCGATGCCCGTTTTCATGACGATCTCTCGGTCGCCCTCGGGCATGCGCTTGCAGAAAAATCCACCTTTCGCGCCGGTCGGCACGATGACGGTATTCTTGACGATCTGTGCCTTCATCAGGCCCAGAACCTCGGTACGGAAGTCCTCGCGCCGGTCGGACCAGCGCAGCCCGCCGCGTGCGACATCGCCGGCGCGCAGGTGCACGCCCTCGACTTCGGGCGAGTAAACGAAGATCTCGTACTTCGGCCGCGGCAGCGGTGCTTCGGGAAGGCGCGTCGGATCGAGCTTGATCGAGATGCAGTCGCGGTGCCCGTCGAAGTCGCCGGGCAGGTAGTAGTTGGTTCGCAGCGTCGCATTGAACGCGCCGGCGAACGCATTGAGGATGCGATCCTCATCGACGTTCTTGGCCTTGCCGACTTCGCGACGGATCGATGGCATCACCGCGTTCAGCCGCCGGGTTCTTTGTGCCTTGACCAGCGCCGGGTCGAACATCGCCTGGAATTGCTCGGTCAGCAGGCCGACGAGCCGAGCGTGCGCAACGAGTACGTCCTCCATGTAGTCCTGGGAGAAAGGCAGGCCCAGTTGCTGGAGGTACTTCGCGTAGCAACGCAGGAGCGCGGTTTCGCGCCAGTCGAGTTCGGCGCTCAGTATCAGGCGGTTCAGGCCGTCGTTTTCCGCCTTGCCGTCGAGGACCATCATGAAGCACTCTTCGAAGCGCTCCGACGCGGCTGCGACATCGAAATCGGAACCGCTTTCATGCCGAAGGTTGAAGACCTGGATCCAGAACGACTTGTTGGCCCGCAGGGACAGTTCATACGGGTGCTCGGTGTGAACTTCGAGACCCATTCCTTCGAGGATCGGCAGAGCCCGCGACAGGGCCAGCGGTTCCTCCGAGCTGAAGATGATGAAGTGCAGGAATCCCGGCGCGGCGTCCGAGGGCCGGTACAACTCGACGGACCGGCTGGCGCCGGCACTCAGCATTCTGTCGATGGAACTGATGTCGCTACAGGCGTCCTTGGGATCGGTCTCCGCCTGGTAACCCGGCGGGAATACGTCGCCATAGATCCTGAACAGCTTGTGGCCTTCGACGTCGCCGAATGCCTCCAGCATCTCGCCGCGTAGCTTGTCCGACCAGCTGACCACCACCGCGGCCAGCTTCGCCTCGATGTCCTGGATACTGATGCGCGGCCGCTCGCGCGGCGCCGTCCGGACAATTGTGTGAAGCCGTGCCAGCGGCGAGTCGGAGATTTCGACGCTGGAATCGACGGACGTCCCGTCGAAGGCTTCCTTCAGTACCTTTTCGATGCGCCTGCGAACGGCCGTCGTATAACGTTCGCGCGGTACGAAAACGAGGCACGAGAAGAAGCGCCTGAACGTGTCGCGACGGAGGAAGAAACGTACGCGCTGCCGATCCTGCAGATTCAGGATGCCTATCGCGGTACGCGACAGGTCGGGGATCGAACTCTGGAATAATTCGTCGCGTGGAAACGTGTCGAGGATATGCCTCAATGCCTTGCCGCGATGCCCCGTTGCCTCTACGCGGGAACGTTCGATGACCTTGCTGACCTTGTGGCGCAACAACGGGATGCTGCGCGGGCTCTCGCTGTAGGCAGCCGATGTGAACAGGCCAATGAAACGCCGCTCACCGACCGCCTTGCCGGATTTATCGAATTCTTTGATGCCGACATAGTCGAGGTAGACGTGCCGGTGGACCGTGGAGCGGGAATTGGCCTTCGTCAGTATGAGCCAGTCCCGCGAACGTGCCAGGCGTTGCATCTCCCGGGTCAGCTCGACGGTCTTGTTCTGGCCCCGCTCGTCGTGCGACAACAGGCCGAGGCCACTGCCCTCGATGGGCGTCAGGAATATCTTTTGCTTCCGGTAGGAAAGCCTGTACTCGCGATAGCCGAGGAAGGTGAAATGGTTGTCGACCATCCAGTCCAGGAGCTGCTGGCTTTCCTTGCGCATCTCCTCGTCCACGCCCGGCGGTCCGAATTCGAGTAGCTCGCGCGCTTCCTGCATCTTCCTGCGCATCTTGCCCCAGTCGCGAACGGCTACGCGCACGTCGGCCAGGACCTTGAGGATCTCCTGCTTCAGCAGCTTGATCTGCTGCGCATCCGTTTCCTTGTCAACCGCGAAACGAATGTAGGATTCGAGCTGGCCATTCTTGTCATCGCGCTCAAGGATCTGCTCAATCTTGCCGCGACTGTTGCGGACGACTCGAATGATGGGATGCACGGTGATATGAACGGTCAGACCCTGCCGGTTGATCGCCGCAACCACGGAATCGACCAGGAATGGCATGTCGTCGTTGACCATCTCNNCGACCCGGCCGTGCAGGTCTTCGTAAGGGACGTGGGCAAAATACTGGCGAAGGAAGAGCTTGATCTGCTGCCGGTTCTTCAGGATTTCGGACGGCACCCTGGAAGCCACGATGGCGTCGACGATCATTTCCCTGACGTCGCTTCCCCGGCGATATTCGGTTCGTGTCACTCTTGACTCTCCGGCTGCGCATGGCAGCGCGAACGCTTGACGTTGTCGGGCGGCGCTATTCTACGCACTAAATTGGAGCAACGGAATTGTCAGGGCGTTCCGAGCAGTCGCGCTTTGGCCAGCAGCCGCTCCATGACCACGTTGAAGACTTCGATGTCTTCGTCCTTGAGCCCGTGCAGTAGATCGCGCTCGAACTGCAGCGCAAGCGGCGCGACCTCGTCGTGGACGCGCTTGCCTTCCTCCGACAGGTTGAGGATCGACCGGCGCCGGTCGGCGTCCGCGAACTCGCGGTCGAGCCGCCCGTTCTTGATGAGCTTGGTGACGGCGCGGCTCACCGCCACCTTGTCCAGCATGGTGCGCTCGGCCACCTCGACCGCGGAAAGTCCCGGGAAGCGCCCCAGGATCGCGATAACGCGCCATTCCGGGATCGTCAGGCCGAAGCGCTTGTCGTAGACGCCCGCGATCTTGGTGCTCACGGTATGCGAGAGCACCGCCAGCCGGTAGGGCAGGAAGTCCTCGAGGATCAGCTCGTCGGTCATCATCGTTCTCGATTTGTGCGCGTGATGCTTCGAGAACGTTACCACAAGCCGGTTTCCGTTCAACCGTGGAACAAACCTATGGGTGGCCTCAGGCGAGATGCGGCAGGTGCAGATACTCGAGCGACTGCATCTCGATAAGGCGGCTGACGGTCCGCTCGAACTCGAATCGCAGGCGGTTGCCCGAGTAAAGCGCGTCCGGCGGCCGTTCGGCCGATACCACGAGCTTGACATGACGATCGTAGAATTCGTCGACCAGCGCGATGAAACGGCGCGCCTGGTTCTCATGATACTCATCGAGCGCCGGCACGCCGGAGAGGATGATCGTCGGATACCAGCGCGCGATCTCGATGTAGTCCGCCTGGCTGCGCGGACCGTCACACAGCTCGGGAAAGTCGAACCAGGCGATACCCTTCGCGCAGCGACGGGTTCTCAGCCTGCGGCCATTGATCTCGAGATCATGGTCTTCCTCGATCTGGATGGATGCCGATTCCCCGAAGATCTCGCGCAGCCGTGTGTCTGCCGCTTCATCATCGGGGGTGAGGTAGGTTCCCGCCTGTCGCAGGAGCTCCAGCCGGTAGTCCTTGTCGCCGGCGAGCTCGACGACCCGGGTGTAACGCTCCAGTGCGTCTATAGCCGGGAGAAACCGCTGCCTCTGCAGGCCGTCGCGATACAGTTCGTCCGGCCGCGTGTTCGACGTTGCAACGAGTGTCACGCCCTGGTCGAACAGCCCCTGTAGCAGCCGGCCGAGGATCATCGCGTCGCCGATGTCGCTAACGAAGAACTCGTCGAAACAGAGCACGCGCGCTTCGGTGGCCATGTCGCGGGCTACCACGGCGAGCGGGTCTTCGATATCGCCCAGCGCGCGCAGCCTGTCGTGGACGTCTTTCATAATCCTGTGAAAGTGCGCGCGCCGTTTCTCCTCGAGAGACAGCGTCTCGAAGAAGAGATCCATGAGAAAGGTCTTGCCGCGACCAACGCCGCCCCAGATATACAGACCCGTTGTCCGGGGCGCTGCAGTTCGTTCCCGGGCCAGGAGTCGTGCGAGACCGCGTCTCGGCGCTCGCGCTGCGAGGAGATGCTCCTGCAGATCGGCAAGCACGTCGACAACGATTGACTGGGACGGATCACGTACGTGTCCGTGTCGCAGCAGATGCTGCTCGTAAGCGTCACGAATACTCAATGATGCGATCGCCCGCTGTCTCTGTGAGGATGTGGTCGTCAAGGTTACAATGCACCACTCAGTGTCGCCAGACGCGAGGTCTGCGGCAACCGTCAGCCAGGCAAGAAGAACGGACAATCATGACTGAAGCCACCGAACGTGAATCCATGGAATTCGACATCGTCATCATCGGTGCCGGCCCGGCCGGGCTCGCCGCTGCCTGCCGACTCATGCAGCTCGATGACAGCCTGTCGGTCGTCGTGGTCGAAAAAGGGTCCGAGATCGGAGCGCACATCCTTTCCGGCAACGTCTTCGAGCCCTCGGCCCTTGACGAGCTCTATCCCGATTGGCGCAACATGGGTGCACCCGTCACGACGGCCGTCAAGGGTGACGACATTCATTACCTGACCAGTGACTCCGGCGGCATCAAGGTTCCCGGACTGTTCGTGCCGCGCCCGATGCACAATGAGGGCAACTACATCATCAGTCTGGGCCGCCTGTGCCAGTGGCTCGGCGAGCAGGCCGAGAATGCGGGTGTAAACGTGTTTCCCGGTTTTGCCGCCGCGGAAGTGCTTTACGACGACCAGGGTCGCGTCAAGGGCGTGGCGACGAGCGACATGGGGGTCGGCAAGGACGGCGCGAAGAAAGCCGGTTACCAGCCGGGGTACGAATTGCTCGGCAAGTACACGATTTTCGCGGAGGGCGTGCGCGGTAATCTCAGCGAAGAACTCATGCGCAAGTTCGATTTGCGCGCACACGCCGATCCGCAGCACTACGGCATCGGTTTCAAGGAGATCTGGGAGGTCGAGCCGGACAGGCACGACGAGGGACTCGTCGTGCACACGATGGGATGGCCGCTCGATAATCACACCGAAGGCGGAGGATTCCTCTACCACGCATCCGGCAACCAGGTGTACCTCGGCTTCATCATTGCGCTCAATTACCGCAACCCGCACCTGGCGCCCTTCGACGAGTTCCAGCGCTGGAAACACCATCCGCGAATCCGCAAGTACCTCGAGGGCGGCACCCGTATCGCCTACGGCGCGCGCGCCGTCAACAAGGGCGGATTGCAGTCACTGCCCAGGCTCGTGTTCCCGGGCGGCATGCTCGTCGGTTGCGGCGCCGGGTTCCTGAACGGCATCAAGATCAAGGGCGCGCACACGGCGATGAAGACCGGCATGCTGGCGGCCGAGAGCGTGCACGCGGCGCTCGCGTCCGGCGACGCGGGGCAGGGCGTGCTCGACGGCTACAGCGACGCGGTCAGGGCATCCTGGGTGCACAAGGAACTTCACAGTGCGCGTAATTTCGGACCCGGTCTGCACAAGCTGGGCACGTTCTGGGGATCTGCGTTCACGTTTGTCGACCAGAATATCGCTTTCGGCAAGATGCCGTTCACCTGGCGCAACAAGGACCCCGATCACGAGCAACTCGACGAAGCGGCGCAGGCCAAGCCGATCGACTACCCGAAGCCGGACGGCGTGATCAGCTTCGACCGGCTGTCGTCCGTGTTCCTGTCGAGCACGAATCACGAGGAAGACCAGCCTTCGCACCTGAAGCTGAAAGACGACGCCGTGCCGGTCGAGTACAACCTGCCGAAATTCGACGAGCCCGCGCAGCGGTACTGCCCGGCAGGCGTCTACGAGATCGTCGAGGAAGACGGCAAGCCTGAATTCAAAGTCAGCGCAAGCAACTGCGTGCACTGCAAGACCTGCGACATCAAGGATCCGACCCAGAACATCGTCTGGACGGTACCGGAAGGCGGCGGCGGGCCGAACTACTCCGGCATGTAATCCTCCGATCGGCGTCGGCGCGCTGCGCGCGCCTGCGCCCGGTTCGGGGTGTTTGCCGACGAGGCCTCAAGCGAGCACAGCGAGCAGCCCGGAGGCAAATACCGCAGACCGGGCGCCTTACCGCGCTGATACTACTTCGGCTGCATGCGGATCGCGCCGTCGACGCGGATCGTCTCGCCGTTCACCATCGTATTGCCGTAGATGAACGCGACCGTGTCCGCGTATTCCTCGGGTTGCCCGAGGCGCGGCGGGAACGGCACCTGCTTGCCGAGTGACTCCTGCACCTCCTCGGGCATCCCGGCCATCATCGGTGTCCTGAATATGCCCGNNCGGATACCGAACTGCGCGAACTCGCGCGCGAGCGGCAGCATCATGCCGACGACGCCGCCCTTCGAAGCCGAGTAGGCCGCCTGGCCGATCTGGCCCTCGAACGCGGCGATCGAGGCGGTGCTGATGACGACGCCGCGCTCGCCGCTCGGCTCCGGTTCGTTCTGCTGCATGAAGGCAGCCGCTTCCTTGGTCACGTTGTAGGTGCCGACGAGGTTGACCTGGATGACCCGGTTGAAGTTCTCCGTCGGCCAGGGACCTTCGCGCCCGAGCGTGCGGCCGGCAGTGGCAATTCCCGCGCAGTTCACGGCCAGCGTTATGCCGCCCATGAACTCGTTCGCGGTTTGCAGCGCGGCGCGGACCGCTGCTTCGTTCGACACGTCGGTCTGGATGAATGTTGCGCGGGTGCCGAGCGATGCAGCGCTGGTTTCGCCCTGATCGTTGTTGACGTCGAGTAATACCGCGTAACCGCCGGCATCGACGACGCGCTTGGCCGTTGCATAGCCAAGCCCTGAGGCGCCGCCGGAAACGACGGCCCTGGCAGTCGATAGATCCACGTTTGCTCCTAGTCGATTTCGAGCGCAACGGCGGTCGCTTCGCCGCCGCCGATGCACTGCGTTGCTATCCCGCGCTTCAGATTACGCGCTCGCATCGCGTGCAGCAATGTCGTCGTGATGCGTGCGCCGGTCGCCCCGATGGGGTGGCCGAGGGCGCAGGCGCCGCCGTTGACGTTCACCTTGGCGTGATCGATGCCGCAATCCTTCATGGCGGCCATCGTTACGCAGGCGAAAGCCTCGTTGATCTCGTAAAGGTCGACGTCGTCGGGTGTCCAGCCCAGCCTTTCCTGCAGCGACTTCAGCGCATGGACCGGCGCCGTCGTGAACCAGGCCGGTTCGTGGGCGAAAGCCGAATGCCCGACGATGCGGGCCAGCGGCTTCAGGCCGCGTTTTTCGGCTTCCGACGCGCGCATGATGACGAGTGCCGCCGCGCCGTCAGAGATCGACGACGAACTGGCCGCGGTTACCGTACCGTCCTTCGCGAATGCCGGGCGCAGGTTCGGGATCTTCTCGATGCTGACCGTGCCCGGTACCTCGTCCACGCTGACCGTATGTTCGCCCTTGCGCGTCTTGACCGTCACCGGCGTGATCTCGGCATCGAACGAGCCGTCGCCCGCAGCACGGGTCGCACGCGTCACCGACTCGATAGCAAACGCGTCCTGATCCTCCCGCGTGAAGCCGTACTTTTGAGATGTCGCTTCGGCGAAGTGGCCCATCATGTGGCCTTCATAGATATCCTGCAGGCCGTCGTAGAACATGTGGTCCAGGACTTCCTGGTGGCCCATCCGGTAGCCCCTTCGGGCCTTGGGCATCAGGTACGGCGCGTTGGTCATGGACTCCAGTCCGCCGGCGACGACGACGCCTGCGCTGCCCGCGGCGATGAGATCATGGCCGAGCACGAGCGCCTCCATTCCGGATCCGCACATCTTGTTGACCGTCGCGCAAGGAACGCCTTTCGGCAGACCGCCGCCCAACGCCGCCTGTCGCGCGGGCGCCTGCCCGAGTCCGGCGGGGAGTACGCAACCCATCAGCACGCGGCCGACGTCTTCCGGCTCGACGCCCGACTCGGCGACGGCGGCGGCAACGGCAGCTGCACCCAGTTCGGTCGCGCTGACGTCCGAGAAGACACCCTGGAAGGCGCCGATGGGGGTGCGCTTTGCGGCGACGATGACAACAGGATCGGTACTCATTGGTTTTCTCCGGGCTCTTTTTTTGGGGCTCCCTACTTTGGCGCGATTTTTTTTGCAGCGCAACAAAAATTGCGCCGAATTAGTCTAAAGTCGCAAGCAAGTCGGGTTCGTCGAGCACTGACAGTATGCGCTGACGTGCCGTTTCTGCGAGCGTGTGATGATTACCGTAAGCGGGGTCGTCAGGCAAGATCGCTGGCAGGATATCCACGCGAATCGCTGCCGGCTGCGGAAGGGCGCGGCCCGCAGCCAGCATTTCGCGGGTACCGGAAATGGCGACCGGCACCACGGGCATGCAGCCCTTAATCGCAGCCATGAAGGCGCCCGCGCGGAAGCGCCCGATGCCCGGCTGCTCCAGAAACGTACCCTCGGGAAAGAAGCCCAGTGACTCGCCGCTGCGCGCGGCCTTCACGATCTGGCGAGCGTCGCGGGCACTCTCGGACGAATTGAAGCGTTCGACGAAGCGTGCCCCGGAGCGCCGCATCAGGAAGTGAGCGATCGGCACGTCGCGCATCTCGCCCTTGATGACGAACGAGAAGCGCGCCGGGAGGAATCCCTTGAGGAGGATCCCGTCGAGATAGCTCGCGTGGTTGGCCACGACGACACACGACCGGGCCGGCAGGTTATCCAGGCCGTTGATCTCGGGGCGTACCCCGGATAGCAGGAACGATGCGCGCGCGGCACCGGCGACGAGGCGCCGCCGGCGCTCGAGTCCGGGCACCAGGACGGCGACGAAAAGCGAGAACAGGACACACAATGCGAACACGAAGATCGCGTAGAATCCGAACAATGCGTGCAGCGGACGCATCAATGGTCAGTCACGGAACGGGACCAGCACACGCAACATAGTGTGACACAGATCACTTATGTTAATGCCTTCCTTAATCTGTGAAGCCGGTCACGCCGGTTGGCCGCCATCGTTATCATACTCAAAACCTTGAGAAATCCGTCGCTTGGCGATATGCCCTCGAAAGCGCCAGGCGGGCCTGGACACGACGCCGGATTGCGTAACCGGCATATGCTACCAGCTGTCCCGTCGGAATGTTCGCTGGCAGCTCGCGCGGAAACGCAGCGACATCAACCGGGCAATGGATTGCTGGAAGACTATATGGACACTATGGCTAGCAATGAACTGACACAGGAACAGACGCAACTCCTCGCACGCTCCGAGGAGCTCGTCGATCGCTTCCTGGACGCAATCTGGATGGAACGCGGCTTGTCGCAGAATACGCTGGGTGCTTACCGGGCCGATCTGATGACCCTCTGCCGTGAACTCGCCGCCCAGAACCAGACGATCGACAACGCCGGCAAGTCCGATCTGCTGGAATTCATCGCCGGCCGTGTCGAGAGTGGCGCCAAGCCGCGCTCGACGGCGCGCCAGCTGTCGAGTTTCCGACGATTCTTCCGCTACATCATGCGTGAAGGCCTGCGCAGCGACGACCCGACGGCCGAGATCGAAATGCCGCGTATCGGCCGCTCGCTGCCGAAGACGCTCAGCGAGGATGAAGTCGATTCGCTGCTGAATGCCCCGAACACCGACGAACCCCTCGGTCATCGCGACCGCGCCATGCTCGAACTGCTGTATGCCACCGGGTTGCGCGTATCCGAGCTCATCAACCTCAAGCAGTCCCAGGTCAATTTCAACCAGGGCGTACTGCGGATCGTCGGCAAGGGCGACCGCGAGCGCCTGATACCGCTCGGCGAGGAATCCCAGCGCTGGCTGAAGGACTTCATCGAAGGCTCGCGCATGGAGATCCTGCTGGAGCGCCAGACGGACTACCTGTTCCCGACCCGCCGCGGCGACCGTATGACGCGGCAGGCGTTCTGGCACATCATCAAGCGCTATGCGGAGAAGGCCAGTATCCGCAAGAAGCTGTCGCCGCACAGCCTGCGCCACGCGTTCGCAACGCACCTGCTGAATCGCGGTGCCGATTTGCGCGTCGTCCAGTTGTTGCTTGGTCACAGTGATCTGTCGACGACCCAGATTTACACGCACGTGGCGCGGGAGCGCCTGAAGGATCTGCACAGCCAGCATCACCCGCGCGGGTAATCGGTTTGCTACACTTGCCGCGCCGGAACTGGCGGCTCGCGGCCCTGTCCAATAGCTGCACCCGGCCGGTGAACGGCCCGCTTAGCTCGTAGCAATGGAAGCATTTTTATGACAAATACGAATTTCAGCAAAGGCGTCGCTCTGCTTGCGGCCCTGTTGGCCATGTCGACCGCGTGGTCGGCGGACAGCGGTGAGATCCCGGCGGAGGAGCGCGAGCGGCTGGCCGGCATGTTCGAGACCATCGCGCCGGAGAACATCAAGCCGAGCCCCATCGATGGCTGGTACATGATCCAGAAGGGATCGCTCGTGGCCTATATTTCACAAGACGGCCGCTACCTGTTGCAGGGCGATCTCATCGATCTCGATAGCAAGATCAACCTGAGCGAGGAGAGCCGCACGGACGCGCGCCGCGATCTCATGGCGCAACTCGGCGACGACGAGGTCATCCTGTTCTCGCCGGAAGAAGTGGAATACACGGTGTCCGTGTTCACGGATGTCGATTGCACCTATTGCCGCCGTCTCCATAGCCAGATCGACGAGTACATGGCCAACGGTATCGAGATTCGCTACCTGCTGTATCCGCGCGGCGGGCCGGCTTCCGCAGCGTGGAATACGTCGGAGGCGGTCTGGTGCGCCAAGGACCGCGGCGCGGCGCTCACGCTCGCGAAACTCGATCGTGAGTTCGATTCGTCCAACTGCGACGCATCGATCGTCCAGCAACATTACATCCTCGGGCAAGAGGTCGGGCTGTCCGGAACGCCGGCGATCGTGCTCGAAGACGGCGAACTGATCGCTGGCTACCTGCCGCCCGACGCATTGAAAGCGCGCCTCCAGCAGAAGGCTGCGGTGCCTGAAAAGGTCTCCGCCAGCCAGTAGCGGCGCTTCTGGAAGCGCGACCCGCTCGTGGGGCCCAGGCCCACGCCTGCGGTGGGAGCCGGCGGCTACCTGCGGAAGCGGCGTAACTCGTGGAAGTGCACGCCATTATCTTCGCCACGGTCCTCGAAATACTTCTTTAGCGCGAAGGTGCCGCTGCGGAAGGCGATCTCGTCCCATGGAATCTCGTCTTCGGCGAACAGCCGCGCCTCGAGGCTTTCATGCCCGGCGGCATAATCGCCGACGAGCTTTCCTGTGAAGAAGAAATGTACCTGGCCGGCGTCGATGACATCCACCGAGGCGAACAGGCGGCCGATCTCGACCGTGGCGCAGGCTTCCTCGAGCGTCTCGCGGGCCGCTCCTCCGGCCAGCGTCTCGCCGAGCTCCATGAAGCCGGCGGGCACCGTCCAGTAGCCGTAGCGCGGCTCGATCGAGCGCTTGCAAAGCAACACTCTGCCGTCCTGTTCGGCAATACATCCGACGACGATCAGCGGGTTCTGGTAGTGCACGGTTTCGCACTGCTCACAGATCCAGCGTTCACGGTTGTCGTCGGCCGGTATCCTGCGCGCGACGCGTGCGCCGCATGTGGAGCAATATTTCATAGCTGCTTCGAAGGTGTGGTGCCGGGAGAGGGAATCGAACCCTCACTCTGTCTCCAGAACCGGATTTTGAATCCGGCGCGTCTACCAGTTCCGCCATCCCGGCTTGCGCGGCCGGGGTAGAATCAGAGAACCCCCGGCCGGAAGCCGCACAGTATACGAATATTTCGCGATTCTGCGACCATTCGCCGCGCCGGGGCATCTAGGTTTCGAGACATGAGCAAGTTCGCCGATATCCAGATCGATCCTGCGATCATCAAGCGTGCCGCGCGCGGCGACGTGCGGGCGCACGAGATCCTGTATCGGGCGTTCGCGTCCCCCGTGTACTCGCTGTGCCTCAGGTTTACCCGGGTGCCGGCTCACGCGGAAGACCTCGTCCAGGAAACCTTTATCGAAGTCATGCGCTCGATAAAGCAGTTCCGAGGCGAGGCTGCCATCGGCAGCTGGATTCGGCGGATCGCGGTAACGAAGGCGCTGATGTTCCTGCGCTCGGCGTGGACGGCGCGCAGCCAGTCCCTGGCCGAGGACTGGGACGACATGACGCCCGGCGACGCGGCCAGCCACGGAATTTCGCGGCACCCGGACGACGCGCTGGACCTGGATGCGGCGCTCGCGAACCTGCCGGAGGTCAGCCGCGTGGTCGTGTGGTTGCACGATGTCGAAGGATTCACGCACAAGGAGATCGCGGCCGCGATGGGCAAGACCGAGAGCTTTTCGAAGTCGCAGCTGTCGCGGGCTTACCAACGCCTGCGGCCGATGCTCGATGCCGGAGGCGACCCCGGGACGCAGGGGGCCACGGTGAGGGGTTTTTGAGAATGACGAAAGACGTAAAGGACGAAGAGATGATCTGCGGTTTGACGGCCGACGAGCGAAACGTGTTGCGAGACGGACTGCGTGGTTTGCCGGATACGATGCCGCCACGCGCCGTGTGGCACCGTATCCGTGAGCAGGCGGAGGCGGAGGGCTTGATTCACAAGCCCGTCGCGAGGCGGCCGTCGACCTGGTATCTCGGCGGCAGCATTGCGGCCGCTATCCTGATCGCGGTGCTCGTCGTGCCGGGCATGCTGCAGAACGAGCCCGTCGTGTATCCCACGACGCCGGAAACCGTCGGTACGAACTCGCCGATCAAACTCAATACGCTGCAGACGCTGATGACCGAATCGCGCGAACTCGAGAGCAACCTGCGCGACCTGCCGGCCAAGCCGCGCGTGATGCGCGCGGGCACCGCGGCGACGATTGCGAGCCTGGAGGAT
>JABAHS010129198.1_pt1 | contig 15060 bp, 12 predicted proteins | sample 7062111 | NCBI WGS metagenome assembly JABAHS01 (sample SAMN14534600, study PRJNA622989) | marine sediment metagenome | biome: marine biome [ENVO:00000428]; feature: marine pelagic biome [ENVO:01000023]; material: deep marine sediment [ENVO:00002113]; isolation source: pool of 4 deep marine... | reverse complement strand
CTCTCGTCGAACTGAACGAGCAAAAGCGCTTCCAGGAAGATAAGTTCATGTTTGCGGATTCAACCTTCTTCGAAATTTTCACGTTCGCATTCAAAAGTGGCAATCCAAGAACGGCATTGGAATCACCGTACTCCATCATCCTCACGGAAAAAACCGCCCAAAAATACTTTGGTGATGACAATCCCATCGGCCAGGTTTTGACTGTGGAAGGGACCTACGATTTCAAAGTCACCGGGGTGCTGGAAGATCTGCCATCCAATTCTCATTTTCACTTCGACTTTCTGGCATCCATTGGCAGTGTGCGTGACATTCAGGGTTGGGCACTTACCAGTTGGTACTGGCCGCCCATGTACACATACATTCTTCTGCCGCCAAACTACCCACTTGGACGGCTGGAAAGTCAGTTCCCGGATTTTATGGCGAAAAACATCGGCGATTGGGCCCGTGACCAAAGAAAGCTGCAGTTACAGCCTGTTACCGACATTCGTTTGCATTCCAATCTTGAAGGTGAAATCGAGCCGACCGGCAACATCATTTCCGTTTATGTGTTTTCAAGCATCGCATTTTTCATTCTGCTGATCGCGTGCATCAATTTCATGAATCTCGCCACAGCGCGTTCTGCAAACCGAGCCAAAGAAGTCGGGCTGCGCAAAGTCGTCGGTGCGCAGAGAAGGCAGTTAGTCAGCCAATTTTTTGGCGAATCCATGTTCTACGCTGTCCTTGCGTTGATTCTCGCACTCGGGCTTGTTGAGTTTTTGCTGCCAAATTTTAACGAACTGTTAGACAAGCAGCTGGAGTTGAATCTCCTGGAAAACTGGAAAATTATTGTCGGATTTATAGGTCTGAGTTTGTTGGTGGGATTCCTATCCGGAACTTATCCGGCGATGTTCCTTTCGGGATTTCGTCCGGTCAAAGTTCTGCAAGAGGATAAGTTTTTGTCCAAAAACAGCAGCGCGCACGTTTATTTCCGTTCCATTCTTGTGGTCGTGCAATTCACCATTTCCATCGGACTCATCATCAACGCCAGCATTATCCAAAAGCAGCTAAATTACATCAAGAACAAGAACCTCGGTTTCAAGAAAGAGCAAATCGTCGTGGTTCCGGTACATGATGAAATCATCCAGCAAAACTGGTCGACGATAAAGAACACGCTGCAAGCCAATCCGAACATTTTAGGTGCAACGGCCACATCCACCATTCCAGGAATTGAAAGAGACATAGATTTTCCGATCAAAGCCGAAGGAATGAGCGACGAATTTCAATGGAATATGCAAACCATGCTTGTGGATCATGACTTCATCGAGACACTCGGAATGGAAATCATCGAGGGTCGGGATTTTGCGAAAACGTTCACCACCGACACCAGTGATGCCTTCATCTTGAATGAAGCGGCTTTGAGCAAAATAGGATGGGATCCGTCATCTGCCATAGGCAAAAAACTTGAAATGCACGGCGTGGATCAGGGACGCATCAAAAAAGGCAAGGTCATCGGCGTTGTGAAGGATTTTCATTTTCGGTCGCTGCATCATAAGATTGAACCCTTGCTCGTGCAAATCTCCCCCCGGCCTTACTATCTCGATAATCTCGCCGTCAAAATCAGCGGCCATGACATTGCCGAGGCATTGACGTTTTTGGAGAAAAGCTGGAGCGAAATTGTGCCGCACCGTCCTTTTGATTTCACGTTCCTGGATGCCGTCTTCGATAAGATTTATCGCAAAGAGGAAAGATTAAGCGAAATGTTCCAGTATTTCTCGGCGTTGGCTATTTTCATCGGCTGTCTCGGATTGTTTGGTTTGGCCTCCTTCACCGCCGAACAGCGCACCAAAGAAATCGGCATCCGCAAGGTTCTGGGCGCCTCGATTTCGAACATTGTCTTTCTGCTTTCAAGAGAACTCGTTCTGCTGATCGGCATTGCGTTTGCCCTTGCATCGCCCATCGCGTATTTTTCCATGAATCGCTGGCTTCAGGAGTTCGTTTACAGAATCGAACTTAGCTTCCTCACGTTTGTGCTATCGGGAGTGGCAGCGCTTGCCATTGCCCTGCTCACGGTGAGCTATCAGGCTCTCAAAGCCGCATTATCGAATCCGGTCGACGCGTTGCGGTGCCAGTAGCCGCCACCATGATTGAATGCAAGACTTGCAGCCATGGAGTCTCGCCGTTGCCTCATTTTGCGAATGGTGCGGAGCAAGCCTCAATCGACAAGTTAAGAAATAGCGTGAAACTTCTATCCCCGTCCTCAGTATAGAAGGCCATCCTCTTATTATCAAAATACTCAAAACTCTGGACTACAAACATTACCATGAAAAAACGAATCGTTTTGTTCCTACTTTCTTTCTGCGTTCTTATTTCAAAAAGCGCATTTGCGCAGAGTCTCGATTTGACCATTGAAGGGTATGGCATCAGTTTCGGCAATTCGCGCAAAGTCAATGGCATTCGCATCAACGTTCGTGACACTCGGTTGCAGCGAGTCAACGGTCTCAACTTAACATTTTGGAAAGCCAAAGACCCGCCGACAGGGACGGTCAACGGGTTTTCCTTGGGCATTTTACCGGGTGCGGGAACCCACAACGGCATTTCTCTGGGAGTTGTCGGTGTGGAAGGCGAAGATGCCGTAAACGGTTTAGCCATCGGGTCGTTCGGGGTCGGGTCCGGTCACCGTGTCTTTGGATTGGCCATCGGAGGTCTGGGAGTCGGCGCCGGAGGCTCGGTTGAAGGCATCGGTGTCGGGGGGCTCGGTTTGGGCGCCGGAAGTAACATCGCCGGCATTATGATTGGCGGTCTCGGATTGGGGTCAGGCGGTGACATCGGAGGGATTTCAGTCGGCGGATTGGGCCTCGGCGCTGGCGGCCACATCCAGGGCATCAATATTGCCGGAATTGGAGTGGGGTCAGGCAATGGCATTGCAGGGTTGACCTTTGCCGGGATCGCGGTGGGGACCGGCGGCGATCTAACCGGTCTTACGGTAGCCGGAATCGCTACCGGGGCGGGCGGAACGCTCAGAGGCCTCACGGTCGCGGGAATTGGTCTCGGGGCAACTGAGATAGAAGGCATCGCCATGGCGACGGCAGCAGGCGGACTGGATTTCGATGGATTGGCCGTCGCACCCGCCTATTTTAGAATTACCGAAAGAGGGACATTCAGCGGTCTTTCTGTCAGCGCGTTCAATCACATTCAGGGTCGGCAAAGCGGCATTACCATTGGCATTTTCAATTATGCTGATGAACTGAACGGCATTCAGATTGGAGTGCTCAACCATGCCAAGAATAATCCCAAGCTTTTGAGATGGCTGCCAGGCTTGAATGTGAATTTTTGAATCCTCTTGACTAATACGTTATTTGTCGTTATACTTCCGAAAAGTGTCATCAAGTATGAAAAGGTGACGATATGGAGTTATCTACTCTGGCGAAGATTTTAGGTGGGAAAAAGTATTAAGGACAAGTCTTCAAAGTCGCATGGATTTGGTCGAATTAGGCAACAGAGGCGTAACGAAAGATGCTTTGGTGCATCTTGCCAAATACTTATCTATTACGATGAGTGAAGTGGCACGTTTACTGCCTGTCACCGAACGGACAATACAAAGATACACCTCAAAGAAACCATTCAACCGTGTCGTGTCAGAGCAGATACTGCAGATTGCGGAAGTCGCGGCCCGAGGTTCAGAAGTGTTTGAAGACCGGAATAAATTCCTAACCTGGATGAATCACCCCAACAAGGCTTTGCGTGACAAGCCCCCTATCCGTCTTCTAAACTCAAAATTTGGTGTGGATATGGTGCTCGATGAACTTGGCCGAATGGAACACGGCGTATTCTCCTAATGAAGGTCTATCGTATCGCCAGATCAGCTTACATTGAAGACTTGTCTGGAACTGGAGCAAGGTTGTATGGGGGTCGATGGAATCACAAAGGCACGAGCATTGTTTACACGTCGAAGAATCGGGCATTAGCCACGGTTGAGTATCTGGTGCACGTATCTTTAGCTATTCTGCCTACTGATTTGAGCTTAGGACGTTGAGCATACCGGACAAGATCATTCCAAAGGAAATATCAGTCCATGACTTGCCTGAAAACTGGAGAGACTATCCGGCCCCTTCAAGTTTGGTCGACCTGGGAACAAATTGGGCCAACACAAATGAATGCCTGCTACTCCGAGTTCCTTCAGCAGTAGTTGAACATGAATTCAATGTGCTTATCAATCCACTCCATTCAGACTTGCAACACGTGTCAATTTTTCAAATCGAACCTTACATGCCAGACAAACGCTTGCTGAGATCCTGAGAAGCACCATGAGATACTGCCGTCAATTGTTCGCTCACGAACATCTGCTGTAATGCCAGCGGATACTTTTTCATACATTTGACAAACAACTTCGCCTTAAATCTTTAAAAAACAATCATGGTATGTTTTTTGAAAGTTATCCGATGAATAAGGATATAGGGGCCACGAGCCAAATAGACATTCAATAGGCTGTTCTATCCTCAAACCCTCCAACCGCTTCACCCTTATATCCTTATTATTTTATTTGAAGTTTTGGCCCAATAAACATTTGGAATGCGTCATGTTCAAAAACTACTTGAAAGTCGCCATCCGAAACTTTCTCAAGCACAAATTGTTTTCTCTCATCAATGTGTCCGGGCTCGCCATCGGCATGGCATGCTGTATTTTGATCTTGCTTTGGGTGGAAGACGAACTCGGATACGATACCTTCCATGAAAACGCAAATCGAATTTATCGGGTGATCAAATTAGATAAAGAAGATGTAACGGACGGCATTGCCCGAGTGGGCGCACCCTGGGGTCCGGCTCTGTTTAAAGACTACCCGGAGGTAGAAAGCTTCGTGCGTTTTCGCTTCTTCAGTCGCAGCCTGGTTCGATATCAGGACAAAGTGTTTTTTGAAGAAGGGGGTCTCTACGCCGACTCCACGATTTTTGACGTGTTTACGTTTCCACTCATCAAAGGCAATCCCAAAACGGCCCTTACCCAACCAAATACATTGGTCATTTCAGAAGACCTGGCACAAAAGTATTTTGGTGATGAGGAGCCCATCGGGAAGAGGCTGATCATCGACAACGATGAGGAATATCAAGTCACGGGCGTGGTCAAAAATGTGCCGCGCAATTCCCATTTCCATTTTGATTTTCTGGTCTCGTTCGTAAGTTACAACTTCTTCGACCTGAACGCTTGGCGTATGAACAACTTCCATGTGTACCTGCTTCTGAAGCCGGATGTGTCTCCCGCTGTGCTGGAACAGAAGTTTCCGGAGTTTGTTCGAACGCACATTACAGATGACGAGCCGATCAATTATCTTGTCAAACTTCAGCCGATTACGGATATCCATCTGCATTCCGATCTGTTCCGCGAATTTGAGGCCAACGGCGACATCGCCTATGTTTATATCTTCACCGCCATTGCGGTGTTTATCCTGCTCATCGCTTGCATCAATTTCATGAATCTGGCGACGGCGCGCTCGGCAAATCGCTGCAAAGAAGTCGGCTTGCGCAAAGTCGTCGGGGCGCAGCGACTGCAGGTCATTAACCAATTTCTCGGCGAATCCGTCCTACTCAGCTTCCTTGCCTTGTTGGCGGCCATCGGATTGTCGGAGCTGCTTTTGCCGACCTTCGGCTCAATGGCGGGAAAAGAACTGAGCGTGCACTACTTTGACAATCCCGCTCTGTTCTTTGCTCTCATCGCGATCTCATTGTTTGTCGGACTGCTCGCTGGTGCGTATCCCGCCCTATTTTTGTCGTCCTTTCGCCCGATATCTGTGCTAAAGGGGATGCTCAATTCAGGGGCAGCAAGTGCCACCACCGTTCGAAAAGGTTTGGTCGTCCTCCAGTTTACCATCGCCATCGTTCTCATCATCGGCACGACCGTGGTCTTTCAACAACTCAATTACATTCGCAATAAGAAACTGGGGATGAACCAGGAGCAAATATTGGTTGTCCGCCTCCAGGATGACGCAGCCAAACAAAAGTACAATTTTTTAAAAAATGAACTGCTGCAAAATCCGAACGTTATTAGCGCTGCCGCATCTGCAAATCTACCGGGAGGCGGCGACTGGGGCATGCCCTTTGAAGTGGAAGGACGAGCCGAGAACGACCGGTTTTCTTCGAGAGTGCTGGTGGTTGACCACGATTATCTCGAAACCATGGAAATCGATCTTGTTGCCGGAAGAAACTTTTCCAGGCAGATGGGGACGGACGAATCCGAGGCATTTCTTATCAACCAGACCGCTGCTGAACAGCTTGGTTGGGAAAGCCCGATTGGCAAACGCATTGCCAGACCGATTGCACGCAATGAAGACGGCTCGTGGAACTATCAAAGCGGCCACGTCATCGGGGTGGTCGACGATTTCCATTTTCGTTCGTTGCATCAAACCATCCAACCGCTGGTGATGTATATACAACCGGAATCGTTTCGCTACTTGTCCATCCGACTGACGGCTGCCAACATCTCGGACACGATGGATTTCATCAAAGGGAAATGGCAGGCGTTTGAACCTGAACGGCCTGTCGATTATTTCTTCCTGGATCAGGTGTTCGATCAGATGTACCATTCAGAGGAACGTTTGGAAAGGATTTTCGGCGCATTTGCCATATTGGCCATTTTTGTCGCCTGCCTCGGTTTGTTCGGGCTGGCTTCATTTACCGCCGAGCAGCGCACCAAAGAGATCGGCATTCGCAAAACCCTCGGAGCGACGGTATCGAACATCGTCTTGCTCATTTCCAAAGATTTCAGCAAATGGGTGATCGTCGCCAACGTCGTTGCCTGGCCGGTTGCCTATTCTGCCATGCAAAACTGGCTGCAAGACTTCGCATATCGAATGGATTTCAGTTGGACTTCGCCGTTGCTCTGGCAAACTCTGCTATTTGCGGCATTCCTGGCCCTGACAATTGCGCTGCTGACGGTCAGCTATCAGGCCATCAAAGCGGCTGTCACCAATCCCGCAAATGCGCTGCGTTATGAATAGCATCACAATTTTGTTGAAAAACATGTAATGACATCGTAAATTGAGTAGACAAACGGAATCGTTACTCACAATCATCAGGAGTAGTTGATATGAACGACATTTGTGTGCCCATTCCAAGTCTCGCTGCCGATAAGACCGCCAAAGTTGAAGTGACCATTGCAGACAAGAAGAAGCGATTCAATTTCCGAGTTGAAGCTTTTGAATGGACACCGGATGCAGACTTGGAGGGTCTGCAAGTGGGCTCAAATCGGATTGAGCAGCTCAAGCGCAGCATCCAAAGTTACGATCGAAATTGGGAACTGGTTCAAATCTACAACCCGGGTCCGAGAGACCGATTCATTCACTTGTTGTTTCGAGAAAAGCAGGTTAATTGATGGTTTTTTCGTACCTGAATTCGAATTCAAATTAGCACTACAGCGAAACTTTTTTCGAACTCACCCCCTAAATCCCCCTCTCTTGGCCAAGAGAGGGGGACTTTCTCCTGCGCCTGGACATGCTGTTTAAAATAGCCCCCTTCTCTTCTCAAGAGAAGNNTAGTATTAGTTTAGGTTAGGCAATGTAATCGCCTGCTACCATTAAGGAACACATAATGAAGAAAGTCCATCAGAAGCAATCGAGAATGTTTCTGACTATGATTCAAAGAGAGGTAGAAAAGGCAGTTAGGCAATATGGAATGCAGAAATATGATGAAAGTATACCATATCGTCTGATTAAACTAAAGGCCAGAAACCGGCGTCTTAAACTCCATGAAGGAACACGCTATCCGGCCGCTGGACCTCGTGGGAGAAAGAAACACATAATGGGGCTCGTCAATAAACTGATTAAAGGCGCTTCCAAAATCTCAAAGTCGGAGAACCGGACCAAGCTGACAAGTTGTGACTTTGATAAAGCATACAAGCGCCAGTTTTTTCAAGTATGGCCCTTTTGTTGAGAACTCACACGTAACAAAGCTGGGAGAGATGTATGAAAGAATCGACTCTGTTGACGGCGGATGCAATCATCAATCTGGTCTTGGGGCTGCCGCTTCTACTCGTTCCTGATGTTGTATTTGGAATTCTCAAGTTGCCTATTGGTGAAAGCCTATTCCTACCAACTGTTTTAGGTGGCATCCTGATTGGAATCGGAATTGCCCTTCTAATTGAGAGATTTCGTGATTCTTTGGGATTAGCGGGCTTGGGTCTTGAGGGGGCGATAGTCATCAACGTTTTTGGTGCCGGTGCATTAGCTACATGGTTGGTGAGAGATGGCTCAAATATCCCTACACTTGGCTACTCTGTTTTGTGGATGGTAGCGGCAGCAGTGCTCGGCGTCAGCATCATCGAATCGTTCACCAAATTGAAACAACGTACAGCCTGAAAAGCGGGTTTGACAATTCGATTTAGATGTATGAATATAAGTGAATTTAGTTTGTCTTTGGATTTTACCGTGAACCAGCTTTACATGCCCTTGATTCGCTGTCACCCTTCTCGATTGCTGTATCTGCCTCTAAATTTTTACAAAACAATAAATTAAAGACATTCGAGTTGGCAAGCTTCTGACTGGCATATCGCTTGCGTTCAATTTCACGTTTAGTTCAACCAGGCATTTTTCAGCAAACGGAGACGTGAATGGAAAGGACAGCGACTACAGAACGCCAGCCGGTATCGTTGCTTACTTATGGCCAGGAATTTCTGCCTGTGAACGATGAATATCTCCCCTTTAAGCATGCAAAGTGGCGCGAGCTTCTGCACGAACGTATGGAAGTCCCCTTCTTTGTTAAATCGCTGAGACTCCCGACTTGCAAACGCATCCTGCAAGTTGGCTGTGGCAGCGGCATGACACTTTTGCCACTCGCGAAACTCTGTCAGCCACGCAGACTCGTGGGAATTGACATTGACGAGCAGCCACTGGAACAAGCTCAAAAAAGATTGATGCGCCACGAAGTTCGCGCAGAACTCTACCAAAACGACGTGCGAAACCTGCCCTTTCCGGACGAGACTTTTGACATTGTGTTAGATTTTGGCACGCTTTATCACATCAACCGTAGGGTGAAAGCGCTACGGGAAATCCGTCGTGTGCTCATCAACGGGGGTCTCTTCGCCTACGAGACGCCGTTCAACCAATTACTTTCGCACCCGGTGCGTTCGTTCGGGAAACGCATCCCCTGGAGGATGGCCGCTGATCTCAAACCTCGCCGTGCGGGCATCATGTGGTCCAGTAGGTTCAAAGCGTAGTTCGGTTAGTCATCAGGCCCGATCGCAGGTGAAGTAACTTTACAGCAATGTAAACCGCATGCGCGAAAAAACATTCTTTCCGCGAAATTCTCTGCATATGAGAACGCTTTTGCACTTGATTGTGTCTCAAAAAGAAAGCGTCCCATTTCACATTCAGTGACGGGTTTTTTGAGGGCTAACGATGCTCGATTATGCGTCGGCGCCAGCCGAAAACGTAAAGCGAAGAGCGCTTTTGTCGCTCTCTCGCTCCACGCTCTTCGCTTTTGCATTTTGCCAAAAACCCTACACTTATCTGTGAAAAAGAACCCAAAGTAGTGTAGAATCGATGTCGATAATCTACCGTAATTGAAGGAGCCCTCCCATGGTAAGAAACTACTTAAAAATAACCATTCGCAACTTGCTGAAAAATAAAATCTACTCTTTTATCAACATAGCAGGATTGGCGATTGGACTGGCTTGTTTTATCCTGATCACGACGTACATCAAGAATGAATTGAATTACGACACGTTTCATGAACAAGCCGACCGCATCTATCGTCCCGTAGAAATTCAACGTCACGCCGGAGTCGGAACACAGCATGTGGCCGTAACCATGGGACCGCTGGCACCAGCACTGAAACAGGCTTTCCCGGAAATCACCCATTCCACAAGAATTTGGCCCATGGGCACCTTTTTCATCCAGTACGGTGAAAAAGGGTTTTACGAACGCGATGTCGCTTTTGCCGATCCGGAGATTTTTAAGATTTTCACCATCCCTTTGAAGCAGGGAAATTCCGAAACCGCACTGAGCAACCCGNNTGAAGCAGGGAAATTCCGAAACCGCACTGAGCAACCCGCACTCTCTGATCATTAACGAAGACCTGGCCCGGAAATATTTTGGTGACGAAGATCCCATCGGCAAAACGGTCACGGTGCATCACAGTCGTGGTGTGAACGACTACACCATCACCGGAGTCATGCAGAACTACCCGCGAAATTCTCACATCCGTTTTGATATGCTCGGTTCGTATGTGACTCTGGAAGACCAACTCAGTTGGCTGAAAAGCTGGAACACCAACACGCTGGCAACATACGTGCTGCTCAAGGAGGGTGTCGCGCAATCTGAAGTCGAAGAGCGGTTCCCGGAATTTCTTGATAAGCACGTGGGGCCTGCCTCGGAAAGGAGCTTTGAACTGTATTTGCAGCCGTTGCAGCACATTCATTTGCATTCGGGGCACATCCGCTATCAGAGCTTTAATTTTAATCAGGGCAGCATCAACGATGTTTATTTGTTTTCAACCATCGCCGCGTTTGTGCTTTTGATCGCGTGCATCAATTTCATGAACCTGTCGACGGCACGTTCTGCCAAAAGGGCCCGAGAAGTGGGACTTCGCAAAGTCGTAGGCTCGAATCGAAAACAGTTGATCACCCAATTTCTGGGCGAATCCATCATCACCACTTTTCTGTCACTGATTGTTGCCCTGGCTTTGGTGCAATTGGTCTATCCGACATTTAAGACTATTTTTGAAAACAGAATCATCGTCGACTACTACGAGAATTGGATCTTCATACTGGAATTGGTTGGGATTGCGCTCATCGTGGGTGTCATTGCCGGCAGTTATCCCGCTTTTTTCCTTTCCGGGTATCAACCAGTCGAGACTTTGAAAGGCGCGTTTACGTCCACTGCAAAAGGTTCGGTGCTCAGAAAAGCTCTGGTTTTGGCTCAATTTGCCATTGCCATAACCCTCATTATCAGTACGGGTCTGATCCGAGATCAAATGGAATTCATTCGCAACAAGGAATTGGGCTTCAACAAAGACCAGGTGGTCTATCTGCCGTTGCGAAGCAGTGAAGTTCGCGACAAGGTCGCGCTGCTAAAACATGAATTAAAGAAGCACGCCAATATCGCGGACGTTACGGCCTCGGCCGGCTTGGGAGGCGCAAGCGATTCCCAGGGCACGATGGAGATCGCGAACAGCAATGGCGAAGTGGAAATGATGATGCGATACAGCTACGTGGATTTCGATTTTGTCGAAAGCATGAAGATGCAAATTGTGCAAGGTCGAGATTTTTCGAGAAAGTTTGCCTCGGATACGCTTACCTCGGTTATCATCAATGAAGCGGCGGTCAAAGAGATCGGTTGGAAGAATCCCATTGGCAAAGAATTTGTTAGAAGTGGGGATGCTCCGAATTACTCAGTTGTCGGTGTGGTGAAGGACTATCACTTCTATTCGTTGCGTCAAAAAATTGAGCCGCTGATCATGATGGTCAATCCGGATCGATTTCGTTTTCTGTTGATAAAAGTGAGTCCTCATGGTGTCGGAGACACGATTGCCGACATCGAGTCCATTTGGAACAAATATGTTCCCGGGCGACCGTTTGAGTATGATTTTCTCGACGAACATTTCAGAGAGATTTATCGCTCGGACGAGAACGCCGCCAGACTGTTCGCATCGTTTGCGTTTATCGCCATTTTCATCGCATGTTTGGGATTGTTGGGATTGGCCTCGTTTACGACTGAACAAAAAACCAAAGAAATTGGCATTCGAAAAGTCCTGGGAGCGTCGGTCACCGGTCTCGTTCTCTTGCTCTCCAGGGAATTTACAAAATGGGTTGCCGTGGCAAGCGTGATTGCGTTTCCGGTAGCCTATTTGGTCATGCAAGATTGGCTGGAGAATTTCGTGTACCGCACCCAAGTCGACATCATCACGTTCATCAGTGCGGCGATTTTAGTCATCCTGATCGCACTTGCGACCGTCAGCTTTCAGGCCATCAAAGCCGCGCTCTCGAATCCCGTGGATGCGCTGCGATATGAGTAGACACCTGCCGAAGGCACAAGTGCAACCATTTTACGTCCGAGAGGGTCAGTTAAAACTGAACCCCAAGCCGGGACCAAAAAAATAACTTTACTAAACTTTCAAAGTTTCGTAAAGTTACTTGTTGACGACTAAATATTTCACGGGAGCAGAATGCATGTTTAAAAACTATCTTAAAACCACTGTCCGCAATCTTCTGAGGTTCAAAACCTATTCATTTATCAACATTGCGGGGCTGGCCGTTGGCCTGGCGTGCTGTCTGCTGATTGTCTTCTATGTGCAAGACGAGTTCAGCTTCGACACCTTCCACCAAAATTCAGAGAGAATTTATCGGGCCATTTATCATATTAAGTTTGGGGGCAAAGACGTAAAGATAGCCTCAACCCCAGCCCGGCTGGGGCCGCTGTTTACACGTACATTTCCTGAGATCGAATCTTTCGCTCGTTACTACGGTTGGGGTGCAATTTCTCCAGTCATTGTTCGTTACGGTGACAAGAAATTTCTGGAAGAAGGCTTTGCGTATGCCGATTCCACTTTCCTTTCTATTTTCTCGTATCCACTTTTGGTTGGAGATCCCGACAAAGCGCTTTCCCGACCGAACACGATTGTTCTAACGGAAACCAGCGCCCGAAAGCTGTTTGGCAATGAAAATCCGCTTGGCGAAATCATCCAAATTGATAATTCCAGAACGTGTGAAGTGACCGGCGTGATGCAGGACGTTCCATCCAATTCCCATATTCAATTTGACTATTTGGCTTCCTTCGTCTCCATTCGTCATTGGAGTACCGCTGACGAGGAAACCTGGGACTCTGCCAATTTTGCAACGTATTTTTTGCTTGGGGATGAGCGTTCGATAGCCTCGCTTCGGGACAAAATTCCTGCATTCTTGGAGCAAGAATTTGGTGAGGATGCGAGTGCGAGCGGCTTATTTTTACAACCTCTAAAAGACATTCGGTTGCATTCCCAGGACATTGCAAGTGATTACGCCCTCCGAAGCGATGTCGCGTATGTTTACGGATTTTCGGCTATCGCAGCGCTTATTTTGCTTGTGGCTTGCACCAACTACATGAATCTGGCCACAGCCAGATCTGCACGACGCGCAAAAGAAGTTGGCGTCCGCAAAGTTGCTGGTGCGCATCGGGGCTACCTTATGGCTCAGTTCCTCGGCGAGTCTTTTCTGACTGCCATGATTGCGCTTTTGCTCGCCATCGGTCTCGTGGAGTTCGTCTTGCCGAGTTACAACGCCTTGATCGGCAAGCATCTGGACACTAATTATGTCAACAATTTTATGACGCTGTCAATCATCGCAGCGATTACCTTGTTAGTCGGGTTTGTTGCGGGAAGCTACCCTGCATTAGTTCTTTCCGGTTTTCAGCCTGTTAGTGTGCTGAAGGGTGAACAACAAAGGGGCATAAGAGGAGCACAATTCAGGAAAATCCTGGTGATTTTTCAGTTCGCGGTTTCTGTGTTTTTGATCGTGGGTACGGTGGTCGTTAACAACCAACTGCAGTACGTTCGAAATAAGAAATTAGGATTCGAGAAAGATCAAATTCTCGTCCTTCCATTCGGAGACCGCCAACTTCAGCAGAACCGGGAGGCCTTGAAAGGTGCCTTGCGTCAGCATTCGAACGTGTTGAATGTCTCGGCTGTGGGAGCGGTGCCCGGAAAAGTAAGAGGCGGCTATTTAGTGCAAGCCGAAGGACTCTCACAAGAAGAATATCCGCTAATGGTCGGCTGGATCGTGGACCCGGATTTCATTAAAACCATTGAGTTGGAATTGGCACACGGGCGGGATTTCACAAAGAGTCCAGCACACACTGAGGCTTACGACTACATCCTAAATGAATCGGCCGTCAGCAAGCTCGGCTGGAAGATTGAAGAGGCATTGGGCGAGACGTTGAACTTACACGGCCGGAAAGGTCGAGTCATAGGCGTCGTGAAAGATTTTCATTATGCTTCATTACACTCGGCGATCAATCCGCTTGTGCTGTTTATTTCGCCAAGAGACTTTCAGTACCTCCTGGTCAAAGTCAGTCCTCGAGACATTTCTGCCACGCTCGATTTTTTGTCGGATAAATGGGCAGAATTTGCTCCGCATCGTCCGTTCGAGTATCAACTTCTCGACCAGCAGTTCGATGCCCTGTATCGATCCGAGGAGCAATTGCAACGCTTTTTTTCCATCTTTGCCGCGCTTGCTATTTTGATCGCCTGTCTGGGCCTTTTCGGTTTGGCCGCTTTCACTGCAGAGCAACGCACAAAAGAGGTGGGTATTCGTAAAGTACTCGGAGCCTCGATTCCCAGCATCCTCATCCTTTTGTCTAAGGAGTTTACCAGGCTTGTCATGGTGGCCATTGCCGTGGCGAGTCCCATCGCTTATCTGGTGATGAGCAATTGGCTTGCAGATTTTGCCTATCGCGTCGAACTAAAAGCCTTAACGTTCGTTGTTGCGGGAACCGTAGCATTGACCATTGCGTTAGCGACCGTCAGCTTTCAGGCCATCAGAGCCGCACTCTCGAATCCCGTGGATGCGCTGCGATATGAGTAGGACATTGGCAATGAGATTGAGTTGAGCGGTTCAATCCTAAGCTTCAAATCCCCAGCGCAATGACAGAATTGCCGCATCATAGCGCCAAGTCAATGAAGATGTAAGCGTTTCACCAGAAGATGCGGAATCCTATGCTTCGATCTCAACTGCGAGTTGCCGACCGGATTGAAAGTGCCAAGCCATGAAGGTGCCCACGCCGAAGCGCTCGCCCCCAGGAATTAACCCTTTGATCGTGAAGCGTGATACCTTGGGCGCCAATGGCGAGCACGTTGACGCGTACGACCTAACTTTCTCCACGCGCGTGCTCTCACGTGAGAGTTAAGAATCATATTGCTGTCCAAAATCAACGAGATGGGATTCAAAGGAACCGACCGGCCCGTTTGCGAGGGTCAGAACCACGCAATGAAAAAACGAAGCTATCAAATAAAGAAAGATTGAAACTTCTGATGTCTTCCATGATGCATTTCTCCTTAAGGGCATTTGAGCAGTCTAAAGACATGAATAAATGGGACACAGAATGACTTGGAGCTTTTAAGGATG
>JABAHS010056117.1_pt1 | contig 15065 bp, 9 predicted proteins | sample 7062111 | NCBI WGS metagenome assembly JABAHS01 (sample SAMN14534600, study PRJNA622989) | marine sediment metagenome | biome: marine biome [ENVO:00000428]; feature: marine pelagic biome [ENVO:01000023]; material: deep marine sediment [ENVO:00002113]; isolation source: pool of 4 deep marine... | reverse complement strand
GCGATTCTGTGCGCGCTCGCGAGCGCTCCGGCTCAGGCCGGTTTGCTCGAGAAACTTTTTGTGCCGAAGGCAGAGTTATGGGAACGCTGGACGGCCCACGACACACGTGGCACCGAACGAATTAATCACTCAGCGTGGGACCGTATTCTGCGCACTTATATCCACCCGTCGCGAGACGGCGTGAATCTCGTGGCGTACGCGCGTGTAACCGATGCCGACAAAGAGGCGCTCGCCGACTACCTGGCGCGCTTGCAGGCGGTTCCGATCAGCCAATATGCTCGCGCAGAGCAGCTCGCCTACTGGATCAATCTCTATAATGCGGTCACCGTAAAGCTCGTTCTCGACCGATACCCGGTGGATAGCATCCGCGATATCGATATTTCACCCGGTCTATTTTCCTTCGGCCCCTGGGACAAGAAGCTTATCCGTGTCGAAGACGAAGCTCTCTCTCTGAATGACATCGAGCATCGGATCCTACGCCCTATCTGGCGGGACCCACGCATTCACTACGCGGTAAACTGCGCATCCATCGGGTGCCCGAACTTGCAGCGTACGGCATTCACAGCAACCAATACGGAGGAGCTCTTGGACAAAGGTGCACGAGAGTATATCAACTCCGGACGCGGTGCATGGCTGAAGGCTGGGGATCTGATGGTTTCCAGCATCTATGTGTGGTTTCAGGACGATTTCGGGGGCAGCGGCAGGGGTGTCATTGCGCACCTCAAGCAGTATGCACGACCCAAGCTGGCCTCGGCCTTGTCCGCTCTGAAGCGAATCAGCGGCCACCGATACGATTGGTCGCTCAACGACGCCAACTCGATGTGACCCAAGATCTGAACGACGTGAGATACCCTTTGCCGAAACTGTAGATTTCGTCATGAGCGAGGCTCCTACATGAGGTAATTACATTCTCTCGCTCAAGTAGCAGCACGTGGAGCCCAGCGTAGTTCTTCCTGCGGGAGGATCGAAGTAGTGCCCGCCCGTAGACCGAACCGAAAGGAAATGACGTTGTACTACGCCTATCTCGAAAAAACGGCTTCACGAGATTGAGGCCGTTCGCGACGAGAATATTGATTACTTCGAGATTCCTGAACTGCCCGAGCGGTTCTGGGAAGAAGCCGAACTACAAATGCCCCAACCCAAGAAGCCGGTTTCCATTCGTCTGGATGTCGACGTTTTGGAGTGGCTCAAGTCCAGAGGCAGCGGTTACCAGATCCGCATTAACGCCATTCTGCGCGTCGTCATGAACGCGGAGAATGGCGGTCGTTCGAAGCGCCGTTTGAGCGCGATGCCGACCACTCCGCCCGGGCCCACCACCGAAGCACCGGACGCGAGCACGCGGTGCTCACGTCCGACAGCGAACATCGAGCCAGTAAGTCTAGGCCACGCGCGCCGCTTCGTCCCAAACTTTCCACAGCCCGGGCGTTGTACGCCAGTACTCGGTTGCTGCCGCGACGCCGCTGCCCGGCTGCACGCGGATGCCGACATCGCGCATCGCCATCTCGGCTCCGCAGATGGCACCACAGAGCATCAATTCGTTGAGGCTGCCGAGGTGGCCGATCCGGAACACCTTGCCTGCAACTTTCGACAGGCCTGCGCCCAGGGACAGGTTGTACTTGTGGTAAGCCACGTTGATCACGGTGGACGCGTCGAAGTCCGTCGGAACGACGACAGCCGTCACCGTATCGGATTCCCACTTGGGCGCTTTCGCGAGGATCTCCAAACCCCAACCGTTCTTGACCGCGCGGCGCACACCCTCGGCGAGCCGGTGGTGGCGAGCGTGAACGTTGTCCAGCCCTTCCTCGAGAAGGGCGTCGATGGCCGCACGCAGGCCTCGAAGCAGCGGCACCGACGGGGTGTAAGGAAAGTAGCCGGTGCGGTTCGCGGCGATCATGTCTTCGAAATCGAAAAAACACCGGCGCAATCCCGCACTCTTGCGCGCCGCAAGTGCTTTCGGGCTAGCCGCCACGATGGCGAGCCCTGCCGGCAGCATGAGACCCTTTTGTGAACCCGCGACCGCGAGGTCCACGCCCCATTCTTCCATTCGAAAATCGATGCTGCCGATGGAGCTGACCGCGTCGACGTAAAGCATGGCTGGGTGGTTCTCGGCGTCCATCGCAGCGCGAACGGCCGCAACGTCGCTGGTGACCCCGGTAGCCGTCTCGTTGTGGCACACGAGGACCGCCTTGATCTCGTGATCTCGGTCGGACGCCAGAATCTCCTGATAACGCTCGGGCGGCGCACCCTCGCCCCACTCGACGTCGATAGTGATGACCTCGAGCCCGAGGCGTTGGCACATGTCGATCCAAAGATGGCTGAATTGCCCGAAGCGTGCCGCGAGCACTTTGTCACCTGGTGACAGCGTGTTTTGCAACGCCGCCTCCCAGCCTCCGGTCCCCGAGCCGGGAAAAACGAACACCTGCCCGGTCGCCGTCTTGAAGACCTTCTTGAGGTCTTCGAACAGCGGCAGCGTGAGCTGCGGCAACTCGGGTGAGCGGTGGTCTTCCATCGGACCGTCAATGGCGCTCAGGACACCATGCGGGACGTTGGTGGGTCCGGGGACGAACAGAAATTTCTGAGCTCGCATCGAATCACCCCTCCGGGTCGGCCTGACGATACGTCGACCGAGACCGCCCGACACGCATCGGACTTGCGGTCTCCAGCTTTGCGCGCGGGAAGAGGCGATACGCTCTTCTCGGGCGGCGATCAAAGGTGCGCGAGTCTAGCGCCAGTCGGTGAGCCCAGCCGCCTCTGGAGCGACTCTCGCGTGTCCAATTGCGCCATGCCACGACCGGAACGCGCTGGGCCGAGCGCGTCCCAGGCAGGTGGGGGACCCCGAGCGCTCCGGGCGAGGCGCAATTTGACGCCCAATGGTCGCAACTGAGTATGTACCCCCGGAACTGCACAATTACGCTCCGTTTCCCCGGGGGTGAGTCCTTTGAAGAGACAGCGCAACGTTGACCAACCAGAGTGCGAGGCAGGAAGCGCTTCGCCGCTTCCACAAGATCCTTGTCGCCAACCGGAGCGAGATAGCGATCCGGGCGCTGCGCGCTGTCGCTGAGCTCGGTATCCAGACGGTCGCCATCTACTCCCACGAGGACCGCTTCGCCCTGCACCGCTTCAAGGCGGACGAGAGCTACCTGGTCGGCGCGGGGCGCGACCCCGTGCAGGCTTACCTCGACATCGACGAGCTCATGCGCGTCGCCCACGAGGCGCACGTCGACGCCGTCCACCCCGGCTACGGGTTCCTTTCGGAGAACCCCGATCTCGCCGAGGCGTGCGCGCACGCGGGCGTGACCTTCATCGGTCCACCCCCTGAGGTCATGCGCAGCTTCGGCAGCAAGGTGGCGGCGCGCTCGCTGGCCGAACGGGTAGGGGTGCCGGTCATGCCTGCGACAGGCGCGTTGCCGCGAGATGACGGTGACGTCGCGCGCCTTGCACGGGGTGTCGGCTACCCGCTGATGCTCAAAGCGAGCTGGGGAGGCGGTGGGCGCGGTATGCGAGTGGTCGAGGGCGAGGCCGACCTGATCGAAAGCGTTGCCGCGGGCCGCCGTGAAGCGCAGGCGGCCTTCGGCCGCGACGAGGTCTTCCTGGAGAAGCTCGTGCCGAGCGCGCGTCACGTCGAGGTTCAGATCCTGGGCGACCGCTATGGAAACGTCGTGCACTTGTTCGAGCGCGACTGTTCCGTGCAGCGGCGCAACCAGAAAGTCGTCGAGCGCGCCCCGGCACCGTACCTCGACCAGGGGCAGCGGGCTCAGCTTTGCGCAGCGGCTGTGCGCCTTGCCAAGGCGGCGGGCTACCAGAACGCCGGCACGGTGGAGTTTCTCCTCGACGCGGACAGCGGTCGCTTCTATTTCATCGAGGTGAATCCGCGCATTCAGGTCGAGCACACGGTGACCGAGGTGGTGACCGGGGTGGACCTGGTCAAGGCCCAGATCCGCATCGCGGGCGGGGCGCGCATCGGCACACCGGAGAGCGGGGTGCCGCCGCAAGATGAGATTGCGCTGCACGGCCACGCCCTGCAATGCCGGATCACCACGGAAGACCCTCAGAACCGGTTCATCCCCGATTACGGTCGCATCACCGTATACCGCGGTGCGAACGGTTTCGGCATCCGTCTCGATGGAGGCACCGCGTACTCGGGTGCGCTCATCACGCCGTTCTATGATTCCTTGCTCGAGAAGGTCACCGCCTGGGGGCCCACACCGGAAGAGGCGGTTGCTCGAATGCAACGCGCGCTGCGTGAGTTTCGCGTCCGCGGTGTGGCCACCAATCTCCCGTTCCTGGAGGCGCTGGTATCACACGCGCGGTTTCCCGGCGGTGATTACACGACCCGTTTCATCGATGAAACGCCGGAGCTTCTGCACTTCCCACCGCGGCGGGATCGTGCCACGCGTCTGCTTTCATTCATCGGACACGTGCTCGTTAACGGGAACCCCGAGGTCGCCGGGCGCGCGCGCCCGGGGCCGGTTCCCGATCCGATCCTGCCGCCGCTGCCGCCCGCAGAGCCGCCGCCGGGCACGCGCCAGCGCCTGTGCGAGCTCGGGCCCGAGCAGTTCGTACAGTGGATGCGCGAGGAGCGGCGCCTGCTGTTGACCGACACCACTTTCCGCGACGCCCATCAGTCGCTCATCGCCACGCGCATGCGCAGCTGCGACATGGTGAAAGTTGCGCCTCACTACGCGCGTCTGTTGCCGGAGCTGTTTTCACTCGAGTGCTGGGGTGGAGCGACGTTCGATGTATCGCTCAGATTTCTGAAAGAGGATCCGTGGGAACACCTGACAGAGCTTCGGGAGCGGATACCCAACATTCTGTTGCAGATGCTTCTACGCGGCGCGAACGCGGTCGGCTATCGCAATTATCCGGACAACGTCGTGCGGTTCTTCGTCAAGCAGTCAGCGGCCAGCGGCGTCGACCTGTTTCGCATCTTCGACTCGTTGAATTGGGTGGAGAACATGCGGGTTGCCATGGACGCGGTGCTCGAGTCCGGAGCGCTCTGCGAGGCCGCCATCTGCTACACCGGCGACATCACCGACCCGAGGAGAACCAAGTACGACCTTGGATATTACGTGAAGCTGGCCAAAGAGCTGGAGGCGGGCGGCGCACATATTCTCGGTATCAAGGACATGGCGGGGCTTTGCAAACCGGAGGCCGCACAGCGGCTCGTCTCGGCGCTCAAGCAGGAGGTGGGTGTCCCCATCCACTTCCATACCCACGACACGAGCGGCATCGCCGCGGCTAGCGTCATCGCCGCCGCTGCAGCCGGGGTGGATGCCGCCGATGCAGCCATGGATCCCCTGAGCGGGCTCACGTCGCAACCCAACCTCGGCTCCATCGTCGAGGCGCTCAGAGGCGGCCCCCGCGATCCCGGAATCGATCGCGATTCGCTGCGCGGCATCGCCCATTACTGGGAAGGCGCGCGCCGCTATTACGCTGCTTTCGAAAGCGATATGCGCGCCGGCGCCGCCAGCGTGTACGAGCACGGCATGCCCGGCGGGCAGTACACGAACCTGCGCGAGCAGGCCCGCTCGCTCGGTCTGGAACGCCGCTGGCCCGACGTGGAGCGAGCGTACGCGGCCGTCAACGATATGTTCGGCGACGTGATCAAGGTGACGCCGACCTCCAAAGTCGTCGGCGATATGGCGCTGTTCATGGTGAGCAACGACCTCACCCCCGAAGCAGTGCTCGACCCGGAGCGCGAGATTGCATTCGCGCAGTCCGTGGTGGAGTTCTTCCGTGGGGAGCTCGGGCAGCCTCCAGGCGGGTTTCCCGAAGTGTTGCAGCGCAAGGTGTTGAAAGACGAGCGGCCGCTTGAGGTGCGCCCCGGCGCCGTGTTGCCGCCGGTTGAGGTGGAGGCCGAGCGCCGCGAGGCGGAGCGCCGCCTGAGGCGTCACGTCGATGATCGCGATCTCGCCTCCTACCTTATGTATCCGGCGGTATTCGTCGAGTACGACGAACACCGGCGCCGTTACGGCCGCGTGCGGGTCCTGCCGACGCCCGTCTTCTTCTACGGGCTCGAGCCGGGGCGCGAGGCCGCCTTCGAGCTCCAGCGCGGCGTGACCTTGATAGTCACCTATCTGGCCACCGGTGAGCCCGATCAGGACGGCAACCGCACGGTCTTCTTCGAGCTCAACGGCCAGCCGCGCACCGTGAAGGTTCCGGATCGGGCACTGGCGGCCAGCCAGCGGACGCGCCGCAAGGCCGACCAGGGCGCGCCCGGTGAAATCGGTGCCCCGATGGCGGGGCTGGTCGTCAGCGTGCCGCTGACGGTCGGGCAGAAGGTGAATTGCGGCGACCGGCTGTTCACGGTCGAGGCGATGAAGATGGAGACGGCCATCTCCGCCCCGGCGAAGGGCGTGGTGGAGGAGCTGGCGGTGAGCGCAGGGACGCGAGTGGAAGCGCAAGACTTGATAGTGGTCCTGCGCACGGAGCATTGAATCGCATCCGGCGCGTGGTATGAGGAGTAGAAGAAGTGGACGTTCACGAGTATCAAGCAAAAGAGCTGCTCGCGGGCTTCGGCGTCGCGGTGCCGCGCGGAGGGCTCGCCTACAGCCCCGAACAGGCCGCTTACCGCACCCAGGAGCTCGGGGGCGAGAAGTGGGTCGTCAAAGCGCAGGTGCATTCCGGGGGCCGCGGCAAGGCCGGCGGTATCCGTGTGGTCTCGAGCGACCACGAAGCGGCGGAGGCCGCCAACGAGCTGCTAGGTAAACGCCTTGTCACGCACCAGAGCGGCGCGCGCGGCAAGGTCGTGTATCGGCTCTATGTCGAGACGGCGACGGGCATCGGGCGGGAACTCTACGTGGGGTTCGTTCTGGATCGCAAGTCCGAGCGGGTGATGGTCGTCGCTTCGAGCGCCGGCGGTATGGAGATCGAGGAGATTGCTCGGCGCGAAGCGGACTCGATTGTCAGGGTGAGCGTCGAGCCTGCGGTCGGGATGCAAGCGTTTCAGGCGCGGGAGATCGCCTTCGCCCTGGGGCTCGACGGCGCGCTCGTCCAGCAAGCGGTGAATACGCTGCTCGGCTGTTACCGTGCGTTTCGCGATCTCGATGCGACAATGGTCGAGATCAATCCTCTGGCCGTTACCGATGAGGGGCGGCTGGTCGCGCTCGATGCGAAGATGTCCATCGACGACAATGCCTTGTTCCGGCGTCCGAGGCTCGCTGAGCTACGAGATAAATCCCAAGAGGATCCGCGCGAGATGACGGCCGCCGATCGAGGGCTGAGCTATGTGGGCCTCGACGGCCACATCGGTTGCATCATCAACGGCGCGGGTCTTGCCATGGCGACCATGGACATGATCAAGCATGCCGGAGGCGAGCCCGCCAACTTTCTCGATATCGGAGGCGGCGCATCGCCCGAGCGTGTCGCCAAAGCGTTTCGCCTGGTCCTCTCCGATCAGAACGTCGAAGCGATTCTGGTCAACATTTTCGCCGGCATCAACCGATGCGATTGGGTCGCGGAAGGCGTCGTGCAAGCCGTACAGAAGACGGAGATCGACGTGCCGTTGGTGGTGCGACTGGCAGGCACAAACGTCGAGGAAGGGTGCAGCATTCTGGAGCAGAGCGGTCTGGCGATCACGACCGCGGATACGCTCGCGGATGCGGCCGAGCGCGTGGTGGCGGCGTGGAGAGAGGCGCGCGCAACCTTCTGATCGATCGGTGATTCACTGAAGGTTACTAGGGAGGTATGTGGTAATGAGCGTGTTGCTGGACGAGACGACGCGTGTGATCGTGCAGGGCTTCACCGGTCAGATTGGAACGTTCCATGCCAAGGAGATGATGGATTACGGAACTCGTGTCGTGGGAGGTGTCACGCCAGGCAAGGGCGGCAGCACTCATCTGGGACTTCCGGTCTTCAACACCGTAAAAGACGCCGTGCGGCAGACGGATGCGACGGCGAGCCTGGTATTCGTACCCCCGCCTTTCGCTGCCGACGCCATCATGGAAGCCGCCGATGCGGGGATAAGACTGTGCGTCGCGATTACGGACGGGATACCCGCCCAGGACATGATGCATGTCAAGCGTTACATGCGCCGCTACCGCAAGGAGGAGCGGATGCGGCTCATCGGCCCCAACTGCGCCGGTGTAATCAGCCCCGGAAAGACGATGATGGGTATCATGCCGGGACATATCTACGTACGCGGGGACGTGGGCATCGTCGCGCGCTCGGGCACACTGGGCTACGAGGCCGCGTCTCAGATGAAGGCGCTTGGCATCGGTGTTTCAACCAGCGTGGGTATCGGCGGGGACACGATCAACGGCAGCTCGTTCAAGGATATTCTGGAACTCTTCGAGCAGGACGAGGAGACACGGGCGGTGATGATGATCGGTGAGATCGGCGGTCCGCAGGAGGCCGAAGCCGCGGCATTCATCCGTGACCACATGTCGAAGCCGGTCGTCGCCTACATCGCAGGTCTGACCGCGCCGAAGGGCCGGCGCATGGGTCATGCCGGCGCAATCATTTCGGCATTTGGCGAGAGCGCAGTCGAGAAGGTGGAAGTCCTTCGGCAGGCAGGAGTGAGCGTGGCACCTAGCCCGGCGGAGCTCGGTAACAGTCTGGCGGTCGTTCGGACGTGACTTTGCGCGGATCGCTCGGCGGACCGTATCCGAGACTCGCTCCAAGGGTGCCCGCATCGGGCGGTTCGCAGAGCCCGTCATATGACCCAAGAACACGAAGGAAAGGCGAGAACAATTGCGCCTGCAGGGCGCTCCTACTTGTGGGAGCGGTGTCAACCCCCAACCTCTAGACTTGCCCGCCCAAGGAGTTTCGTATGAGTGCGACCGTCATCGAGCAGGCGCGTCCCAGACTGCACCGCTCCGAGCTCGCGGTGCCCGGGTCGAATCCCCGCTTCATCGACAAGGCTGCGCAATCCGCGGCAGATGTGGTGTTCCTGGATCTGGAGGACGCGGTTGCGCCTGATGAGAAGGACAAGGCGCGTAAGAACGTGGTCGAAGCCCTCAACGAGTTGGACTGGGACGCTAAGACCATGATGGTCCGAATCAACGGACTCGATACCCATTACATGTACCGGGACGTCATCGAAGTCGTCGAGAACTGCCCGCGACTGGATATGTTGCTGATTCCGAAAGTGGGCGTGGCGGCCGACGTCTACGCGGTGGACATGCTCGTGACTCAGATCGAGCAGGCAAAGAAGCGCGACAAGCGACTCGGCGTCGAAGTGCTCATCGAGACGGCGCTTGGGATGGCGAATGTCGAAGCGATTGCGTGCTCGAGCAGGCGCTTGGAGGCGATGAGCTTCGGGGTCGCGGACTACGCTGCATCCACTCGAGCTCGAACTACCGTGATCGGTGGCCCGAATCCCGATTATGGCGTGCTGACCGACCCCGACCCGTCCGGGAGCCGTGAGTTTCACTGGATCGACATGTGGCATTACGCGCAGTCACGGGTGGTCGTGGCGTGCAGGGCTTACGGTTTGCGCCCAATCGACGGGCCATTCGGAGACTTCAGTGATCCCGAAGGCTACGTTGCCGCGGCCAAGCGTGCGGCGGTCCTGGGCTACGAGGGGAAATGGGCCATTCACCCGTCACAGATCGAGCAAGCGAACGAAATCTTCACCCCGACGCAAGAAGAGCTGGAGAAGGCCCGTCGAATCGTAGAGGCGATGAAGCGCGCGGAGGACGAAGGCAAAGGAGCGGTTACCCTCGACGGCCGGTTGATCGACATGGCGAGCATTCGTATGGCGAAGAATCTCCTCGACAAAGCTCAAGCGATCGCCGAACACACATAGATCATAGTGCGTGAGGGGATGTCACTAACGCGATTCTGCGCGTCGTTGTGAACGCGGACAAAGCTGGTCGTTCGAAGCGCCGGTGAGCACGCGATGCGACCATTCCGCACTGCCCGAGTGAAATCGAAACCACCTTCTGAACCGTTCCTATCGACTGGAGGCACCCATAGATGCCCCGAGCCCGAGCAGCATCTCCTGTTGCCGACTCTTAACCCTTTTTCGCAGCTCGAGCGGAACGGGAGCGGTCGGATTGTCGGATTGGCGCTTGCGTGAGTTTTGCGTGGATCGGTCGTGCACAGTCCATACGTTGAAATGCTTACCGAGCAGCCCGTGGCCACCTCTCCCGTCAGAGAGACCTTGGCAACGTGAGGATGGCGCACGAGCAGGCGTCCCGTGTCGGCGAACCCGTGTACTACGTTGAAGACTCCGTTCGGTACTCCCGCCTCGGTCAAGATCTCGGCGAGCTTCAGCGCGCTCAGGGGTGTGAGCTCGGCCGGCTTGAAGATCATGGCGTTCCCGGCGGCGAGGGCGGGCGCCGCCTTCCAGCAGGCGAACTGGAATGGATAGTTCCAGGCGCCGATGCGGACGCACACACCCAGGGGCTCGCGGCGCGTGTAGACAAAAGCATGATCCAGATCTACACAATCGCCTTGAATGCCTGCGGCAAGGCCCGCGAAATACTCCAGGCAATCCGCGCCCGAGTCGATGTCCACTGAACGCGCCTCGAAGATCGGTTTCCCCGTGTCCAGTACCTCCAGGCGCGCCAGCGCGTCCTTTCGCTCACGGATGAGCCCCACGGCGCGCATCAAGATGCGTCCACGCTCCGCTCCCTTCATCGCAGACCAAGACCGGAAACCCTCTCGTGCGTCCTCAACGGCGCGTTGAATCTCCCGTTCGCCCGCGACCTCGACCCGCGCGATGGGTTTTCCGGTTGCCGGTTCCACACTTTCGAAGGTCTGACCCGTCGTCGATGCCAGATATCGACCTCCGACATAGGATGTCTGCTCACCCAGCTCGTACATCGAGCTGCCTCCTAGCATGCAAGTTTGCAGGGATCGTGTCAGCTCATCTTGTTCAGATTCCGCAGGGAGGAGAGGGGATGTTCTCCTCGAACACCGATTGAGGTAATGTGCGAGACTTAACTGACTTAATGGGGGACTTGGTCTCCTGACACGCCGTCTTCCCCCGGTCCACTGGCTGGTGGCGTTCGATGCCGCCGCCCGGCATATGAGCTTCACCGAAGCGGCCCGCGAGCTGAGCATCACGCAGTCCGCGGTGAGCCAGCGGGTCAAGCTGCTGGAGCACCGCCTGGGCCAGCCCCTGTTCGTCCGTCACGCGCGCAGTCTCGAGCTTACCGAGGCCGGGCGCGCCTACGCCCCGACGGTCCGCGACGCCTTCGAGCGTCTCGACTTGGCGACCGAGGAAGTATTCGGACCCGGCTGGGACGAACCGTGCACGGTGCGCATCACTCCGGGACTCATGCTTTTCTGGCTCAGCCCGCGCCTGCATCGTTTCCGCAACCGTCATCCGGATATCACCCTGCGCCTCGCCACGTCGGTCTGGGACGCGGATTTCACGCTCGATGGGGTCGACCTCGAGATTCGTTACGGCCGGGGCGACTGGACAGACGCCTCCAGCCGACGTCTGACGTGGGAGCGGGCATTCCCGGTCTGTGCTTCGGATGTCGCCGCACGCCTGAAGAGTCCGGCTGATCTCGCCGGAGAGACATTGCTGCACGTGGTGGGGTTCGAAACCGGATGGCCCCACTGGCTGGCGCACGCCGGCGTTCCGGAGATCGCCGACTCCACGCGAGCCGTGCTGTGCGACACGACCGTAGTGGTCATGGATCTCGCCCGCCGGGGCGAGGGCGTCGCCCTGGTGCGGAGCAGCTTCGCGGAGGATGCGCTGCGCACCGGCGACCTGTGCGTCCCCTTCGATCAGGCCATCGAGCTGCATGAGGCCTTTTATCTGGCCCAGCCGCTGAAGCGCACCTTGCGTCCGGAGGCCGCGGCATTCCGGGACTGGCTGCTCGAGGAAGCCGACGCGGCCAAGTGAAGGGCTTATTGCCCCGGACATTGAACCAACGTGGCCGTCGGCGTTGGTACCGGCTTCCGACAATCTGTCGGGATAATTCCGATCCACATCCACCTGCCGACTAGCCCCGCAAAGGCTGCGGATAGGGTGGCACCGGGAACCGGGACTTGGCTTCCACCTCGTTCAGATCGAGGTGGTTGCGCATGAAGCGGTTGGCGGCGTCCTGGAACGGCTCGAAATCCCACGGCGTATGCCGCCCCGTCATGAGCGCGCGGCCCACGAGCCGTCTTCGGTGCTGACTGGCAATAACCTCCCGGCGCAGGGCCTCGAGGTCCCACCGCGCAGCGACCTCCTCGGCGAAGCGCGCCGCCACGTCGGCGTGGGCTGGATCGGTAGCCAGGTTGCGCAGCTCATCGGGGTCGTGGGCCAAGTCGTACAGCTGCGGCGGATCGGCTTCGCAATGCACGTACTTGTATTGGCGGCGCCGGCTCATGATCAGCGGCGCCACCGTGCCTTCTCCCATGTACTCCCCGTAAACGGTTCGGTCTTCGTCGCGTGAGATCAGCGGCAGCAGGCTCTTTCCATCGGGCGGCGCCGCGTACACAAACTCCTTGCCGCCGTCGGCGGCGATGTCCATCAGGGTGGGGAGGATGTCTACCAGGGAGACCGGCGTCTCCGTGTGGCGGCCGCCTCGCTCACCGGGCAACCGGAGCATCAACGGAACACGCGACGACCACTCGAAGAAGGACATCTTGTACCACAACCCCCGCTCACCGACCATGTCACCATGGTCGGATGTCAGCAAGATGGCCGTGTTGTCCAGTTGACCGGTGTCGTCGAGGGTCTGAAGCAAGGTACCGACCCAGTCGTCCAGATAACTGATGTTGGCGAAGTACGCATACCGGGCGTTGCGGACATCGTCCTCGGTGATCTCGTAGTCGTCCGTCGCGGACGCTTTGTAGAGACGCTGACTGTGCGCATCGAGCGCTTCGAAAGCCATCGCGGGCACCGTAGGCATCTGGATTTCGGAGTCCTGGTAGCGGTCCCAGTACCGCCGCCGCGCGGCGTACGGGTCGTGCGGATGGGTGAATGACGTCACGAGGCAGAACGGTCGGGGATCGCCTTCGCGGGCCAGGTCGTAGAGCTTCTGCACGGCCCGGTGTCCGATCTCGTCATCGAACTCCAACTGGTTGGTGTACTCGGCGATGCCGGCCTGCTTGACCGACAACATGTTGTGCATCCACCAGTCGAAGCGGTCATCCGGATGCTCCGCATCGGGCGTCCAGCCGAAATCGGCGGGATAAATGTCCGTGGTGAGACGCGATTCGAAGCCGTGCAGCTGATCGGCTCCGATGAAATGCATCTTCCCGCTGAGGATCGTCTGGTAGTTCTGCACCCGCAGGTAATGCGCAAAGGTGGGAATATCCGAGTGAAACTCCGCGGCGTTGTCGTAGGCTCCGATGCGGGACGGCAGTTGGCCGGACATGAACACGAAGCGCGCCGGGGCGCACAGCGGGCTGTTGCTGTACGCGTTCAGGAAAACCGTCCCTTCGTCCGCCAACCGATCCATATTCGGGGTCTTGGCCGTGCGTCCACCATACCGGCGTAGGGCCATGGCCGACAGCTGATCCGCCATGATGATCAGGATGTTGGGGCGCTTTCTCTGGGTCGCTCGGGTCATTAACTGGTGCCTCCGGCTCGTGAATTGGTCCTTGGTCCAGGGTGGTTGAGAACGCTGCACAGTGACGACGAAATATCCCGACAATCTGCTTCGAGCCCTGGCTCGGACTTCTTGAAGGGTTCGGTTTCTAAGCTGCCTGCCGCCGACAACGTCTGCAAACGAGTTTTCCTGATGCTGAGCCCCAACTCGGCTAATGGTCACATATTACCGGTCGGGCCCTCCGGTCCGGCCATCGTCCGCCCGCAAGCGCCGGTCGGCGCACCAGCGCACCGCTACTCGGTTAGCCATTAGGGGAATTGGGTCTGAGGCGTTGAATACATCGTTTGTTCCTGCCGCGGCGATGGTCGAGACTCGACGCTACTGATATACGAACCCGGGGGCGGTGCCGATCGTGGCACGATCGGTCGATTTTCGCACCGACAAGAAATGCCCGCACGGGAACGACAACCGACACGGGTCGCCTGCCATGCAACCACATAAGAACGGGAGGAACCCGACCATGTCCACTAGTCTGGATAACCTCGATACATACCGTTTCAACCTCGCCACCAAAGGGATATTCAAAGACGTCAACCCGCCCATGGCGACGCTCTCCAAGCTGATTGTATTGGTCTTCCTTACAGCGGGCGCCGCTGCGCCGAAGGCGACGGGGAGTTTCTTCTCCGCACTGCGGGACTGGATCTCGGCGAATCTCGGCTGGTACATCCTCGCGATGTGTCTGTTCATGTTCTTTGTGTTCTTTCTCATTGTGACGCCATATGGCCGCATCAGGCTGGGTGACGATCATGAACGGCCAGAATTCGGCAACTTCGCCTGCTTCTCGATGTTGTTCGGAACCGGCATGGGGATCGGTCTGCTGTTCTGGTCAGTCGCCGAGCCCATGTATCACATCCAGAACAGCCCGTTCCTGGAGGAGGGAACGGAGGCTTCCATGGCGGGCGCGGTGCCGGCCATGCAGACCTTGTGGCTGCACTGGGGCTTGCACGCCTGGTCGGTATACGTGATCGTCGGATTGGCCCTGGCCTACTACTCTTATCGCAAGGGCCTGCCTCTTACGATCCGCGCCTCCCTCTATCCGCTACTCGGCGAACGCATCTATGGCCCCATCGGGCACACCATCGACCTGCTGGCGATCTTCGGAACGGTATTCGGCGTCGCCACGACCCTGTGTGGGCGTCCTCGTCGTGCCGACCCTCATCACTTTCTTCTGGTTCGCCATCATGGGCGGTACGGGCCTCCATCAGGAGTTCGCGACGGAGGGCTCCGCCGGGCTCATCGCAGCGGTCAACGAGGATATCTCGCCGCCGCTGTTCCTCGTCATCGAGAATCTCGACGTGGGGTTTCCCGGTGCCTTGATGAGCTTCATGGCGCTGATCCTGATCGTGACTTACTTCGTGACCTCTTCGGACTCGGGGACGTTGGTGGTGACGACGCTCATCTCGATGGGCAAGGCACAGCCGCCGGTGTCCTATCGGGTGTTCTGGGGCATAGGCGAAGGTGCGGTCGCCGCGATCCTGCTCTACGCGGGCAGCCTGAAGGCGCTGCAGACGGCGTCCCTGGCCCTCGGAGCGCCGTTCTCGGTGATCATGTTCCTGATGATGT
>JABAHS010110716.1_pt1 | contig 15094 bp, 8 predicted proteins | sample 7062111 | NCBI WGS metagenome assembly JABAHS01 (sample SAMN14534600, study PRJNA622989) | marine sediment metagenome | biome: marine biome [ENVO:00000428]; feature: marine pelagic biome [ENVO:01000023]; material: deep marine sediment [ENVO:00002113]; isolation source: pool of 4 deep marine... | reverse complement strand
CCTCTTGGCGGGAGCAGTATAGCTGATAAAAATAACCAGAAACTTACAAAACATAATAAGACAAACAGGAAAATTATGTATGGTGAGTTTATTGACTTAAGAAATTCTGAGAGCTTATTTATATCATTAGCAAAGATGCTGATTATATTCTTTTGTTTATTATAAACAAATATTATTAGCGTTATAGAAATAGCTATGTTAATGAAGACTAAGCGGCCAACAGTTAGTATTTCCAGTATGCCAAGAAGCACCTCGGTTAATATTATTTGAGCCGATGCTAAAAGCACTGTAGATACAATCTTTTCAGATACTGAGTTTAATTTATATAGAGTTAATAATGAATATAAAGATAAGTAAATAAATAGAGTTGTTGTGAAAAAAAGTATCATATTTTTTAAAAAGCATATACGCTAAAATGCTTTTTCGAAATACTTGATTAGTTTTCTATTGTTGAGAGCATTCATATCCATTTCTTGCTCTAATTCTTGTTCTATAAAACCGGGGGTTAATTCTGAGTTTTTATTCCACCATCGTATTAAATGTGTGCCGGCCTCAGTTTCCCTCCACCACTGCTCATCGAATCTGCTTATAAGAAATTCTCTTAAATTTGATTCCAGCAGGCAGGCTCTATAGTCTATATACGGATTGGTATCATAAAATACCAGATCAAACAATATGAGGTTCTCGTTTGGTTTTACAAAGGCATCTCTTGGATATAGCTCGGATATTTGCTGTAATGCTTCGTGTATGGGATTTTCATGTATTACTCTGTATGACAGCGCTTTTAAGCATAATTCTCTTATCTGAAATAGTTTTTTTAAGTATAGAAATTCTAAAAAGTTTCTGTCTGTATCTATCCTCAAATATCTCTGCAGCCATTTCTGCTCAAAAACCAAATCCTGGAAAAGCATTTTGAATGTTTGTAAAACGGCCGGATCATGGAGTCTCTTACTCTCAAACGATTCATCCATGTTTACCGTACTAAATAAAAGTGATTGCCCAAGTTCACCCAGTATTGCTTCATAGTCTTCTATTGTTTTAATCCTGTATATTGATATTAAAATGTTGTTTGGAATTTCAACAGGATATGTGCGGGCTTTGTAATTCTTGGACTTTCTACCTGATATGTCAAAGTTCACGGCACCGCTTAGATTAATACCGAGTTCATTCAGAAAACCGGTAGATAAATTAAGCGCAGAGGTCTGTTTGAAATAATCTTTAAGTTCATAAGAGTTAAATAGAATAAGGAGGTCTTCATATCCTGAATTTTCTATTTGCAGTTCAAGTTTGTGTTTTAACTGCCATTTAAGCAGGTCGCGATATATGTACTCGGTATCATTTAGAAGCTGCCTGCAGTTATTTTCAATCTCTACTAAATCGATCCTGTTTAATATGCAGGCCTGATCTGAATAAGTGTTAAATCCCAGTTCATTTGAGGTCTGGTTTCTTTTTTCAATAATAAACTCTAGTTTTGGCAGAAGCTCACCGCTAAGCTCTTTGTATTTTTTTGCCAGTTTGCCTCTGGCTTCTCTTTCCTTCTCTGTTTTAATCTTAGAAGTCAGATTGAATAAGCTTACCCCTTTGTTCTCAGCTTGCCGAGTCTGCTTATTGATTTCATTTTTTATGTTATCAAAGCGCTCTGAGTTACGAGAGGTTTGAATTAAATCGGAACTAAAAATTCTAAATAACCTTATTTTCTCATGGTCATTATCAGGGTAATTATTGTAATCAAGATTTGTAAACTGACCACTATCGAACAGCTCCGGATGACATTCCAGGATATCTTTTGAACTGCTTGTTTTATTTTTTCCCGAATCAAAAAGATAGTTATGATAATAAAGCCCTCTTAGTAAATTCTCGGCNNCTCGGCTGGTTGTGCAAAATCTTTATCAATCCTGAATTCCATTGTGTCTTCTAGGCCCTATTATATATTCTATCTAAGCAGGCTGCTTTCTTTGGGGTTTTTTTATAAAAAACGTAAGAGTTGCTGCTAAGTAGCAGATAATTATAGCTATGAGAAAAGGATAAAAATAACTTCCGGTTTTATCAAAAAGATAGCCTGCCAGGATAGGGCCGATTATAGCGGCCACTGAAAAGGATGTGCCGAAGAATCCATATATTGCGCCAAGAGCCTTAAGGCCATAGAAGTCCCCTAAAATCATGGGGAATATGGGAACCCACCCGCTATAGAAAAATCCGAACAATAATCCAAATAGATAGTAAAATTGTATGTCTTTAAAAAATAATAGAATTAGAATGGAGCTGCTTTGTACAAAAAAGCATATAAACAATATCCGTTCATTTCGTATCCTCTCAGTTAAAAACCCCGATAGGACTATCCTTCCGAATATGCTTCCAAGCCCTATAGCCGCAGGAGCGCCCGATGCCAGCATCTCAGGTATGCCTACATGAATTTCATAGTTAAAAAGGTGAGTTATAATAATTAAAAATGTTATAAAACCAAAAAACCAAATAATATATAAAAGCCAGAAAGCAGGTGTATGGAATGCTTCTTTAGCTTCCCAGTCCTGTTGTTTTTGATCGTGAGTGATTTGAGCGCTGTCGTTTTCAGAACCAATATCCTCGGCGCCGTAAGGTTTTAGGTTCATTTCAGCGGGGCTTTTTCTTAGAAGCAGCGCTGCGAATATGGCAATGAAAATAAATGCCGATAATCCAAAAAACGCATTGGATATTCCGTGATTGATAATAAGCCATGTTGTAAGCGGCGGCACGAAAAGTCCGCTAAGAGGTACTCCTGTAGTTATAATTCCTATAGCAAGCGATCTCTTCTTTACAAACCATCTGCTTATAAGGGTTACGCAGGTTATATAAAGTACGCCGTCACCTATACCAATGAGCACGCCAAAATATAAAAACAGCTCAAACTTGGTTTCAGCAAATCCGCAGAGCAGAAGAGCAATTGCGCATATAAGCCCGCCTGAGAAAATGATAATTCTTGGATCATACTTATCAACTAACCTGCCCGATATAGCCAGTGAAAAAGCCAGAACAAATGACCTGAGAGCGTAAACAGAAGACCCTCCGGCTTCAGACAGGCCAAATTTATCATTAAGCCCCGGGAGGAATATCCCGAATGAGTACAGAAGCAGCCCATCAAGGATAATCAGTATTAATGATGCGGCTACTATGTACCAGCCGTAGAATAATTTATTTTTAGCCATTTAGCAGATATGAATATAATTAATAAACGACAATAAGACCTCAGATTTTATGTGAGTATGAATGATGAGGCAAGTGTTATTTGTACTTATTAACAATATATATTCTATAAAGCAGATTTTTTTTGATTTTTGCGCAATATTCCATAACATTGATATTACAATCAAATAACTACAAGGAAGATATAATGAACGATCATGAAGATATATTAGATAAATTCAAGGCAGGGCTTAACAGAGGGCTTAGAATTGTAAATGTACGCTCAAAAGAGGCGTATGATGTACTTAAGACAAAAAATAGTATTCAGGGTAAAAACAGGCATAAAAGAAAGTTAGTAGAGGAGCTTGGAAACGCGGTTTTCAGGACTTATAAACACAAAGGCAATATTAGCGAAGATAGTATTAAAAATAAATGCGAAGATATTTTAAACCTAGAATCCCAAATAGACGATCTGGAAGTAGAGATACAAAACATTCATGAAAATGCCTTGAAAGAGCTTGGTAAACTAAAGGCTATTACCAAACCGGCTAACTCTGCAAAATGCGAATGCGGAGCGGAGGTTAGTGAGGATACGGACAAATGTCCTGAGTGTGGAAAAGAGTTAAATAAAAGTTAGAAGGAGGCGTTTTGTATGAAAGTTCTATTTATTGCTATATTTACTCTTGGTTTATTTTACGCAGCAAATTTGTATGCGGATAGTAGTACGCTTGCTAAATCCAAGATAAAGAATAGTTCGGGTGAAGTAGTCGGGTTTGCTACCTTTATAGAAAATTCTCAGGGTGTAAGCATTTCTGTTCAGGTACAAAATCTAACGACCGGCAGCCATGGAATTCATATCCACCAAAAGGGCAGATGCGAAGCGCCGGACTTTAAATCCGCCGGCGGACACTTTAATCCATTTGGTAAGAGCCACGGCACAAAAAATCCAGAGGGCTATCACTTAGGTGATCTGGGTAATATACAGATCGGTCCGGATGGTACGGGTTCACTGCTTGTAAACTCACCTCTTTCTACTCTTGGAGACGGCAAGAATTCTTTGCTCAAAAAAGATGGTACATCTATTGTAATTCACTCAGGACCCGACGACCTCGTTTCTGATCCAAGCGGTAATGCCGGCAGCAGGGTGGCCTGCGGAATTATCAGGAAATTAAAATAGATGGGGTCAGGCTTTGAAAGTTTGGCTTTTAGCGGAACTATCTATGATTTTTTTAATACAATTTTTGTAAGGCTGGAAATACGTAAAAATAAAGAAAGATGTCATTGCGGGGCGTATGCGCGGTTACATATCAAGCTAGTTCTATATAAATTATAAACTATATGCCTTTGATCAGGTGCAACCGAACTCTTCCCTAACAACAAAGTTCGTTCTTTTAATATACCACACTGGCAGATCGCTGAGGAAATTGGGATTCTGTAAAGAACAGGGTATGACATAACATATAAAAACAACTACGTACTTTTCCTGGATGAAAAGTACCAAAAATCACCGGCTGACATTCTCCGCACTAAAAATCATGAATATTTACTAAACCTTGCGAACTTTACCTTAACGGTAAAGTCCGTTCAATCCAACATGGATACCCCGAAGCGATTCTTAACGTAAATATTCAGGATTTTATTTACGTGCTACAAATGAATGCCGGAAAGGCAAAAGCAAAGACAAACTTTCCACCACTGTCATTGCAACAAACTATTTTGTTAAGATATAGTTTGTTCTAAGCCTGTGAATCCCACCCCATCCCCACCACTGCTTCTTGACAGCTAACAAGAATTTTAATCAGTCAAACTTCTTTTGTTTAAAAAAGCCCGCTCTTAACGCAATTTAAATAAGGCCGGAAAGAATAAGGCCAACTAATAAATACAAAGGCTGATCTCTAATGTTAATTCGCCGTGACTACTAAGGTAAGAGCCTTATCCCATTTGGGTCAGTATCAACTGAAAGATTCTAATATTTCCCTAAAGTCCTTATTTGCTTCAATAAAGGCCTTCAAAATATCCGGGTCAAAATGATCCGGGCTTGTTCTGCCGTCACCCTCCGTTATGATCTTAAAAGCCTGCTCATGCGTGAACGCCTCTTTGTAAGGTCTTGAGCTTCTAAGGGCATCATATTGGTCCGCGATAATGGTGATTCTGGCAGATATTGGTATCTGTGTTTTACTAAGGCCGTTTGGATAGCCCGTGCCATTCCATGTTTCATGATGGTTTCTGGCAATCTCCTGACCCATTTTAAGGAATGAGGATTCAGAGCCTTCGAGTATCTTTGCCCCTATCGTAGTATGGGTTTTCATGACTTCCCATTCCTCCTCATTAAGCGCTCCTGGTTTTAAGAGTATACTGTCGGGTATTCCAACCTTTCCTATGTCGTGCATAGGAGAAGCATGGAAAATGTTTTCTATAAACTCGGTGTTCATGGAAAGCTTTTCAGCAATTTTTCTTGTATATAAGCTAATTCTTTTAATGTGAGAGCCGGTTGCCTGATCCTTAAACTCGGTTGCAAGCGTAAGTCTGTAAATAGTTTCAAGATAAGCAGCTTTTGTACTGTCATGAGCCAGGTTTAGTTCAAAAAGGGCCCTTTGCAGTTCCTGTGTTCTTTGCTGTACCCTTTCTTCCAATATGTCATTATTCTCTTTTAGCAGATCGTTATATTTCTTGATTTTGAGATTGTTCTTAATTCTCATTGCAAGCTCTTCAAAATCATAGGGCTTTGTGAGAAAATCATCTGCTCCTTTTGATATGCCTGTCAGCAGGTCTTCCCTTGAGCCAAGTGCGGTCACTATTATCACGGGGATTTGCTTTGTCCTTTCATCGGATTTGATTTTCTCGGTTGAATCGAAGCCGTTCATCTTGGGCATAATAACGTCCATTATTATTAAGTCAGGATTATCATCAATGGCATGTTGTACGGCTTCTAACCCGTTCGATGCCTGAAAAGTCTCAAAACCCATATTTTCACACATGTTATTCAGAAGCAGTCTGTTCCTGGGTTCGTCATCTACTATAAGTATCTTTGCGGTTTGGTTATCCATAAGAACGTTCTTTAGGGTAAATTATAAAATTTTATAATTTTTAAATTTTATTTCAATCGTATATTATGTTTTATGTTAATTTATAATATCTGTTATTTTTTATAACCGTAATATTTTTTATATGCTATTTTAATAAGCGGATATCAGGTTTATAATTAATATTTGCATTTTAGTGGGGATAATGATTATTACTAAAGTATTAATTGCGTTCAGAGATTAAATTTAAAAATTATTTATTATAATGAGTGAATCCAGGATAGAAAACCTACTGCTAAACGACCACGCTGACTGCGTGCAAAGAGTATACATAGAAGGCCAGGTTCCCTGCGTTGTATTCTATAAGGGAGATAAAGCTGAAAAATCACACATTGAACTATCAAATATCTTTTCTGACAAGGGGTTTAAATCCTATCTTGTACCAGAAGATTTTCTAATAAAAGATAAAAAGGATCTGAAAATATATGAAGAGATAATAAACAGCGCGTGTCTGTTTATTTTTTATATAGATGATAACAGATCGAGTTTCCTTTATTGTCTGGGTCATATAAGGGCAAAAAACAGACCTATACTTACCATTACAGCCGATAAGCTGTTAGAAGAGATAAACACAGAATATAAAAGCGAATTTAAAGACGATAAACAGTTTTATGAAATAGACTATTCCAAACTAAGTGAAATAGGGGAAGAAAGTAACTCACTTGTAAGTTTCATAGCCTCTGTAGACCACTGTAAAAACTTCGTGCTAAATAGTAGTAAGGATAACGGCGAGCTGTCTCAAGTTGGAAAAAGCTTTGAGCAAATATTTGATTTCTTTATTACAGGTTTGCAAACAACATTTTCTGAAGAACTGGATGGCAAACTGTCTAAAGACCTTAAACCGGATGCAGGAGATATTTATTTCGGGCTAAAGGAATGTGAGCCTCAAGAGATTACAGAGTATTTGGATATAGAAGCTGCAGACAAATCACTAAAAGCAAATCCGATCTACAAGACCTATATAAATATTGTTTTCTCAATTGCAGTTAAGAGTTTTAATAATTTTTCAGAGCAAAGCGGCAAGGTGCTGGATAAGTTTGAACAGTTTATAAAACTTATAGATGAAAAGGAAGATGATAAGAAGCATATTGTACAGAGTATAATAAGCATTAACAATAAAGGCATAGCGTATTTAATATTATCAAGCCTGAAAAATGATCCCGGCATGCTGGAAAAATCCCAGCAGCTTTTCACTGCAGCCGGCAAATTAATAAAAACTGATCTATTAAAAGAAACTTTTTCAGCAGCTAAAATAAATACTGCACTTGCTTGCGAATATCTGTCTGACCTTGATAAGTCTTCTGAGCAGCTAAATGATGCCCTGGAGCTCATAGCCGACGCCGAAAAAAACGCAGAAAATTCCATGAGTGAGTTTAAACTCGGCCTTATAATGAACAGTAAAGCGGTTTGTCTTAGAAAGCTCTGCCCCATTAAAAAAAATCAGTCTGAGCTGCAACTTGCAATTGAGCAGAGCAGTAAAGCGCTTGAGATTTTCGCATCTAATAACCTGAGACTTCNNCCAGGCTGGATGATGACAAAAAACTATGTGAACAGGCCCTAAAGGAAATAGCAACAGTCACAGAGATACTGGACAAAGATACTGAACCGCTTCTATACAGAAAAGCGCTTATACTAAATGCATTGATTTATGAATTGCTATTTGAGTTTGAGAAAAACTCACAACACATCCAAAGGGCAATTGATCATTATAAAGACTCGCTTAACTATATACATGGAGAGTCCGGCTCAGTTACTTCAGGGCTTGTAAATAACCAGATTGGCGTTAGCTACAACTACTTATCTGAAATAACAGACAAAATAGAAAATTGCAATAATTCGCTGGATTTTCACGGCAAGGCTTTATCTTTTCTGAAAAAAGATGCCAATCCTTATGAATATTCTTACGCTAAAATGTGTGAGGGAAATACATACAGGCTGTTAGCCGAAGAAGAGAACACTCAGGACAACTGCATGCAGGCACAGAAGTGTTATGAATCTGCTCTGGGATTTTTTACAATAGATTACCCAAGAGAGCATGCGATAATAAACAACAACCTGGGGTCAACTTTTGAATTTCTTGCATCGGTAGCTGATGATAAAAAGTATCTTGAAAAGTCAATTGCAGCATATGAGCAGACCTTAAAGATCTATAATATTAAAGACAACCCCTACGAATACGCTGCTGTACAAAATAATCTGGGTAATTCCTTTGGAGCGCTTTCGGAGTTTGAAAGCCCGGTGGACAACGGCCGCAAGGCAGCAGCCGCATACAAGGAGGCCTTAAAGGTACGCACGCTAAGCGACTACCCCAAAGAGTATGCGATGACTAAAAACAACCTGGGAGTTGTTTTTGATATTATGTCTGAGCATGAGGATAAAGAGAGTAATTGCAAAAGTGCGATCGAATGCTATAAGGAGTCTGTTAAGTTTTATGACGAGGAATCATTTCCTGAAAACTATGCGATGATCCAAAAAAACCTGGGCGGATCATATAAAAGATTGTCAGAGACCGGAAGCGTTAAAGAAAACAGTATGCTCGCAAAAGAGGCATTCGAAAAAGCGCTCAGGTTTTACACCAAAACAGAATTTCCTGATGATTACAGTATTATCCAAAAAAATATTGCTTCTCTGCTTACAAATGTTGCAAAATTTAGTAAAGATAAAAATGAGTTAAGAAAATCTATTGAGCATAATAGCGCTGCCCTAAAGGATTTAGATCCGGTTGAGGATATTGATGAGTATATATCCATACTGATTGATCTCTGCACCCTCCACTCGGCTCTTTTTGATATAGAACAAAATAAGGCCAACCTAAGCGGTCTGGTTGAATGCGGAAATAATGCGATGAAAATTATTACACTTGATGAAAACAAGTCTGAATATGCCTCTATAAATAAAATTCTTGTAGATGCGTATGTTAAATATTTGGAAATAGAGAGTACTGAACAGAGCTGCTCGGATGCGGTTAAATACGGTAAAGAAGCTTTAAGGGGATATGGCTCTAAAGACAGCCCGCAAGACTATGCGAAGCTGCACGAAAATATAGGTGTTGCTCAAAGCTGCCTTGCTGACTACAGAGACAGGGATTCTAATTATAAAGACTCTATCAAATCATTTAAGGAAGCGCTTAAGTTCTATTATTCAGAAAATCATCCTCTCGATCAATCCAGGATAAATAATAATCTTGGTANNGACTGAAAAAAATATCAAAAACGCTATAGAATCCTACCAGAAGTCACTTGACGCATACACCTGGGAAGATCATCCATATGAATTTGGCAAAGTGATGAACAACCTGGCAATTGCATATTCGGCCCTGGGCAAGCTTAAAAACGATTCTGAAATTTTAAGTAAATCGGTAGATTCGTTTACTAAGGCTCTTAGCGTTAGAGACAAAGATAAATTCCCTCAGGAATATGCTGCCACAAGCTACAACCTGGGAGCGGCTTATGGGAAGTGCCATGAAATCTCTGGTGACATAGAAAACTTAAAGCAAAGCATAGAAGCCTTTATGGAGTCGCTTAGCCTTAGAACTGCTGATAAATTTCCAGATGAATTCGCTGCTACGTCAAATAGTCTTGGTAATGCATACAGGGCGCTCTCACTACATCAGGACACCCTGCAAAATCTAAACCTGGCAAAGGAGTGTTACGCAAGCTGTCTTGAGGTTTATACCGAGAAGGACTTGCCGGAGCAGTATGCTGCCGTGCAGAACAACCTGGCTGTTGTGTATTCGGCAATAGGTGAAATTAACAGTGATGATGCAAGCTATGAAAAAGCAATTGAATACTACAATAATTCACTTGTAATAAGAGACAAGAAAAATTATCCAAAACATTACGCCAATATAAATTCAGGCCTTGGCTCTAATTATTATCTTCTTTCTCAGAGCAAGGATACTGCAGACAATCTAAACAGGGCGCTTGAGTGCTATGTGCAATCGCTGGACTTTTATAACGCTAAGGAATTTCCTTATGATCATTACTTCTTGCAGCACAGATTGGGAAATATACATTTTGCTCTGTCTGAAACAGAAAACATCAGCGAAAACGCCCGGAAGGCAAAAGAGTATTATACCAATTCATTGAAATTTTTCACTGAGAAAGATTATAAATCTGAAAATATCCAGATTAATAAAGGGCTTGGAGAAATATACTATCTGTTAGCCGAAGAAGGTGATCACAAGAAGAATATTTCAAACTCTATTAAACACTTAGAGCAGGCGCTTAAAAACGCTGACCCTGAACAAGATAAAGAGCTTTATGCATCCCTGCAGTCTCTTGCCGGAAGGTCGTATGAGGATTATTCCAATATAGAAAAAACAGCCGAGTATTTAAATAAGGCCCTTACTTCTTACAGCGAGTCCGTAAAATTTACAGACCCAAAGGACAAGCCTTATGAATATACCGAAATAAACTCGACACTTGGCGGAATTTGTACAAAGCTCTCAGAGTATGAGGATAAGGTTGCAAACATACTGAAGTCAGTTGAGTTTTATGAACAGGCGCTTGTTCCCGACGCAATAGGAAGCAATGATTTTGAGTTTGGATATATATCCAAAGACCTGGGTATAAGCTACATGATGCTTTCAAGTGAGGAGGATAAGCTTGAAAACTGTAGAAGAGCTATTAAAGCATTTAAGAATTCACTAAGCGTAGAAGATATAAAAAACGACAATTATCAGTGCGCTCTGGTAAATAAGGAGCTTGCAAAAGCCTATAGCAGCATTTCACAGGAAGAGGAAAAAATTGAAAACTCAAGGCTTGCTATAGAAGCTTATGGTAAGGCCTTGGAAGTTTACGATTATGATGAGTACCCTGAGGACAACAGCTCCATTAATAAAAATTTGGCAGATCTGCTAATCACACTTTCCAAATCGGGTGATAAGCAGGAAAATCTGAATAAGGCACTTGAATGTTTTAAGCAGGCTGCCAGATTTTACGATGCAAAGAACTATCCACAGGACTATGCTGATATTCAATCAAGCATGGGGTCATGCTGCAGATCGCTTGCCGAGCTTAGTTCTGCCGAGCAGTACGCAGAGCTTATTAATAAGTCCATAGACCACCTGAATAAAAGCCTCAAGGTGTATGATGAGAAAAATTATCCTGTCCAGTTTGCAAATATAAGCAACGAGATTGGTAACGGCTACCTGCTGCTTTGTGAAACTGAAAATAAGGCAGAGAACTGTAAAAATGCAATTAAGGCCTATCAGGATTCGCTTAAGATAAGGACTCTGGATGATTACCCTGTTCAGTATGCGCTTACTAGCAATAACCTGGGAGTTGCCCATGTTACCCTGTCGGAGATCGAAGACAAGGTCAAAAATTGTGAAGTATCCATAAAAGCATACAATGAGAGCCTGAGAGTGTATACTGAGGATAGCTACCCCCTCCAGTATGCTTCTATAAGCTGCAACCTCGGTTCTGCATACGGAGTTATTGCATTTGAGGATCAGGATACGGATGCAAATATTGAAAATTCGATTAAGTCCTATGAGCAGAGCCTTAAGGTTTATACCAAAGATGAGTTTCCTGTAGAGTCTGCAAATGTGCAAAAGGGTATTGCCGATATTCATTTCCAGAAGTATTTTTTAACTGAATCTAAAGAGGATATCTCAAAGGCTGTAGAGCTGTATGAGCAGGTTATAGAACAAAAAGCTTTTGATGAAGACTCCAAGGATTATGCCGTTATCAATAAAAACCTTGGGTCATCATATTTATTAGTTTCCGAGAATAATAAAACGGATAATAAAACATTTGAAAAAGCAGCGCTATGTTTTGATAAGGCTCTGGACTTTTTTAATAAAAGCGACTACACGACTGAATATTTTGAAATAATAAAAGATAGCGCGTTTTGCAACCTAAACCTCTTTGAGCACTCCGGTAAACCTGAGCTCTTTGATAAAACCAAAGAACAGTTAGAGAGTTGTCTGGATTTTTATACTATAGAGAACCACAAGAACGATCACAAAGATATCCGAATTTACATTGGCAGACTTTACAGTCACGCGTTCAGTAAGGAAAAGGATATGGAAGCGCTTAAAAAGTCTATTGATAACTATGAAATATCAATAGATCTAATTAATTTTAAGGACAGCCCGCAGGATTTTGGCTTTGTTAATTTTGAACTGGGCAAGCTTCATAAACACAGATCGGAATTAGAGGATAATATCCAGATTCTCAATACGTCTCTTATTTACCTGGATCATGCGCTTAAATTCTATAATTCCTCAGATTATAAAAAAGAACATGAAGAAATTAAAAACATTATTTCTGATATTAAGCCTCTTTTGCTCGAAGCTGATGAAAGAGACTTTGGAGACTCTCCGGAAGAGTTAAAAGAAGCTCTGAATCACTACAGGAAAATTGTAGAGTCATTAGATAGGGATAAATCTCAAGAACAGTATTACTTATACAAGAATAAACTGGCAACCACTTACTTAAGCCTGTTTGAATCAGATAATGATAAAACCAGTCTGCAAAATGCTATTGATAATTTTAAGGATATTTTAGAAAACTATGGGTCCATATCATCTGAAGACAAAGCTATTCTCAATACCAATATCGCGTCTGCATATTATTTTGCAGGAAGTGATAATAAAGATTCAGGTTATTTAAATGATGCTGTTTCTCATAATAAAGATGCGCTGGAATTTTTTGCGCAGGATAAATATCCATTTGAGCATTCAAGGATTCAGGATATAAACGCTAAAATTTATTTAAGCCTATCCGAAACGGATGACTTTATTGACAGTATTACAAATGCAATAGAATGTTTGGAAAAGTCCAGTTTTATTGACAGAGAAGAACATCCCCAGGAGTACAAGAATATTGAGAGCAGCTTTAATGAGCTGTATGACCTGTTAAAGAAAAAAGAAGATGAATTTAAAGATGATGAGGAAAACTGTAACAGGTTAATCTCGCTATATGAGAAACTGCTAAATGTGAGTTATGTAAAAGAATATTTACCTAAATACTCCGAAACCAAGAATAGAATTGGAAATCTCCATTCAGCGGTAGCGCAGATAGGAACCGAAGCCGAAAACTACGATAAATCCATAGATAAATATACCGAAGCCCTGGAATTTTTTAATGCAAAGGATAACCCCAGAGAGTATGCGTATTTAAACAGGTCTCTTGCAAAAGCCTACAGCCATTCTTTTATTGAATCAGCTGACCAGGTTAAACTGGATAGCGCAATCGATGCCTACAATAAATGCATCAACTTTTATGATAGTAACCAGTATGTTGAGGAACATGCTGAAGTTCAGATAGAACTTGGGGATTTATATACAAAACTGCAAAAAGCAAGCCCCACTGTTAGCGCAGGTGATGATAATCTGAGGCAGGCGCTGGAGTATTATAAAAACGCGCTGGAACTATATTCTAAAAACGGACTTCAAAAAAGAGTCGGCGAAGTAGTCGGGAAATATGAAACTGCCTGCGGTGACTATCTAGATGTACTTGACATCATGTTAAAAGAAGAGCTCCTCGATCCTGTTGCAGATAGTCTTAAGGGGCTCAAGAATAAATATGACCAGTTTATAGAATTAAGGATAGATAAAGTCCCGAGCACTAATTTTGGAATTGCAAATTTAAAAATCGGGCAGATATACTCACAGCTTTCCGAATCTGAGGACAAGGATGAAAATACAGCAGCCTCTATCAAATCATTTGAAAATGCCCTAGAGCTTCTGGACTCCAAAACACATAAAGAATTATATTCTTCGGCTCTAAAAAACTTAAGCGATACCTATCTCAACCTTGCTGTAGAGACTAAAAAACAAGAACATTTAAAAAAATGCATTGATTACTCAATGGAGTATCAGAATCTTTACCCGGGCAGTTACGCTGAAGCTAACTACAACGAAATTACTCAAAATTTAAACAGAGCCACCCAGCTTTTGGATGAGATGCAAAAGGGCTATGAAGACTTTGAAGACAAGCTTAGCATTAAAGATACAGATAAGAAGAGTGCAAAAAAATCCAAGCCGGAACCAGATGAGAAGAGTGAAGAAGCTGAAAAGACAGCTGACACTAAACATGCTGATGAACAGGAAAAGTTAGAAGAAATAGAAGAAGTCGAGGAATTAGAAGAAATTGAGGTTCTTGATGAAGAACATTTTGTCGAGGAAGCTTCTGAGCAGGAGCCTCTGCAATTTAGTAAGTCTGCAGAAGATGAGCCGAAAATTGACGATATAGATGAAGAGATAAAGCAACACGAAAACAAATTAAAAATTACAAATAGAAACGACAGCCCGGAAGAATTTGCGCAAAGTCAGTATAAGCTTGGAAATGCCTACATCCTGCAGGCGAAAAGGGATAACGATCTGGACATTTACTCTAAAGCCGCAAGCTCTCTGCAGGAATCCCTGGCGTTTTACACGAAAAAAGATCATGAATATCGTTATGGGCTAATAAAGAAATCACTTGGCGAAATTTTCATTAGATACTCTGAGCTTGAAGATAAAGCCAAGAATTTAAGAGAAGGCATAAAACTTCTTGAAGAATCTTATGAGATACTCAAAAAGACAGGGTCAAAGAGTTCTGTAAAGGATAATCTGCTTCTGCTTTCAAGATCACACTTTGCTGTTTCGGAAGAAGAGGGACAGGCTGCAGACTATAAGACTTCCCTGGACTATTCCAAAAGGGCACTTAGCATTACGGACAGCAGTGATCTGGAAGATAAAGCGCAGACTAACAGGCTCATTGCAGACGCTTACAGAAGACTGGATGAACCGTCTTCTGTGGCGGCCGACTTTAAAAAATCGATTGAGCACTATGAGCAGTCTTTAAAGTATTTTACCAAGTCTGAGTTTCCCGATGACTATGCGAATATTTACGATAACA
>JABAHS010128875.1_pt1 | contig 15102 bp, 6 predicted proteins | sample 7062111 | NCBI WGS metagenome assembly JABAHS01 (sample SAMN14534600, study PRJNA622989) | marine sediment metagenome | biome: marine biome [ENVO:00000428]; feature: marine pelagic biome [ENVO:01000023]; material: deep marine sediment [ENVO:00002113]; isolation source: pool of 4 deep marine... | reverse complement strand
TCATTTTTTAACTGAATATTGAAATTTTCAAAAAAATATCGAGTCTGTGGAGGATTCAATGGGCGATTCTCAAGACACAGTCTCGGGTATTTGATAAATATCGATGATCACCATGCCCCCTCTTCTCTGAACTGCCTCTGATTATATCAATTTCACCTTGACATTTTTGGCTTGATACCTGTACAATTATACCAGTTGAATTCAGGAGGTTCGGTGACAAATGCAACACAATACTGGGGCTTTCTTTAAACTTCAAGAGAAGGTATCGGTGCAAATATACTGCGCCAAGAAATATCAACAATCTTTTGAAAGGGTATAACGATGAAAAGTACAAAAATTTTCACAATTTTAGTTTTAGGATTGATGGTATGCTGCCAGCAGGTGGTTTTTGCGGGCACCATAACCGGCTGGGGTGACAACGGATTAGGTAAGGCTACACCTCCGTCCGGCGGTGACTATGTGGCAATAGCCGCAGGTGGGCATCATGGACTGGCCTTAAAAGCCGATGGTTCCATTGCTGGTTGGGGCTGGGATAGTGATGGTCAGGCAACACCGCCCGCAGGTAACGATTATGTGTCAATTGGTATAGGTTTAGCACATAGTGTCGCCCTAAAAGCAAACGGCTCCATTGTTGGTTGGGGCTTAAATAGTAACGGTCAGGCAACGCCACCCGTCGGAAGCGACTATGTAGCCATCGCAGCAGGTGGGTGGCATAGTTTGGCCTTGAAAAATGACGGCTCAATTGTTGGCTGGGGTTTTAATGGTTATGGTCAGGCAACTCCACCTGCTGGCAACGACTATATGGCAATCGATGCTGAGGGTCGTCATAGTCTGGCTTTAAAAACCGACGGATCCATCATCGTATGGGGTATTAGCAACGAAGGTGTTTACGACTTCGGACAGGTGACGGACGCTCCCACAGATAGTAACTATGTGGCCATCGCTGCAGGGTGGTATCATAATATCGCCTTAAAGAACGATGGCTCTATTGTTGCATGGGGTATAAGCGATGGAAGCGCCGACGACTACGGCCAGGTAACGGACACGCCCACAGGAAATGGTTTCGTGACCATCACAGCAGGTCACTGGCACAATCTAGCCTTGAAGGAAGATGGCACTATTGTTGGCTGGGGCAGGGATAATTATAATCAAACAACACCGCCAGCCGGTAAAGACTTCGTAGCAATCAGTGCCGGTGGGGATTTCAGCCTTGTCCTTACTGAATCGGCAATCGGCACGGGATTTATCTATCAGGGAAGACTTATAGACGCAGATTATCCTGCAGACGATAATTATGATTTTCGATTCGAACTCTATAATGATATGACTGCAGGGATGCAACAGGGTACTACGATTTATCGAGACGACGTTGGTGTCTCCGACGGCTATTTCACCACGGATTTGGATTTCGGGACGGGTGTTTTCGACAGTAATGCTCTCTGGCTGGAGATCAGTGTTCGGCCAGATGACGTGAATGATCCTAATTTATATACGAGATTGAGCCCTCGACAGAGAATCACACCGATACCATATGCCGTCCATGCAAGTTCTTCTGATACTGTGCAGACACCTCTGGAACTGAGCGGTTCGATTGCCGCTCCTAATTCAATCCTGCACGTCCAAAATCATCATTCCACAGGTATAGCTATAAGCGGGACAAACACCAGCTCTGGTTATTATGGTTACCTGGGAACCAATACCGAAGGCGTGCACGGCTGGGGCGGTCTGGCTGGTGTCATGGGTCAGAGCAGCAGCGGACGCGGCCTCTGGGGCACATCCATTAGCGGTGAAGGTATCTATGCAGAGCAGTTCAACAGTGGTAACTATGGGATTTTGGGCAGCAGTCTCGACGGTGTATTGGGACTGAGTAATTCAAGCAGCGGTTCGGGAGTTGCCGGTATCCATAATGGCAATGGCAACGGTATATACGGTCGAAGCAGCACGGGTCTGGCTGGACATTTCAGTGGCGATGTATATGTCAGCGAAAATTTAGGCATTGGAACTTTAAGTCCTGAAAAGGTGCTACATGTAAAAAACAAGTCCAACACTGAGCACTTTCAGATAAAAATAGCGAATCCGAACGGAGGAGGAAATAAATCTGCACATGCCGGCATTCTATTTCATGTTGAGGATGATCAGCCGAACAGAGGCAAAGGCGGGATCATGTACGAATCCATTGGGAACTGGAACAGGGGCAATCTGCACTTTTTACAGAATAATAATCAAAACGACTCACAAGCAGCTCTGGCCGATTCAGTAATGACCATACAAAATAACGGTAATGTTGGTATCGGAACGACAGATCCGAATTCTAAGCTTCATGTTATCGATGACTCTGTTGACAACAATTTTGAAACAGCTGGTTATTTTGAGACGGTGGCCCATTCTAGTCGGGCCGTTACGGGCGTGGCAAGCTCCACTGTAGCCGGTGCATGTTACGGTGGTCACTTTACAGCCGCGAGTTTAGAGGGCCGGGGTGTCTATGGTGAGGCCAGTAATACACTTTCCACAACCAACTACGGCGGTTATTTTAAAGCTTTAGGTGAGAAAGGTAGAGGTGTCTATGGCGAGGCCACATATTCGGGATCAGGTATCAACTACGGTGGATACTTTAAGACCAACACCAATTCCGGCCGTGGCGTTTATGGCCTAGCCACTGATCCGACGGGAGTCAACTTCGGGGTATATGGTGAGACCTACAGCAGCAACGGTTATGCGGGATACTTTCTGGGTCGTGTGCGTGTGAGCGGTACTCTTTCGAAAGCCGCAGGCTCCTTCAAGATTGATCATCCACTTGATCCGGAGAACAAATATTTGCAGCATAGTTTCGTTGAATCACCTGATATGATGAACGTCTATAACGGTAACGCAGTACTGGATGAGAACGGGGAAGCAGTAGCCGAGCTTCCTGATTATTTCGAAGCATTAAATCGTGATTTTCGGTATCAGTTGACCTGTATTGGTGGTTTTGCACCCGTTTATGTGGCTGAGGAGATTTCTGAAAACCAATTCAGGATAAGTGGTGGCAAGCGGGGAATGAAAGTTTCCTGGCAGGTAACGGGCATTCGGAAGGATTCCTATGCAAAGGCAAATCGCATAGTCGTGGAGGAAGATAAAGCTGTTGAGGCACGTGGTTACTACTTGCACCCGGAAGTTTATGGATACGGCAAGGAAAAGAGTATAGATGCTGTGCGTAATACCCAAGTTTCCGAAACTCGGAGAGTAGCAATAAAGACGGATTAATATTTATAACGGAAATTTATGAAAGGATAATAAGATGAGAAGTGCAAAAATGTTCATGGTTTTAGTGTTAGGCCTGTTGGTTTCTTTGGCTGTATTAGGTAAGGCAGCACCGATGGCGACGGCTTGGACCTACCAGGGAAGGCTGATGGATGCTAACATTCCAGCAGACGGTCTGCATGACTTCCAGTTCAAGCTCTTCGATGATCCATACAAAGGTACACAGTTGGGGATAACGATAGATGTGAATCACATTGATGTGATAGATGGATATTTCACCGTCGAAGTGGACTTTGGAAATAAAGTTTTCAATGGTGAAGCGATGTGGCTGGAGATCAGTGTTCGTCCGGGTTTCAGTATCGGCCGCTTTACCATCCTGAATCCACGACAAGAAGTTTCCCCATCACCCTATGCTATTCATGCAAATGATGCCACTGATGCTGATAAAGTGGATGGTTATGATGCGGGTAATGCTTCAGGAAATATTGCGGTCAGTAATGGTAATATTTGTACAAACCTGAACGCCGATAAGCTCGATGGTTTCCATTCCACCGCATTCGCAGTTAACGATCATAATCACGATTCTCTATATATTAATGAAACCGGAGATACGATGCGAGCAGACGATAACGGTTGGCTTTTACTGGTTGATAATACTGGCATAGGTGGGGCAATAGACGGATCGTCCGTTGGTATGCAAAGCATCGGTGTGCGTGGCACATCGCATGGAAACAACGGCGTTGGTGTAAGGGGTAACGCATTGGGTGATGACGGATATGGTGTATTCGGATATGCTTCAAGCACAAGTGGCCGGGGTGTCTATGGCTTGGCTATGGGAGATTTAGGATATGGAGTATATGGCTATGCCTCTGCCGACGGAGCAATAGCAAGTAACTACGGTGGTTATTTTCAGGCCGACGGAGCTTACGGCCATGGCGTTTATGCTAAAGTCGAAGGTGCCAATTCTTGGGCGGTGCAGGGATACGCGACAGCAACCGGTGATACAGTCAACTATGGTGGATATTTCGAGAGCTATGGTGACAGGGGCTACGGAATCTATGGCAAATCGGCCGGCAGAGAGGGCTATGGTGTATTCGGCGTAGCGACTTATGAAGGCCTTAACACGAATTATGGTGGTTACTTCATAGCTTACGGCCGTTATGGCAGAGGGGTTTATGGCGAGTCTACAGGTGGTGAAGGCTATGGAGTATACGGTGTTGCTAGTGGTGGTGAAGCAGCCGGAGTCTATGGTTATGCCAGCAAGAAGGGTGATTGGAACAATCCTGGTGGACGCTTTGTAAGCTGGGGCAATTATGCCTCAGGTGTTGTCGGATCAGGCTTTGGATCGAATAGCCGTGGTGTATCGGGCATAGCGGGCAATTACCCCGATTCCACAAACTATGGGGGGCATTTTGAAGCCACGGGTACAACAGGCATAGCCGTGTATGGTTGGGCCAGGAATAACGCGGATGCTCAGAATTACGGCGGCCAGTTCATAGCGGAGGGTACAAGAGGGATAGGTGTTTACGGACAGGCCGATAGTGCCAATGGTTGGGGAGTTGTAGGAGTTGGCGGTGAGTATGACTTCTACGCTAATGGGCCCGGTGTTAATTATGGAGCTAGCTCTTCAGTCCGATGGAAAAGGAACATTCAAGCTATTGATAAACCACTAGACAAAGTTCTTAAGTTGCAGGGTGTTTATTTTGACTGGGACGCTGAGCACGGGGGAGAACACGATGTTGGTATGATAGCCGAGGAAGTTGGTCAGGTACTCCCGGAAATAGTGGGCTACGAAGACAACGGCGTTGATGCGACTGGTATGGATTACAGCAAGCTAACGCCGCTTCTTGTTGAAGCTGTCAAAGAACTCAAAGGAGAAAATGATAGATTGAAAAGTAGAGTTGAAGCTTTGGAAAAAACAATACAACAGATCGTAAATGCAAAGGAGGTTCAGCTATGAGATGGTTTGCTCACAATATTCTTGTTGGGTTGCTAGCATTATGTTTGCTGCCAACACCCCAGGTATACAGCCAATATGAATTAAGCTGGTACACAATTGATGGCGGCGGAGGGCGAAGCAGCGGTGGACCATACACACTGACCGGCACAATCGGTCAGCCGGATGCTGCCTACAGTAAAGGAGGTAACTACGAACTATTAGGCGGCTTCTGGCCTGGTGGGCCATTGTGCTTCGTGGAGTTCGAGGATTTCGCGAGATTCGCTGAATTGTGGCTTGTGACCGGAACAGACTTGCCCGCTGACCTGTTCGAGGACGAAAATAATATCGTCAACGGACTTGATCTGCAAGTCTTTGTTGATTACTGGCTCTGTTATTGCCCGACCGACTGGCCGTTGAAATGATAGTATGATTCAACATTTTGGTTTATATTTTCAACGAAATATGTTGTAGGTTGGTGTGGAATAGGTATAGAAAATATGTTTTTTTCATTAATTTATCAATATTACAATCAACATACGTATGACTTGACTGAAGCATTTAAGCAAAAGACTATACTATAAGACACCCTTCTCCTGAGTCGCAAATTGTTAAAATTCTTCGCCAAAACCTTGTCACTATTTTGTCACCACAAATGCTAATTTTGCCTAAATCGAGTCCAAAAAAATGTTGTTTTTTGGCGGGATATTGAAATTCTTAAAAAAATATCGGACCCGTGGAGGATTGGACTAAACCGCTTCGCGGTAGTATTTCGCGAGGTTTATCTGTAATTCGTAAGCTTTGATTTTGTCTGTTGCCCCGGACGTTTTCTGTCTTATGCTCCTTCTGAGGTACCCCGACGGTGGGTACAAAGAATTATAATCTCTGAAAAAGGAGCATGAAAATGAAGAATCTCAAACAACAAATGGTCGAGGACATGAAACTCAGGGGATTGGCACCGAGCACTCAGGAAAGATATCTGCACACAGTCAGAACACTGGCCAAGCACTACCAACGCCGACCCGATGAACTCACGCAAGAGCAGGTCAGGAACTATTTGCTCTACCTGATTGAGACAAAGAAATACGCCAAGAGCACATTCAACTTTAATCTGTTTGCAATCAAGTTTCTGTATCAAAAAACGCTTGGCCGAGAGTGGCGTTTCCTGCAGCTAAAACGCGTAAAAACCAACAGGAGGCTGCCGATCGTATTGAGCCGGGATGAGGTGTGGAGCTTACTGGATCAGGTCCGCCGACCCAAAGCCCGCATGAGTCTGACGTTGATGTACACGTGCGGCCTGCGGGTTTCCGAAGCCGTGAATCTTCGCCTCGAAGACATTGACAGCCAGCGTAGGGTCGTCTGGGTACGAAACGGCAAGGGCTACAAGGATCGATCCGTGCCGCTGCCGACCCAGACGTTGGACCAACTGCGCGACTATTGGTTCCAGCACAGGCCCCAGACATGGCTTTTCCCCTCCTGGCAAGACAACTTGCCCATCACCAAGAACGCCGTGCAACACTGTCTGAAGGCAACCCTCCAGCAAAGCAATATACGCAAGAACGTAACCTGCCATACGCTGCGGCATTCGTACGCCACCCATCTTCTGGAGGCTGGTGTCCATCTGCGCGTTATTCAAGCGCTGCTGGGCCACAAGAGTATTCACACCACATTTATCTATATGCATCTGACCCAGGGGACCATGGTGAACGTCCAGAAAAAGATCAACGAGCTGATGAGACGTGTTTGATTGGCTGGTGAATCACCGTGGTCGAAGTGGCAGATGTCTTCAGACGCTACGGCACCGAGTATTTGCAGAAGTTCGGCGAAAAGATGCTGCCCAGCCATCGACGCGCCTTCAAGGACATACTCAGATGCCGTACTCCCGCCATGGGCGGCCATGTTTTTGAATGTAATCACTGTGGCCGGCAGCAGTATTCGTATCACTCCTGTCGTAACCGCAGTTGCCCGAAATGCCACAAGAGCGACACCCAGGCATGGCTCCAGGGGCGGGAGAAGGAACTCTTGCCGGTACCGTATTATCATGTGATCTTTACGTTGCCGCATGAGCTGAGGGCATTTGCGCGCCGGCATCAGCAAGAAGTCTACGGTCTGCTTATCAAATCCGCAGCCCACTCTATCATCAAACTGGCTGCCGATCCCCGTTACGTCGGTGGTCGAGTTGGCGTGATGGCGGTTCTACATACGTGGGGTTCAAATCTTACATACCATTGCCATGTACACTGTCTGGTGACCGGCGGAGGTCTGTCGTCAGATGGTCACACGTGGATATCTGCAAGAGAGGATTACCTGGTTCCCGTCAAAGCGTTATCAAGACTGTTTCGCGGCAGATTCCTTTACAGTATCAGCAAGCATTTTAAGGATATTGAACTGCCGAAAGCCATACGAAAGAAGGACTGGGTCGTCCACTGTAAACCGGCAGTCCAGGGCACTCGTACAGTCCTCAATTATCTGGCCCGCTACATTCACCGTGTCGCCATCACCAACAGCCGAATCATCTCGGCCGACAACGATAAGGTGACCTTTCGGTATAAGGGTTCTGGCGGTGCCCAGACAAGGACCATGACCGTCAGCGCCGAGGAGTTCATCCGGCGTTTTCTACAGCATGTGCTGCCGGCGGGTGTTCACAAAGTTCGTTACTATGGTCTGTGGAGTCCCTCGAATCGCAAGAAACTGTTAGAATTACAACAGACCTTGACTCAATCCGGAAATGATCAACAAGAAGAATTTGAAGAAGATGTCGATGTGGAGGCGCCCCAGTCATCTGAAGTCAGAAAATGCCCCCACTGCCAAAGGGGCACGCTGATCTGGATACGGCGTCTGCCCCGACAGGGAAGAGCACCGCCATGAGGCAGCTTAGCTTTATCTCATCTACGATTAAATCTGATCCGAAACATGATACTTCAGTGTACATGGCAATATCGGTGCATTTATCCAGTGGGAGAATCCCCCAAATTCACCGCCTTTTAGGCCTGTTAGGCCAGCAGTCGCACCAAACAGACCAGCTAATCCCTAATCGGGCCAAATCTTATCTCACCCATCCGCCCACTCCTCACGTATGAGATAGAATCCGTTTCCTTGTTAAAATTCCAAAAGATCCGCTCTCGGTTCAGTCCAATCCAGCATTTGTGTCGGCTACGCGACACAAAAACTCTTAATTGATTCAATGAACGATTCTATTTTCAGTATTTTTTGAGTTGGGATTCTAGCCGCAATAAATGGCTTCAATTTCATCCTCGCTAAGAGCATAAGTGCATTGAAATGGCAATTACTATAGCTTCCGTTATAAAGTTATTTTTATACCTTATCTGACAGTAAGTTTCAGCATCAATTGCAGACATTTTCCAGCCAATGATAGGCAAGAATAGCCATGTCCTTAAGATTGACAACGCCGTCTCCTCCAGGATAGGGTGCAATATCAGCTGATGGAGTACCTGGAGCTTGTAGCCATTGCGAAGCCAGGATTTTAAGATCAGTAAAGCTTACATCGCCATTACCGTCCAAGTCCGCCCCCTCACATTTTTCCGGGATGGGACCTACCCACGCAATAGATAAAGGCAAGGCTAAATCAGCAGCATTTAACAACTTTGTCGCCTGAACCGTACCACTAGCTCCATAAGGAACAGCAGCGAGATATGGATAGTAAAACTGAGGAGTGTTAACAAGGATCGAAGGTAATTCGGTCATATACTCCGGCATTGTAAAACCAACCACCCAGACAGTACCAGTTACCGGATCTTCGGTAATATCGGTTATGTGACCCATATTATTGATGGTGATGGTTTGTACAAGTGTAAGGTCATCTGTGGATAAAACGTACAATGAAGCAGATTTGGCTGCTGGTTCAACCATTGAGGATGCTACATAGAGCAGGGAATTATCATAACCGGAGCAGCAAAGGCCAACCGGTCCAAATATACCAAGATTTTGAAGCTCACATTTGTTAACATCTCCGTCGGTCTTATAAACCCATAAGATGTCACTGTTATTTGTATACTTTCTATTGATGACATAGACATTGCCACTGTCATCCACCTCGATTTCACACAGGTTATTACTGTCTTCTTGGCTGCTCTTTGGTAAAGGAGGAACATCATAGATTTTGATAACATTGTAAGGTGTTAACTGGTTAGGTACCAACTCAAGCTTTACTGAAGCCGTATAAGGTTCGTTAATTTCGGGCGCGATAACTGCAGGAGTCACATACACATACCCCGCAGCATCAAAATCCACGTCTAGAACGGGTCTTCCCCAGGTATTCTCACCTTGGTCTTGAAAACCAATATAAACAGTTCCGGGCTTCTCGTATCGCGGCTCATTGTCAATAGGATAACCATGATCTCGTGGTATGACTGAATTGAGACCTGAAAATCTCACTAAACCTTCTTCGACGTTAACCTGATAGAGAAGATCATTATGGTCTCGTACAAGTTTGCCATTCATTCGGTCATTGGGCAATACATAAGGACCACCTACCAGATTGTAGTTTTCATCAAGGTCGTAAAGCCTATCGCTCAGAAAATCCTCATGGTTGGCGTCACATATTTTACCACCAATCAGAAGTGAGCCTGTAAAACCGGTCGAAGCGTTTGCTCTCGTTGTAGCAATTGAGGCAATATCATGTAACAAAACCTCACTGCCTGAACTTTCGTTGAAATCTGGCGGCGTTAGGAAAATGTCGAAGCACAAATCACCCACCAAACCTCCTGAAACAAGCCATTCACCCCAGTCCCATATCAACAAGTCAGTCACGTCTAGAAAGCCATCTTCGCTGAATCCAAATTTTTCTAAACAATCTAATGACATTCCTAACTGGTTAATACCGGAGCTCAATCCCCCAAATTCACCAAGCACCGTCAGGTAATCTCTTGCTGTAACGCCATAATCTCCTGTCACATCACCACAGTATATACACGAAACATAAGGGTCCCAATTGTTTATAAGGATACATGTCCCGTCGGGTCCCAACAATTCCAGTTCCATCCTAACTCCTCGAATGAAATTTAGGTTGCCAGCTGATACAACCTTTTCAAAAATCCCGAAGTGGTCGGAACCTACCGAGCCGTACTGGCCCGCCGCAGGCGGATACAAGCGGGCCACTTCAACGTAGTGGTCCAAACGACAGGGATCATTATGATCAAGAAGCTCAGGTACATCTGTTAAATAAATCACTAGTTCAACATTGGGATCAGAACTGCCGAATAAATACTCGAACAGAATCAGAATCTCATCTTCGCTAGCCTTGGCAAAAAGACCTTTGGCTCGGGCATTGATTACCTGATTGTAATAGGGAGACACGGGATCAATGTCCTTCATATTACACATTCTCATCATGCCGTTGGGATCGAGAGCAAGGCCGACGACTCGCTCGACGTGAATCCTGCTGTAGTCCATCGGAGATGGATCTGGATCCATAAAATTATTGTGCATTACACGTGTTGTAAACTCAATCGCATTATCAAAAGCTATATTGCTCAACGAGAAACTCAGAAGTGGTTCATTTCTAATCGAATTCGGATCTCCAACCAAACTTTTGTAGTAAAGCTGGTTGAACGCTGTATTGAGAATAGAATCAGTTCCTAGAACAAGGTTTTTAACATACATTACCTCGTAAGGCCCACCGTTGTCGAAGTCAAAACGGTTAGTCAGATTCACCTTTGCTCCCTCCACGAGTTCCAGTTGTTCAATCATCCAGCTATTGGTATCGAAAGCTGGCACGTCATTAACATTGCAGAAAAATTCATTATTCGGATCACATGAGCTGCTGCTTACCAGACCGTCCAAACCCCGGAGTTCTAACAGACCACCACGAGTATTACCTACGCCTTCCGTGATTGTGACATAAATACGGTTATTGGCGATCACACCCGCAAAAACCGCAGAGTCAAGATCCATATATCGGTCGCCGTCAGCGTGAATGTCATTGCCGATGATATGAACACTGTCCTCTATAAAGAATTGACCATAAGGTGCCCCTGCTTCAGCTGTGATTACGCTGTTTGAAATATCCACGTCACCTTCGAAACTGACACGGGTAACATTGACTTTTGTGTTGATAAGATGAACAGAATCCCTCACAAGTAACAGACCATCGCATTGGATAAGACCGTTTTCGTTAGGATCGGTTTCGTGACCAAGGTCAATTATCGCATCGCCCTCAATGATTAACTTGGAATCATATTTAACTTGAACAGTACCTGTACCGGACAAGTTGCAGCGTATTGTTGAGTTATCCAGATTGAGAGTTGAGTAGGGATCTATCTGTAAACTACCGCCTCCGGTAAGTCTGACGTTATTACCCACCCAATTATTAGACACTATCCTAACCGTACCGTCAATATGGGCACCACCATACAGCATCCAAACGCCATCAGGGCTATTGTCAGTGATATTGCAGTCAGCAAAGGTAGGTATCGATATGTAGCTATACAGGCCGCTACCTAGTACATAAGCACTATTGTCGGTAATCAAACAATTACGGATCTGAGGATGTGAGTATAAGCATACTATTGCCCCACCATAGTTCCTCCGGCCATTAGTTATTGTAAAACCTACGACGGCTGCTGCAGGTGTTTCACCCAAGTGGAAATTGAATGCACGGGTGTAGTCATTTTCACAATCAATAGTCGTCAACGATGGACCATCGGAAGAACGTAGTACAATTAGCCGACTGGAGAAGTCCAGCCATCTGTTGCCTGGACCTGTGTAAGTACCTGCAGCCACTATAACTGTATCGCCATCGTCTGCGGCATCGATTCCTGCCTGGATGGTCTTCTTAGGCCCAACATTACCCCCCTGAGGTGTAGAGGCCAGGCCATCATAGTTATCATTACCAACAGTAGTGTTTACATAGTAAGGCAACTTGTTCGGATCGCTACTGTATAATTCATATTCATTTAGGTTGCTAAGGCCATCACTGTCTGGATCGGCTTTATGGTCAGCTATGTTCGGATCATCAAAGTACTTATTTTCCCACCAGTCCGGAAGTCTATCACCATCAGTATCAATAAACTCATCTGAGCCCATATCTACTCGTCCATTAATGATACGATCATCACCGTCGATATCAGTCTGAGTATTCATATCGATTACAATATTGGGATCACCGGCATTAATACACGGAGAATCAGCTAACATATGCCCATTAGGACTCAAAAGAGGATCCATATTAATATTACCTTTGGTCCAATTCAGTGTACAACCAGACTCAACATAAGCAGCTTCAAAGCCACCTGCTACATTGCTATATGATACTGTTAGCGTTGACGGGTAATATCTGCTTTTTAGAGCGATCTCAGCTCCATCTACGCTGGATATATCTTGCCAAAAGATACAGTTGTGGATTGAGGGGGTGCTGCTGTTATTACAGTATATGCCACCTCCCCAACGTGAAATGTTGTAACTAGTAGTACAGTTATTAATGGTCACCTGACTGCTTTCTGTACATGCTATAGCCCCACCACCTCGCCAAGCTGTATTTCCTATGAATGTACAATTACTGATCGTCGCAGAACTATAGGAACAAAGGATTCCTCCGCCATCATCATTTGCAGTATTACCCCTGATTATGCAATTGATAATTGTCGGATTGCTGTAATGGCACCAGATTCCTCCGCCTGCCATACAGTAACCGTTCGTAATTGTAATTCCATCCAATACGGAATTAGATTCTTCATTATGATTGAAGAAAAAGCCACGATGATCATCCTCTCCTTCTGCTCCATCGCAATCGATAACACAATTAGCTGGTCCATTGTCACTGCGGACTTTGATGGCTTTGCCATTGAAGTGTACATCACGATTGCCCGGACCTGTGTATATCCCATCTGGAATACTGATGGTATCCCCGTTTACAGCTCCATTAATTGCCTGTTGTATTGTATCGTGGTATGAATCTTGTGTAACGTTGTGGATTGGAGGGCTGAATTCATCTGCCCCAATATCAACTCTTGCGTTGAATATCCGCGAGTAACCGTCAATATCGGTCTGATCTGTGTAATCTCCGATGAAATCACCAGAATCAACGCAGGGTGAGCACGATTGGAGATGATAATTGTCCGGCATTAGACACGGATCCAAATTAATATTGCTAACATCCCAGTTCAGAGTACACCCTGCTTCAACATATGCTGCTGCAAGGCCGCCGTCCACATCGCTGTATGATATCGTTAGTTCTGAAGGATTCAATGTATCTACGAGTGCTATCTCTGAACCACTCAAGCCAGCTGTGTTAGCCCAAAATATGCAGTTCTTAACAGTAGCAATGCTATTATTGCAGTATATCCCGCCCCCATATGAATCAGTGGGATCAATGGCCGAGTTACCTTGCATCGTGCAATTAGTGATAACGGGATTGCTGCTGTAACAGCAGATCGCGCCACCGTAGTTACTTGCTTGATTGCCATTGAAAGTGCAGTTGGTGATTGTTGGGTTGCTGCTATAGGAGTATATACCCCCACCGGAATTGGCATCACAATTGCTTATCATGCAGTTGGTAATTGTCGGGCTGCTGTCCTTGCAGTATACTCCGGCACCGAGATGAGCGTTACAATCCCTAATCACGCAATTTCTGATTGAGGGGCTACTGTTGATATCACAAGAAATGCCGCCACCATCTTGTGCAAAACCGTTTATGATGCTGAAACCTTCCAGCACTGAGTTGGTATTTTCCCCGGAATGGAAGTTAAAGCCACGGTGGTTTTGAACAACTGTTCCTTCGCAGTCAATTATGCAAGAATTTGGTCCGTTCTCACTTCGTACTGTTATCGTCTTGCCCAAGAAGTCTACATCACGGTTACCTGCGCCGGTGTAAGTGCCATCCCTAACAATAACTGTCTCTCCGTTCAGAGCTGTGTTGATACCTTCCTGGATCGAGTCATATGGATGTTCCCAACTTCCGTCCTCGTTTGGGCCGCCACCGTCATTATCAACATAAATTGGCATGACGGAAATAACATCATCCAGATAAATTCCACCACTAAGATAAGAACCGTCGGCAATTAGGCCCCAGATGTCAACGAAGACTTCCCGGATGACGTAGTTTGTCGGAAAGTTGGTCGTATCCCACCAGTTGTGACTGTGATAGCTCCAAGTATTGTGAGCCAATGGTGCAGCTACACCATTAGTAAAAAAACGCTCTCGACCCAAGTCAAGGTCATACACGTTCACAAAAAGATTTGCATATAGAGTTGTGAAGCCTCCGCTCATACATTCAGCTATCCTGACAGAGTATCCAGAGGCTCTCTGCCAGTTCTTAGCAGTAGAGAGGTCGGGAGAATGAAATTGCATCAGCCACCATTCCCCGCCGGGATTATCTATACCATGACCACCTGGAGTGTGCATTTGCAGAGAGCCACGCATATTTCCTGGCGGATCCAAACCTGGCACCTCGGGGTAGTTGTAATAGTCGTTCCATCCATCAGTGAAATTACTGGTAAAAGTTACGTTGTATATCTCTGGATCGAATGCGCCATCAAGTGTCCATCCCTGAACCGTTCCATCATTGAAATCAAAAATACTTGCGGGAAATGCTCGTGCTTTTTCACTCCAAAATAATACTAATACCAATGTCACCCAAACGCTGAGATTTCCTCTACGAACCATCTTCACCTCCTTCGCCAAGTCTGAATTCTAAAGCCCCTTATTACTTATTAAGAAAAGGAGCATGTTATAGAAACAGGTTTTTGTAGGTTCCTTCTTGATCCAAAATTAGTATATCCCTTCAATGAAAGATAACAAGTACAAAACATTAACCTTTTATGTTTTGTTGTTCACAATGGTCTGATTCTGATACCATAAGATACCCTTCTCCTGAGTCTCAAGATGTCAGAATTCTTCGATAAATTCATGGTCGAGTAGACGTAATATGGCTCTTTCATTTAGGCATGCTTTGTATTCCCGGTTTCTCT
>JABAHS010108766.1_pt4 | contig 15114 bp, 21 predicted proteins | sample 7062111 | NCBI WGS metagenome assembly JABAHS01 (sample SAMN14534600, study PRJNA622989) | marine sediment metagenome | biome: marine biome [ENVO:00000428]; feature: marine pelagic biome [ENVO:01000023]; material: deep marine sediment [ENVO:00002113]; isolation source: pool of 4 deep marine... | reverse complement strand
TATATCCATTCAAAACGCTGACGGCTAAGACCGCCGCGACAATGTCAGCTGTTGTTCCAGGGTTTAACTGGTGAGCCGAGTCTCTTAGTTTTTCGTCAAGTTTCCAGATGCCGTCTCTGCCAGATGTAGTGGTCAACCCACCAGCCTCTAAAATCTGCTTGGCCTGTGCTGAAACTTCTTTGGCTTTGATTAGACCCACTTTTCTGGCGATGAGGGTGTCTGGAACCTCTGACAGAATCTTCAGAAACGCGTGCACTGTCGCCGTGTTAACATCCCCTGTCTCCTCAAGCTGTTCAGCAAAGTAGGGGTAGCCTAGGTCAAAGGTGACATAATAGTTGTTTACCCACTCGCCGGCTATGGAATCATATTCTGAAGCGATTTTGAATACATCGAAAAGGGTTACCTCATCTTCCAGAATTTTCTGCCTAGAAGCAGGGTCGGTTACATCCAGTTTCGGCGCCCCGCCCAGCCCAGCGGGTCTTGCAGCTCCTATAGCGTCGTAAACAGCCACCGCATCTGCTGGAGTGCTGGACTCAACAACCATCTTTAATTTTTCCCTCAGCTTGACGAGAGAAAAAGACCCCTCAGCGAAGGTCATTCCGGCTGCAACTGCGATGGGTGAGAGCAGAATTATGGATCCTAAAAGGGTGTTTCCTCCACCCTGCCACTCACCCACGCTCGTAACTGCGTTCTTGATTGTTTTTCCAATTTCAACCTCGTGGGGGCTGATCTTTCCGGTTGAAGCTCTGATTCCCTGTTCAGCCGCAGATCTGAAGTGAGGCGCCACGGCAACGGCGGAAGCTAGAAAATGCTCGTATCTGGTTTCTTGGAAATCGATTGTTCGATGAACGTTTCCTGGTTTCGGATATGCACTTACCTCAAGGAGAATAGCGAGTTGTAAGCATCCAGAAACGTGTTCGCTGGTCTGAAATTCTTTATGGGTGTCACATGTGTGATTTCTGGTCAAGATGGCGTTCTCCTCAAGACTAGCAGTATGGGGTCACGAAAGAAAAAAGTATAGTGGCGCAAATTAGCGTTAAGGAAGCGTCTGTGTTTTCTGGGATTGCTAAGGGTAAAGCATATATATCGAGTGTAATTTTTTACATATCCACGTAGTTGTTTACACTAGGACGGATAAAGTATGAGTAGATACAGAATGTCTACGCGGGATGTAGCGTTTGTCGCTGTTTTTGCGGCTTTATCTTTTATTGTGTGCAAGTTTGTTCCCGGAATACCAATTATAGGGGGTCAGGGCGAGATCAAGTTTGATGCTGCTCTGGCGCCGATCTATGGTTTAGTTGTCGGTCCGTATCTTGGTTTTCTGGCAGCATTGTTTGGTGGATTTATTGCCGCGGGTAGCTGGTTTAGCATTCTTACTTCTTTTTGTACGGCGATTTCAGCTATGGTGGTGGGTTTGTTAACTCAGAAGAACTACAGTTCACGCAGTCACAGTGTCAGAGGCTGGGTGGTAGCTGCCGTAGTTCTTGGTGTGCTTATTGTTGGATGGTATATGACTTGGGTGGGTCAGCGAGCTCTGTTTTATCCTATACCTCACTTAGCGGGTTTGGTAGCGATCTTAGCTACCAGAGGGTGGATTACAAATTCCTTCAAAGAGGGAAGAGAGGGGAAAGAAAGACGATGGGTGGTAAGACCGTATTTCATACTGGGCGGAATTTCAATGGTGGTTCTTTCGTACATGGCATCAAGACCGTTCATCGATGAGACGTGGAGTGTTTCAGCCGCCTCTCTTCCTCTATACTTCCTCAGTGGCATTATAATACTGTACGGACTGTTCGGAGGAGGCAAAGGCAAGTTTGTAGCCACGGTCGGCTTAGCAAGCTACTGCGGACTAATGGCGGACCACATGCTGGGAAACATAATCTTCATCGGAAGTGTCGGCATATCCATTCCACATGATTCCATTGAGAATTATCTATCGGCGCTTAACTTGCCAGACTTTCCGTCACTCTTCATGTATGTTCTGCCCATCTCCGTGGTTGAAAGAATCGCATTAACTGCCATTGCGACAATGTTTGGAGTCGGATTGATCTACACTCTTCACAAAGCAGGCTTGTTCCATCGAAAACTATAGAAAGTTCGCACATAAACTTAACCACAACTAGTAATCGGACAGCTGAAGGCACAGAAATGAAAATCGAAGCCCGTGAAGGCGATGTCATTGAAACCACTGACCAGATCCTTTTCGACGTGAAGGGATTAGAGCATCCCCACAACAGAATTATTGCTTTCCCGCGCTTTTTGCCCGACTCCAAAGCCAACCGGAAACGAGGTGAAGTGACATATCGGAAGATCTACGCTCTCTCTGATCGCTATGCCTTCCTGAAAAAATTTTTCCCAGAATACTTGGTTTACGACCCAGTTTTTGACGAACACCTTTGTGAGGTTCCAGTTGAGGCTGTCAGGCGCCATTATCGCCCGGTTGACCGCTTGCACGAACTGCGCTACAGTTGCCAGCTAGACGAGGTGGAAAATCAAGCACTACAACTTATGAAGCTTCTGAGAGAAACTGCAAAAGTTTCCTGGAGTCAACTGGGCGTTTCAGGCTCTATCCTAGTCAAACTTCACACCCCAGCCTCCGACATTGACCCCGTTGTCTACGGATCGAAAAGCTGCTACAGGGTTTACTCAGCCTTAAAATCTCTGCTAGAAGAAAAGAAAAGCCCGGTTAGACCCTACCGTCCCGACGAGTTGAAGAAGCTGTTCGATTTTCGTTCGAGGGACACCCTCATGTCTTTCGAAGATTTTGTTCGAACCGAGTCGCGGAAGGTGTTACAGGGCATGTTCATGGAGCGAGACTATTTCGTTCGATTCGTAAAGGACTGGAACGAAGTTGAGGAGGAGTATGGCACCATTCGATACGAGAGTGCGGGGTACGCTAGGATTAAAGCTAGGGTGGTGGACGACTCGGAGATGATCTTCACTCCGTGTTGCTACAAAATTGAAGACGTGAAAGTTATTGATGGAGCCCGCGTTGAGTCAATTGAAGAGATCGTGTCCTTTCGGGGAAGATTCTGTGAACAAGCCAGAAACGGCGAGACTGTGATCGCACAGGGTAAGGTTGAACGGGTGCAAAAACAGGGCGAGCGTGAACACTGCAGACTGCTTCTGGGAAACAATATCTCAGATCACATGATATTAATGTAAAATGTTCTTAAGTTATCATGCGATTATGTTGTTAACACGACAATAATTTAAACCGCAACAAATAAAAACAGAGCACCCCACAAACTCATAGCCCATTGAGGCTAGACCCGTGCCTAAAGAAATCTTCGACTCAGACCAATTCGTTCAAATCTCTGAACGCGCAGAATATTGCGCCATAAAACGGCTAAAGAAAAAGGTGAAGCTAAAAATTCGAACTCCCAAAGCCCTCTACACCCTAAAGGTTGAACCAGCCACAGCCGAAGAAATCATCAAAAAGCTGAGATGCGAAATCCGAGAGGTCTAGCCCTACGAAAGACCAGCTAACTTATGTACGTACTGCTTGGCTTGTCAAAATCTCTTACTATTTCCATTGCTCGTTTCGGGGATGTTGAAATCTGATCAAGAGGAATATTTCTGAGAATAGATCGGGGTCCTCTCTCTGCCATATAGGAAACGGTGGAATGTTCACCAAAGGATTCTTTCGAAACTTGGTAGACGAGAGAGCGGACTTCTGACTCTGAAATATGGCCGAGGGCGTGAAGATACTCGTGGAGCAAGAGAGTATATACAAAAGCATTCAATATGGGTCTGGACTTGGTTACTCCTTCAACAATTTCTATGAGAGCACGATTCAAAACTATGTTGTTGGTTCCCAGAGGATGGTAAGCTCCCATGTTTAGTGGAAGGTCGTCAAGGAACAGCATCATGCCTACTCTATGCTCGCCTAACGTGTTCGCAACGGTTTCTTTCACCAATTCCCAGATTTCGCTGAAACCTTGAGCTTCATCTAGTTTGGAACCATATGTTCGCGCGCTCAAATGGTTTCTCTCCTTATCGTCTTTGACATTTGTGTATGGAGTAAGTCGAGTGTCACATATAAAACATGCCGTACGTCATATTTAAGCGCTTTCCAGACTGCCTTAGTTTTGCCTAAGGCCCCTCTGAGCCAGCACTAATCCTATGATAGTGAAAACAGCGGCAAAGGCTGTGAGAAACTGGAAGTTAGTGGCGAGCTTTGCGATATCTATTCCGGCTTGCGAGTGCAGCACGAATGTTCTAACCGCGTCTGTTGCATATGTGATAGGGTTATACTGTGCCACCGCTTGTAGCCAGTCCGGCATCTGCTTGACTGGGAACAGGGCGCTGCTCGTGAAAATCAGGGGGAGGTTCAGCAGATTGGCTACCGCGATTACTGTCTCATGGCTCCTTATTCGTATCGTGATAGCTAGAAACATAGATGAAAGCCCTAATGATAAGAGAAACAATGCAGAAAACATTCCAAGGAAATCCAATAATCCAAAATTGTTTCCCAGTTTTAGTCCAAACGCGAAAGCAATGAAGAAGACCAGTAGAGCTTGGAATAATCCTCGCAACACACTAGATAACATTTTAGCTAGGATAATAGACCCTCTTCGGATCGGTGCTACTAAAACCTTGTTCAGAAAACCCAATCTCCGGTCCCAAACAACCGACATCCCGCTGAACATTGCGGTGAACAAAACTATTGTTGAGAGCATGCCTGCTGCCATGTAAGTGAAGTAATCTTCTGTTCCAAAGAGAGAATTCACCGCTCCGTTTATCAATTGTGAAAATTGCCGCGTAACGTCCGGTGGTAGCCCACTTGTATCGATGTTGATTAATCCGGTGAGGTTTAGGGCTTTACCGAAAAGTCCCAACCAAATCACAGGTTGAATTATCATCATCAACAGTAAGAACGGGTTTTTGAACCACTTCTTGATTTCTCTAGTTGTCAAAGCGAGAACTTCATCGATCATCCTCTCACTCTCCTTAGGTAGCGTCTCATCCTCCAAACATCTTCTCGACCGCTTTCCGCCTCTCTGATGGTTTTTCCGGTGTATTCCAGAAAAACCTGGTCAAGTGTAGGCTCGATTAAGGATACCTTTCTAATTTTGATATTGTCCTGGCAAATCTTCTCCATTATTTTGGGAAGGGTTTCTTCTCCATGCATAACCTTGAGCCTATACACATTACCGGTGTTTTTCACTTCTTTAACTGCTGGTACCGAGGTTAGAACATCTTCTAGGTCTAGGTTCTCCTCATAAGGTGTGATTTCGATTATGTCTCCGCCTAAGCTTTCCTTCAATTCATACGGCGTGCCTTGCGCTATGATCTTTCCATGGTCTATTATGGCTATACGGTCGCTTAAAGTATCTGCCTCCTCCATATAGTGCGTTGTCAAGAAAATGGTGATTTTCTGTTCTTCTCGTAGTTTCCTTATGTAATCCCACATGGCAACTCTTGTTTGAACGTCTAAACCTAATGTCGGCTCATCTAGAAAAAGCACTTTAGGATAGTGAATTAAACCCGCGCCCAGTTCTAGTCTTTTCCGCATACCACCCGAGTAGGTTTCAACCTTTCTTTTTGCGGCTTTTGCAAGACCAAGAAGCTCTAAAACTTCGTTTATCCTTGGTTTGGCCTTTGACATAGGCACGTGATAAAGCCTGGCTTGAAGAAGCATGTTTTCCATGCCTGTCAAGTCTTCGTCTACGGTTAGGTCTTGAGGAACAAGTCCGATTGTGCTTCTCACTTTGTCGGCTTCTTTGACCACATCGAATCCAGCGACTGTGGCTGCTCCTTCGTTGGGTCTAAGAAGGGTTGTCAGCATGTTTATTGCAGTCGTTTTTCCAGCTCCGTTAGGACCTAGAAAACCGAAGATTTCTCCTTCTTTTACAGAGAGGGAAACGTGGTCTACCGCAACGAGATTTCCGAATTTTCTGGTTAGGTCATTTGTTTCTATTATTGCCAAACAGTTCTCATCCTTTTTGTCTGAGACACTTCAAACAATCAGTTGCTTTAGTTAAACTTTACTGAACTTGCCGATATTTAAGATTATGTCGCTGTGGTGTCACAGCTACACAACTCCACGACTGAATAACACATTAATGATAAGGACAAAGTCACACCATCTGCAGCACTTTAGGCTGGCATTCTTCACAAAATTTGAGTTTCTTTGTGTCAGTATCTACGATGGAGTTGGAAAAGAACATGATGCACTCTGAGTTGCGACAGTGCCTCAACCCTAACGTATGTCCAATCTCGTGAACCGCCTCTTTCACCGAACGCTCCACAAAAAGCTCTCTATCCGCTGGCTGCCCATAAAACTCAGGCTTAAGCCTGCACAACGATATGATAGCCACTCCCCCTGGACACTGAGCCTCCCCGAAAACATAGTTGAGACGCGGCACATAAAGATCAACCTCGGTAATTCCCAAAACAAGGTCAACATCAAACGAGGGAACATAGCTGCGCATCTTCGCCAAAATCTTGCTAGAATAGTATTGCCGTCTCCTCTGGTTGTACGCGTTTCGAGGAACAGGCATCGTGTCCTCCAGAATCACACACTTAAATCTAGTAAAAACCATGCATAAACCCTTTTGAACTTCACTCACCACATCCGTGTTCACAGTTCCGATGCGCAGAACCGCTATTTTCATTGGGGTTCCTCAGACCGTGTAGGTGTTTCCGGCTTTCGGAGCAAATGCCTTAAGTCCTGTTTCCTTTTTCACCCAACGCGCGAATTTTTGGCAGTTTCCTTCGGCTCCGTGCACCACGTACACCACGGGGTTTCCCTCCACGCTCTTAACCGTCTCTTGAAGTTGACTGGCTCCGCAGTGAGAAGAAAAATCGAAGTGTTCAACCGCAGCCTTGATCTTACGCATCTTACCGTCAATCACGCACCTCCCCTTCTCCAGCAACTCCCGACCGGGCGTTCCAGGAATCTGATAGCTCACGAGGAAAACAGCGTTGTTCCGGTTTTTACCCAATTTCTGTATGTAGAAGGCAGCTGGACCACCCTTCAACATCCCTGCAGGAGATATAATTACACCCGGCTTCCGAGCTGCCGCCTTGCGGTCCCTCCGTCCCTCAACCCAAGTCGCAGAGTGCATAGCATCCATGAACAACTTGGGATCCCGCATGTACGAGGCGTGTTTCATCATTATCCGATTGACTTTGCGAGCCATCCCGTCCATTGTGACAGAATACTCAAAATGATAGGCGGCTAGTATGCAGGCGATTTCCTGTGATCGACCCACGCTGAAGGCGGGGACCAGAACGGTTCCACCCCTCTCCACCACCTCGGTGATGTGCTCCACAAATTCCTTTTCTAAGGTTGCTCTGTCGCGATGATCCTCGTCAGCGTAGGTGCTTTCGATGATTAAAGCGTCGAGCTTTCCATTGTCTCTGTCCGCCCCGCTGATGAGACGGGTATCGTTGGTGTTGTAATCACTTGTGTAGAGCAGTCTCTTTCCATTCGCCTCCACCAAAACTTGGGCGCTTCCGGGTATGTGTCCAGCGTCTAAGAGCTGGAAGTCTATGTCTCCTATGGTTTGTCTCTTTCTGTAATCGAGATGAACGCAACTTCTCATCAGGGAGCGCAACTCGATGTACTCGTAGGGGAGGTAGTAGCCCGTCAGGTGGATTAGATCTGAAATCAACAATTCAGTTATATCAAAACATAGTTGCGTTCCATAAACCGCTTTTTCGTCCTGAATGTGAAAAATCGGAACAGCGCCTGAATGATCCAGATGGCTGTGACATAGAATAATAGCGTCCACTTCCTTGGGTGGGACGTGCATGGGAAAACCGGGTGGGCGACCCATCAGAATACCGTAATCTAACAACAGCTGAGTCTTCTTCGTTTTTAGAGCTATCGCTATTCTTCCGATCTCTCTTGTACCTCCGAGGAACCGTATCTTCAATGGTATCTCATTCACCGTCCATTATTTGATGATACTTTATGGTTTATGCTCCACAAATTGTTTTGGAGCCTTTTAAACGTTTAAATCCGCCTTGCTGATTTAGCCTTTACCCACCCCTTTCTTATAGCGTTTAGAACAGCCTCAACGCTTGGTTCAGCTTTCACCTCTGTGTACGCAACCCACATCTCTCGTGGCTCATGAGCGTCACTCCCAGCCACTCTAGGTAGATTCTTCGCCTTCGCCAGCTCTTCAGCCATCTTGTTTTGCTTGTAGGTGGAGTGAGGGTTCAAAACCTCTATAGCGTCCGCTGGTATGTCCTTCATCCTCTCACTCCCTCCCCACCCTCGATACGGGTGAGGTATGATGATAACGCCTCCCCTTTCTTCTGCAAAGTTAACGACACCCTCTATCGTCAGCATATCTCCCGCTTTTTCCTCAACTCCTAAGAGGGTGATGTGACCGTGAGGTGTGCTCACCTCTATTCCAGGGATGACAACCACATCTTCGTACGTGGCAGCTAGTTTGCGCACACGATTGTAGCCCTGAAGGGTGTCGTGGTCTGTTATGGCGGCGCCTTTGATGAAGGGATGAGCATGAAGCTGATCCGCTATAAGTCTTGGGCTGATTGTTGCGTCGCCAGAGAATTTGGTGTGCACATGTAAATCTATACGAATCATCCAGCTTCCATCTACCGCTTAAGGGATCTACGAATGTTAAATATCTAATGATTTTGTTTTTATAAGCCATATAGAGGGGTGTATGAAAGAGAGAACAAACGTAGATGGGGTGTCATCAAACGGACATATAAAAAAGAATATAAAGCGCCACCCTTTTTGTTGAATGCCAGTTGGGAGAAAACTAGCATGCCAGAATGGGGATACTCGGTGATGGGATTAGACCCTGAGAAAACCGCCAAAGCCAGCGGACGCGAGCTTAGAGTATCCCCTAAATCAGCTAGAGAAGTTTGTAAAACCATAAAAGGAATGGAACTCGACCAAGCGAGAAACTTTCTTCGCCAAGTCATTTTGAAGAAGAAGCCGATCCCCTTCCGCAGATACAAAAAGAAGGCGGGACACCGACACGGACTACAAAAAGCCTACGCAGGCAGATATCCAGTCAAAGCAGCCAAAAAGGTTTTGGAGCTACTAGAAGGCGCTGAGGCAAACGCCGAATACAAAGGCCTTGACATAGAAAGGCTTCGAATAATCCACGCATCCGCATATCCAGGTATGAAAATTAAGAGGTACATTCAAAGAGCTTTCGGCAGATCTACACCCCGCTTTGAAACCCTCTGTCACATAGAGCTGGTTCTGGAGCAAATGGAGGAAACCTAATGTCAGTGGTCAAACACTTCATAGAAGATTCTGTGAAAAAGGCTGAAATCGACGAGTTCCTACGAAACGAATTTGAAAGAGCAGGATACGGCGGCGTAGACATCACAAAAACCCCACTAGGCACTCACATAGTAATCTACACCATGCGCCCAGGCGTCGTCATAGGACGAGGCGGAGAAACCATAAAACGACTCGCGCAACAACTAGAGGAAAAATTCCAGCTGCCGAACCCACAGATTTCAGTGGCGGAAATCGAAATCCCAGAACTCAACGCGCATGTCATAGCGGCACGTGTAACCTCAGCCTTGAAGCGGGGCGTTCACTTCCGAAGAGCCGGCTTTTGGGCGTTAAACCGGGTCATGGAAGCGGGGGCACTGGGCGCCGAAATAATCATCAGCGGAAAGCTAAGGACCGATCGAGCTAGATACGAAAAGTTTCGCGCCGGCTATCTACCCAAAAGTGGAGAGCCGGCTATGAAATACATGAGAAAAGCTGAATTACACGCTCAGCTGAAACCAGGTATTACCGGGGTAAAAGTGCGAATAATGCCCCCGGAGGCAGAATTTCCTGATCAGATCGAGATATTGGAAGAGGTTCCAGAAGAAGAAGTAGCTGAAGAGACTGAAACTGCTGAGACGGAAGAAACGGAAGAGACAGCGGAGACAGCTGAAGCCAAGACCGAGGAGACTGAGGAGGCTGAAAAGTAACATGCCGATCCTGAGAACAAAAGAAATTCGAGCCATGTCTTCCGAGGACCGCGGAAAAAAGCTCATGGAGCTGCGAACCGAACTCCTAAGACTGAAAACACTGATCAAAGCTGGAGGGGCTATAGAGAACCCTGCTCGGGTGCGAGAACTTCGCAAGACAATTGCCCGTATTCTGACCATCGAAAACGAAGAGAGCCGCTCAATGGGGGAGAAAAATTGAAGGTCACACCAGCCATTCTCCAATACGAGTTCGTCGGACTAAACGCTAAGGTTGTCAAGAGTTCGCATCCAGACTATGTGGGCATCGAAGGGAGAGTAATCGACGAAACCCGCAACACAATTGTAATAGCCCAAGGAAACAAGAATAAAACCGTTGTGAAGAACACGGCTGTTTTTCATTTCACCATGCCTGACGGGACAATCGTGGAGATCAACGGAAAAGCTATTGTCGGACGGTCTGAAGACAGAATTAAGAAGAGACTCAGGAGGCGGTGGTGAATGAGCGGTCTTTCTCTGAAAAAACCCAAAAGAACCTGTAATGATCGAAACTGTCCCTTCCACGGAACTCTTCCCGTCAGAGGACGCGTGTTGGAAGGAATTGTTATCAGCGCCAAGATGGACAAAACCGCTGTTGTGAGGCGTGATTATCTGAATTATGTGCCAAAGTATAAGCGCTACGAGCGAAGGCACAGCCACATACCTGCCCATAACCCACCCTGTATAAACGCCAAAGAAGGCGACATGGTGAAGATAGCAGAGTGTCGCCCCATAAGTAAAACCGTCTCCTTCTCGGTGGTGGAAAAATTGGAGGAAAAACAAGGTGGCGGCAAGAGCTAAAACGCGCGCCCTGATAGCCAGAGGAGTGATAGGACAGAGACCCAAGACTTCCAGGGGCCTACCAGTGGGTTCCATCGTGAAATGCACTGACAACACGGGAGCCAGAGAGTTGAGGATCATTCAAGTCATGGGATACAAGGGGCGGCTGAGGCGAGCCCCCTCAGCGACCGTGGGAGAGATGATCGTTGCTTCGGTGAAGAAAGGAACACCTGACATGAGGAAAAAAATCTTCCAAGCCGTCGTGGTTCGACAGAGAAAACCTTATCGACGCGCCGAAGGAACATGGGTTCAATTCGAAGACAACGCAGCCGTCATAATCACCCCAGAGGGTGAAATGCGGGGCTCAGAGATTCGAGGACCCGTGGCCAAGGAGGCGGCTGAACGATGGCCTAGAATAGCAAGCGCCTCGAGCATCATCGTGTAGGAGTGAAAAAGGTGAAAACAACCAAACCTGGAAAACAGCGAAAAAAACTGTATCAGGATCCGCTGCACAAGCGATACAGGCGATTCTCCGCGCCGCTTTCACCCGATTTGAAGTCGTCCCACAACACCAATTCGATTCCGGTGAGAGCTGGTGACACGGTTCGGATTATGAGAGGGGATTACAGAGGGTTTGAGGGGAAGGTGACTAGAGTCGATAGAAAAGAGTACAGAGTTTTTGTGGAAGGAGTGACTAGGGAGAAGGTAGATGGAAGTACCGCATTCATTCCAATTCACCCATCTAAGGTTATGATTACTCGTCTCAATCTGGGCGATAAGTGGCGCAGGGAGATTTTGAAGCGGAAGGGAGGAGTCGCCGAGGAAGCTAAATTAGCCAAAGAAGAAATTGTGGAAGAAACGAAAGAGGAACCTCCTAAAAAGAAACGAAAAAGAAGGAAGAGAGCGAAGAAAAAAGCCGCACAATCTGGAGGAACGTAGGTTTGGGTAAAAAAGGTGGAAAGAAACATTTAAAGCGTAAACCCGCGCCGAGCTTTTGGCCTATTCACCGAAAAGAGCTTGTGTGGACATTTAGACCTAAGCCGGGGCCTCATCCCACCTCCAGTTGTATACCACTTGCACTTATCATTCGGGACTTGCTTGGTTTCGCCAAGACACGAAAGGAAGCCAAGGCCATAATTTCTCAGGAAAAGATATTGATAGACGGGAAGGTTCAGAGGGAAGAGCTGTTTCCAGCGGGTTTGATGGATGTCATCTCCGTACCAGAGGCGGGGAAGGCGTATCGGATTCTGCCCTCTGAAAAGGGGCTGACTCTTCATCCGATTGAAAAGGAGGAGGTTGGATTCAAGCTCTGTCGAATTGAGGGTAAGACGGTTGTGGGCGGAGGGCATATACAACTCAATCTTCATGACGGAAGAAACTTTTTGATTCGAGTGGAGGATCCTAAAAAACCTGAAGAAGACGTTTATCGTTCGATGGATACCTTGAAGATGAGTGTTCCTGATCAAGGGATTGTTGAACACATTAAGTTTGCTGAGGGAGCTTCGGCGATAATTATCGGGGGCAAGAACGTAGGTAGACACGGTAAGATTGTTGTCGTCGAAGGAAGAGCAGGCCAGAAGCGTAGGAACCAGCTTGTCACCATTGAGGACGCCAGCGGGAAGCGTTTTCAAACGATACTAGATTTTGTCTTCGTGGTCGGCGACGCGGAGCCCTGCATATCTCTGCCGGAGGCTGGATGATTTGGCTGAGGAAGTGCGTGAGAGGTGGCAGAAGAATCCTATGCTTGAGCCTAGAATTGAGAAGGTCACTGTAAACATGTCTGTGGGGAAGTCTGGGGAGACCCTTGAGAAGGCGGCGAAGGTCTTGGAGCAGCTGACGGGACAGAGACCTTGTAAGCGGAGAGCTAAGAAGACTATACGTGATTTTGGTATCAGGAAGGGGGAGCCTATTGCTTGTCTGGTGACTCTTCGAGAGGAGAAGGCGAGGGCCTTTCTGAAGAAGGCTTTTCAAGCTGTGGACAACAAGCTTTCGAAGGATAGTTTTGATCGTTACGGCAATTTTTCTTTTGGCATAAAGGAACACATTGAGATACCGGGCACCAAGTATGTGCCGGAGCTGGGTATATATGGTATGGATGTTTCGGTTACTATGGGCAGACCGGGGTATCGTGTCAAGAGGCGGCGTCGCGCTAGGTCTAAGGTTGGGTTGAGTCATCTTTTGACACGCGATGAGGCGACTTTGTTTATCAAAGATGAGTTCGGGGTGGAAATCAAATAGTGGTGAACTGGCTTGGTGAAACAGAAGCCTAAGAAGAAGCGGAAGTTCGGTAAGGGTAGTCGTCCGTGTAGGCGATGTGGTTCTTATGGTCCGATTATTCGTCGGTACGGGTTGAATCTGTGTCGTCAGTGTTTTAGGGAGATCGCCAAGAAGCTGGGCTTTAAGAAGTATGAGTAGGAAGTTGAGGGTTTTAGGATGACGGATACGTTGGCAAATGGTTTGACCACCATTATGAACAACGAGATGCGGAACAGGGCGGAGTGTGTGATTAGTCCAGCCTCTAGGCTTTTGGGGAGGGTTTTGAGGGTTATGCAGCTGAGCGGCTATATCGGTGAGTTTGAGTTTGTGGATGATGGGCGCTCTGGGAAGTTTAAGGTGCAACTTTTGGGGCGGGTGAACAAGTGTGGTGCTCTGAAGCCTCGTTTTTCTGTTGGTGCTAGGGAGTTTGAGGTGTGGGAGAAGCGTTTTCTTCCCTCTAGAGACATCGGCGTCCTAGTGGTCTCCACTTCGCAGGGGGTTCTGTCTCATCGGAAGGCTAAAGAGAAGAAGATTGGTGGGCGGCTTCTAGCGTTTGTCTATTAGGGGTGGTTGGAGGATGCGTGCCATAGAGGCGGTGAAGTCGGTCGAGATCCCTGAGGGTGTGGAGGTTAAAGTGGAGGGAAGAACGGTGATGGTTACTGGGGAGAAAGGAACACTGACTAGGGATTTTTCTCACGCTCCAGTAGACATTTCGTTAGAGGGAAATGAGGTTAGAGTTCAGACCGACTGGCCTCGTAAGAAGGAAGCGTCTCTGGTGGGAACGGTTTCATCTCACATCAAAAATATGATAACAGGGGTGACGAAGGGTTTCACCTACAAGCTGAAGATTGTTTTCTCTCACTTTCCGATTTCTGTTAAGGTTAGGGGTGGAAAGGTGGCTATAGAGAATTTTACTGGAGAGCGGAGTCCGCGGTTGGTTAAGATAATGGGTGATGCCAAGGTTTCGGTGAAGGGTGACGATGTAATTGTTCAGGGAATGGATATTGAAGATGTTGGTCAGACAGCGGCAAACATTGAGAGGGCGACGAAGGTTAAGCTTAAGGATCCGCGGGTTTTTCTGGACGGTATTTATGTTTATGAGCGCAGCGAGGGGATGGAAGAGTGAATAAAGAGGAAGAGCCTGAGAAGCCTGCGAGAGAGCGGGCTTTGGCGGTGCGGAAGCGGGTTAAGGGTAGGAAGCCTGATTTTAAGCGTCAAGAGAGTTGGCGGTATAAGCGGGTGAAGAAGAGTTGGAGAAGGCCCCGTGGCTTAGATAGTAAGATGCGTAAGAGGGTGAAGGGTTGGCCCCAGTCTGTGGGGGTTGGTTATCGGGGTCCTAGGGAGGCGAGGGGGCTTCATCCTTCTGGTTATGCGGAGGTTTTGGTTTGGAATGTGGATGATGTGGTGGGGGTTGATCCTGAGAAGGAGGCGGTTAGGATTGCTCACAAGGTGGGGGCTAGGAAGAGGGTGGAGATTTTGGCCAGGGCTGAGGAGTTGGGGGTTAGGGTTCTTAATCCGGGAAGGATTGTGGAGCCGGTGGAGGAGGAGTTTCCCGAAGAGGAGCTTGAGGAAGAGCTTCCGGAGGAAGAAGAGGAGAAGGAAGAGCCTATAGAAGAAAAAGAGGAAAAAGCTGAAGGCGCCGAGAAGGGTGAGGAAGAGAGTTGAGTGCCAGTAGCCAACGTCGATTAGCCGCCGAGATTTTGAAGGTTGGCGAGAATCGGGTTTGGATCGACCCCGAACGGATAGATGAGGTTGAGATGGCCATCACCAGAGAGGAGATTCGAAGGCTGATTCACGAGGGCGCTATTAGGCGTCGCCCTGAGAAGGGTGTTAGTCGTGCTCGGGCGCGGGATAGGCATGAGAAGAGGAGGAGGGGGTTGAGGAGAGGGCCTGGGCGAAAGAGTGGGTCTGCTGGGGCCAGGGTTTCTAAGAAGGAGGCTTGGATGAAGAGGATTCGAGCTTTGAGGAAGAGGCTGAGGGAGTTGAAGGCGAATAGAACCATCACAGAAAGCGTTTATCGCCGACTCTATAACATGGCGGGCAGCGGGGTTTTTGAATCCACAGCCGACTTGGAGCGCTACATAGAAACTCGGGGCTTAGGAAGAAAAAGATAAG
>JABAHS010146994.1_pt3 | contig 15140 bp, 13 predicted proteins | sample 7062111 | NCBI WGS metagenome assembly JABAHS01 (sample SAMN14534600, study PRJNA622989) | marine sediment metagenome | biome: marine biome [ENVO:00000428]; feature: marine pelagic biome [ENVO:01000023]; material: deep marine sediment [ENVO:00002113]; isolation source: pool of 4 deep marine... | reverse complement strand
AGGGAAGAAAAAGGAAGAACAAGGGTAAACGGAATAGTATTGGAAGTGGAGTAAGTTTTGGAGGGCATTTAAGCCGTTTTCTACCTTCTTCTTAAAAAGAGTGGTTGTATTATTCAATTGTTACACTGATTTAATGGAGGGAGAGATATCATTGAGTCACCAGTTGGAAACATTTTTTTATCCAAAACATGTCGTTCTCCTAGGAGCGAGTAAGACCCAAGGAAAAATTGGCCATGCCATCCTCAAGAATATAGTGGAAAATTTCAAGGGCAAGATTTCCCCTGTAAACCCAAAATATGACTCGATTATGGGATTAACCTGTTACTCTTCAGTTTCTAAAGTTCCTGGCGATGTAGACCTCGCTGTGATCGCACTTCCCTCAAAGATTGTACCAAAAATTGTAGAAGAATGTGGGGAAGCAGGAATAAAAAATATTGTATTAATTTCAGGGGGCTTTAAGGAATTAGGCGGTAAGTTTAAGGATCTTTCAAAGAAAACTGCTAGAATCGCACAAAAGTATGATATCAGGATGATCGGGCCAAATTGTATAGGAGTGATGAATCCCACGAACGGGTTTTTAACTTTCTTCCAACCAAGGGAGAAATTTGTAAAGCCTGAAAAAGGTAACGTCGCCATTTTGAGCCAATCTGGAACCAACGGTCTCTCTCTTTTAGAGTGGTTTGCAGAAGATTACGTTGGTATATCTAAATTCGTTTCGTATGGAAACAAATTGGACGTGAACGAGGCTGATCTCCTCAGATATTTACGGAACGATCGGGAAACCGAAGTAATTGGCATTTACCTGGAGGCGTTACAGGAGGGGAGGCGCTTCTATGAAGAAGCGAGAAAGACCACGCAAGAAAAACCACTGGTGGTACTGAGAGGTGGCGGCTCAGAAATTGCTGCTGAGGCTGCCCTTAGTCATACAGGCTTCTTGGGAGGGAAAAAAAGAGTGTATAAAGCAGCATTTAAGCAGTCAGGAATACTAGAAGCGGAGAATATGGAATCTCTTTTTGATATAGTTAAAACCTTGTCTAAACAACCGTTTCCCGCGGGATCTAAGATTGCTTTTGTCTCTAATGGTGCAGGGCCAATGGTTCAAGCGGTAGATTGCATTGAAACTACATCTATGACGTTAGCAGAGTTCAGTGGGAGAGTTAAGAGGTACTTTGAAAGGGAGTTTCCCCCTTATTATGTTATCAAAAATCCTCTAGATCTTACTGGATCTGCTACGGTAAGAGATTATGAAATCTCCTTAAATGGCTTAACAAGTGACGAAAATGTTGATATAATTGCATTATTTTTCGTCTTCCAGGATGCACCTCTTGATAGTGAACAAGCGGTAAAGATCTTAAAAAAAACCAATCCACAGACAAAAAAACCGATTTTAGTTTGTGCAGCAGGAGGGAGCCACACAAAAAGAGTTAAAAAAGAGATAGAGGGCATAGGAATTCCTACCTTTCCTACTGCAGAACGTCTCATCAAAGGAGCCGAAGCGCTCTCTAGTTTTGCACAAGGAAATGATGAAGTGTTGTAACTATCTAGTGGAATTGGTCAAGAATTCCAAGAGATTGGGAAGTCAAACTTTTTTTGAGTGGTATAGTACAATCACATCCGCTCTGAGATTCTTGTTCATGGTATAAGTGAGAGGTGTGTATATCTTCAGTCCAGAAAGAAGTTGAGAAGGAATACAGGAGACTTTTCTTGCTAGGTCAAGAGGGAACCTTTATGGGAAAATAGAAGATATTGATACAATCGAAGGTCTAAAAAAGAAGTGGTTAGAGAGGGACGGCATCGCTAGAGCATCCTTCTACTCTTGCTGAAACGAAGGATAGGTATGTGCCGAACAGCTATCTGGAGCATTATCTGTACGAGGGACTAACTATCCAGAACATAAGCTCCTCAAGACGGAGAGGCCTGCGTCGTTTGTAAAAAAAGCAGAAGTAGTCATATATATCCGGCCGGAGCATCATGTTTACCGTTTATCACAAAAGATTGCTTAATCATGAGTCACGTTCCATTCAAAATGAAGCAAATTACTCAACCATTCCTCCGTCGTCCATTTAAAAGTCCCTACCTTATAGAGACAAAAAATTTAGTTGGGCTCAATTCCAGTTGTCTCTTTTTAGGGGTAGTTTTTCAAAGAGTATAGAGAGGTGAGAAAAACGAAATTTACTACCTTGGCGGGGATCTTTGGATGGCTTTTAACATTTCTAGCAACTTTACTCTTCATTTATGTTGCCGCAAGGGTTGCAAAACGTCCGTCTTCACCGACAATGGCTGAATTAATTTGGTTTGTTATTAGCGTGCTTTTTGAAGGAGTAGGCTTAATGCTCTTGATAATTTGGTTGGAGATAATTTAGGAGATTTGATGGATGCTTACATGAGTACTTCTTTTTCATATTTATTTTTACAAATAATTTACCAGCATCTCTTCTTACCTTTCGTTTTCTCGTTAAGGTTAATTGAACATCCTCATACATAGAAGTCACAGAGAAACAATTCCCTCTGGCCATTAACTGCTAGAGAAGCTAGACGAGAGTTGTGGAAAGTAGAGGAAACGGTAAACTGTTGAAAAGTAATCCTTCTACTACAACATGGGCGGAGGCGGATTTGAACCGCCGATCGCCGCCGTGTGAGAGCGGCATCTTACCACTCGACCATCCGCCCTTACGGAGAGAAAAGATTGTATTGATGCTGCCTATTGGTAGGATTTTGCTATTTATCACAGAGAAGATCTTTTTTTAAGTATAGTGATGTTAAAAGGAGATTGCGCTTGCTTCTCAAAGAAGTAAAAAGACGCATGATTTTTCAGTTAGGAGAGAAAAAAAATGGAGATCTTTGAGATCAAAAATAAGGACGTCGGGGGAAGAATCGGCACATTGAGAACCAAAAGTGGAGAGCTAGAGACACCTGCATTTTTTCCCGTTCTTAACCCTCATCTTCCCGTAGTTGGCCCCCAAGATCTAAAAAAAGTGGGGTTTGATGCAATCATTACGAATGCTTACTCAATATATCAAGACAGAAAATTACGAGAGAATGTTCTTAGGAACGGTTTACACGAAGCGTACGGGTGGGAAGGCGTGATAGCCACGGATTCTGGTGCATTCCAGCTCTGGAGATACAAAGATTTTGATGTTACAAATTTAGAAATATGTGATTTTCAAAGGAAGATTGAAGCGGATATAGGTGTGATTCTAGATGTTCCAGTTGGTAAAAGCGGAAAGGGAAGGAAGAAAGCTGCCATTAAAACTACGGCTAAAAGAGCAAAAGAAATCGCTGATAACGGATTTCTAGAGGAAGAAGGCACCATCCTAATGGGCCCCTTGCATGGCATACCGTACAATGATTTGTTGAAGTCTTCTATAGATAAAATGAAAGCTTTCCCTTTCAAAATGTTTGCTGTGGGCTCAATTGTTCCTTTAATGAAGGATTACAGTTATTTACCGCTTGCTAAGTCGTTACTTTTCCTCAAACGGTACCTTCCGTCTAGGTATCCATTGCACCTCTTTGGAGCGGGACACCCCCTTGCCTTGGCATTTTTCACTTTACTTGGTTTTGACACATTCGATAGTGCAAGCTACGCTGAATTTGCGAAGAAAAACAGGTATTTAACAAGTCAGGGGAGTTTTAAGCTGAAAGAGCTGAAATATTTACCTTGTAATTGTCCTGTTTGCTCCTCTTGGAACCTCAAAGAGCTTTTAAATTTGAATGAACCAACTCGTCGACATTACTTAGCGTTACATAATCTTTACGCAATAAAACGTGAAATTAATACCATAAAACAGGCTATCAGAACGGGAAGATTATGGAAGCTTGTCGCTAAACGTGCAGAAAGTCATCCTAAGTTAGCTAAAGCATATAAATGGCTTCTCGAAGGAGAAGACAAGAATGTTAAGTATCTTGAAATGATGGATCCCATCTATAAGAAACGGGGATTACTTCTCACTAGGTCAGAAGAGTTCCATCGGCCGCAAATTTGGAGATATAAAACTAGAATACCGGAGCGAAAGTACGTATGGGCTGAAAAAGTGATTATCACCGATCCGCAAGGAGCGTTAGAAATTCCAACCCAACTCAATGCGCAAGTTTTCATTGTAGATACCACTTTTGCCATCATCCCTCAAGAAATACGGGAAGTTTATCCTCTTTTTCAGCATGAAAGTTTCATCGAAGAGATCTCCCAAGAAAATCTCTTTTATCTCCTCTATTTCATCAAACAGCTGAAAAAAGAAGGAGTTAAGGAGTTTCTTGTTCATCGTATTAAAAGTGAGAAGCTCCGGGATCAGCTTAACCAAGTTATTCCTATAGTAGAGTATGAAGGACGTGATTTAGGCATCTTACAGAAGGAGACTGTTTTACGTCATAAGATTCAAGCTATCCTTAAATATCAATTTGGACCGGGGGCAGAGAAAGCAGTGAAAACACCTTCAGTCAAAAGATCTATTAGTACGGGAAGAATCAGGAAGATTTATGAAAGTAACATTACAGATGAAGAGATTGCGGAGATAATCCGGTTAGACATAAAGAGTAAGGAGACTAAGGAGAAAATATCAAAAGAATTCTCCAGTAAAAAGGTCAAACAGAGGGGGAAATGGCTGCTTGCTACATTAGTTCCACATAATTACAAAATTGTCCCTCATCCGCTTTTAGCATGGAGATTGAAGGATTTACTTGGTGGAAAGTATACTGTTACCGTTGAAAATGAGGCTATACCTTTCATCCGTGAGGGTAAAAGCGTATTTGCAAAGTTTGTTTCTGAAGCTAGCGGGGTGATCAGAGCCAATGATGAAGTCCTAGTCATATCAAAACAGGGAAATCTACTAGCGATTGGTAATGCAGTACTTGGAGGAAAAGAAATGAGTGAGTTTCAACGTGGTGTAGCTGCAGAAAATCGCTGGGGATGTCCCAAAAACAGTTAAAAGCCATGCTGGGGGCGGGATTCGAACCCGCGTGGCAAATGCCACTGGTTTAGCCCGTGAAGGTTTAGCAGACCAGCGCCTTACCAGGCTCGGCAACCCCAGCAGCGGTTAGAGTAACTTTTGATTATACAGAGTCATGCGTCTTATCTGCTTAAACTTCCATTAGCATTTAAAAATTTCGGAATAACAAGAAGCTAGTTGAAGAATGGATCGGTTCATTCTGCCAAATTCAGGTTTTAGGCAGGAAGCTCCGTGTGGAAAAGTTTATATTAGCAACAACTTTTCACTTTGAGTGGTGAATGCATTTGAGCGAAACAGATTTCAGAAAAGAGTCTCTAGATTGGGTTTCACTCTCAACCAAAGAAATTGAAGATAAGATCATAGAACTCAGGAAGGCGGGAACGCCCCCCTCCCAGATCGGAATGATCTTACGGGACAAGTGGGGTATACCATCGACTAAACGGGTTCTCAACGAAAAGATCACTGAAATTTTAGAAAAGCATGACCTCTCCCCTGATCTTCCAGAAGAATTGAGAAGATTACTGGAAAAAGCAAGAAAGATTCGGAAGCATCTAGAGGAACACCCCTCAGATAAGAAGAATAGGAGAAACTTTCAACTTCTACAGAGTAAAATCAAGCGGCTTGCGAAATATTATAAAAAGAAAGGCACTTTGGACGAGGATTGGAGTTATAGAAGATACATTTACGGTTAACGAGTGATTGTTGACTTTCTATCTAGGAGCTTGTAGTATATTATGGCATCTTCTCCATTATTGTAGTACCCTTTCTTCACTCTCCTCTTTCTAAAGCCCAAGGCGTGGTAAAATCTTTGTGCCCTAACGTTACTTTTTCTAACTTCTAAGAACATAGCCCTACATTTTCCTGTTAACTTATCAAGTGTGCGTTGCATTAACCTAGATCCGATCCCCTCACGTCGTTTTTGAGGGTGGACGGCGATAGAAAGGGTATGACCCACATTGTCCTCGATTCTTGTAGAAGTGTAGCCTACGATTTTCTCGTTTTCTTCTGCTACCAAGTTAAGGTACGTTGGTGGTTTTCCTCGTAAAAGTAGAGCGAGAAAGTCTTTAGAATATGGATGATTAAAGGATGCAACTTCGATTTCGTGTACCGAATCAAGGTCACTCCTTTTCGCCTTTCTAATGGTAACGTTCACATCCATCTTTAGGAACCATGTAGCTCTTATTTAGGAGTAAATTCGTAAACTAGGAATTCTATTTTTTCAGAAAAAAATGACTTGAGAAGAACCTCATCTTTCCCATCTGTGTTGGTATCTGCTGTTCCCACTAGCAGAAGAAACAGTGGAGAGAAGTCAAATGTGTATTCACATAGAGTTTCTCCTTTGAGAACGTGAAAAGAGAAACGTTCTCCCTTTCTTCCAAGTAACGCTAGTTCCTTCTTCCCGTCTCCATTGAGATCCCCTTTATACGCTGCGATTGGGAGGGGACTCTCTTTTTCCGTTAATAGCTCCCCTTTTCGTGAAAAAATTTGAACTTTTCTTCTTGACACAGAAGCCAACTCTTTTTCTCCATCATTATCCCAATCAAACACTTCTATAAGATGTACGCCTTTCAATACCTTCTTTATTCCGTCCAGATTGATAGTCAAAGCGTAATAATCCGTAGAATCTTTTTCTGTTTTCTTCGCTCGTATCCAGAGTACTTTTTCTCTTTTTTCTGGTGGACTAATTATTTTTCCTTCGCTGTAGCCTAATTCTTTGGTGTTTACCGTTTTTAGTACGGTTCCAGTTGAATGATCCAGAAAAATTATCAACTCTCCCCTTACGTTTAGAATAACTTCGTTTTCCTCATCTTCATTGATGTCTCCTAAGAACAGCTCTTTTTCTGTTGAGGGGAAAAAGTGAAGGAGGAAAAGCAAAATCACGCTATTAACTATTAAGACAAGTACAGCTATCAAGAGATTTAGAAGGGCAAGTCCGAATACAAGGAAAATTGATCCTACGGCAAGCAACATGAAGACCCAATGAAAGACCAGTTTGGGGATCCCGATGCTTTTCCCGCTTTGTCTCCATTTTAATGAATCTCCTTCAAAGAAAAGAAGCTCATCATTTTGTAGTAGAATACTGATTTCGTCTCCACGTTTTGCAAGGTTTGAGATGTCATCATCCAAACTGAACTTTTTTATGGGGGTGATACCCTCAGAGGTTACTTTTGAGAGCACGTTCTCATTGAGGATGAACCCTTCGTTCGTGCCTTCATCTTTGATGAACGTTCCTGTTTCCTCGTGCCTGAGAATCTCTTTGAATTTGGGGTTCTCTCTCGTCAAGGTATCTTCCTATTTGATTAAATCATTTAAGAAGGAAAAGTTCCTAATTTAAGTGTGAGACTGTAAGAGGTGGAGAGGGACAAATGAGTAAACGGTGGCTCCTATTCGAACTTTTAGGGAGAGATGAGCCGATAGAAAAGAAACAGCTAGCGTTGGCGATCAAACGGGTCCTCTATAAAACCTTAGGTACCTTTGCGAATTTGAAACTGAGTTTTTGGATCCATGAGCTTGAAAGGAATAGGGGAATTTTAGAGGTAAACCAAAAGGGGCTTACCCTTTTAAGAACAAATTTTACTCTTATGGACTCCATCGAAGGCAAAGAGGTCCTGATTATTGATCTCCTTGTCAGTGGTACTTTAAAGAGCCTCAAAGAGAAAAGGAATAATGTGACATTTTGGACTGAAGCAAGAAAAAAACTAAAACAGGAAATCTCTTCCGTGGAAGGTATCATTGAAGAGGATGGAATGCGCTTTTTTCCCCTTAAAAAAATGAAAGAAAGCCTTTTCGAAGGATTAAAGGCCAGCGGATCCGGTGGGAATTGAACCCACGACTACTGGCTCCGGAAGCCAGGGCTCTTTCCACTGAGCTACGGATCCCGCTGAACTCGGTCTCTCAAGCTATTGTAAAACATCAATCTTTAGAGAATATGGCTGCTTTACTACGTCCTCGATATCTGTTCCCACGATGATCTTAAAGTTAGCAGGAACGCAGGAGTTAATGATTTTTTGATTAACTGTTCCATCCATAAGTAGAATTTTCTCGGTTTTACCTTTTAACTCCATAATGCTTTTCTCCATTCCCGCAATTTGTCCTTTCTGTATCATAGTAATGTTTGTATCCTTTTTAGGGTATTCATAAATCGCGAATTCTTCTTTCCCTAGCAAATTTTCTCGTAAAGTTGAAAAGAGTTTCCTTCGTAGCTTAGAATCATGAAGTGTCCGAATGTTCTTTAACTTTTTCATAGCAGCTTTTTTCTTTTCTTCTCCCTCCGGTGTCTGGAAGAATTCCTTTGGTGCGATATCTTTGAATGTTAGAGCGTTTTCTACTTCTATCTTCAGTGATTTGACCGGGATTTTTCGGTTGAGTGCATCTCGGATCTCTTTTAGACTTAAATCCTGCACTTCCTTTCCTTGAGGAGCTCGTGCGATGTAATCTACATCTGTTGTTGTTAATGCTTCTTTTGTGATAAGAAAGCCACTTCGATCTCCATCTACGAAAAGCGTTGCTATTTTACCTTTTATGAGGTCTTTAACAGTATCTGGAATACTAGCACCCTGTATAGCAATGGTGTTATCGAAGCCATATTTTAACATTGTCAAAACATCAGCCCGTCCTTCTACAACGATGATCTCGTTACTTTTCTTTACTCTCGAACCAGCGGGAAGATTTTCTTTACCAATGTTTACAATTTTAGGACGGTAAAGACTTTCTTCCACTTGGGAAAGCAAATTCGCTCGTTTTGGTGTGACCATTTGGTTCCATTGTCCGAGGATCTCAGATGCGCGTTCAATTACTTCGTCTCTCGCTTTTTCTAGTGTATCTGCAATGTTAGTTACTATGGTTTCTGTTTTACTAGGACCTACCCTATTTACTTGCTCTAAAGCGGCTGCTAAAATGGCTAATTTGACCTTTGGTAGGGTTGTTGGGATTTTTAACCATGCTTTTGTCTTTCCATTCTGATGGGAGATTTCGACTTGCATACGATCGATCTTTTTTGTTTCTTGTAAACGTTGGAGATTCAGAGATTCTGGAAGTATGCCGTCAAGTTGGCCAAAAATTGCTCCAATGATGTCAGATTTTTCTACAATACCTTCACAAAACATTTTTGCTTTAATTATGTATTTGGGGTGAAACGCCCGAGTCATTCTATTCATCACCTAACTTAAAGTGTAAGAGAGATTTTAGGTTTAAGTTTAAGGCATGACCGAATTGAAAAATTTGAAGAAATTAAAGTAGTCTTTATGGTTAAAATAGACGAATTGAGTGTGGTTTTGCCTAGTTTTCTAAGAAAATGTGAGGGATGATAAAGAATATGGAGAAAAAAGGAAAATTAGACCTGAATGATCTGCGGGAATTCAAACTATAGTGTTCAGTTCCTTTAACAAGTCAAAAGCTAATTCCTTACTCTTGCGTGTTCAATAATTGCTTTGATTCAATTCACCCCTGTTTCCCCAGAACTTACAAGTTGAATGTACCTATATCGATGCACCTAGAAGAAGAGATTGATATAAAACATTGATACTCCTCGTACTAAAATAGCCTTGCTCCCTTCCCCCTCTTCTCCTTCTTGAGCAATTTTGTCCTTTCTAGAGAATATCTACGAAGCTAGAAGTTTGCTCTTGAGGTATGACGGTTTGGGACAGTTCTCTCTGAAAGGATCTTAAGCATCTTTGGTTTCTACCTCTCATGAATATCGCCTGGTGGGAGATAGGGGACTGTAGAAATACTTATGAAATGGGAGAAAGGAACATTTTTAACGAAAAGTATCTATCTTTAATGTAGAAGGCACAAACGGATTTAATGGGAGAGGGCTCTGGGAAAACGTTATGAAATTAAAAATTCAAAAAGGAATCAAGGGGAAAATAAAAAGGAAAAGAAAATCTTATAAAGAAGCTTAAAGGGCCCGTAGCTCAGCTGGACAGAGCGCTAGCCTTCTATAATCCCACATCCAACTTTAAGATGTTTTTGAAGAAAGTTAGAGGTCGCGGGTTCGAATCCCGCCGGGCCCGTTGTAGGAAAAATGTAAGTGAGAAAAAATGATTGGTGGATTACAATCGTCTCTTTCAAAACTTTGGGCGCGAATTAAAGGAGAGAGTTACATTGACAAGGAGAAGTTAGAAAATATTATCCGTGAGTTTCAAAAAGCACTCATCGAAGCAGATGTCCAAGTTGACCTGGCCAAAGAACTCAGTCAGAAAATTAAGGAAGATGTACTAAGCAAAGAACTGCCAGAAGGTGTTCCTCTTAATAATTTCGTCCTAAAAAAGTTATATGATGAACTTGTTACCCTGCTTGGAACACGGGGAGAAGATTTAAATGTAAAACCTGGAGAACAAAGTACTATCCTTTTTGTGGGTCTTCAAGGCAGTGGAAAGACAACTTCCGTGGCAAAAGTGGCAAACTACCTTAAAAAACGTGGATACCATGTGGCGACAATCTGTGCGGACACATACCGCCCTGGAGCGTATGATCAACTGCAACAGCTTACTGACAAGATCAACGTGAAATGCTATGGGAAGAAGGATGGGGAAAACACGATCCAAGTCATTAGAGAGGGGTTAAAAGAATATGAAGGTTATGATGTAGTGCTAGTTGACACTGCTGGAAGGCACAAAGAAGAAGCGGCGTTGATTAAGGAAATGAAGCAACTTTACAGGGAAGTGACACCCTCAGAAGTTGTTTTGGTTATTGATGGGATGATCGGTCAACGAGCCTATGATCAGGCTAAAGCGTTTGCAAATGCCATCCCGATCGGCTCTCTTTTGGTTACAAAAATGGATAGTGCAGCTAAGGGTGGTGGTGCTCTTGCTGCAGCAGCGGCTACAGATGCTCCAATAAAGTTTATTGGAACAGGAGAAGATTTGAAGGATATCGAGTCCTATGTTCCCAAAAGGTTTGTAGCTAGACTACTGGGCATGCCAGATGTGAGAGTTTTAGAAGAGTTAAGTAAAGAGATCTCTGAATCTATCAAAATTAGTGACCTAACCTTGGAAGATATGCTTGAATACTTCAACTCCATGGGTGGAGGGTTCCTTCGCCGATTAAAGGGAAGCATTCCTGGGGTACGTAATGTGCCGAAAAACCTCATAGAAAGCAGATTAGAGCATCAAAAAGCAATTTTAAAGAGTATGACTAAAAAAGAGCTTCGTAATGCTTCTCTCATCGAAGAAGAGAGAAGTAGAATCAAGCGCATAGCATTAGGCTCGGGAACAAGTATAAAATCAGTTAGAACGCTTCTCCGGCAGTACAAAAATCTAAAGAAGTTGACAAAGACCTTGATGAAACAGAGAAATCTAAAGAAAGAAGAAGCACTCTCCCGTCTTATGGAAGGTAAGGTAGACGAGCAACTTTTGCAAAGGATCGGTGCACCCTGACCGTTTCAATCCGAGTTTGAGGGGGACTTTTTTTTCTTTTCCCTCAACTTAAGGCGTAATCAGGCCCCCAGTTTTATGTAGAGCGTTTTAAAATCAACTGTGAGAGAAACACATACCTCCTACATAAGAAGATGTAAAGGTAACTCAATCCAAGTGGAGGCCCCTAAACTTTTAAGGCCTTTTCAATAAAGACTAAATAAGAAAAACATATAAGGTTTCATAAGATGGTTAAGAGAAAAAATAGAGGACGAAGTAAGGGACGATCTCCTGGTAGAGAAAAACTTGTTCAATGTGACTTATGTGGGGCTCAAGTACCAGATGACAAAGCGATCAAAACTACAGACAAGAGTCCTCCAGTAAACAGAAAGCTTGCTTACACATTAAGAAAGCAAGGAGCGTACGTTCCAACCAAACGAGAAGTGAAATATTATTGTGTGAGCTGTGCCATCAAGATAGGAATAATTCATCAACGATCGAAGTCAGAAAGAAAGGGACAGCCCGGAAGAAAGAGTGCAGAAGCAGTTTTGCGAGATTTAGAGGGGTAAATAGTATAGTTAGCGTAACCTCTAGGCCGTCTACAGAGGCCCTACTTACATGTACTTTTCTTTTCCTCTTTCCTATGCTTCCTCATTTTTATTCAGTCGTCTAACTAGTTTCTTTGTAAGCCTTCAAGGTTTTTAATTCAATATACATAAGCGGGACTATAATAAGTGAAAGCACTATTGTTACCGCTATAAGACTGTTCCTCCATATTTCTCTCCACTCTTCTCCTTCACGCTCTGAATACTGTATTTTTACTTTTAATTTCTCAGAAAATCCCTTGTAACGTACCCCTCCCTTGCTGTACCAGACAACTTTCCCTTTCCCTAATGAAACGTTCTGATCCTTCTTCAGTTGAGGGATGAGATGGTACTTATGGGTGACTTCTTGATCGGGTTTTAGTAGTTTCCATGAGACATTCAACGTTCCAATAATATCGAAAGCCCATGGTGGAGGCGTCCATTCCCGTATAGAGATATTATATGCAGTGGAATTGCTATTATTTTGTATCTTAATACTGATTGCAAATTTTTCTCTATATTTTACTGTCTGTTTGCTGACTTTCTTAACTATAGAAAGTATGGGAGGCCCTTCTTCAACATTTACTTGCGGAATAGTGGACGTAGATTCAACGGTGGATCCTTGCAAGGTGACTGAATAGATGGTAGAAATCCCTATGAGAAGAATGGTAGTTAGTAGAAGTTTTTTCATTTTCACTTCCTCATCCATTCACCGAAAAGTTAACGCATATAAAAAACTTACCTTTCGGGCGTCGTTACCGTTTTGGGCATGTTCTGAACTTTAAGGTGAAAAAAGGATACAGGGGAACATCTTGCCCCTTCCTTGCGTTACCGATGACGGTGAAAGCTCCTTCAGGTTCAGTTTAAGTGGTATTTCGAGTGCTACTTTGCTAGAAGCTATCTAACAACACACATCCAATAGGAAGGGGGTGCTAAAGCATACAGGCATACGAAAAGAATAAATTTCAACTTAAATAAAAAATTTTGAAATTAGAGAGATTCTCCCTTTATTGAACTAATTGTTCTTCTTCAATAAGAATGAACTAAAATAGCTTAAAATTCTATTAAAAACTATTAAAAATTTTAATAGAGACGAAACAAATTAACATCATTACTTAAAAAGTAAGTAGTAAGTTTTCTTTATTTAAAAAGATATTTATAAATAAGACCTAATATACCGTAAAATTTTTATTAACTTTTTTCGTTATGATATAGAAAGGTGTTTTGCTTGGGAAAAACTGAGAGCGTTTCAAAGGAGGTGTTCCCCCCTGAAACCTACGAAATTCCGACCAATCTGAAAACTTTCCTCAGAGAACAGGGTGTAAACAATATTTCCTTTCCATCTCTTGAAGAAGTTAAGAATGCCCTCACTACAGAAAAGCATAGAATTCTTATGTTAGAAGAAGACTTACTCATTCCCCTTCCTAGACTCAAAGGAGGAAAACCTCTTAAACACCTCAATTTGATAGGGATAGATGGTTCTTCCTTTTCTTTGAGGGGACACCCTTTTAGAATGATTGTGGCGAGAAGTGCTGTGTTTTCTTTCTCTCAGCGAGTAAAAGAAAGTCTAAATATTTCAACAGCCTATAAGGGAATAATTAGACTTGTTTTTCCTGATAGGACGGGGAGAGACCTTGAATCGGAATTGAGATTGAAAGAGATCAGTACTTTAGCATACATAGAATCGAAGACTGCTGTAGAGGTTGCAGATAACGTAGGTCCTTCCAATATAGATATTATGTACAGAGATGGCCCCCTTTACTTCAGGAACGGCTTCTCTTTTTCCTTACATTCTGTCAAATATCTTTCTGATCTAGGAATTCCAGTCATTGGAGTGGTTAAAAATAGCTTCTCTAGAAGTATCATGAGCGCCTTAAACTTTGAAGGGTTTTTAGACAGTGATTTCTTTTCGTACTATCTCCAACCAGGCTACAGAAGTTCCTTTTTTCTTCTTCGAGATCTACGAGTCAATGGGAAAAGAAAAGATCTCGAAAAAAATCTGCGCCAAGTGTTCTTCTACTTCATCACTCCGAAGGGAATTCTCCTCAAAGTGGAAATACCTTATTGGCTCTATATAGAATATGGGCCGAAGCTTATCGTTAAACTTGTATGGGCTAGCATCCTCATCGGGGAAGGAAAAAATGTATACATGTTGTCAAGAGCCGACAAAATTGCTAGATTCTCAAAGTACGAACGGAGAGCTTTTAGTAGGGAGCTTAAAAGGTGTTCTCAGGATTTAGGTTTCAACTCTCCAATTACCTATAATCAGATGCGTTGGGGAGGCTTTAGTGCTAAGTAGCGGGGGTAGTAACGAAGAGAGTGGACTTCTCCACTCTAAACTCTCTAGCAAACGAATCAATCAATCATTCGTGGAGGAAGAACGAAATTCTAGTAAAATGATCAACGACCCCTGGCTTGCACAGGGGAAAGAGATAGGATTTCTCACGGTTCCAAGAGAAATCTCTCTTTTATGTGGTGAAACTAGAGACAACCTCCTATGGGTTAGGATTCTATACGGTTGGACTCCTAAAATAAGAATCCGACATCCCGTGATAATTTTCGATTACATCCGAGGAGAGTATGTTGCAGGCACGATTAAAGCTGCTGGGTATGACTTAGAGAGTCCGTATACTTATGAGCGACGTGCGTCTCGTTATAAACTCTCTTTGACCTCTAAGTTGATAGAAAGTAACGATTTGGAGTTCCTAGAAGATCTGCCGGTATTTGGAGTTAAACCATTATGTACGTTGAGAAAATCTAATGGGAACATTGCTAAGGGGAGTGTGAATTTTATTCCTCATGTACGGGCTCCTGTGTTCATTCCTCCAGAAAGAATTGTGCATAAAATTTTCGACCTCCCAAATGAGGGTGCTCCGTATGGGATCATGATGATAGGAAAGGAAAAAGTACAGGATCCGAAGACAGGTACCTTCATAGGATACTTGATGAGACGAGAATTGCTATTTGAGCATGAACTTGTTTTAGGCACGACTGGCAAAGGTAAAACAGTTAAATGTAAAAATGACATTCGCTCGTTCTTGGACACTACAGGAGGCGCTGTTGTTATTTTAGACATGCATAATGAATACTCTATGATCAGCCAAAATCCTTCATACGTTAACGGAGAAGAATTTAATGCATCAGAACGAAAGATTTGGGATGATTTGAATATCCAACCAAGAAAAGTAGATGACCTAACCACGTGGAGATTAGCGCGAAAAGAAGGAAAAAGAGAAAAGACCCCCAAGGATAACTTCTTC
>JABAHS010083144.1_pt3 | contig 15140 bp, 17 predicted proteins | sample 7062111 | NCBI WGS metagenome assembly JABAHS01 (sample SAMN14534600, study PRJNA622989) | marine sediment metagenome | biome: marine biome [ENVO:00000428]; feature: marine pelagic biome [ENVO:01000023]; material: deep marine sediment [ENVO:00002113]; isolation source: pool of 4 deep marine... | reverse complement strand
TGGAGGAAGACCATATGAGTCAATACTGCGTCGTCGTCACCAACGGTTCACGCGCTCGATTCTTCACCCTGGAGCCCCCCCAGTACCCGGAGCTGGAGTCCGGACCCAATCTGGTGGAGAGGCAGCAGCTGGTGAATCCAGCGCGAGCGACTGACGATCGCGAGCTTTGGAGCGATCGCAAGACCGGCCGCAACCGAGCCGCCAATGGAGGGCCGGCGCACGGATACGACGACCACCGCAGTCAACATACCGATGAGTTCGAACGCCGCTTCGCCAACACCATCGCCGAGGAGTGCAGCAAGCTCACCCGGGCCAGCCGGGCCTCGGACGTGGTGCTGGTGTCACAAAAGCGCATGCTGGGGTTCTTGCGCTCGGCCGTTCAGATGAAGCTCAACGGCGTTCACACCGTGGAGCTCGCCAAGGACCTCAGCAAGCTCAGTCCCCACGAAGTCCATGCGCACCTGTCGCGCGAAAGGCTGCTGCCGCGCAGGAAAAGTCCCGCCGCTTGAACCGGCAGTGCACGCCCAACGAAAAACCGCCGTCCTCGAGACGGCGGTTTTTTGTCTGTCTGGAGCGGGTGATGGGAATCGAACCCACGTTCTCAGCTTGGGAAGCTGATGTTCTACCATTGAACTACACCCGCGACGAGACTCACTAGAATACTTGTTTTTCCTGATAAATCAAGTTAATTGATCCAGTTGACANNACCATTGAACTACACCCGCGCGGCTCTTATTGTAGACCCGGGTTTTCGAGCCGGGCAACTTCCGATGCGCCTTCTCGCCGCGCTGCTCCTCGGCGCCGCCCCGTGGCTTGCCGCCGCCGGCGCAGGCGCCGGCGGCCCGGATACGGCGGGGGCCGCGACAACCATGACACCGTCCAGCGACTCTGTGCGTGCCCTGGAACAGCGCTTCGGACCCAGCCCCGGCGGTCAGGTGGTAGTGGTCGACGTGGCCAATCAGCGGCTCTACCTGTTCCGCGGCGGGGATCTCGTTGCTCAATGGCCCGTCTCCACGTCCCGGTACGGGATCGGCAATCGCGAGGAGAGCCACAAGACCCCGACCGGCGCGCACCGGGTTGCGCGCAAGATCGGCGACGGGGCGCCGGTGGGTACCCTGTTTCGAGGGCGGCGCGACACGGGGCGCATCGTGACCATCCACCGGGACGACACGCCGGCGCCGGAGGACTACGTCACTACGCGCATCCTTTGGCTGGAGGGCCTGGAGCCCGGCATCAACAAGGGCGCGGGCATCGATTCCTTCCAGCGCTATATCTACATCCACGGCACGGCAGAGGAAGGGCGCATCGGCACACCGGCCTCCCACGGTTGCGTGCGCATGCGCAACGCCGATGTGATCGAGCTCTTCGACCTGATCGACATGGGGACCCTGGTCGACATCCGCGCTCCATAGACGACCCAAGCAGGCCACCGAGGCACGGCCGCCGGATCAGTGCCGCTGGAACATGGCCTCGATATCGGCGCGATGGCGTTCCTCCACCTGCTTGCGGCGCACCTTCTGGGTGGGGGTGAGCAGGGCCTCGTCCACGGTCCACGGCTCGAGCTGGACGTGGAGCCGGCGGATCTTGGCATAGCCCGGAAACTCCGCCATGAGCGCACCCATGCGGGCCAGCAGGTGGCGGTGCAGGCGCTCACTGCGCAGGCCGGCCTTGTCGAAGGGGTCCAATCCAAGCTTGCGGGCCAGGGCAATCCAATGCTCGGAGTTGAGCACCACCAGCGCGCCCAGATACGGCCTGCCCTCCCCGACCACCATGGCCTGCTCGAACAGCGGGTCGGTGACGAGGGTGGTCTCAACATCCGTCGGCGCTATCTTTTCACCATTGGACAGGACCAGGATCTCCTTGATCCGGCCCGTGATGTAGATGTGCCCGCGCTCGATGCGCGCCTGATCACCGGTGTGCAGCCAACCCTCGGGGTCGATGGCCGCCGCGGTGCCCGCATGATCGTTCCAGTAGCCCAGCATCACCCCGGGGCCGCGCACCAGCAGCTCGTCATGGGGGCCGATGCGCACCTCCACCCCGCGCAGGGCCACGCCCACGCTGGCCGGGTCGTTGTCGTCCACGGGGTTGCCGCTCACCACGGGGCTCGCCTCGGTGAGCCCGTAGCCCTGGACCAGGGTCAGGCCCAGACCGATGAAGGTGCGGGCCACCGGCAGCGACAGCGGCGCCCCGCCGCTGACGATTATGCGCGTGCGCCCGCCCAGGCGCTCGCGGACCTTGCGGGCAACCATGCGATCGAGCAGGGGCCAGAGCAGCGCCGAGGGCCCGGGGCGGGCCCGACCCTGGGCGGCCTGGAAGCGCCGCCATCCCACCCGCACGGCGGTGCGAAACAGCGCGCGCACGGCGGGCGGCTTTTGCGCGAGGCCCTCCTGGATGCGGGCATGGAACTTTTCGAAAACCCTTGGAACGGCGATCATCACCGTGGGCCGCACGGCCTGAAGGTCTTCGGCGAGCTGCTGTACCGATCGGGCATAGGCCACGGTGGCCCCCGCCATCACGGGCACGTAGTAGCCCACCGTGCGCTCGAAGGTATGCGACAGGGGGAGGAAGGACAGGAGCACGTCCTCGAGGTAGACGCCGTAGCTCGCGAGAATGGCGAGGGCGTTGGACAGGATGTTGCGGTGGCTCAGCATCACGCCCTTGGGCCGGCCGGTGGTCCCCGAGGTGTAGACGATGGTGGCCAGCGCCCCGGCATCGGCCCCGCTGTGCACCAGCTCGCCGGCGGACTCCGGCAGCCAGTCGCGGGCCAGGCGCACCCGGGCGTCGCCACCGGCAGCGCCTTCGGTCCGCCCCAGGAGCACCACCCGCTGCAGGGACTCGACACGGCCGACCGCGGTGTGGATGCGCCCCCACAGCGAGCCCTCGGCGAGAAGCAGCTTGGTGGCCGAATCGTGCAGGATATAGGCCAGATTGTTGGGGCGGTCTTCCACATACAGCGGGACGACCACCAGGCCCAGCCCCAGCGCGGCCTGCTCGAACATCACCCACTCGCGCCGGTTGCGCATCAGCACCGCCACGCGATCGCCCCGGCCCAGGGGCTCCCCGGCCAGCGCCGACTGCCATCGGGCCGCCTCGCGCCCCATCTGGCGCCAGGTGGTATCGTCCCAGGTCACCGTCTCGGGCTCGAAGCTGCGATACGCCGCCCTATCGGGGGTGCGCCGTATGCGCTCGCGGAAGAGCCCGTCCAGGGTACGGGCCGAATCCGCGTCGATCACGTCCTCGGTGTGCGCCATCGTGGACCCTTTCAGACAGTGGCACCGCAATTGTTATAAAATGCGAGTTTACCCGTTATGGCACACGACGACAGAGCGCGATGGAAATCACCGTCAACGGGGAGACCCGACAGGTAGCCGAGGACACCAGCGCGGCCGTCCTGCTGGAGCTCATGGGGCTCGCGGGGCAGCGCGTGGCCGTGGAGGTCAACCGGGAGATCGTCCCGCGCAGCACCCTCACGACGCACCGGCTGCGGCCGGGCGATCGGGTCGAGGTGGTCCGCGCCATCGGCGGGGGCTGACACGGCCCCGGGTGAATCCATCGCGACGCGCACGCCGCCCACTCAGAACCGTTCTTTCCGGAGAGGATCATGTCCACGCCCCTGCACGCGCCCCCCGCCCACGCCGACGACACCTTCACCGTGGCCGGTGTCGAATATCGCTCCCGCCTGTTGGTGGGCACCGGCAAGTACAAGGACCTGGAGCAGACGCGCCAGGCCATCGAAGCGAGCGGGGCCGAGATCGCCACCGTCGCCATCCGCCGCAGCAATATTGGACAGGACCCCAGCGAGCCGAGCCTGCTGGAGGCGATCCCCCCCCAGCGCTACACCATCCTGCCCAACACCGCCGGCTGCTACACCGCGGAAGACGCGGTGCGCACCTGCCGCCTGGCGCGCGAGCTGCTCGACGGCCACGACCTGGTCAAGCTGGAGGTGCTCGGCGACGAGAAGACCCTGTTCCCGGATATCGTCCAGACCCTGAACGCGGCCGAGACCTTGATCGCCGAGGGCTTCAAGGTGATGGTCTATACAAACGACGACCCGATCGTCGCCAAGCGCTTCGAGGAGATGGGCTGCGTGGCGGTTATGCCCCTGGCCGCCCCCATCGGCTCCGGGCTCGGGATCCGCAACCCCTACAACATCCTCACCATTGTCGAGAACGCCAGCGTGCCCATCCTGGTGGATGCGGGCGTGGGCACCGCCTCGGACGCGGCCGTGGCCATGGAGCTCGGCTGCGACGGCGTGCTCATGAACACCGCCATCGCCGGCGCCAAGGACCCGGTGCTCATGGCCTCGGCCATGAAAAAGGCCGTCGAGGCCGGCCGCGAGGCCTACCTCGCCGGGCGCATCCCCAAAAAGCGCTTCGGCTCCGCCTCCTCTCCGCTCGAGGGAACCTTTTTCTAAGAACAAGCCCAACGCAAAGGCGCAAAGACCGCGAAGGAAGATTGATTTTTTTCCGGGTCTGCGGACTCCTCAGTTGTTGGCTGTAGATGGCCAGCGCATGCAGTCACCAGGCATGGTGTCGGGGCAGTCCTGCCCGGCGTCCGTGTTCGTACCGACGGAGCGACTGAGGTCCGTTTCTACCAGCCATCAGATAGTACCGGTGCCCATCAATCCGTAGAAGTTTCTTTGCGGCCTTTGCGTCTTTGCGCCTTTGCGTTGTGATCTTCGATACCCCTATGGATAACCGCGAACCTCGCCCGCCGATTCGCAGCTACGTGCGCCGCGAGGGGCGCATCACCCGCGCTCAGCACCGCGCCCTGCAGGAGCTGCTGCCGGTCTACGGCCTGGACCCGGAGCAGGGGATTTGGGACCTGGATCGGGCGTTCGGGCGCCGCGCGCCGCGCCTCCTGGAGATCGGCTTCGGCGCGGGCGAGACCCTGCTGCAGATGGCCGCCGCTCACCCCGAGCGCGACTACATCGGCATCGAGGTGCACCAGCCGGGGGCGGGCGCGTTGCTGCTGGGCCTGCACGAGCACGGGCTCACCAACGTGCGGGTGGCCTGCGCCGATGCGGCGCTGGTGCTCCAGGACGCGGTCCCCGACGAGGCCCTGGACGGCGTGTATCTGTTCTTCCCCGATCCCTGGCCCAAGAAGCGCCACCACAAGCGCCGCTTGGTGCAGCCGCGCTTCGCCGAGCTGATCCGGCGCAAGCTCAAACCCGGCGGCTGCCTGCGCATGGCCACGGACTGGCAGGACTACGCCGAGCACATGATGGCGGTGATGAGCATGGCGCCGGGATTCGTCAACGCGGCCGGGGCGCGGCGCTTCGCCGGGCGCGGCGACCGCCCCTTGACCAAGTATGAGCGCCGCGGCCAGCGCCTCGGCCACGATGTCTGGGACCTGGTGTTTACCCGCATCCCCTAGCCCGCATATTGCACCAGGCGGCCAACGGCTGTGGCGCAACGACCTGCAACCCAAAAGGAACAGGCCATAATGCATAGGAATCGAGCGACGGCACACTGTTTGCGCCGTTGTCCTATCGCGGTTCAGGCTTGTCTTCGCGTTCGTAGGCTTGCTCTTCACTTTTGTACAGCAGGATGTACTTATGCCGCGGGAGCGGCCAAGTGGCAGCTACCGCTACCACTTTCGCTCCAGAGCGGCGCCTGCTCCCGCGATCCCGGTGAAATACGCGGGCTAGCCTGCGGCTGTCCGGCTACTGGCTGATCCTGTGCTTCGGGACCCGGGCGGTGGTGGTGGGCACGGCCGTGACCCTGCTGCTCGTGGCCCTGCCCTTCCTGTGGGGGCGGGGACGCATGGTAATGTGGGCGGCGTCGCGGGCCTCGCGGCCCTGACCGAGCTGCGCCAAGGCTTTGCCGATCCCTGTGACCGGGAGAGCCAATACCACTGCGTGCGCGTGGTGGACGCCTCGACCGAGTTCCCCGCCGGCCGGGCCCGGGCCATGGTGCTGGATCACCTGCTGCACAGCATCAATCACGAGTCCTGGCCCGAGGCACTCGCCGCCCCCTACGTGCACCTGGGCCCGCGCGCCCGTCGCGCCGGCTACTTCTTCGCAGGGGGCGGCGCCTACACGCAGCCCCGTGCCATCCGCAGTACACGCAGCCCCGTGCCATCCGCAGCGCCATGCCCGAGGCGCGGGTCAAGGTGGCCGAGGTCGCCGCGCGGCGCCCGTGGGTGTCCACCGAGGGGATGCGCACCTGGCCGATGGCGGCATCTATCTGCTGAACGTGGTCGACGCCTACGCCGATCCGCTGCTGGTCAAGGCCATCGTCAAGACCCTGAGGCGCGAGCTCGAGCACGTGCACGTGTGGCTGGAGCGAGAGCCCGCGCCCGAGCCCCCGAAGCGCATCACCTTCGTCATCTCCGCCACCGATACCGGCCCACCGCCGGTGCAAGTCGCCGCCCGCCGCGGCTTTCGCCGCACCTGGCGCCCCGTGACCGGAGAGCTGCTGGCGCGGGGCACCCCGCTGTCCGACCCGCCCGTGCTGCGCGACGACTTCGTCCCCGTGGAGCGCCTGGTGCGGGCGCTGTTTCACGAGCCCCCGGGGAATAGGTCACGGTCACAAGGAAGTCACCGTAGGGCGGTTCGCCGAAGGCGAGCCGCCGCACCGGCACCCGGGCAAGCCACCTGCGGCGGCTTGCGCTGACGCGCAACCCGCCCTACGGGCTCAGGCTCGGCCCCGCGGGCGCCCGTACCGGTGGCGGGCCGCGCCGTGCAGCAGCCACCCGGCCGCCACACCGGCGGCGAGCGCCAAAAATATCACCACGGCCCTGGAGATTGCGACGTTCCAAAAGAGAAAACGGATCTCGACCACGGCGGCGTTCTGGGCCACGAACACGACCACCAGGCCGACGACCACGAGGACAGCAATAAGTTTGTAATTCATGCTGCCTGGCCTATCATCCTGCTCAACCGACGCCAGCCCGTGCCCTCGCCGGGCAAGGCGGCGACCCACAACTCCTTAGAAGCAGAAGCATAGACGCCCCACCCCATGCCCCGGGCCGGGACGGCCGGGCCGTCGACGCCGGAGGTTCAACAAGTGGATTTCGTCCGAAAGCTCCTCGCGCAGATCAGCTGGGATCAGGTCATGGGCGGCGCCCTGCGCATCCTGCTGATCCTGGTGGTCTTCTGGGTGCTGATGAAGGTCGTGCGCGTGGCGCTGCGGCGCCTGGAGACCCAGCTGATCGAGCGCGGAAAGGTGGAAGGGGAGGTACCGAGCGAATCGGTCAAGCGCGCCGAGACCCTGGTACGCCTGCTGCGCCAGGCGGTGCTGATCGTGCTGTGGCTGGTGGTGGGGCTGGTCGTTTTGCGCGAGGTCGGCGTGGAGATCGCCCCGCTGCTGGCCAGCGCCGGGATCGCTGGCCTGGCCATCGGCTTCGGCGCCCAGAACCTGGTGCGCGACGTGATCTCCGGCTTCTTCATGATCCTGGAGAACCAGGTGCGGGTGGGCGACGTGGCCATCATCAACGGCACCGGCGGCCTGGTGGAGCAGATCAACTTGCGCACCATCGTGCTGCGCGACCTCTCCGGCGTCGTGCACGTCTTCCCCAACGGCACCATCAACACCCTGTCCAACATGACCCTCGATTGGTCGGCCTATGTGTTGGAAGTGGGGGTCGCCTATAAGGAGGACGTGGACCGGGTCATCGAGGTCATGAAGGAGGTCGGCGACGAGCTGCGCCGAGACGAGCACTTCGGGCCCAGCATGATCGAGGACCTGGAGGTCTTCGGCGTGGACAAGTTCGGCGACTCGGCGGTGGTGATCAAGGGNNACACCCATCAAGCAATGGGAGGTGGGGCGCGAGTACCAGCGCCGGCTCAAGCACGCCTTCGACCGCGAAGGGATCGAGATCCCCTTCCCCCACCGCACCCTGTACTTCGGCGAGGCCAGCAAGCCGTTTCTCATGCAGGCCCTGGGCGAGACCGAGGCCGTCGCCCTGCGGCAACGGGCGGGCTCCTAGGGCCGCGTGATGCGCCAGCAGTTGTGGATGCGCGGGTTGCGCGCGAAGTCCTTGGGCAGCGTGGGCCGGGTGATGTCCTCGATGTGAAGCTCGGCCAGGGCCTGCCGGTCCATGCGAAACTTGCGGTAGTTGTTGGAGAAGATCAGCTCCCCGCCGGGGGCCAGCAGCTTCATGGCCATGCGGATCAACGCCGCGTGGTCGCGCTGCACGTCCAGGCTCTTACCCATGCGCCTGGAGGTTGAGAACGTGGGCGGGTCGAGGAAGATCAATCCGTAGCGGCGCGGGCGGCGCGCAGCGCCCTGCTCCTCCAGCCAGCTCATGCAATCGGCGCGAACCAGCCGGTGCTCGGGACCTTTGAAACCATTGAGGGCAAGGTTGCGCCGCGCCCAGTCCAGATACGTCTTGGACAGATCCACGGTGGTGGTGGAGCGCGCCCCGCCGCCGGCTGCATAGACCGTGGCAGTGCCGGTATAGGCGAACAGGTTCAGAAAATCCCGGTCACGGGCCGAGCGCCCGATGAGGGCCCGGACGAGCCGGTGGTCCAGGAACAGGCCGGTGTCGAGATAGTCCGTGAAATTCACCAGAAGGCGATAGCCGCCCTCGACCACCTCGTGCAGCTCGGCACGGGCCTCGCGACGCAGGTACTGGCGGGCGCCGCGCTGGCGCCGGCGGTGCTTGAGGTGCACCCGCTCGGGCGGCACGTCCAACACCTCGGGAATCACGGCCAGCGCCGCGCGCAGGCGCGCGGCGGCCGCAGCCGGGTCCACCGTGGGCGGGGCCTCGTATTCCTGCACGTGCACATGGGCGTGCTCGCTGCGATAGACATCCACCGCCAGGGCGTACTCGGGCATGTCCGCGTCGTACAACCGGTAGCAGCAAAGCCCCTCGCGGCGCGCCCAGCGCCCGAGGGTGCGCAGGTTCTTTTGCAGCCGGTTGGCGAAGGGCCGGGGGTTCGCGGTAGGTAGCGCGCTCGGATCGAGCTCCAGCAGCGCGCATGCGATGGGACCATTGTACAGGCGGCGGGTGCGCCGGGCCGGCAGCCCCAGGTGTGCCGCCAGGTCCGGGTTGCCGGCCAGCACTGCCGCGCGCCAGCCGGCAAATCGATCGGCCAGCACCTCGCCCAGCCGGGCATACAGGGGGATCAGGGCCTCGCGCTCGCCGAGGCGCTCGCCATAGGGCGGGTTGGCCACTACCAGCCCCGGCGCCACATCGGGCGGAGGCGCGGCGTCCTCCAGCGCCCGGCGCTCGATGCGCACGTGGCCGGCCAGGCCGGCCTGCTCTACATTGGCCCGGGCGGCCCGAACGGCGCCGGCGTCGGCATCCCAGCCGATCACGGGCACCCGCCCGGCAAGCCCTCGGTCGCGGCGCGCGCGGGCCTCCTGCACCAGGCGCGCCCACAGCTCTGGACGGTGGCCGCGCCATCCGAGAAAACCGAAGTACTCGCGCAGCAGCCCGGGGGCGATGTCACCGGCCATCAGGCCCGCCTCGACGGGCAGGGTGCCGGACCCGCACATGGGGTCGAGCAGGGTCCCGCCCGCCGCGGCGACCGGCGGCCAGCCGGCCAGGAACAGGATCCCTGCGGCCAGGTTCTCCTTGAGCGGCGCGGCGACGCCGGCGCCGCGGTAGCCGCGCCGGTGCAGGCCGCCGCCGGAGAGGTCCACGGAGATTGTCCCCCGGCCGTGGTGCAGGTGCAGGTGGATGCGCACGTCGGGCCGCTCCAGGTGCACCGAGGGGCGCATGCCGAAGCCCTCGCGAAAACGATCGACAACGGCGTCCTTGACCCGCAGCGCGGCGTAGTGGGTGTGGCGGATGGGCGATTGGATCTGCGTGCAGTCCACGGCGAGGGTGCCGGCGGGTTCGAGCTGCGCCTCCCACTCCATCGCGCGTACGGCCCGGTAGAGGGCGCCCTCGTCCGGCGCGGCAAAGCGGCGAAGCACCAGCAGCACCCGGCTGGCGGTACGCGACCACAGACACGCGCGATAACCGACCTCCAACGGGCCGGCAAACGACACCCCCGCCCTGGCCGCGCGCAACTCGCCGGCGCCCAAGGCCCGAAGCTCCTGGGCGAGCACCGACTCCAGCCCTCGGGGCACGGCAGCAAAGTACTCGTCTATGGGGTCTTGGATTTCCATCGGTCGGGAAGGCCGTCCGGGCAATGATTTCGCGACGGCAACGCCGGCTCTCGCCGCGCCCTCGCACGATCAACCGCGAGCCGGCGGCGGGTCGGGGATTCAACAGGGCAGCGGCGGCCAATGCTATCATGGCCACAGCCCGCGATCTCGGAGTGTATCTTGGAGGCCTTTCTCACCGGCGCATTCTTGATCGGCGTCGTCAGCACACTGCACTGCATCGGCATGTGCGGGGGGATCGTCGGGGCGCTGACCTTCAGCCTGCCCGCCGAGGTGCGCGCCCAGCGCTGGCGGATGCTGCCCTACGTCTCGGCCTATAACGTCGGCCGGGTAACCAGCTATACCGCGGCCGGCGCCCTCAGCGGGCTGGTGGGCGACCGCTTGTCCGACGCCGCCAGCCCCCACTACGGCTATCTGGCACTGCAGGTGCTGGCGGCGCTCATCCTGGCCGCCATCGCCCTGCACCTGGCCGGCTGGTTCCCCCGCTTTGCCGCCATCGAGCGCATCGGCGTGCCCTTGTGGCGGCGGATCGAGCCCCTGGGGCGCCTGCTGCTGCCGGTGCGCTCGCCGCTGCACGCCTGGCTGTTCGGGTTGATCTGGGGCTGGCTGCCCTGCGGGCTGGTGTATTCCATGCTGGTATGGACAGCCACGTCCGGCAGCGCCCTGCGCGGCGCCCTATATATGCTCGCCTTCGGCGTGGGGACTTTACCTTCGGTGATGACCGCCGGTATATTAACCACTTGGTTCACAAGGTTTTCCCGCTTACCCTGGGTGCGTCCCCTGGTGGGGGCCTTGATCTTGGTCATAGCCCTGGCGGGGCTGTACCTTAATTTCAAGCACGGTACGGAACCGGACCTGAGCCGGGTCTCGAGCCCCGAAATGGAGATCTGAGCCTAATGAGTGCATTCGACAAGTTGCTGGGCAACTCACCGGAGCTGGGCAGCGTCACCCGAGCAGCTCGGATCGCCGCCACCACCGAGGTAACGGTCCTCATCCTCGGTGAGAGCGGCACCGGTAAGGAGCTTCTGGCCGAGGCCATCCACCGGGAGAGTCCGCGGGCCCGGCGGCCGTTCTTCACGCTGAACTGCGCCACGCTCCCCGAGTCGCTGGCCGAGTCGGAGATCTTCGGGCACCGCAAGGGGGCATTCACGGGGGCCGTGGCCGACCAAGCCGGGCGCATCCACTCGGCCCGCAGCGGCACCTTGTTCCTGGACGAGGTCGGCGAGCTGCCGCCGCCGGTACAGGCCAAATTGCTGCGCCTCCTGGAGTCCGGGGAGTGTCAGGCCGTCGGCCAGGCGCGCCCCGATCGGGTCGACGTGCGCGTGCTCGCCGCCACCAACCGGGACCTGTATGCAGAGGTCCAGGCGGGGCGCTTCCGCGCCGATCTGTACTACCGGCTCAACGTCATCCCCCTGAGCCTCCCCCCCTTGCGCCAACGAGGCAGCGACCTCGTGCTGCTGCTCGAGCGGCTCACCGCCCAGCTGGCCCGCGGCCACGGGCTCGATGCGCCGCGCTTCAGCCCCGACGCGATGGACGCCCTGAGGCGCTACCGGTGGCCGGGCAACGTGCGCGAGCTGCGCAACTTCTGCGAGCGCATGGTGGTGCTGTTCAGCGGCAAGGAGATCCACGCGGCCAATCTGCCCGCTGAGATCCGCTGCCACGGGAGCGATGCCGCAGCGGGCGCCGGCTTCACGCTGCCCGACGGCGGTCTGCGCCTTGACGAGCTGGAGGCGAACATGATCCGCCAGGCGCTGGTCAGGGCAGGCGGGAATCGCAGCAAGGCGGCTCGCCTGCTGGGCCTGACTCGCGATACCCTGTTGTATCGAATCAAGAAGTATGCCCTGACGGTTTCCTAGCCCTCACTGGCCGTGCTGCATCTGCTGGTGTTGCATGTGCCCGGCGCCGACGTCCTTGCGCACCTCGAAGGTCACCGGCACGGACTCGCCGTCTTCGAACCGCAGCGTGATCTCCACCCGGTCACCGGCCTTTAGCGCCTCCACGGGCTTCATCAGCATCAGGTGGTAGCCCTCCGGCTCGAAGCGGACCGCACCGCCCGCCGGAACCTCGACACGCTCCTGGTGAACCATTCGGGCCATCCCTTCCTCCATCTCGGTACGGTGCAGCGTCACCTTCCCGAACGCCGGGCTGGTCGCCCCCACCAGGCTCCGCCCCTCGGCCGACGGGTTCTTCACCACCATGTAACCGGCGAGAGAGGGCGCCCCGGGCGGGGCCTCCCGGATCCAGGGGTCCTCGAACTCGATCCCGCCGGCCATCACCCCACCGACTAGCAACAAGGCCCCGATCACGGCCAGGGACCGAATCAATCGCTGCTGCATCTATTCCCCCTCGCGGATTCGCGTGCGTCTCGTGGGCTCTAGATTTAGCAAGGCCCGTGCCGATACGCAACATGGCCTTCAAATCCGCCTCTTAGTGGGGACGCGACCCATCTTCCCAGGGCCCGAGCCGGGCGTTTCACCTCATACATTGTGTCATATGACACAGTCCGCGACCTCCCTCGCGAGCCCGTTTCCCAAGGATCAAGCAGTTGCGGCCTGGCATGGTCCCTGCTCTGGCCACCATCAATTGAGCGCCCGGCCGCGGCCGGGCACGACACGGGGGCGGGTATGGGGATGGAGGAGATCTTTGCACGGGGCGGCCCCGTGGTGTGGGTCCTGGCGGGCTATTCCCTGCTGGGGCTGACCGTGGTGGTGGAGCGGGTCATTCGCTTTATGGGCGCAGGGCGTCTGCCCCGGGAGATGGAGGCCCGCCTGGCCGAGCGGGGCGCACCGGAAACACTGCGCTCGACACTGAGCACCGTGCGCGGCCCGGAGGCGAACCTGCTGTGGGCCGTGCTGGACGCCCACTCCCAGGGCGCCCCCGACCTGGAGCGCGTGGCCTCCCGAGTGGGCTCGACCGAGCTGCAGCGCCTGCAGCGCGGCTTTCGCACGCTGAGCATGTTGGGCAACACCGCCCCGCTGCTGGGCCTGTTCGGCACCATCCTGGGCATGATCAAGGCCTTTCAGGTGATTGAGCGGGCCGGCGGTCGCGTGGACGCCGACGCGCTGGCCGGAGGGATCTGGGAGGCCATGGTCACCACCGGCGTGGGCCTGGCGGTCTCCCTGGTCCTGCTGCTGCTGCTCCACCTGCTCGAGGGCCTGGCCGAACGCCGTGCCCGCTCCATGGAGCGCTGCGGCTCCATACTGCTGGAGCGCCTCGGCGCGCCCGAGCTGCACCCGCGCCATGCGCTCGGGACACGCCGGCAGGAGGCAGCCGATGCGGCTTGAGGGGCGCCCCAAGGCCAGCCGCGTGCCTAACCTGACGCCGCTGATCGACATCGTCTTCTTGCTGCTGGTGTTCTTCATGCTCACCTCCCATTTCGTGCGCGAGCAGGCGCTGGGCATTGAGCTGCCCGAGTCGAGCAGCGGCGCCTCGCTGGAACCCGCCCCGCCGGTGGAGGTCGCGGTCGACCAGTACGGCGTGGTGCGCATGGACGACCGGGTCCTGGCGCCGGAGGAGCTCGTCGCGGTCCTGCGCCAGGCGCTGCAGCAAAGGACCGACAAGGTCGTGCGGGTACGAGGGGATCGGGCCGCCGCCTTGGGCGCAGCCGTCAACGTCTTGGACGCCGCGCAGGAGGCGGGAGCCGAGGCGGTGGACCTCGTGACCCTGGAGCGATGACCGCCGATCGTGTCGGGCCCTGGGTGCTGGCCTTTGCCGTGTCCGCCGCAGCCCATGCCCTGCTGTTGCGCTATGGCGTGGCCCGCTGGCAAAGCGCCGGCGATATGGAGCAGCCCCGAGAGCAGGCGGTGCGCCTGGCGTTTCAGACCTCCGCGGAGCCGGTGGTCGATGCGCGGCCCGAGCCGAAGCCCGAGCCGAAGCCCGAGCCGAAGCCCGAGCCGAAGCCCGAGCCGAAGCCTGTCACGACCGCCCGGGCGCCCGTAGCCGCCCCGACCCCCGCGGTCGATGACGAGGCGCGGCGCAAGGCCTATCTGGCCGAGCTCATGGCGCGCATCGAGGGGCGCAAGTACTACCCGCGCTCGGCGCGCCGCCGCCGCGTGGAGGGCACGGTACGGGTGTCGTTCGTCCTCACCCGCAGCGGCCGCGTGCGCGACCTGCGCGTGCGTGAGGGGCACATGCTGCTGCGCAGGGCCGCCTCGGCCGCGGTGCAGGGGGCGGCACCGCTGCCCCCGCCCCCCGCGTATATCCAGTGCCCTCTGCGCGTGGACTACCGAATGCAGTTCGAGCTGCGTTGATGCGCAGCGCGACGAGAAGACCTTTTACGAGTCCAGACGGAGACGCTCACAATGAAACCCAGTAACTGCCTCTCGCCCGTCCTATCGGTACTAGTCGCATGGTCGGCCCTGCCCGCGACGGCGGCCGATCAGGCCGACCTGGGAACGGTCACGGTCACGGGTATTCGCGAGGAGACGCCAAAGGCCGAAACCGCGGCGAGCGTCGATGCGGTGGGGGGCGATGAGATCGCCAGCACCCGCCCCGCACATCCGGCGGAGATCATGGGCCGAATCCCCGGGGTGCACGTCAACGTGACCAACGGCGAGGGACACATGACCGCCATCCGCCAGCCCATTACGACCGGTGCGGTCTACCTGTACCTGGAAGATGGCATTCCGATCCGCTCGACCGGGTTTTTCAACCACAACGCGCTCTACGAGGTCAATCTCCCGCAGGCCGACCGCATCGAGGTCATAAAGGGGCCGGGGACATCGCTCTACGGCAGCGACGCCATCGGCGGCGTGGTCAACGTGATGACGCGCCCGGCGCCGCTGGAGGCCGAGGCCGAGGTCGATGTCGAGCTCGGCGAGCACGGCTGGTGCAGGCTGCTCGCCACCGGCGGCAATACCCGGGACGACGACGCCCTGCGCGGCGATCTCAATCTCACCCACACGGACGGCTGGCGTGACGGTACCGAATACAATCGCCAGAGCGCCACGGGGCGCTGGGACCGCTTCCTTGCCAGCGGGGCGACGCTCAAAACCGTCCTCGCCGCATCCAACATCAACCAGCAGACCGCGGGGACCTCGCGCCTTTCCGAGGACGACTACCACAACGACCCGACCAAGA
>JABAHS010090614.1_pt2 | contig 15141 bp, 13 predicted proteins | sample 7062111 | NCBI WGS metagenome assembly JABAHS01 (sample SAMN14534600, study PRJNA622989) | marine sediment metagenome | biome: marine biome [ENVO:00000428]; feature: marine pelagic biome [ENVO:01000023]; material: deep marine sediment [ENVO:00002113]; isolation source: pool of 4 deep marine... | reverse complement strand
TATGTAACCGGCCTTCAGAAAACGGCGTATTAACAGAAGAAAGCTCGGGTCGTTAATACGGACTTCAAGCATCTTCAGTAACCAGTCGTGTGAAACGTTATCAAAGAAACCTTTGATATCCGCCTCAATCACATATCTCACCGGCCGCTTCATGATAGTCTGGTCTACTGCTCGCAGTGCATCATGGCTACTCCGGTTGGGCCGGAAGCCGTAAGAGCAATCCAGAAAATCCTGTTCATAAATCGCTTCCAGTATACGGGAGATTCCTTTCTGAACAACTTTATCCTCTAAACTGGGCAGTCCAAGAGGACGTTTCTCGTGCTCATTTTTCGGAATATAAACCCGTTTAGCTGGTCGCGGTCTATACCGTTTTGCTTTCATCCGCTTGACCAGATTGGCAAGGTTCTCATCAAGGTTTTCACCATAAGCCTGCCAACTTACACCATCAATGCCACTGGCTCGGTCTCGGCCAAGCTCAAAGTAGCATTCCCGAAGGAATTCCCTGTTCAGTAAATGAGCTAAGCTCGTAAACTGTAACTTGGGTTCCTTTCGGGCACGTTCTGATATGAGAGGCAAAAGAGCTGACGTAATGTTATCCATCTCTGAGTATGGCATCACGTCACCTTTCCTCTCTGCAACATACTGCCGGCCCCTTCGAGTGAGCTGCACGCTCCACCGGGCATTACCCCGGCTACGCCTCTACTATAAGCCGGTCCGACTGCCACACCGCCATACCTCCGCCTTGCCTCTTCAGCTTGTTGGAGGCTTCGTTCGAGAACGGCATGGCTATCCCAAGTTCCGTTGTGAACCGTTGAATGGACCGCTATGGACTTCGACCCCGGCACGCCGCTGACACACTCGCCTATATCGTGTGCAGAGATACTGGCTTCAGGATGGAGAAACCCTTGGCCCAATGCGACATTTAGACATATTTCGGGGCTCAACACCTTCACTTTCGTTATGGCTGACCATTCGCCTTTCCTTGAGCTCTGCATATCTCGTTACCTTAATATACATCAAGTTTAGTTCTGGCCTGGCGGCTAACCTTTGACCAGGCTGGATTGCCCAGCTGATTCACAGCAGCTTATCTTGGCACACACACCAAAATGTCTCCACAAATGCAGATTTTATCTGAATCGAGTCCGAATATATATCATTTTTTAACTGAATATTGAAATTTTCAAAAAAATATCGAGTCTGTGGAGGATTCAATGGCCGATTTCAAAAAATACACCAACGAATAATAGGATTATAGCTTGTTGTAGGTTCCCAAGTAATCGTCCCAAGAACTGTGGTTAAGTAATAATAAGAAGGCCTCTTTGCCGAAGAGAACTATAGTTATCCAAATAAGGCAAGGAGGCCAGAAATGGTTCACTATATATTTCCTTCGGTCAGAAGCAACCTGAAACTTGAAAGACGGTGTCCTCATTGCCATCGTATTGGCGGTAATAAGCACTCACGCATTCACTATCGAGCGGTTAGCGATATCAAAGTTCATGCCATTGCCCAGCAACGGATGAAGTGCCCTTACTGTAGGACTACCTGGACAATACGCGTTCAAGGCATAGGTCATGGGCGACAACGGTCGGATCGATTGATTACTATGGGTGTGTTCCTCTATATGTTGGGATTGAGCTATCGGGCCGTGGAGAGCTTTCTTCTGGCATTTGAGTGGAAAGGCTCCAAAAGCAGTGTGGAACGGGATGTTGCTCAAGCCGGACAGAAGGCCAAGGTCTTACACACACAGGCCCCGGCGACGCACGTTCGTATTCTTGGAGTTGATGGCACGGGGGCAAAAATGGCCGGTCAGAATGCCGGATTGCTGTTTTTCGTGGATATTGAGCGGCAGCAACTTCTTTGCGTCGAGCCGGTCAAGGAGACCGACACCCAGCGTGTACGCCGGCACGTTCGGCGTGTAATGGCTATGTTTGGTGCCGAGCAACTGCGGACCGACGAATTGAGTGTTTATGACCATATCGTAGCTGAGCCTATGCGACAGGTCTGTATTGCTCACTGGCTCAAGAGTAAATGCAAGCGGGCATGGGATCTAGCCCGTCAGTTTCGAGCCGAGGGGATGCTTTATGAGGCCGAGACGATGTTGGAGTTGAAGGCTCTGTTGCATCGCTACCGCCATTCGCCGGATGTGCCTGTGGAAATCGAGCGTTTGGTTCGCCGTTTCATTAATTGTCGCAAAGGATTATTGTGGAAGGCCAATCAGCTTCTTCAACATATTGAACGTACCTGGAGTCGTGTCAGCCGGGATCCTTTCGATGGAACTAACAATACCACTGAGCGGGTCATCGGTTTGACATATAAGATTCGAGCCAAGACGATGCGTGGGTTTAAGAACTTGGAGAAAGCTCTGGCTCATTCGTATTTGGCACAGTTTATCCGTGGAACCGAAGGTTTCTGCGACTTCAGCAAGGTCGTCTAAACCAAAAACACTACAGAACCATCTCGGCTCAAAAATTTTCCCACAATCGTTGGGACGATTATGACTTCCTTAGCCACTTGACGAATTGAGCGAGGCCTTCTCCGATAGTTGCCGTTGGATTGTAGCCAAGTTCTTTTATCGCTTTGGTGACGTCGGCGTAGGTGCGCTCGACGTCCCCGGGTTGAGGCGGCACGTGTTCTTTGACGGCTTTTTTGCCGAGTGCCTTTTCGATTTCAGAAACCAAATCGTTGACCGTTATCGGGCGTGATTCGCCGAGATTGTAGATGTTAAAGCCGGCGCATTTTTCGATTGCTGCGACTGTACCATTGATGATGTCGTCGATATATGTGAAGTCCCGGCTCATAGTGCCGTCGCCATAGACCGGTATTGTTTTTCCCTGCTCGATAAGGGAGGCGAATTTGTGGATAGCCAAATCCGGTCTCTGCCGGGGGCCGTAGACCGTGAAATAACGAAGGCAGGTCAGGGAAATTCCGTAAAGGTGATGATAAGTGTGGCAGATAAGTTCGCCTGCTTTTTTAGTTGCCGCATAAGGGGAGATGGGAAAGTCAACGTTATCGTCCTCGGAAAAAGGGACCTTCTCGTTGTTGCCGTAGACGCTCGAACTTGAAGCGAAGATAAATTTGTCGACTTTATGCTTTTTCGCCGCCTCAAGTAGCACTGTTGTTCCGTTTACATTGACGTCTGCATATAGCAGGGGTTGGGCGATTGAAGGCCGAACGCCGGCCCTGGCGGCCAGATGCACGATTATGTCGATGTCCTTGCCGACCATCTCTTCCATGGCATCCCGGTCACGTATATCAGTTTCGACGAGCTGGAAATTTTTGTTTTCAAGGCAGCCGGCGATATTGCTCCGTTTGATTTGGGGTTCGTAAAAGTCGTCGAAATTGTCAACACCGATGATTTGCCAACCCTCCCCCAGCAATCGCTCACACAGATGTGAACCAATGAAGCCCGCTGCACCTGTTACCAAAACTTTCATAAAACAATCCTTACGCACTGATAATAATGATTACTCCCACGGCCAACACGATAAGAGCTACGATTCGTTGAAGAACCTCCGACTGTCCCTGGAACCATTCGAGGATAGGCACAAGCTTCCTGGGTCCCAGCAACAGAACCAGTACACCTGATATCAAAAGAATAATACCTAACACAAATATCACCCAGAACTGCCTGCATTCGCGCGCACCAAGTAGAAATACAACTCCTAATGCCAGCCGTATCGGCGCTGCGACGTATAGGCGGTTTCCTTTTTTGAAGAATTCAAATAATCGTTTCATCACGTCCGGCTTCAATACGTAAACAATACCAATGGCTACTATAGCTATACCTATAATTTGAATGGCGGTACTCATGATTTTTCTCCTAAATCTTTTCTGCCAGCTCTTTAATAAACTGTCGCAGTTCTTCTGCCATATCCTTTCGCTTGAGCGCAAACTCGATATTAGTTTTGATAAATCCCTCCTTGTTACCGATGTCGCAGCGTTTTCCATCCAGCACTAACGCATACATCGGCTTATCTTTTATCATCATTCGCATTGAGTCAGTGAGTTGTATCTCGCCGTTTTCGACCGGTTTTGTTCGGCTGATATACTCAAAAATATCAGGTGTAAAGAGATATCGGCCGGCAATCGCGAGATTGGAAGGTGCCTGCTGTGCGGTTGGCTTCTCAATAATATTGTTTACAAGCCAGACGTTCGTTTCGACTTGCTCGGCATCAATCACGCCGTAGCGGCTCACTCGGCTCCGGTCAACCTCCTCTACAAGGACTACAGGTTCCTTTCGCTGCTCGAATAACTGCTGTAATTGCCCTGCTGCGGGCTCGGCGGAATCAATTAATGTGTCCCCCAAAAGGACAACAAACGGCTCATCCTGTACATGATGACGAGCGCAGTATATTGCATCTCCAAGGCCCTTCATTTCTCTCTGCCACACGAAATGAATATCTGCCAATTCTGAAATCCGGCGGATGGCTGCCAGTTCGGCCTTTTTGTTTTTCTGATGCAACTGGTTCTCCAACTGAAAGCTGCGGTCGAAATGCTCCTCGATAGCGCGTTTGCCCTTGCCGATAATCATCAGGATGTCGGTAATCCCGGCCTCAACCGCTTCCTCGACCACGTACTGGATAACGGGCGTATCCACTATTGGCAGCATTTCTTTGGGCTGTGACTTGGTTGCAGGTAGAAAACGAGTTCCGAAACCCGCTGCGGGAATAACGGCCTTATGAATCATATACCAGCCTTTCCTTTAGTCTCAGCGATTTTGGGTTTGAGTAGCTTGACATTCAACTTACCAAGTTTTTTCCTGAGTTGCTTAAACATTTGCTCGTTTTCGTATGTCCCCACGATTGCTCCGCCCGAGCCTGTGAACTTGGCGCTTGCACCAAGCCTGCGGGCTGTTTCCACCATAATAATATTGTCTTCGCTCAGCCTGTATATTTTTCGCCTTCGGTCGAAATTCGCATTCAGCAGGTCGCCAATATTATCCAACCGCCTGTTCAGAAGGCTGCGCTTTACTTTGTCTGTTAAGCCGGCCCAATAACGCATCGCCGCGACTACATTCCTGTCTCCGCTCTCGAAGCGGTCACGAATGTTGTTGTGAAATACCTCCGTTGGCTCGCTAAGGTCGGCACGGTAGGCGATATAAAGCTTGGGTAGCAGTTTCGGTTTAAGACTTTCATAATTCCCGTATCCCTGCTTGGCCATAATCTCTTTGCTGAAATCCATATAAACCAGACCTTCGTATACCTGAATCACCCGGTCCTGCAGACCTGCTGCAATACGTAATTCATCCATCTCCGCCGAAAGTATCAAATTAGCCTGGATGTACCTGGCAATGCTGACGCCGTAAAACGCCATAAGCGCCCGTAAGCACGCTGTGATGATTGCGCTGGAACCGGCCAAGCCAACACCGTGCGGTATGTTTGAACTGTAGCGAATCGTGAAATTCTTTTTGTGCAGGTCGATATAGTTTTCCCGGCAGTAATCATAGAACTTTTTTACCGTCGCCTTCAGTAATCGGATACCCCCGTAATATCCGTGCAGTCTGACATCCCTGACCAAATCTGAAATGCCGGCAAACAGCGAATGGTCTTTATAACTTGGTAAAATCTCCAGTTCAGGCGTCTCGTATAGTACCACCTCTGCGCAGAAATTGCTGAACGCAAACGATATTGTTTTGCCGAAGTAGCCGTCTGACGGATTGCCAATGAGGCCAACTCGCGGATAGGCCTTTGTACGAATAATCATTATATATATCCTCTGTACAACCGTATCATGGTCGGCCGACGCTATGATATTCGATCCCCATCTTTCTCACGTATGAGGGGTCATAGAGGTTTCTGCCATCGAAGATGACCGCTTTTTTCAATTTTCCGGCAATGACTTCGAAGTCAGGATTCCGAAATTCCTGCCAGTCGGTAAAGATAACAAGCGCATCAGCGTTATCAAGCGCATCATATCCATTTTGAAACGTTTCGATTTTGTCTTCCAGCGCCTCCACGGCATCGGGCATAGCTTCGGGGTCATAAGCCTTTATCTTCATCCTGCAATCGAGCAGCTTCTTGATACAGTAAATTGCAGGCGACTCTCTGACATCGTCGGTCTTTGCCTTAAATGCCAGCCCCCAGACAGCCAGTACCGTTTCGTTCTCTCGGCCCGAGAAATAGTCCTTTATACGCTGTGCAAATCGCTCCTGTGCGTTTATGTTCACCTGCTCTACGGACCTGGCTATGGCCATTTCAACACCATGTTGAGAACCGGTGTGAATCAGGGCCCGAACATCTTTTGGAAAGCAGCTTCCGCCGAAGCCAAGGCCGGGAAAAAGGAAGGATGGACCAATCCGGGAATCACTGCCAATGCCTGCTCTGACATGTTCGACATCGACACCGAGCTTTTCACAAAGAGCCGAAATTTCATTCATAAAAGAGATTCTCGTTGCCAGCATTGTGTTTGCCGCGTACTTTGTCATTTCGGCCGAAGCCGGGTCCATAAATAATATCCGGTTCCGCTTTCGCATAAATGGGCTGTACAATTGTTTCATTATCTCTTTAACAGCAGGATTAATTGTCCCTATGATTATCCTCTCAGGAAACATGAAATCCTCGACTGCGGCACCTTCTTTCAAAAACTCGGGATTGCTGACATAATCAAACGGTATTTCTGTTTTGGATTTGATAACGTCTGTCACCTTTTTATATGTACCTACAGGCACGGTGCTTTTGGTCGCAATAATGCGGTAGTCGCTGAGGTTTTCTCCGATTTCGGCGCTAACTGCGAGGACATCCGATATATCGGCTGAGCCATCCGCTCCGGAAGGAGTGCCCACTGCCAGAAAGATAATCAGCGAATTGTCAATCCCTAACTTCAAGTCGGCTGTGAAGTTCAATCTGCCCAGCTTTGTGTTGTGTTTTATTATCTCGGTCAGGCCAGGCTCATAGAAGGGAATTATACCGTCTTTAAGGCCTTTGATTTTCTCACTATCATTATCCACGCATACAACATCGCTGCCTGCCTCTGCTAAACACCCCGCAGTTACCAAACCGACGTATCCGGAACCTACCACACAAATCTTCATTCACATTCTCCTGTTTTTCAGGTTTCCTACACTTTGTGTTTTACTGCCCATCATATGGCATCTAAAGGGCTTCTTCAAGCTTCTCTATCATATCAGTGTCTATCTCGACACTCGCCGCCTGGCCAAGCATATCTATCTGTAGGACCAAACGCGTGGCGTTTTTTGTTTTGACTACTATACCCTGCAAATCAGCCAATGGTCCCGCAATAATCCGGTAACGTTGCCCTTCTTTGATGTACTTGTGAGGAGAAAGGGGAGCGCCGACCCGGAGTGCCTGCTCAATTTGTAATAGTTCATTAATTAATCTTTCCTGGTCTTTGACTTCGATTATGTTCGCTACTCGGTTTGTTCGCCACAGTTCTGTCCGTTCACTTTCTTGTCCACAGAAGAACAAATAGCCGCTGAAGAGGGGCAGAAGCGACCGTATCGTTCTCCGTTTTTGACGCCGAACACGCCAACTCATCGGAAGAAAGTAACTCATTTCCTTGCGAATCAAATCGTGCGCTAAGGCCTTTTCATTCCTGCTCTTTGTATGGGCAACCCACCATGTGCCGGTAAAATCACAGAGCGATTTCACCTCGGGCCACATGATAGGAGGATTTTCACTTGGTTTGAGCAAATCTGTTCTCCTGAACTAATCCATAAGACTTAAATATCTTCCTTAGCGACAAACTTGACTTATGCCAAAGTTAATCTACACTAAACCTGAACATTGCTGTAGCCAATTAGTTAAATCGAGAGTGTTAGTTTACCGCGTTAGAAAGCATTGTCAAGCACAAGACTGATGCCTTTTCGTGTTTTATTTCTAGCGGGATATAGACCTGATTTGCCGAAAGGCAGAAGATTTGCCTAACTTATAATTGACTATTTTCGATTGACGGTTGCCGATTAACAACATATTATAAAAGGTGGTGTTTGTTGTGACTTAGTTCAAAATAAGGTTCCGCAGTCCGGCGGGAAGAAGATGGCTAAAACTAAATCAAAAACTGATGGCTTCGGTGTTTTGTTTACCTGCATTGGAAGACGCGTCTCATTACTCAATAGTTTTCGAAAAGCGGCAAAACAATTGAAAATAAAAGCTTCTTTCTTTGGAACGGATACCACCCCGCTAACTCCTGCCCTGCAATTATGTGATAAAACATTTTTGGTTAAGCCCGTAGACCATCCCCGCTATATCAGGCAGCTGCTGAATATTGTCGAAAACAACAGAGTAAAATTGCTCGTACCTACTGTTGATTTGGACCTCAAAGTCCTGGCACTGAACAAGGAGAAATTTGCCGCAATCGGTTGTTGTGTGCTTATCTCTGCTCCGAATGTAGTCGATATTTGTCAGGACAAGAGGAAAACGTATCGTTTTTTGTGTAACAATAGTTTTGATACTCCGGTTACTATCAGTATAGCCTCGGCGATTGCGAGAAGGAAAATTAGTTGGCCTTGCTTTCTTAAACCCTGGGATGGATCGGCCAGCAGGGGAAATACCGTTGTGAAAGATCGCGAAGAGCTCTTGTTCTTCGGGAAAAGGATACCAAATGCAATTTGCCAGGAGTTTATCAAAGGTACTGAGCACACCTGCGATGTGTATGTTGACTTTGGTATGAATGTCCGTTGTGTCGTTCCGAGAAAGCGAGTCGAGGTAAGAACCGGTGAGGTCAGCAAGGCGCAGATTGTAAAGAACACAGATATTATGAGTCAGTCTTCAAGATTGGTGGAGACACTTGGTGCTGGGCCTGGTGTTATAACTTTACAATTGTTCCTCACAAATGATGGTAAAGTGAAATTTATTGAGATAAATCCGAGATTCGGTGGCGGCGTACCGCTGTCAATCAAGGCCGGAGCAAACTTTCCAAAGTGGATATTGCAGGAACTTTTGGGCACAAAGCCAAAGATTCGTTTCGATGGCTTCAAAGACAGGTTAATTATGCTTCGCTACGATGGCGAGGTCTGGCTGGAGAATACTTAGCGAGGCGAGTTGAGAGATGATATTTGATAATATAATTGGGCCGGAACCGGTTGGATGGGTATTTCGATTTTGGCCTATATTGGTGGGTTCTTTTGCCGGTTCATTAGGCGCTACCTGGCTGTGCAAGAAGGCTGCCATCAAATTTGGTATTGTTGACAGGCCGGATGACCTCGTCAAGACACACAAGGAACCTATTGCCTATCTCGGCGGATTGGGTATGCTCATCGGACTGACGGTTGGTGTACTGACAGGTATTGAATGTTTGAGAAATGAGGAGTTCTTCGGGCCGGCACTGAAATGGCTCCTTGGAATTCTGGCAGGGGGTGCGATTGCATGTTTCGTTGGCCTTGCCGATGATATAGTCGATATAAAACCGATGCAAAAAATAATCGGCTGTGGTTTCGCTGCTGTTGTTTTGCTTTTGGTCTCCCGTTGGTATGCTGAAGACCCGGTCTATGATGTTGGTATCGTACCAGGGCTACGTTATATTACCGGACCTCTGCATTTGCCAATGCCCCGTAATCTTGAGATGCTTTTGAGTATTTTGGTTGTGATATTTTTTGTCCTTGGTGCGACGAATTCATTAAATCTGCTTGATGGGCTGGACGGACTCTGCGCGGGGGTGACGGCAATTATTACCATTGCTATGCTGCTTCTGTCAATACATCTGGCGACGTGGGGATTCAGTGATGTAGGTGATCCCGTTCGGATTATAATTTGTCTTGGTCTTGTAGGTGGTGTCTGTGGCTTTTTGCCTTTCAATCGGCATCCGGCGAAGATATTTATGGGCGATGCCGGAAGTATGCTACTTGGTTTTATGATAGCTGCAATAATGCTCTTATTTTCAGAAAAGGTTCCCCGATGGTGGATGGCTTCCATAGTCGTCTTTGGTTTACCCATCCTCGACACTGCCGTCGCACTTGTAAGGAGATTACTTAATCACAGACCTTTGTTTGTTTCTGACCGGGGCCATATTTACGACCAGATGATTGACAGGGGAATTCCCTTGAAAAAAACCGTTACAATTTGTTATATGCTCGCTAGTGTTTATGCTATTATTGGACTGGTTATGAGCCAGATAAGAACGTGGTATGCAGCGGGTGTATATGTAGTGGTCTTTCTTGCCTCGGCTTTTGTTGTGTGGAGAAAAGGATACCTTAAGATGGAAGGCCTGAGAGGTGCAATTCCCGACAAGGATTAAAAAATTATCATCAATGCAATGCTTATAGGCTCCGCCGTTTCTCGGCCACGCAAAACAAGTTTGTTGATTCGAATAGTCGGTTATCGATACTCTGAAGCCCGGAGAATACTCTGTGTGCCGGTTTGAGCCATTTGAGAAAGTAACCGATATTACCGATTACTCGACTGAAAAGGCCCGTACCATCGAAATCAATGATGCCGAAACCTGCTTCCGTCAGCAACCTTTGGAGTTTTGGTCGGCTGAAATGCTCGTGCCAGTACTTCTTTGCTGATATATCTCCGATTAGACCGTCCGGATTCGACACATACCGATATTCATATTCTTCTCGCGAGTGTTTAAGACAATAATACCATCGATGTAATCTTGGAAATCGAAACTTGAAATTACCTATATCTAAAAAAGAAAACAAGTGTTGGCCCGGCACCGTGACTATCAGTTTACCTCCGTCCTTAAGTACCCGGTTCACTTCAGTCAGAAGCTGAGCCTGCTCGTAAACGTGCTCCAGTACATCCAAAACAGTGACAGAGTCATAGACAGCGTCATCGAACGGCAGGCTTGACGATTCCTGTATCTTTATAATCTCCAGTTCGGGAAAAAGTTCATGTCCCTGCTTTACAGCCTCCTCTGATGCATCAACGCCGACTAATCGCCCGATTTTTTTGTCCCTTAACTTATTTAGAAATTCTCCTTTATTACAGCCGAAATCCAGGTGTGCATCAGTTCCTGAAGGTACATATTCCCACGCAAAACACCAGCGGTTATATCGATAAGGATTGTCCGGATTTATTTCGGTGTGCATATCAAGCTCTATTGTAACTGTTTTTCGACCATACGCCAGATAATCCCTGACGGTACAAAACTGTAACGCCGGAGTAAAAAGTCGGGGCAGTATCCACCTTTTGGCGAGACCACATAAACAGCCCTCTCATCCAACAATTTCTCGACAGTCTGCTCATTGAATTCAGGAGAACCTTCGCTACTCATAATACTGGATATAATCTTAACGTCCCCACGTTTGCCCTTGACATGCTGGGCATACAGCAGCGGTGGCACTGTGGTTGTGTCGGCCCAGATTATCGCGTCCTGTTCCACTGTGTCGTAGATTTCATTAACGAATCGTTCGGGGCTATCCCTGCCTGTTCGCCATGGCCGTAAGAACCATCTGTAGTCATTACGGTAAGGTATGTCTCCTCGAGTGGGGAGTTTGAACTGCATTTTTTCCGCGGCAACGGGAACGATGATATAAACCGGAATCGGCATCAAAGCAAAAATTAATACTAAGTAAGCTAAAATTTTGTTACTGTCGGGCCTAATAAGGAAATCAAAGCCAACGCCTATTAGAATACAGGATAAGCAATAAAAGGGTATGAAAAACGCATATCTGTCCTGCACGGTATATCTAAAAGCGAATATAAAAAAGAGTGCTGACAATGCAACAAGGATATTTTTATAACCGCGGCTTGGTGATAACTTCTTCAGCCCGTAGAGACCCGCAAAGAAAAATATCACGTTGGGCGTTGGAAAATTATACCCCAGAAGTATCACGTTCTCTTTGATAAGCCTGGCTGACAGACCTGTGTTAATAACATCACTTTGCCATTTGTTGCCGAAAAGCGCTGAAGATAAAGTAGCTGTCAAATCACCTGTTTGAATGTACTTATTGATAATAAGGTATTCGTACGGAGTTGCACCAATAATCCACAGCCCGACAATCACTCCGAAGCTTCTCAATCTAATTTCTTTTTGAACGAATAAAACCACCAGAAAAACCAGATAGCAAACAAAGGCGATGGAAGCAAACATATGAGTGGCGATGGCAAGGCCGTTAACAAGCCCAAGAAGATATAGAAAGACTACACGTTTGGTTTTAACATATTGCAGCAGCATTAGAAGCTCAGTTAATAATAGTGCCACATACATAGTATAGTCTTCCGCGATAGCAGCATGTCGCCAGAATGTATGTGATAGCGCCAATGTGATAGCGCCGAGTATCGCAGGAAAATTCTTCTTCAGCCATAATCGCAAAAGCAAAAACAGATTTGCCACGGCAAAAGCCCCCGATACTGCTGAAATCAAATTTATCCTGTATCCGAATTCACCGATGGGTATATATTTCACAACGATGCCGATAATATGATAGAGCGGATGTGAAAGGGCCAGGCCGAGTCCCCCCTCAATGTCATTCTGCCAGATTCGATATTGATATACTCCGCTATCCTGCCAAACCGATCCCGGCGCGCAGGTTGCTGCATAAAGTGCCACTGCCGCTAAAAACACAGTAATGTAACTGACTTTAAGATTATCAAAAATTGACGGTTGCATATTCGAATTTAAGATTAACTAAATAGTTACGTCCAGGTGCTGCGTCTCAGCTGCGAACCGTATCGCTCCTTCATAAGCGAAAAATAAAAGCAGGATATCTTCTGCCTGAAATTCAGCAGAATTTCCGTCGGCTGGTAAAATTGTACCCGAGCCGGTTATCTATGAAAGCATTTTCTAAAAGCAACCACGCAAAAGCTCGGTTACTTTTTATCTCTGGGTGTGTTGCAAGTAAGCAACTGTCTGTTTGTTATTTGAGCCTTTTTCTCATCTCTGCCATTGCGTTTAAACTCTTTCATAAAATTTTTGATCCAGCTCATAGTCGGGACCGGTAACGGATCGAAACCATTCAACAGTGCCAGATACGTTGCCATATGGGCATTGAAATAAACCGCATGTAAAGCCCTCTGGAATGGATTTTCACCTTTGGCGTTTAGGGTTGTATAGTGTCCATTTCCCTTTATGACCAATTTTATCGTCTTGTCTAAGCGCAGCCGAATCCTTTGTTCTTCATCCAGTGAACGGATGAAATAGTACACGAATGGATCCTCATCCAGTCCGCCCTGCGATGATTCCACACCTGCTCGGATTGACTCAACCAGATTATGGAGGAATTCAGGGGCCTCGTAGAATATGGCATTGACCTTTGAACGCTCATGGAGTTGCGTTCGAATCTCATGTCCTATTCCCCAATTGTTTCTATCAACCAAGATACATGGAACCTTCTTCTTCCACAGGAAGTCTTTTCTAAGATTTCCCTTTCCTTTGTAATCGACGCCATAAAGTAAAAAGAAAGCGAGTTGCTTGGCAGGGTTATTCTCATATGGAACCTCAGGGCCAAACTTCTGTTTCCACTCCCCGATTAGAGGAATAATCTTATTCTCAAACGCCAGGTCTTGAAGTGTGAGGCTGCCATTCGAGCCTGGTTTCAATCCAATCGAGCCGAGAAAAGTCAAAATTGCTGTCAACTGCAAACAGACGCTTTCTCTGGGTTGCTTAACGTATGCCGGATGAGTTTTTTCAACAGGAAGTTGAATGAAAGGTATCCTGTCTCGCTTGGCAATCCGGCCTAATTCGCCACCTTTCGTCAATACGACACGCATGTCTGTTTTGGTCGACACAGTTTTGTAGCATTGTATTATCTCTTCAGTGTTCCCGGAAAAGCTACTAAATATAGCGAGCTTATTTTTATCATAGTAATCAGGATTGGGCGTATCAGCATGGATTACATCAATCCTTACAGATGATTTGCGCCAGTTGCTGATTATATTTGCTGCGATATCGTGTGGAGCCCCAGAACCGCCTAAGCCGAATATGGCAACATGTTTAATAACTTTTCTCTTATGTATTTTCCTGAATTCATCTACTTTCTCAAGGGCCTTTTCGCTCATGAATTTGACATGGTGCTCCCAGCATCCCAATCGCTTTAACATACCTGAGCGATCAATAAGGTTGATATACGGCTGCTTGTCTTCAAGAAGCTCCTCAGGTCCCAGGATCCCCAGCGCAGTCTGAATCGCAGCCTGCTCTATGAGAGAAGCTTCGACCATCGCCTTGTGTTCCATGTCGTTTGGTGGTTCCTTAGGTTCAGAATTATTATAAATGACCGCCGATTGTTCTTTGATAATACCTTCAATATTATCAAGGATTTCCTTTTTGTTCGAAGTGTCGGCGATAAGTTCTTTTATTGCATGGCGCCTTTGTTTAGGAGGACCTTTGACAAGCGTTCTGATATGCCCAACATAATCGGCTTCATTTAGATTATTTCCTTGCATAGCAATGTATCCACAAATTCTCACTGGTTTACGAACCACTGTGTTTTAATTCACTCGATTATAAGCTATGAGTAAATTCCGGTATCGATTTTTTATTTTGACTTTTCCATAATATGGTACAAGTAGACAGTATATGAGGTTTAAGCACTCTGAGCAAGAAACTGATAGGTACATACATCATTAAATCTATTGAAGTCAGAGTCTCGGTAGGTCGTATCCCGTGGTGTTTGAATCTCCGCGATCGACAGACCTGCTCCAACACCATGGTCCGAAATTTTAACGGATATAAACTCATCAACCCGATTCTACTTTATCGATAACGGTCCGTCCAGATTTACCTGCCCTTTTTCCCAACGCACCTCGGACACAAACCCTCAAGCTGTACCCGTTGCCGGTGTATAACAAAGCCCTTCTTCAGGCCCTTGACTATAGAAACCGACAGTCCTACCAGGCAGCTTATAACTCCGCACTTTTTGCATGTAAAGTGTGGATGGCACTGGTTTTCAGTACACTTATCGGCCAGTTCGAAATGCCAGGCGCGCTTCTGCATGAAGGCCTTGTGTACAAACCCGGCCTTGCAGAAGCTTTCGAGCGTGCGATAAATAGTGACCTTATTGGGAATGGCCGGGGCGAGCTTGGCTGCAATCTCGTCCTGGCTCAGTGGTTTATGGGTATGCAGCAAAACGTCCAGAATCGCCATCCTCGAACCCGTCCGGCGCAGGTTCACAGAGCGAAGCAGGTTCTCGATTCTCAGTTTTGTTTCCGTTTTCATTGTTCTTGCTCCCTTTCTCCACTCTCATGCGCGTGGCTGTGATGCGAATGGTCGGGACAGCAACCGACAAGAGCAATATCAGAT
>JABAHS010081574.1_pt10 | contig 15145 bp, 17 predicted proteins | sample 7062111 | NCBI WGS metagenome assembly JABAHS01 (sample SAMN14534600, study PRJNA622989) | marine sediment metagenome | biome: marine biome [ENVO:00000428]; feature: marine pelagic biome [ENVO:01000023]; material: deep marine sediment [ENVO:00002113]; isolation source: pool of 4 deep marine... | reverse complement strand
AAATCGGCCCTGCTCGCGCAGCAGCTTGCGAACGGCAATCAGAAGGAAAAAAGCCACGCCGACCCCGGCAAGTTTTTTGTCGGGAAACGAGCAGCCGGGCAGATGCGGATCGACGATGGCACAGGCATCGGGCAAGGTGTCGCCCGGCAGGTGATGATCGGTGATCACCAGGTCCAGTCCGTGACCGCGGGCCAGGTCCGCCTCCTTGACGGCGGTAATACCGCAATCGACAGAAAGAACGACATCGAAACCCTCAGCCGCGGCCTTGTCCAGGGCTCTCGCCGACAGGCCGTACCCCTCGACAAGACGCAGGGGGATGAAATAGTCGACATCGCCGCCGAAACCGCGCAAGGTTTCAACGAGCAGCGCCGTGCCGGTGATTCCGTCGACATCGTAATCGCCGTGAACGAGGATCTTCTGCCCGGTCGCAATGGCGGTGGCGAGACGCGAGGCTGCGTCCGTCATGCCCTTCATGAGGAAAGGATCCGGCAGGGAACTGAGCCTTCCGGATAGAAAGTCGCTCACCTCGGCGGGCTGTTCCGGACCGCGCACCGCTAGGACCTGGGCGGTCGGCAAAGACAATCCCAGGGTATCCATGAGGTATTCGGTCCTCGCTGAAACGTCAGCGCCCCGATCAATCCATTTTCGGTCTTTTACCTGTTCCATGACGCTCCGGCGTTGCTGACGGGGTCGCTGAGAAAAGGTCTGAAAACAACCCGGCCGATATAATCGCTTCGCCGGCCGTCGAAGAACTCACCGGCGATATCCCCGGCGTTGGTACTGCCCCAGTAATTGCGCGGCATCAGCACGTCATCGGGGACCGCCTCGCCAAGAACCACCTGGTATTCGTCACTGGCGAGGATGTCGTTGAATTCGATCAGGTAGTCTTTCGGATGGGAGGTCACGAAAAAAGCTTTGCCGTTTCTTCGGAAGGTATTGCGTCGGATGACGGGCGCCCCGAAATGAAACCGGATAGCGGCGTCGTTTTCGATGAAGTCGTTATTTTCAATGATGATCCGACTGGAATGAAATCTCAGACCGACGCCGTTGGCCTCGAAGACGCTATGCCGCACGTCAACGACGGACTGGCGGGCATGAAGGGCGCTGTCGGCTTGAGTAAAGCGACAGAAGGAAAACTGCGATTTGACGCTCTCTTCGAGATTGATGCCGCCCCAGCTCCCGGCGGGATCCCGGCGGTTCAGCGACCGGAATGTGATCGGAGCATCCGCGCGTCCCCGGGCGACAAGCTGACCGCGAACGATCAGTTCGCTTCCCGGGAAATTGGGGTGACTGCGGTAAATGTCCTCTTCGGGGGCGGGAGGCAGAAAGACGATATCGGTGCCGGGCTCAACGTAAATGCTGACGCCTTCGGGCACGACGACATCGCCGCGTATCCGGACCTCCCCGCTCCAGTGCTGGTCAGTCGGGATGTCGTCGAGGACGAGAACCGGCCGCGAAGGTCCGGAGCACGCACTGAGCAGGCCCAGCAACAACGAAATGCAAAAAAAACGCCTCATCTTCGATGGCCGACATCCGAGAAACGAAGCCGGGCCGAAAAACGACCCGGCTTCATGTCATCTGCGTTTATTGCCCCTTGGGAACCTCCGGGTGGCTCTTCAGGAACTCGAGCTCCGCCTTGACCTGTTCGGCCTGCTGTCCGGTGGGATTGACTTGGAGGTATTTCTCCCAAGCCTCGATCGCCTTGTCGAACTCCTGCAGGTCGTAGCGATAGACGATGCCGAGATTGAAGAGGCTGACGGCATGCGACGGATTGACTTCGTTCGCCTTGCTGAAATTTTCGATCGCCTTGTCATACCACCCCATGCGGCGGAACATGACGCCCTGGTCGGTGAGCAGGTCGGCATCATTGGGGTTGAGCGCCAGGGCCTTGTCGTAGGCCTCGATCGCCTTGGCCGGCTGGTTGCTGTCGAAGTAGGCATGGCCGAGACGCGCCCAGGCATTGCGGTTTTCCGGATCGCTGGCGACGATCTGCTTCAGCTGCTGAATCTGCTGCTGATAGTTGACCTGAGGAGCTGCCGGCGGCGCAACGGCCGGAGCGGTCGGCGACTGTGAAGGCGTCTCCTGCGTAACCTTGGCGCCGATGACGCCGACGAGGACGCCGACGGCAAAAGCAATGACGATTAGCAGCATCTGCTCATTTTTCTTTTCCATGGGATAAAACTCCTTTATGCCGTTCCGGTCGACCGGGACTTCTTGTAATCGTCCCAGAACACCAGAACCGGGCTCGCCACGAAGATAGATGAATACGTACCGACGAGGACGCCGATCAGCAGGGCGAAGGCAAAGTTATGAATCACCCCGCCGCCCAGGAAAAACAGGGCCAGCACGACGAGAAGCGTCGTCCCGGACGTCAGGATGGTCCGGGAGAGGGTCTCGTTGATGCTGCGGTTGACGACCGAAATGAAACCCTGCTTGCCGTGTCGTCCCATGTTCTCCCTGATCCGATCGTAGACGATGATCGTATCATTGAGGGAATAGCCGATAATGGCCAGGAAGGCGGCGATGATCGGCAAATCGATCTCGCGGCCGGCCACCGAGAATACGCCCAAGGTGATCAGCACGTCATGAAGCAGGGCGACGATGGCACCAACGGCGAAACGGAATTCGAATCGCCAGGTGATGTAGATCAGGATGCCGATCATGGCATAAACAATCGCCATCAGTCCCTTCTTGCGCAGATCCTTGCCGACCTGCGGGCCGACCATTTCGACCCGGCGCAGATCGACGTTCGCTTCGCCGAAGTTGGCCTCGAGAGCCGAGGAAACCTCCCGCGACAAGTCCTTCAGTTCTGCGGTCTGCTGGGTTCGAATCAGAAACTCGTTCCCCTCGTCGCCGAAATGCTGAACGCTGACGCTTTGCAGTTCGACATCGTTAAGAGCTTCCTTGATGTCCGAAGCACCGACCTCGGTCTTAAACTGGACCTGGATCAGGGTTCCGCCGGCGAAGTCGATGCCGTAATTGGGCCCCCCCTTGACCATCAGGGAAACAAGACCGATCAGGATGACAACGGCGGAAAGGGAGATGGCGATGGTGCGTTTACCGATAAAGTCGAGATTAATTCCGGGTTTGATCAGTTCCATGAGCCTCTCTCCTTATATACTCAGCCGCTTGGCCGCGCCCCGGGAAAGGAAGAAATCGAATATCACCCTGGAGACGAAAATGGCGGTGAACAGCGACGCGAGAATGCCTATCGACAGGGTCACGGCGAATCCCTTGACGGGTCCGGTGCCGAACTGGAACAACACCAGGGCGGCGATCAGGGTGGTGATATTTGCGTCGATGATCGTCAGGAATGCCTTGCCGTAACCGGCATTAATCGCGGCAACGGCAGATTTGCCAAGGCGCAGTTCCTCGCGGATGCGCTCAAAGATCAGGACGTTGGCGTCAACCGCCATACCCACCGTCAAAACGATGCCGGCGATGCCAGGCAACGTCAAGGTCGCCTTGAGCAGCGACAAGAGCGCCATGATGAAAACGAGGTTGAGGATCAGGGCGATATTGGCCACGATCCCGGAAAGGCGATAGTAGACGACCATGCAGAGCACGACCAGTACGCCGCCGACGAGCACCGACAGCATCCCCTGGTTGATCGAATCCTGGCCGAGGGACGGGCCGACCGTGCGCTCCTCGAGAATCTTCACCGGGGCAGGCAGCGAGCCGGCCCGCAGAACGATGGCGAGGTCGGTGGCCTCCTGCTCGGTGAAGGACCCCGAGATCTGCGCGCTACCGCCGGAAATGCGCTCACGAATGACCGGCGCGGAATAGACCGTGTCATCGAGCACGATCGCCATCTGCCGACCGACGTTGGCGGCGGTGATCTGGTCGAAACGCTTGGCCCCCAGGCTGTTGAACTTGATGAAGACGTAGGGCTGGTTGAACTGGGAGCTGATCCGGACCTGGGCATCCTCGAGAAGGTCGCCGGTCAGGATGGTCCGGCTCTCAACGACGATGGGGGTTTCGAATTTCCTGCCCGACGTCCGGTCGACCTGCCGCTCCATGATGACTTCGGTTCCCGGAGGCAGTTCGCCCGTTTCGGCGAGCGCCGGATCGACGTCCTGGCGGACCATCTTGAACTCGAGCCGTGCCGTTTTGCCGATCAGCGAAATGGCCCGCTCGGGATCCTTGATGCCGGGAAGCTGGATCAGGATCCGGTTACCGCTCTGTCGCTGCAGGACCGGCTCGCTGACACCGAACTCGTCGACCCTGTTGCGCAGNNCCCTCGCCGCGAAGCGTCATCGGCTCCAGGGCGGGAAAGTTCTCCTTCATCAACGCCTCGGCGGCATTGCCGGCCTCTTCGTCGTAAAAGACAACGGCTATGCTCTCCCCGGGACGGCGGACGATGCGTTTGTATACGATATCCTCGTCGGCCAGCAGTTTTTCCGTCTGATCAACGATCGTATCGAGCTGGCTCTCGACGGCCTCTTCGACCTGGACGCCGAGAACCAGGTGCATGCCGCCCTGGAGGTCGAGACCCAGATGAACCGGGTCGAAATTATCCTCGATGAGACCTGGCAAGCCATCACGAACAAATGTGGGGGCCAGAAAAATCACCGACAGAACAAGACAAACCAGAACCACAAGGGCCCGAATCTTGAGGCTATTCGACATATCGGCTTAAACTCCTTTCGGCTTGAGGCCGATGCCATACAAATCGCGAAGGGCTGCCCTTCGCTCAACAGGCATGAAGCTGTGTTATTCGCCCTGCTTGCTGACAACGGAGGCGCGGTTGATCTTGATTTTCACGCCGCTGGCAATCTCCAGAGTCACGACATTCTCTTCGACGGCGGAGACGCGGCCGTGGATACCGCCAGCGGTGACGACCTGGTCGCCGCCTTTGAGGTGCTCGACGAGTTCCTTGTGCTGCTTGGCGCGCTTTTGCTGGGGACGGATCAGCAGAAAATAGAAGACGGCGAACATCAGAACCAGCATGATAATGCCGCCGTAAGGGTTTCCGCCCTGGGCGGACTGTCCACTCTGGGCCATGGCGAAAGCTTCAGAGACCATCGGAATGTTCCTCCTTGACATGGTGTTGCGGGTAAAGTGTCAAAATACTCTTTTACTGATATTTACAGCGCCGAATCGGCGGCGTCCTGTTGGCGTTTGCGGTAAAATGCGCGGCGAAAATCGGTAAATGTCCCCGCCTCGATAGCCGCCCGCATCTGTTGCATCAGGTGCAGATAATAGTACAGGTTGTGATGCGTGTTGAGCACCGAGGCCAGGATTTCATTGCTGCGATAGAGATGCCGCAAATAAGCCCGGCTGTAATGCTTGCAGACGTAACACCCGCATTCCGCATCGATCGGCCGGTCGTCCCTGAGAAATCGGGCCTGCTTGATGCTGATGCGGCCGAAGGATGTAAAAAGCACGCCGTTGCGGGCGTTGCGGGTCGGCATGACGCAATCGAACATATCGACGCCGCGGGCAACGCCTTCGACGAGATTCTCCGGAGTGCCGACACCCATGACGTACCGGGGCTGGTCGATCGGCAGGTGCGGCAGGCTGAACTCCATGACCTCGTACATCACCTCGGCGTCCTCGCCAACCGAAAGACCGCCAAGGGCATAGCCGTCGAAGCCGATATCGACCAGATCGGCGGCGCTTTTTTCGCGCAGGTCGGCGAACATCCCTCCCTGGACGATGCCGAAGAGCGCCGAGCCGTCCTCGCGATCATGGGCCTGCTTGCTGCGGCGTGCCCAGCGCACCGAAAGATCGGTCGACTCGGCAACGTAGGCCTTGGGCGACGGATAAGGGATGCATTCGTCGAACACCATGAGGATGTCGGCACCGAGGGCCTGCTGGATGCCGACCGACAACTCCGGAGTCAGAAAATGCCGGGAGCCGTCCAGGTGCGACTGAAACTGCACTCCCTCCTCGGTGATCTTGCGCAGGTCGCCGAGGCTGAACACCTGAAACCCGCCGCTGTCGGTAAGGATGGGACGGTCCCAGTTCATGAAACGGTGCAGGCCGCCCATCTCTTTGATCAGGTCATGACCGGGACGCAAAAAAAGATGATAGGTGTTGCCCAGGATGACCTGAGCCCCCAACTGGGCCAGCGTCTCTGGAAGCATCCCCTTGACGGTGCCCTGGGTGCCGACCGGCATGAAAGCCGGCGTTTCGATATCGCCGCGGCGGGTCTTCAGACGGCCGCGTCGGGCTCCCGAGCCGGCATCCATATTTAAAAGATCAAAAGTGAAAGCCACGATTTTTACTTAATCAGCATGCAGTCGCCGTAACTGTAGAACCGGAAGCCCTCGGCGATCGCCTTCCGATACGCCTCAAGGACGAAATCCGCCCCGCCGAAGGCACATACGAGCATCAGCAGCGTCGACTTCGGCAAGTGGAAGTTGGTCACCAGGGCATCGATGATCCGGAATCGGAATCCGGGATAGATAAACAGATCGCTTTCGCCGGAGCCGCTTTTCAACTCTCCATTATCGTTGACGAAATATTCCAGCGTCCGGGTCGTGGTCGTGCCGACTGCGGTCACCCGCCGCTTCTCTCGTTTGGCCAGGTTGACGGCCTCGGCCGTCTTCCGGGGGACGGTGAAAATCTCGCTGTGCATGCGGTGCTCGGCAATGTTTTCAACCTGCACCGGCATGAAGGTGCCCGGGCCGACGTGCAGGGTCAGAAAGTGTATTTCCACGCCCTTGGCCCGTAATTTCCCGAGGATGTGCTCTGTGAAGTGCAGTCCCGCGGTGGGGGCTGCGACCGAACCGCTCTCTCGGGCGAAAACGGTCTGGTAGCGATCCCGGTCGGAGACGGTGTCCTCGCGCCTGATGTAGGGCGGCAAAGGCATCCGTCCGATCTTCTCCACGTGGGCGAAGAAATCTCCGGCGCAGCAAAAGCGCACCCGCCAGTAGCGGCCATCCTCGCGCTCAACAACCGTTGCCGAGAGGAGTTCGTCGATGACGATGACGGACCCGGCCTTCGGCGCCTTCGAGGAGCGGACCATGCACAGCCACTCCTGACCTGCCCCGAGCTGTCGGACGAGAAGCAGTTCAATCCGACCGCCGGTGGCCTTGCGTCCAAAGAGCCGTGCCGGGAAAACCCGGGTATCGTTCAGGACCAGCACGTCTCCGGCTGCAAATTCATCGACGATGTCGACGAATTCCCCCGTCGCCGCCGCCCGCCTGCGGCGATCAAGAACCATCAACCGGGAAGCTTCCCGTGACTCAGCAGGAGACTGGGCGACCTGGTCTGCGGGCAGATCAAAAGTAAAATCGTCAACGCGCATAAATGTTCAGTCCAACCACCCTGTTCCCGCTTATTTGACCGGTCTAAAAAAAACACAAATGTCGAGACAAGTCAATCGCTTTTCATCCCCTGCCGTGTGTCGCCAGAAAAACGAGCCCGAGGCCGGCGGCCAGCAAACAGAACCCCATCGACCGCATGGATGACTCCCGCATTTCGATGACCTTCAGCGCCACCTGCTTGACCATTCTCGGCGACAAAAAATAGGGGATGCCCTCGACGAAAATGACGCATCCCAGCACAGTCAGCCAAAACATTAAACACCTCCAACATTGTGATTTTTCTTAACAAAATGTGCTTGGCAAAATACTTGCAAATCTATACTATATGAGAGTTTCGGGAACACGATGGGCGTTTTCGCGAAATACCTTTGGCGCCGTACAGACATACACTCTAAAGCGCATCACCGATTCGGGCCGTCGGGCACGGGAATGACGCGAGTGCGTCTTTTCAAGCATCCACCGGCTTTATAACGAGATATGGCCCGAAAGAACAACTCATTAGGTCCGTCAAACAGAGACAGGCGATTCATCTTGGCAGGCATTTCACTCAAAATCAAGGTCATCGGTCTCGTCCTCGTCACCATGGTTGCCGCCATGGGAATCATCGTCTGGCAGAACCTCCAGACCCAGAAGGCGATGCTCTCCGAAGCGGCCATCGAATACACGCGGGTGCTCGCCGAGACGGTTCACAACAGTTTCATCACCGCCATGGCAGCCGGCGAGAACACCGAGGTTCACAGAATCCTCCAGAAGGTCAACCAATCTGATTCCATATCTTCGGTGCGCATCTTCGACGACTCCGGTCGCATCCTCCTCTCGGCCAGCGAGGAAGAGGTCGGCGATTACGTCCCGACTTCCGTTCTCGAATCGGCAAGGGACACCCTGAATTTCGCGCCCCACCGCCACGAAGACTCCGGGGTCTTCTGCACCCTGATGCCGATCAACAACTCCAAGTCGTGCCACCAGTGCCACGATGCCGACAAACCGGTGCTCGGGGTTCTCAGCGTCCACACCACCCTGAATCACCTCGAAAGCCTCGCTTTGGAGGGTCGTCAAGTGACGATTCTGACCTCCCTCGGCGCTCTGGTGTTCACCATCATCATCATCGGCCTCTTTTTCATTACTTTCGTCGAGACGCCCATCAGGCGGCTGGTCCGTGCCATGACGCACGTGGAGAAAGGTGAGTTCGAGGCCAGCATCACCCACATCAACAACTCTTCGGAGATGTCGCTGCTATCCAGCAAGTTCAACGGCATGGTCTCGCGCCTGCAGAACCTGATCGACACCAAGCTGAACCAGGAAAAGGAAATTGCCATCCAGGAGGAGAAGCTGGCGCACCACGAAGAGATCCGCCAGATGAACATGACGCTGGAAGAACGGCTCAAGGAGATCGAGCACCTCAACATCACCCTCGAGGAGCGGATCGAGGAGATCGAGGAAGCGAACTACAAGATCGCCGACATGGCGAGCGAAATCGAGTCAAAGAACCTCCACCTCCAGTCCGCTGTCAACCGTCTTTCGGCTCTCAACAAGGTGGGCATGACTCTCAACTCCACCATGGAGCCCCGGCAACTCTTTAATCTGGTGCTGCAGAAAACCGCGGAAACCCTGGGAGCGAAAATCGGCTACCTGCTGCTGTACGAAAATGACGGCGACCACTATACAGTCGGCGGCATTTACGGCGTCAGCTCTCAGTTCAGTCAGTACGAGCATATTCCGATCGTCGANNTTTCTCGGCTTCGAGCGCGAGACCGTGATCTGCGCGCCGCTCTTCATCAAGGGTGAGATCACAGGTACGTTGACAATCGCCAACCGCAACGACGGCGACTCCTTCAACGACAAGGATCTGGAGATGCTCTCCACCATCGCCGCCCAGGCGAGTATCGCCATCAACAACGCCAACCTCTACGAGGAACAGGAAACGACCTACCTGGCGACCGTGCAGGCGCTCGTCTCCGCCATCGAGGCCAGCGACGCCTACACGCGCGGCCATTCGGAGCGCGTACGCCGCTACAGCATGGCCATCGGCGAACATCTCGAACTCGACCCGGTTGCCTTGAAGCACCTCGAGCAGGCAGCAATCCTTCACGATATCGGCAAGATCGGGGTTGACGTAACCTTGCTGCACAAACAAGACAGTCTTTCCTGCGCCGACATCGAGCACCTGCAGCAGCATCCGAATATCGGCAACAAGATTCTCGAGCCGATCCATTTCCTCGAAGACGTCCGCTCCATCATCGCCCAGCACCACGAACGCATCGACGGCAAGGGCTATCCGAACGGCCTCGCCGGCGCCAAGATCATGCTGGAGGCGAGGATCCTGGCCGTCGCCGATACATTCGACGCCATGACCTCAGACCGCCCTTATCGCCAGGCGCTCCCCGCCGAAGTGGCGATTCAGGAATTGATCGACTACTCCGGCACCCAATTCGACCCTAACGTGGCCGGCGCCTTCGTCGAACTGTTCCGCAAAGGAATGATCAGTGACTGGAAGCAAACGACTCCATGCTTGAGCCAAGGGAACAACGTTTCAGCTTCTCGCTGAGAAACCTGTCCCTACCCGCCAAGGTCCTCATACCTTTCTTCCTCATCCTGCTTCTGCTCGGCACCGCCGCGACAGTCGGCGCCATTCTGCTCCTCAAGGAATCAAAATTTAAAACAATTGATGAGCGCCTGCAAGCCTTTCATGTGGTTATACGCAAGGAAATGCGGACTCACCAGGACTTGCTGAAAATCGTTGCCGACCTGGTGTCCGACAGCAAAGGAAAATTCATCCCCGCCAACGGTGAATCGGCACCGACCCTTTACCGGTATGCGAGTGCAGAGCAAGCCGTCAATTTCAAGATCCGCTATGTCCCTATCGATAAATTCGCCGCCGAAAACAATCCGGCGACGCAGATGGCGCTTACTGATGCCATCGCCGGCGATAAACCCGTCAACACAGTCCTTCACACCCGGGCCGAATCGCCCGCTCTCGCTATTGTCGGCCCTGTCGGCCCCCCTGGGAAGCCGCAAGGAGCCGTCATCATCCACAGCAGCATCGATGATCGTTTCCTGTCCCATCTGCCCGTCCCCGACAACTGCTCGATGTTCCTGCTCAACAAAAGCGGACGGCTCCTCTCATCGACTACACACGACTTCAGTCTCCGGGAACTCACCGGCGATGAGCTCCTCGAAATTTCCCGCGGAAGCCGAATCTTCGAAACGATTTCTCCGCCCTTCGGGCATCGGGTTCTCTATGATGCCATCCCTTTGGGTCAGCACGATTTGATTCTCGCCATCGCATACCCGATGGACGACCTGCGGTCGCTGGTTGGCGTCATGACGACCCGCTCATTTCTGACGATTGTCGCCGCGCTGCTGCTCGGCGGTTTCATCTATGCCCTGATCATCCGCAGCATCATGGCCCCGATCAAAGAGCTGCTCGTCGCAACCGATGCCGTGTCCAGTGGAGAGCTCGGTCATCGCCTCTCCTTCACCGGCAAGGATGAATTCAGCCGCCTGGCGCACTCCTTCAACTTCATGCTGAACCAGCTGGAGAAGCTCTACGAGGAGCGTCTCGAGCATCAGCGAAAGCTGGACGTCACCACCGAAGAGTTGCGTCACAAGAAAGACATCGAGAGCAAAAACGAGCAGATCGCCCGAGCCAATAGCGAGCTGGAAGCGACGGTCAGAGAGTTGTCGGCCCTCTTTCAATGCAACCAGGCCATGATCTCGACCCTCGATCTCAATCTGTTGTTCGATCGCATTCTTTCCGTGCTGCAGAATGTGCTCGTTTGCGACGATCTGGCGCTGCTGCTTCACAACGAAGAGGAAGGGAACCTGACGGTACGCAAGGTTTTGGGTCTCGATCCGGAGAAGATGGACAATCTTCAGTTCCATTTCGACGAAGGAATCACCGGCGAGGCCGCCAGGAACAAAAGGACGGTGTACGTCGAGGACCTCTCGGCCGACGAACGCAGCCTCGGTTACAAAGGGCGGGCTCAAACCGACGGATCTCTGATGTCGGCTCCCATGGTCATTCGCGGACGCTTGATCGGCGTACTGAACCTGCATAAAAATGCAGTCGGAGCCTTCAGCCATTCAGAAATCAAGCTGGCCCAGGCGATCGCCAACCAGGCGGCCATTGCCATCGAGAATGCGCACCTTTACGAAACGACCCGCAGTTTGTCGATGACTGACGAATTGACCGGCTTGGCCAACCGGCGCCATTTCCAGGAGATCCTCGAGAGAGAGAAGCGCCAGGCCGAGCGCTACAAGGGGAAGTTCAGCATTGTTATGCTCGATATAGATCATTTCAAGAACTATAACGACACCCACGGCCACCTGACCGGCGACGCTGCCTTGAAAGAGGTCGCCGGCCTCCTGCTGGAGAACACCAGAGGTGTCGACCTGGTGGCCCGCTTTGGAGGCGAGGAATTTGTCATCCTGCTCTCCCAGACCGATTGCGCCGGCGGTGTACGGGTTGCGGAGAAAATCCGTTCGGCCGTGCATGAAATGCAGTTTCCCGGAGAGGCTGCCAGCCAGCCCGGCAGATCGATGACCGTTTCCCTCGGCGTCACCACCTACCCCGATCACGGCCTCCACCTCGAAGAGTTGCTCAACCTCGCCGACACGGCCCTCTACCGGGCCAAAAAGAGCGGCCGCAACCGCGTCGCGATGATCTCTTCCGCAGAAGATTGATCCGCAGACAGACGATCTTGCCTACCTGGATGAGCGCCCACGCCCTTTGCGGCCGCGCTGCGGCCCCCCGCGACGGGGAGGAGCGCCCGACCCAGGCAACAAAGCCCTGCCCTCCTCTTCCCTGCCGCACAGGCGCAACGCCTCCCGGACATCCCTGCGACTGGACGGGAGGTGAAAAAGCAGCAGCGCCTTCTGCAGGCGTCGTTCTGCGGCCGAGCGCGGAACATGCACGGCCTTTCCGCTAAAGGGATCAATACCAGTGTAATACAGGCAGGTCGACAAGGTCCCCGGAGTCGGGGTGAATTCCTGCACCTGCTCGACGCGCATGCGGTGACGCTTGAGAAAAAGGGCGACGTCGACCATGTCCGAGAGGGTACAGCCCGGGTGCGAGGCGATAAAGTAGGGAACAACAGCTCTTTTGAGCCCCTTTTCCCGGCAGCTCTCCCAGAAACGGCGCAAAAAGCGCTCGAAGACAGCCGGACCCGGCTTGCGCATGACCTCGGCCACCGCCGGCGCCGTCGTTTCAGGCGCCACCTTGAGCAGCCCCCCCACATGGTGGCTGACCAGGGCCTCGAAATAATCCCCCTGGTGCTCAAGCAGATCGTAGCGCAACCCGGAAGCCACATAGGCATGCCTGACCCGGCGGTGCTGACGCACCTTCTGCAGCAGGCGACTCGACCTGCGGTCCGAGGTCACCAGGTGCCGGCAGGGCCTCGGAGTCAGGCAGCCGGGACGTCGACAGGATCTGCCAGCCTCTTCACTGCCGCAACGCAGGCCGTACATGTTGGCCGTCGGCCCGCCGATATCGCTCAGCGTTCCCTTGAATCCCGGCTGAGAAGCAAGGCGGTCGATCTCGTCGAGGATCGACTCTTCGCTTCGCGACTGGATGGTCTTGCCCTGGTGATGGGTAATGGCGCAAAATGAGCAGCCNNGGCAAGGCGTAGAGCCGGTCCATCTCCTTTTCACTCAGCGGTCTGGATGGCGGGTTGACGACCACCCACCGTTTGCCGTGCCGCTGCGCCACGGGCCGGCCGCAAACCGGGTGGCACTGCTCGAGCGCCATGCGAAAAGCGGTATTGTACTGCCTTTTATCCGAGGCGGCTTCCTCGTAGGTGGGCAGTTCCACCGCTGCCGGGGGCCTTTCGGATGCCGTTCGGGCGGTACCGGGGATATCGACCAGCCCACTGACGGTCTCGCCCGCCCTGAGGCGCTCGGCAATCGACAACAGGGCCGCCTCGCCCATGCCGTGGACAAGCAGGTCCGCCTTGGTATCGACAAGGATGGAGCGGCGCACCTTGTCGTCCCAGTAGTCGTAGTGGGCCAGGCGCCGCAGGCTGCCCTCGATGCCGCCGATAACCACCGGCAGCCCTTTGAAAGCGCCCTTGACGGCTGCCGTGTAGGCGATCAAGGCCCGGTTGGGGCGCGCTCCGGCACGACCGCCGGGGGTATAGGCATCGTCGCGGCGTTTTTTCTTTGCTGCGGTATAGTGATTGACCATGGAGTCCATGGCCCCGGCGGATATGGCGGCGAAAAGTCGGGGACGCCCCATAGCGGTGAAGGCATCGCTGCTGCGCCAGTCGGGCTGGGCGACGATGCCGACACGGAATCCGGCACCCTCCAGGTAACGGGCGAGAAGCGGCACGCCGAAGGCGGGATGATCGATGTAGGCGTCGCCGCTGACGAAAAGGATATCGAGTTCGTCCCACCCCCGGGCCGTCATTTCCGCCCGGGACATGGGAATGAAGGAAGAGTCGCTCAAGAGCTTACCGGCGCTGGTCCCGGATGAAGTTCTCGATTGACCGGTCGTAGCTGCGCTCGCCCTCGGCGGTAAAAAAGCAGCCGGGGACCTCCCCTTTCTGGCGATGGTACATGACGCACTTGCAGCAGTTCCCGCGCTTGTCGCAGGCGGTGTAGGTGCAGGTGCAGTGCTCGAGTGATTCCTTGGAGATACATTGCATGAGTCAACTCCCTGTTCGATCCTTGGCCGCTCAGGCCGGTTACGGAAACGGCGGCACGTCGAGAAGACCGGTCGCCTCGTCCGCGCCGATCATCAGGTTCATGTTCTGCACCGCCTGCCCGGCGGCGCCCTTGACGAGATTGTCTATGGCGCTGACGACAATGGCCCGCCCGGTGCGCTCGTCGCTGACCACACCGATATCGCAGATATTGCTGCCGGAGACGCTGGAGACGTTCGGCAGCTCGCCCTCGGGCAGAACGCGCACGAAAGGTTCCCCGGCATAGCTCGCCTCGAAATACTCGACGAGTTGTGAAGTGTTTTTCGCCGAAGCCAGGTTGAAGTAGCAGGTCGAGAGAATGCCGCGGTTGACCGGCAGGAGGTGGGGCGTGAAATTGAGCTGAACCGGCGTTCCGGCCAAGGCGGACAGCTCCTGCTCGATCTCGGGGGTATGCCGGTGACTGCCGACGCCGTAGGCCTTGAATCCTTCATTGACCTCGCAGTAGAGAGTACCCACCTTGGCCGAGCGCCCTGCCCCGCTGGCCCCGGACTTGCTGTCGACGATCAACGTGGAGAGGTCGACCAGCCCGGCCCTGATCATCGGCGCCATCGCCAAAATGACGCTGGTCGGGTAGCAGCCGGGATTGGCCACCAGCCGGGCCGTCGCGACCTGTCCGCGGTAGAGTTCCGACAACCCGTAAACCGCCGTGTCCAGCAATGAAGCGCTCGAATGCTCCTGGTACCACTGCTCGTAGACGCCGACGTCGCGCAGGCGGTAATCGGCCGACAGATCGACTACCTTCGCCCCCGCCGCCAGCAGGCCGGGAACGACCTCCATCGCCGTCTTGTGCGGCAAGGCGGTAAAGACCAGATCGGCCTTGTCGGCAATCAGCTCTGTATCGTTCTCCTCGCAGACAAGATCGACCCTCTCACGCAAGGAAGGGAATACTTTGCTGATCGGTTCGCCCACGTACTGCCGGGACGTCACGCAGGTGATTTTCACCCCGGGGTGGCGATGAAGGATGCGAAGCAGTTCGGCGCCGGTATAACCGCTGGCGCCGACGACGGCGACCTTGTGCATGTCAACCTCCGAAAAGCAAAAAGGGAAACCGTGGGTTTCCCTTTTTGCGTTGCAGATGTAAGCGAAACGGAAATCCGATTAACGCTTGGAGAACTGGAAACTCCGGCGGGCGCCGGCACGACCGTATTTCTTACGCTCCTTGACGCGGGCGTC
>JABAHS010152742.1_pt1 | contig 15159 bp, 18 predicted proteins | sample 7062111 | NCBI WGS metagenome assembly JABAHS01 (sample SAMN14534600, study PRJNA622989) | marine sediment metagenome | biome: marine biome [ENVO:00000428]; feature: marine pelagic biome [ENVO:01000023]; material: deep marine sediment [ENVO:00002113]; isolation source: pool of 4 deep marine... | reverse complement strand
CGGCGCGGCGCTCCCAGCGCCAGGCGAGCGCGCGCTCCCAGCGCGGCGGCGGGGCCGGCGCGGGCGCCAGCCGCCCGAGCCGCTCGAGCAGGCGCTCGGCGCGGGTGAGCAGGTCCTCGATCTCGCTCATCCGCCGATCTTCTCAGGTCTTCTCAGNNCCGTTGATCCCCATGTGCCAGACCCGGAGCCGCCCTCGCTGCACGAGCCATCGCAGCCATGCCGCGCCGAGCAGGGCGACGACGATCCCGGTGAACACCTCCCGCCGCGGCTGCCAGGGCGTGAGGAGGATGCCGATGGCGGGCAGCAGCGTGCCCTGGAAGACCATCGCCCCGGTGATGTTGCCGAAGGCCAGGGTATCGCGACCTCGGCGGATCCACAGCACTGAGTTCACCTTCTCCGGCAGCTCCGTGGCGATCGGCACGATGAGCAGCGACAGGAGCAGGGCGGAGACGCCGAGCGCGCGCGCGGCCTGCTCGACCTCGTGGATGAAGCCCTTGGCCCCGCCGATGAGCAGCCCGAGCCCCAGCGCGAGCTGGAGGAGGATGACGGCGAAGTTCTCGGGCAGGCCCAGCCGGGCGAGGAACACGCGCTTGTGCGCGGCGGTCGCGTGGCCGTTGGAGACCAGGGCCGCGGAGGCGCGCACCGTGAGCAAAACATAGATGAAATAGGTGAGGACCAGCGCGGCGCTCAGCGCGACGCGCACGGCCTCCATGCCGCTCGGGACGAACAACGCCACTGTCGCCAGCGCGAAGGCGAACAGGAAGAAGTTCAGATCGCGCGTGAGGCCGGTGATCTCCGGCGTGAACGTCCCCGCCGCCTTGCGATGGGCGAGCGTGGCGACGGCGACGAGCAGCAGCGCCAGGGTCGAGAGCATCAACGGCGCGCCGAGGATCGCGCCGACGCCGATCTCCTCGTTGAGGGCCTGGTCCTCGGTGCCGGCGAAGATCGCGAGCAGAGGGATGCTCGCCTCGGGCATCGCCGTGGCCACCGCGGCGAACAGCGAGCCGGTGACGCCTTCGGAGATGCGCAGCCGCTCCCCGAGGTGCTCGAGCGCGTTGGTGAACACCTCGGCGGCGATCAGGATGACGATCAGGGGGACGATCGGGCCGAGCGAGACGAGCATGACATGCCCGCCTCACGTGGCGAGGCGCTTGTAGCGGATGCGGTGAGGCTGTAGCGCTTCCTCGCCGAGCCGGCGCCGGCGGTCGGCCTCGTAGTCGGCGTAGTTGCCCTCGAACCACACGACCTGGCTGTCGCCCTCGAACGCCAGCATGTGGGTGGCGATGCGGTCGAGGAACCAGCGGTCGTGGGAGATCACCACCACGCAGCCGGGGAACTCGAGCAGCGCCTCCTCCAGCGCGCGCAGGGTCTCGACGTCGAGATCGTTGGTCGGCTCGTCGAGCAGCAGGACGTTGCCGCCGCTGCGCAGCAGCTTGGCGAGGTGCACGCGGTTGCGCTCGCCGCCGGAGAGGTCGCGCGCCCGCTTCTGCTGATCGGCGCCCCGGAAGTTGAAGCGGCCCACGTAGGCCCTCGACTGCAGCTCGTATTTGCCGACCTGGATGACGTCCTGGCCGTCGGAGATCTCTTCCCAGACGGTCTTCTCGCCGTCGAGGGCGTCGCGGGTCTGATCGACGTAGGCGAGCTGCACGGTATCACCGAGCTCGAGTGTCCCGGCGTCGGCACGCTCCTGGCCGACGATCATGCGGAACAGCGTGGTCTTGCCGGCGCCGTTCGGCCCGATGATGCCGACGATGCCGCCCGGCGGCAGCTTGAACGACAGGTCGTCGATCAGCAGCCGGTCGCCGTAGCCCTTGCGCAGGCCCTCGGCCTCGATCACCACGTCGCCGAGCCGCGGACCGGGCGGGATGAAGATCTCGTTGGTCTCGTTGCGCCTCTGGTGCTCGTGCGAGGTCAGCTCCTCGAAACGCTGCAGGCGGGCCTTGCTCTTCGCCTGCCGGCCCTTGGGGTTGGAGCGCACCCACTCGAGCTCGGCCTTGATCGCCTTCCGCCGCGCCTTCTCCTGCTTCTCCTCCTGCTCGAGGCGCTTCTCCTTCTGCTCGAGCCACGACGAGTAGTTGCCCTTCCACGGGATGCCGTGGCCGCGGTCGAGCTCGAGGATCCAGCCCGCGACGTTGTCGAGGAAATAGCGGTCGTGGGTGACGGCCACCACCGTGCCCGGGTAGTCGTGCAGGAACCGCTCGAGCCAGGCCACCGACTCGGCGTCGAGGTGGTTGGTGGGCTCGTCGAGCAGCAGCATGTCGGGCTCCGACAGCAGCAGCCGGCACAGGGCGACGCGCCGGCGCTCGCCGCCCGACAGCGTGCCCACGTCCGCCTCCCACGCAGGCGCAGGGCGTCCGCGGCCACCTCGAGCTTGCGGTCGAGCTCCCAGGCGCCGGCGGCGTCGATGGCGTCCTGGAGCTTGGCCTGCTCGGCGAGCAGCTCGTTCATCTCGTCGTCGCTCATCGGCTCGGCGAACTTCATGCTGATCTCGTCGAACCGGGCGAGGAGCCGCTTGACTTCGGCGACGCCGTCCTCGACGTTGCCGCGCACGTCCTTGGACTCGTCCAGCTCCGGCTCCTGGGGCAGATACCCGATCCGGATGCCGGGCTGCGGGCGCGCCTCGCCCTCGTGCTCGGTGTCGACCCCCGCCATGATTCGCAGCAGGGTCGACTTCCCGGAGCCGTTGAGCCCCAAGACGCCGATCTTGGCCCCCGGGAAGAACGAGAGCGATATGTCGCGCAGGATCTCCCGCTTGGGCGGGACGATCTTGCCGACGCGGTTCATCGTGAAGACGTACTCGGCCATGGTGCTGGGAGGTCGGCTCGGCTTGTCGGTCGGCGACGATACGGCGTGGCACATGCTTACCGAACCCCCAGCCCGCGTCAACCGTGGGCCGGGCTCGACCCGATCCGGCCGGTCCCGCCGGGCGCCGCGCCAAGCGATCGGGCGCCGCGTTAGAATGGACCCGACACCCACGAGGGACCGCATCGCGGCCCGCAAGGAGATCCCGCCATGCCCGCGACTCGGCCGGTGGGCGTGTACGTGGACGAGGCGCTCGCCCGCTACGGCTTCGGCCACGGTCACCCCTTCGGTCCCGACCGGCTGCCGGCGTTCGTCGAGGAGTTCGACCGGCGCGGCCTGCGCGAGCGGGTCGACACGGGGCTCGCGGCCGTGGAGGCCGAGCAGGCCGTCATCGAGCGCTTCCACAGTCGCGCATACGTCTCGCAGGTCAAGGCCCAGTCGAAGCTCGGCACCGGCTTCCTCGATTACGGTGACACCCCGGCATTCCCCGGGGTTTACGAGGCGGCCGCGACCGTGGTCGGGACGACGCTCGATGCCGTGGCGCGCGTGGTGGAGGGCGAGCTGCGCCGGGCCTTCGTGCCCATCGCCGGGCTGCATCACGCCCGCCGCGATCGCGCGGCGGGGTTCTGCGTGTTCAACGATTGCGGCGTGGCCATCGAGACACTGCGACGGGCTCATGGGATCAAGCGGGTCGCCTACGTGGACGTCGACGCGCACCATGGCGACGGGGTGTATTACGCGTTCGTCAACGACCCCGATCTGATCTTCGCCGACATTCACGAGGACGGGCGCTATCTCTACCCGGGCACCGGCGCCGCGGAGGAGACCGGCGAGGGCGAGGCCGCCGGCACGAAGCTCAACATCCCGCTGCGGCCCGATGCCGGCGACCGGGAGTTCTTCGAGGCCTGGGAGCGCCTCGAGCGATTCGTAACCGAGTCGGAGCCGGATTTCGTCCTGCTGCAGTGCGGCGCCGACAGCCTGGCCGGGGACCCGATCACGCACCTGCAGTACACGCCGGCCGCGCACGCCCACGCCGCCAAGCGCCTGTGCGTGCTCGCCGAGCGCGCCTGCCGAGGGCGGCTCGTGGCGATGGGCGGGGGCGGCTACGATCGCGGCAACCTGGCCCGGGCCTGGACCGGGGTGGTGGAGGCGCTGGTGGAGGTGCCGGTGGAGGTGAAGTGAGATTCCTGTGCGACGAGATGCTCGAGCGGCTCGGGCGCTGGCTGCGCGCGGCCGGCTACGATGCCGCGACCGCGCCCCGGGGCGCCGCCGACCGGGCGCTGCTCGCCCAAGCGCGGCGCGAAAGGCGGCGGCTGCTGACGCGCGATCGCGGGCTGCTCGGGCACCGCGGGGCGCGGGAGGCCGCCCTGCTGCTGACGGGCGAGACCCTCGACGCGTGCGCCGCGGAGCTGACCGAGCGCCTCGGCGTGGACTGGGGCCGCGATCCCTTCAGCCGTTGTCTGATCTGTAATGTGCCGGTGGAGCGCGCGGGTCCCGAGATCGGCATTCCGCCCGGCGCGCGGGGCGTGCTCTACCGGTGTCCGTGCTGCGGGCGCCGCTATTGGGCGGGGGGCCACGCGGCGCGCATGCGAGAGCGCCTCGAGGGCTGGCGCCGGCCGGTGCGCGGTCCCTAAACCCTGGAAAAACGTGGTGTTAGCGGGCCCGCCATGCATTGAAGGTCCGAATTCGGTAGAATTCCAACCTTTTCATCCGCACGCCTTGCCGTCCGGTAGGCCTTCAGAACGTGATCCGCACGGCCTGCGCCGTGGGGCGATCCAGGGGGACCCTGGTCGGTCTTGCGCCGGCGGCGCGTCGCCACCGGCAACCACAGGGGAAGCACCTATGTTCTCGAAAGACATGCAGATTTCCGGCTTCGACGACGAGCTCTGGGAGGCCATGCGAAACGAGGCGGGACGCCAGGAAGAGCACATCGAGCTCATCGCCTCGGAGAACTACGCGAGCCCCCGCGTCCTCGAGGCCCAGGGCTCGGTGCTGACGAACAAGTACGCCGAGGGCTATCCCGGCAAGCGCTATTACGGCGGCTGCGAGTTCGTCGACGTCGCCGAGCAGCTGGCCATCGACCGCGCCAAGGCGCTGTTCGGCGCCGACTACGCCAACGTCCAGCCCCACTCCGGCTCGCAGGCCAACGCGGCGGTCTATCTCGCGCTGCTCGAGCCCGGCGACACGATCCTCGGCATGAGCCTCGCCGAAGGGGGCCATCTCACGCATGGGGCCAAGGTGAATTTCTCCGGGCGGCTGTTTCACGCCGTGCAGTACGGGCTCGACCCGGAGACCGGGGAGATCGACTACGCGTCGGTCGAGCGGCTCGCCCGCGAGCACGAGCCGAAGATGATCATCGCGGGGTTCTCGGCCTATTCGCGCGTGGTCGACTGGGAGCGCTTCCGGCGCATCGCCGACGAGGTCGGCGCGTGGCTGGTGGTCGACATGGCCCACGTGGCCGGGCTGGTCGCCGCCGGCGTCTACCCCAGCCCCGTGCAGATCGCCGACGTGACGACGACCACCACGCACAAGACGCTGCGCGGCCCGCGCGGCGGCCTGATCCTCGCCAAGGCGAACCCCGACCTCGAGAAGAAGGTCAGCTCCCGCGTGTTTCCGGGCACTCAGGGCGGGCCGCTCATGCACGTGATCGCGGGCAAGGCGGTGTGCTTCAAAGAGGCGATGACGCCGGAGTTCAAGACCTACCAGCGGCAGGTGGTGACCAATGCCCGCGCCATGGCGGAGGTGTTCATGCAGCGTGGCTTCGATGTGGTGTCGGGCGGGACTGACGATCATCTGTTCCTGGTCTCGCTGATCGGCAAAGGCGTGACGGGCAAGGCCGCCGACGCGGCGCTCGGGCACGCGAACATCACGGTCAACAAGAACGCCGTCCCCCACGATCCGGAGTCGCCGTTCGTCACCAGTGGGATCCGCGTGGGAACGCCCGCGTTGACCACGCGCGGGGTCGGCGAGTCCGAGGCCCGCGACCTTGCCGGCTGGATGTGCGACATCCTCGATGACATCGACAACGAGGAGACCATCGCCCGCGTGCGGGAGCAGGCGCTCGAGCTGTGCAGGCGGTTTCCGGTCTATGAAGGTTGACAATGGTCAGTGATCAGTTATCAGCAAGAGAAAGTGTGGAATGAGCATGACGGTGCCGTCGTTCGATCTCCTTTCTGCTGCCAACCGTTAACTGCAAGCTGTAGACTGCCGTCATGAGATGCCCCTTCTGCGGTGCCGACGACACGCGGGTGGTCGACTCGCGCCTGGCCAGCGAGGGCGAGCAGGTGCGCCGCCGGCGCGAGTGCGTCCGTTGCGGCGAACGATTCACGACCTACGAGGCCGCGGAGCTCATCCTGCCGCGCATCGTCAAGAACGACGGGACCCGCGAGCCCTTCGACGAGGAGAAGCTGCGCACGGGCATGTTGCGCGCGCTGGAGAAGCGTCCGGTGGACACCGACCGCGTCGAGGCCGCCATCCATCGCATCAAGCACCGGTTGCGCGCCTCGGGCGAGCGGGAGGTGCACTCGCGCCAGCTCGGCGAGTGGGTGATGGACGAGCTGCGCGAGCTCGATCAGGTGGCCTACGTGCGCTTCGCCTCGGTCTACCGCAGCTTCGAGGACGTCAATGCCTTCCGCGAGGAGATCGAGCGTCTCGAGCAGGAGCCCCCGCCGGAGGTGAGGAGACAGCAGATCCCGCTCATCCCCGACGACTCCGACGGTGAGGCCGGCGGCTAGCGGCCGGCGAGGCATGGGCGGCGCGGACGATCATCGCTACATGGCGCGCGCGCTGCGCCTGGCCGCGCGCGGCCTGCGCACGACCGATCCCAACCCGCGCGTGGGCTGCGTGATCGTCCGGGACGGGCGCATCGTGGGCGAGGGCTGGCACGAGCGGGCCGGCGAGCCGCACGCCGAGGTGCACGCCCTGCGCCGGGCGGGCGGGGCCGCGCGGGGGGCGAGCGTGTACGTCACGCTCGAGCCCTGCGCGCACCACGGCCGCACGCCGCCCTGCGTCGAGGCGCTGATCGATGCGGGCGTCGCGCGGGTGGTCGCGGCAATGGAGGACCCCAGCTCCCGGGGGGCCGGCCGGGGGCTCGAGCGCCTGCGCGCCGCCGGCATCGAGGTCGCCGCCGGCCCCGGGGCGGGCGAGGCGCAGGCGCTCAATCCCGGCTTCGTGCAGCGCATGCGCCGGGGCCGGCCCTGGGTGCGGGTGAAGCTGGCCATGAGCCTGGACGGGCGCACCGCCATGGCCTCCGGCGAGAGCCGCTGGATCACCGGCGAGGCCGCGCGACNNCGCGGCTGCCCGGCGACGCTCCCGCCGCCGGCGACGCGGCGGGGCGCCAGCCGTTGCGCGTGGTGCTCGACCCGGAGCTGGCGATGACGCCCGCGGCGCGCATGCTGGGGCTCGACGGGGGCACCCTGGTGCTCGCGGCCGGCGGGGGGGAGCGGGCGGAGCGCCTGCGGGCGGCGGGGGCCGAGGTCGAGGTCGTGCCCGGGGACGCCGAGCGGCTCGACCTCGGCGCCGTGCTCGCCCGGCTGGCGGCGCGCGAGGTCAACGAGGTGCTCGTCGAGGCCGGCCCGACCCTGGCGGGCGCCTTCGTCGCGGGGGGCTGGGCCGACGAGCTGATCGTCTATCTGGCGCCGCACTTGATGGGGGATGCGGCGCTGGGAGGGTTCCACCTGCCGGGGCTCGGGCGCATGGCCGACCGCGTGCCGCTCGAGATCACCGACGTGCGCGCGGTGGGGCCCGACTGGCGGATCATCGCCAAGGTGCGGGAGACCGGCTGGGACATGCACGGGTGAAGGGCCGCGCCCTTGCTCATGCTCGCTTACGAATGAACCAATGTTCACAGGCATCGTGCAAGCGGTAGGCCGCATCGCCGGGTGGGAGCGCCGGGGCGAGGACGCGCGCCTGCGGGTCGCGGCCGAGGCCCTGTCGTGGGCGGGGACGGCGGTCGGCGACAGCATCGCGGTTCAGGGCGTGTGCCTGACGGCGGTGGCCGTCCACGCCGACGGCTTCGACGCCGACGTCTCGGCCGAGAGCCTGGCGCGCACCACGCTCGGCGGGCTGGCGGCCGGTGACCGGGTGAACCTCGAGCGCGCGCTCACGCCGAGCACGCCGCTCGGCGGGCACCTGGTGAGCGGCCACGTCGACGGGGTGGGCGAGCTCGTCGAGCGCCGGCCCGAGGGGCGGTCGATCCGCCTCGTCATCGACGCCCCGCGGGAGCTGGCGCGCTACATCGCGACCAAGGGATCGGTGGCGGTCGACGGCGTGAGCCTGACCGTCAACGAGGTGGAGGGCCGGCGCTTCGGCGTGAACATCGTGCCGCACACCGCGCAGGCGACCACGCTCGGCGCCTGCCGCACGGGCCAGACGCTGAACATCGAGGTCGACGTCATCGCGCGCTATCTCGAGCGTCTGCTGCTCGGCGAGCGCGGCCCGGGCACCGAGGCGGGCGTCACCCGGGAGCTGCTGGCACGGGCGGGATTCATCGACGAGGGCCGGTAGGTCGGCCAGGCGCTCGAGGGGCGGGGCTTGCGGATATGGCGCTGAACACGATCGAAGAGCTCGTCGAGGACCTCCGCGCCGGGCGCATGGTGATCCTCATGGACGATGAGGATCGCGAGAACGAGGGTGATCTCGTCATGGCCGCCTCCAAGGCGCGTCCGGAGGACATCAATTTCATGGCGCGCTACGGGCGCGGGCTGATCTGCCTCACCCTCACCCGCGAGCGCTGCCAGCAGCTGCGCCTGCCGTTGATGGTGAGCGACACGGACAACAAGCACGCCACCAACTTCACCGTCTCGATCGAGGCCGCGCGAGGGGTGACCACCGGCATCTCGGCGGCCGACCGCGCGCACACCGTGCGCACCGCCGTCGCCCCCGACGCGCGCGCCGAGGATCTGGTGCAGCCCGGTCATATCTTCCCCCTGATGGCCCAGCCGGGCGGCGTGCTGACCCGCGCCGGTCATACCGAGGCCGGGTGCGACCTCGCGCGGCTGGCGGACCTCGAGCCGGCGGCGGTGATCGTCGAGATCCTCAACGAGGACGGCAGCATGGCGCGCCGCCCCGATCTCGAGCGTTTCGCCGCCGAGCACGGGCTGAAGATCGGCACCGTCGCCGATCTCATTCACTATCGCATGCAGCGCGAGCAGACGATCGTGCGCGCCGGCGAATGCGAGGTGAGCACCCGCCACGGGCGCTTCAGGCTGGTGGCCTACGAGGACCGATTGGACAGCGCGGTCCACCTCGCGCTGGTCGCCGGCGCCCCGGACGCCGAGACGCCGGTGCCGGTGCGGGTGCACATCCCGAGCACGCTCGGCGACACGGTCGGCGCGGAGGCCGCCGAATGCGGCTGGACGGTGGAGCGGGCGTTGAGCCACATCGCCCGGGCCGGGATGGGCGTGGTCGTGCTGCTGCGCAAGCCGGAGGACGACCGCGAGCTGGTGCGACGGATCCGCAGCGCCGCGCTCGGCGGCTCGGCCGAGACCGGCGAGACCGGGGGCAGCGTCGACCTGCGCATGATCGGCAACGGCGGGCAGATCCTGCGCGATCTGGGCGTGCGCCGGCTGCGCGTGATGAGCCAGCCCAAGCGCATCCACGCCCTGTCGGGCTTCGATCTCGAGGTGGTAGACTACATTCCCCACGAGCCCGGCGTCGGCGACTGACCCACCGCGGCGGCCCGCTCACCACGACGGGCAGGGCGCCTTGGAACCATGAACGATACCAAGATCATCGAGGGCGAGCTGAGCGCCCGCAACGCGCGCTACGCGGTCATCGCCACGCGCTTCAACGGCTTCATCGTGGAGAGCCTGCTCGCCGGCGCGCTCGACACCCTGCGCCGGCACGGGGCGGCGGACGCCGATCTGCGGGTCGTGCGCGTGCCGGGGGCCTTCGAGATGCCGCTGGCGGCCCAGCGCCTGGCCGCATCTCGGCGCTTCGACGCGCTGGTCGCCCTCGCCGCCGTGGTCCGCGGCGGCACCCCGCATTTCGACTACGTGGCGGGCGAGTGCGCGCGCGGCCTGGCGGCGGTCTCGCGCGAGCACGGCATCCCGCTGGGATTCGGCGTGCTCACCGTCGACACGATCGAGCAGGCCATCGAGCGCGCGGGCACCAAGGCGGGCAACAAGGGCGCGGAGGCCGCGCTGTCCGCCATCGAGATGGTCAGCCTGCTGCGCAACCTCGACTGACCGTGCCCATGGCCGCCGCCCGCGAGCGTCGCGTCGGTGCCTCCCGGGGCCGCAGCCGCGCTCGGCGGCGGGCGGTGCAGGCGCTCTATCAGTGGCAGCTCACCGCGCAGAGCGTGAAGGAGATCGAGGCCCAGTTCGAGCGCGAGCAGGACCTGCGCGAGACCGACCTCGGCTACTTCCGCGACCTGCTCCGAGGCGTGGTGCGCGAGCGCGAGGCGCTCGATGCCGCGCTCGCGCCGCACCTGCACCGGCCCATCGAGCAGGTCGACCCGGTCGAGCGCGCCATCCTGCGGCTCGGGGCCTACGAGCTGCGGGCGCGCCCGGACGTGCCCTACCGCGTGGTCATCGACGAGGCCGTGGGCCTCGCCCGCGTGTTCGGCGCCGAGGACGGGCACCGCTTCGTCAACGCGGTGCTGGACAAGCTCATCCCCGAGCTGCGCGCCGCGGAGCACGAGGCCGAGCTCTGATCGGCCGCGGCGGCGCCCGATGGCCCTCGACGAGTTCACGCTGATCGAGCGCTACTTCGCCGGGCGCGGGCCCCGGCGCGAGGACGTCGCCGTGGGCGTGGGCGACGATGCCGCGGTGCTGCGGGTGCCCCCGGGCCACGAGCTGGTCGCCACCATGGACACCCTGGTGGAGGGCGTGCACTTCTTGCCCGGCACCGATGCCTCCGAGCTCGGCCACAAGGCGCTCGCCGTGAGCCTCTCCGACCTCGCGGCGATGGGCGCCGAGCCCGCCTGGACCACCCTGGCGCTCACCCTGCCGCGCGCCGACGCCGAGTGGCTGGAGGCCTTCTGCGACGGGTTCTTCGGCCTGGCCGCCGAGCACGGCGTGGAGCTCGTGGGCGGCGACACCACGCGCGGCCCCCTCGCCCTCACCGTGCAGGCCGAGGGGCTGGTGCCGGCCGGCACGGCCCTGCGCCGCGGCGGCGCGCGGCCGGGCGACGCCCTGTTCGTCACCGGGACGCTCGGCGACGCCGGGCTGGGTCTGGAGCTGGCGCAGGGGACGCTGGCCGTGGCCGACCCCCACGCGACTTACCTGCGGGCGCGGTTCCGGCGCCCGCGGCCCCGGGTGCGGGAAGGCCGGCTGCTGAGGGGGCTGGCCCGTGCGGCCATCGACGTCTCGGACGGGCTGGCGGCGGACCTGGGCCATATCCTGGAGGCGAGCCGGGTGGCGGCCACCGTCGAGCTCGCGCGCCTGCCGGTCTCCGCCGCGCTGCGCGCGGGCGCGGGCGACGATGCGCGCGCCCGGCGCTACGCGCTCGGCGCCGGCGAGGACTACGAGCTGTGCTTCAGCGTCGACCCCGCCGCCGAGCCGCGGCTGCGCGAGGCCTTCGCGGGGCTCGACTGCGGCCTGACCCGCATCGGCGCGGTGGAGCCGGGCAGCGGCCTGCGGATCGTCGACCCGGATGGGCGCGACGTGGCCCTCGACATCACCGGGTACCGGCACTTCGACGGCGAATGAGCGCCCGCGCCCATGCCCGCCCGGCGCTGCGACGCCCCGTGCACGTCCTGGCCTTCGGCCTGGGGGCCGGCCGGGTGCCGGTGGCCCCGGGCACGGCGGGCACGGCAGTCGGCGTGCTGGTCTATCTGGCCCTGGCCGCGCTGCCGGCGCCGGCGTACCTAGCCGCGACGCTCGCGCTGGCGGTCATCGGTATCCCCATCTGCGCCGTGACGGCGCGCGACCTCGGGGTGCACGACCATCCCGGCATCGTCCTCGACGAGATCGTCGGGTTCCTGGTGGCGATGATCGCCGCCCCCGAGGGATGGGTCTGGATCGCGGCGGGCTTCGTCCTGTTCCGCCTCTTCGACGTGGCTAAGCCCTGGCCCATCCGCTGGCTCGACCGGCGGGTGGGCGGCGGCCTCGGCATCGTGATCGACGACGTGGTCGCCGGGCTCTACGCGCTGGCGCTGCTGCAGCTCGCCGCGGCGATCTAGCCGCCGGAGCCGGGCACCGCCGCGGCGCTCGCCGGCGATAAGGCGTGCTTCCGGCGCCCGCATCCACGCCGGACCGCGCTCCGGCGACCGGCCTCGGGCCGTCGGTCCGCCTTTGTCCCTCGACCGGCGATGCGCTAGAGTCCCCGCGGACATTCGATACGGGAGACGGCCGAGTGAACGGAAACGCGACGCGCGCGCTGATCCTCGGGCTCGCGATGGCCGCCGCCGGCGCGCGAGCCGGCGAGGTGGAGATACGGCACGCGCGTCTCGAGGCGAGCGGGCCGGACGCCTATCGCGTCAGCGTCACCCTGCGCCACGGCGATACCGGATGGGATCACTACGCCGACGAGTGGCGCCTGGTCACGCCCGAGGGCGAGGTGCTCGGCCGGCGCGTGCTGCATCATCCCCACGTCGAGGAGCAGCCCTTCACCCGCAGCCTGGGGCGCGTGACGTTACCACCCGATGCGTCCGTGATCTTCGTCGAGGCGCACGATAAGGTCCACGGCTGGAGCGACGACCGGCTGCGGGTCGACCTCCGGGAGCGCTCGGGCGAGCGCTATGAGATCGACCGCTGATCCAAGAACGTGCCGGAGGCCTTCCCTTGCTCGCCGCTTCCGTCGGTTGGGCCGAGCCGAAAGATATGCCCGGAGCCTTCTCGACCACGGCCGGCGCACGCCGGCCCCGACCGGGCGTTAAAAGACTCCTGATGTCTCTCCTCGGCGGCGCGGCGCTCGCCGGCGCGCTCGCCGCGGGCGCGGCGGAGGGGAGGCTCATTATCGAGAATCCCCGTGACTACGAGATCACCCTCTCCGGGCTCGTCCTCTACGGCGAGGATGCGAGGTTGCGGGTGCTGCGCGCGCTCGGCGAGGGCGGCGCCGCCGAGGACGACGAGGTGCTCGCGCCCGGCGCCCGCAAGTCGTTTCCGGCCGCCGGCAGGGTGCGGCGCTGGGTCGTCGCCGAGCGCTATCTGCCGGGCGCGGAGAACGTCACGGTGGTCACGCGTCCGCGCGCGGCGAAGCCCGTGGAGGTCCCGTTCGCCGTCGCCGCCCGGCTGCGCGACGAGGTCGTGCTGCGCGTCGACACGCGCGCGGCGCCCGCGCTCGCCGCGCTGTCGAACGAGGCGCAGCTCGCGTTCCGCGACGGCCGTCATCCCGACTTGCCGGGCGTGCTCGCCGGCACCGGCCTCGCGCCCGAGCGCGGTGAGGTCACCGGCGCCTACACCGGCAAGGTGATCCTGCTGAAGGGCTATCGCATGACGCTGCGCCCTTGAGGCCGGTGGCTGGCGCTGCGGCGGCGCGCCATAATTGGGTCATGCGCCGGTGGTCCTGTCTGCTGGTCGTTTGCGCCCTCGCCGCCGCGCCCCGGGCGGGCGCCGTCGAGGAGATCCACGTCGTCGGCCTGTTCGCGGGCAAGGCGGTGGTGGAGGTCGACGGCGCGCGCCGCGTGCTGGCCGAGGGCGAGACCAGCCCCGAGGGCGTGCGGCTGATCTCCGCCGACAGCGAGCAGGCCGTCCTCGAGATCGACGGCGAGCGCCGCGCCTACGAGCTGGGCGGGCGGGTGAGCACGCGCTTCCGCCGCCCGGAGCGGGCGAGCGTGCGCATCTGGCGCGACGGGCGCGGGATGTTCGCCACCACGGGCGCGATCAACGGCATGCCGGTGGATTTCCTGGTCGACACCGGCGCCACCTACGTCGCCATGAGCGGCGCCGCCGCGCGCCGCCTCGGCATCGACTTCCGGGTCGAGGGCGAGCGCGGCTTCGCGGAGACCGCCTCCGGGGTGGCGCGCACCTACCGCGTGACGCTCGACACCGTGCAGGTGGGCGACATCCGCGTGCGCAACGTGACGGCGGCGGTGATCGAGGGCTCGCGGCCGCGGCGGGTGCTGCTCGGGATGTCGTTCCTCGACCGCCTGGAGATCGAGAACCGCGGCGAGGTGATGGTGCTGCGCAAGCGGTATTAGGGAAACCCTGAATCTCTCGAGTCGCCAGGGACGCCGGGCCTTTTCTATATTCGATTCGGAGACATCGTCTTTGTGGACGCGGCGCCTGGGCGGTTGACCGCATCGTTCGGCAATCGCCCGGCGCGGGTCCGGTCCGCCGCGGGTGACGCGGCTCGACCCCCCGGCTGCCGAGCCCCGTGCCCGAGGGGATAAAGAATCCGCCCCGCCGGCCGATGAGAGCAATCGGCGCGCTTGCGCTTGCAAAGCGCGCCGTCGCCCGATGGAGGCCAGGGATGAACCGCGCCGAGCGCATCTACCGGCTGCACGGACTGCTCAAGTCCCGCCGTCCCGTGCCCATGCAGCGCCTGCGCGAGGAGCTGCTCGCCTCGCGCGCCACGGTGGTCCGCGATCTCGGGTACCTGCGCGATTTCATGGGGGCCCCGATCGTCTACCATCGCGAGGCGAACGGCTATCAGTACGACCCGGAGGCGCCCGCCTTCGAGCTGCCGGGGCTGTGGTTCAACCACTCCGAGCTCTACGCGCTGCTCGCCACCGAGCAATTGCTGGAGGCCGTGCAGCCGGGGCTGCTCACCCCTTATATCGGCCCTCTCAAGTCGAGAATACGCCGGCTGCTCGAGCAGAGCGGCCACCAGGCCGAGACGGTCACCGCGCGCATCCGGCTCCAGCCCATCGCCGCGCGGGCGGTGGACGCCGACCGCTTCGGCCTGGTGGCCGGCGCGGTGCTCGACGGCCATCGCCTCGACATCGAGTACCACGGCCGCGAGCGCGGCGAGCGCACCGAGCGGCGCGTCCAGCCCTGCCGGCTGCTGCACTACCGCGACAACTGGTACGTCGTCGCCTGGTGCGAGCGCGCCCGGGATCTGCGCACCTTCTCGCTCGATCGCATCCGGCACGCCGCGGACACGGGCGAGCCGGTCGAGCCCGCCGACGAGAGCGCTCTGCGTCGTTATCTGGGCGCGAGCTTCGGCATCTTCACCGGCGAGGCGCAGGACTGGGCCGTGCTGCGCTTCAGCGCCGAGCGCGCCCGCTGGGTGGCCGACGAGACCTGGCACCCCGACCAGATCGGCCAATGGGCCGGCGACGAGTACGAGCTGCAGGTGCCTTACTCCGACCCGCGCGAGCTGCTCATGGACATCCTCAAGTTCGGGCCCGACGTCGAAGTGCTCGCGCCGGACGAGCTCAGGCGCCTGGTCGCCGAGCGGCTCGCCCGCGCGGCGGCGCTTTACCCGGACGCGGCCCGCCCGGCGCGCGATGCCGAGGGGTCGGGGTCCTGA
>JABAHS010029205.1_pt3 | contig 15192 bp, 12 predicted proteins | sample 7062111 | NCBI WGS metagenome assembly JABAHS01 (sample SAMN14534600, study PRJNA622989) | marine sediment metagenome | biome: marine biome [ENVO:00000428]; feature: marine pelagic biome [ENVO:01000023]; material: deep marine sediment [ENVO:00002113]; isolation source: pool of 4 deep marine... | reverse complement strand
GGAACGAGTGTTCCTGGCCTGTATTCTTTGAGGTCATGCCCCATTCGTTTAGATATGTGTCCGGTTCAATCTCCTTCTTCTTGAAATCAGGGCCCGTCAATATCGCGTCCAGGTCCATTCGAACGCTGAATTCCTCCATCGTACAGCCGGGACATATCGCCTCGCGCACGTTACGGTCGATAATCCACTCGAAATGAGGAATCCGGTCGGGTTCCTGTCTTCGCAGCGCTCTCATAACTCTTTCGGCGGATGTCAGTTCGGCCATATCAGGTTCCTCAGCATTTCAGTATGTGTGTTATTTTGGTGCAAGGTCATTTCATTCTTTCATTCATTAGTCGACATTAAGCGAAGGCCAAATGTTATTAATAACAGGAATATCGGCACTGTTGTTCAGACAATTTTTTATTTGGGCGGCCATCAGTTTTGGATTGTTTTTGAAGGAATCTATCGTGCTGCCGGCCAGGTGAGGTGTTATGGTCACATTTTCGAGCGTAATAAAAGGATGGTTCGCGGGCAGCGGTTCTTCATCAAAGACATCCACGGCTGCGCCGGTGATACTTTTATTTTGCAGGGCCTTTATCAGGGCCTTCTCATCTACCAGGCCGCTGCGGGCGGTATTGACCAAAACGGCGGTTGGCTTCATCATGGAAAGCTGCCGTTCGCCGATCATGTGGTAGTTTTCTTCAGTGAGCCGGGCGTGTATCGATATAACATCAGAGGTTTTCATTAACGTCTCAAGCGGGACTAATTTCGCGGGGGCAGGATCACCTTTGAAGTATGGATCGTAGGCAATGATGTTGCTTCCAAAGGCGTCTAAATAACGTGCCATCAGATGGCCGACAGCTCCATAGCCGACCAGGCCTACGGTCCTCCCGCAGAGTTCGGGGATGGCATTGCTGTTTGGAAAAGACCGCACCCACTTTTTGTTTTTTAGGCTGTCGTGAGAACGGGCGATATTTCTAATCTCGGAGAGAATCAGCCCCATTGTACATTCAGCCACTGCCCGCGCGTTTCTGCCGGGAGTATTTATGACTGATATATTTCTTTGAGTTGCGAAATCGACATCGATATTTTCAGCTCCTCCCCGCAGTGTGCCGATTAGCTTGAGGTTCCTTGTTTTTTCAATGAATGATTTGCTTATTGGCGCAAACTGTACGACAACGATGTGGTACGGCTCAAGGTCACGTGTGATTTCGTCGGGTAGCTGGACCGCATCCGGGCCGCCGGTTTCGATGGCGAGATTGTCTTCCTGTAAATTAATCAGGCTCTTATGCTCCCAGTGCCTGNNTGCTCCCAGTGCCTGACCTCGACATCAATACCGATATCCTGTAATTCAGCGAGGCCTTCGCTCATGAAATCGAATGGTATGTAGGTGTCACTTATTGCCAGTAGTTTCATTCAGGCGTGTTCCTTGTATCCTATACTCTGTTTTCGGCAAATAACAACCTGATTTTCTGTTCGACTACTTTTGCTAATTCCTCTTTGATTGGCCCGAACATTTCGTTTGCCATCGGGTCCTCTCTTGTTTGGGATTTGGCAGATCTTTGCAGGCCTTTAGCCATGGCGATTCTGCAATCGGCATAGATGTTCAGCTTGCAGATGCCGTTTTTGACGGCGTTTTGAATCTGATCGTTCGGCGTGCCTGAACCGCCGTGCAGCACCAAAGGCACCGAGCTAATGTCGTTTAGCTCTTTGAGCCTTTCAATATTTAGATTTGGAAGAGACTGATAAACTCCATGTGCGGTTCCAATCGAGACAGCGAGGGCATCGACGCCGGTCATTGTAACGAATTTCTCGACCTCAGCCGGTTCGGTTAGAGTGGACTCGGCGCGGACCGTTGCCTGCAAATCCATACCGCCCACCCGACCCAGCTCTCCCTCTACGCTTATGCCTTTTGGATGGGCCATATCTACTGTTGTTTTTGTAATCTCGACATTTTGCTCAAAGGGCAGGATCGAACCGTCAATCATTACAGAAGTAAAACCAATTTCAATGCCCTTCCTGATTGATTCTAAATCAGTCGCATGGTCGAGGTGCAGTGCCACGGGGATATCATGAAAATCTGCAACTGCTTTTATCAGAGATGGAATGTAGTTCCAGCCGTTACCGTCAAGGTCCGGCCCGATAAGGCACATTAGAACAACAGGTGAGCGCATCTTCTGGCAGGTCTCCAGGATTGTTCTTACCATCACATCTTCGACACAGTCAAAGGCCGCTACCGCGTATTTGTTTTTCCTGGCGTCAGCGAGGACCTCTTTAAGAGTTGTGAGCATTCGGTTCCTTTCATTGATTATCTCATCAGCATTCCGCCGTTTACGTCCATCGTCGCGCCGGTAACATAACCTGCCCGGTCCGAGGCCAGAAAAACGACCATATTGGCAATTTCTTCAGGCTCTGCAATTCTGCCAAGAGGGATTCTCTTGAGGTATTGTTTCTTATTTTTCCTGAACTCATCCCGTGACATATCGGTTGCCATAAATCCGGGAGAGACCGCGTTCACACAAATACCATTTGCAGCCACTTCTCTGGCGAGTGATTTTGTAAACGTTACTAAGCCGGCTTTTGAGGCTGCGTAGTGAGAATGGCCTGTGGTTGAGCCATAAAAGGCGGCCTGCGAGCTGATGTTTACAATTCTTCCTGTTTTTTTGGTCTCCAGCCATTTTTGAGCGGCCCGACGACAAGTCAGAAACGGCCCCTTCATGTTTATATCGAAGGTAGTGTCCCATTGTTCTTCGGACATGTCTGTTACATAGGCTGTGGGCCAGGTCCCTGCATTGTTTACTAATATGTCCAGCGGACCGAGACTTTCCTCGGTCTGTTCGAACATTTGCCGTACTTGTTCGGATTTTGAGACATCTGCCTGAACAGCAATCGCCTCTGTTTTGTATTTGGCTTTGATTTCTTCAACGACCTGTTCGGCTTTGGTAGTACTGCTATGATAATTGACGGCTACTTTTACACCTTCGGCGGCCAGGCCCATACATATAGCTCTGCCAAGACCTCGCGAACCACCTGTGACTAAGGCTACTTTGTCTTTTATGTGTAAGTCCATATATCCCTCACTAATGAAATAAAGAACGACTAAAATTCACCAGATTGACAATCCGAAACCAATTCCAAAAAGTATTGTCACTATTCCCCGGCCCGTTGAATATTATTTGGGTCTTCAGGACGTGTTCTGATATTACCAGAACAAGCACGTCCGGGCAAGATAAAGCTGAGCAACGAAAGCGGGGCTGGTTGTGGGCCTTCCTTAGCTTCACAGGTCAATTGTCTCGTCAGTAGCTATAATTCAGGGTAATTGTAACAATTTCAGAAAAAATCCATATAACCGCGTCCATACTGGTTACAATTTAGACATAAATATGGTATGCTAACCATGGAAAGGTTCGATGGTGTTATTATGAGATTATTGGTTAAGAATCTGTTTCGTACGAACATGCGTTGGCGCATTCAAATAATTTTCTCGCTTTGCCTGGTCTTGGTTTGCAGTACTTGTTGGGCCAAAGGCGCACTTCCTGAAAACCTGTCCTTAAAGGCCGGGATATCTGCAAATTCCGAGTACAGCAAAGACTACAAGGCGCAGTTTGTCGCCGATGGGTATATCCCGGAAGCGGGTGGTAAGAATGACCCAAAGCATGCCTGGTGTGTGCAGGGGACAACCCACAAAAACGGAACAGACCTGACGTTTGAATGGGACAAGCCTGTCGTAGTTGCCGAAATTATCTATTACGGCCGAACGAGCTGGTTTCTGAACGAATGCTGGAAAGATTATGAGATTTATCCCGATAACGAACGGAAACCGCTGGTAACGGGGCGTTTCAAAATGAATCACGGCCCGCAGCGTGTTACACTGCCCGAGCCTCGAAAGGTTCGGAAAATATTGCTTAGATTTACAAGCTCTTACGGTGGATACAATCCCGGGGCGTCTGAGATACAGATATTTTCGGTAAGTCCAACGGCCGATGATTTGAAGAGAATAAATAAGATTGCCCGTTTAAAAGAAGACCCTTTCTATAAAAGTGATACTGAGATGGAGGCAAAAGCCCAATCCCGCCGGCTCGCAGAGGACTTCCGGAATGGCGGGCTTGGATTCGGGTCACTTGTGGTTGTTCACCGTCATGCGATTCAACCGACCCATGTCTATACATATCACAACGAGGGATTTGCGCCGGGCGGTGGCCTGTATGTTTTTACACCGGATGAGGATGAAGGAAAACTCAGAGAGCTTGTCGCCGCGCCGGAAGGCCAGATTCTCGACTGCGATGTTTCGTATGACGGGACCGAGATACTGTTTAGCTGGCGAAAAAGTAAAGACGAATTTTACCAGTTGTATCGCATCAATGTTGACGGAACCGGATTAAGACAAATAACCGATGACCACAGCTATAATTTTAACGGCTGCTGGCTGCCGGATGGGGACATAGCGTTTCTGTCGACTCGCAAGCCGGCGTTTGCATACTGCTGGACGTCGCCGGTAGGGGTGCTTTACCGTATGGCTGCAAACGGAAAGAACGTCCGGCGAATCTCAGCCAATTACCTGAACGATTTCACGCCGAGCCTGATGAACGACGGCCGGATTATTTACGGGCGCTGGGAATACGTGGACAGGCCTGCGATTCCCATCCAAAGCCTGTGGACAATCAACCCGGATGGCACGAGCCTGGCAGTGTACTATGGTAACCGGGTATTAAGCCCGGCGACTTTTATCGAGCCGCGTGCTATTCCCGGTGATACACGGGTGCTTTGTACGATGACGGCGCACAATGGGCCGTGTCGTGGGGCAATTGGTATCATTGATCCTTCATTGGGTGTAAACGCACAACAGGCAATCCAAAACCTAACGCCCGAAGTGGATATTGGACACGTGGACCGCGGAAGCGGTAACCACGTACGGGGCCCTTATGAAAGTCCCTATCCCCTCGATCAGGAACATTTTCTGGTTTCCCGCAGTGGCACTATTCTGCTTCGTGATTACGATGGCACAGAACAAGTGGTGGTGCTGCGTGAAAAGGATGGTATGGGATTTTACAACGCCCAGCCCATCCGGCCCAGACCCAGGCCCCCTGTTCTTTCATCGCTTCTGCCCGAGAAGACAGAGAACTGGGCCACTGTGATATTGCAGGATGTTTATAATGGATTGGAGCCGCATGTCAAACGCGGCGAGGTCAGGCAAATCTGCGTAGTACAGGAAATCGAGAAAAGCAAAATGGCCGATACAAGCTACCGGGCTTTTGGCTTTCAGTTTCCGGTAGTCTCGTGCGGGGCGACCTACGCGCCCAAAAAGGTTTGGGGTTATGTGCCTGTGGCCGAGGACGGATCGGCTTACTTCAAAGTCCCTGCTGGTCTGCCGCTTTACTTTATTGCTATAGATGAGCATGGACAGGCGGTGCAGCGGATGCGAAGTTTTACCAACTTCATGCCCGGTGAGGTGCGCAGTTGCATCGGCTGTCATGAACCACGGAATAATAGTCCTCGCCGTCAGAATCTTTTGATGGCGTTCCGGCAGTCGGGCGGCTGGCCGCAGCCTCCGACCATCCCTGAATGGGGACTGCGTGGATTCAGTTATTCGCATATTGTTCAGCCTGTGCTCGACCGTCATTGTGTGGGCTGCCACAGCGGCACAACACCCCCGAAAGGAATTGACCTGAGCGGTGATGAAACGGATTTCTTCAACGTCTCGTACGAGATTCTTGCGCGACAGGGCAGGCCCGGCGAAAATCCTTATACTAAGTGGATTCCCAGCTTCAACGGGATGGAAGAAAATATCCTTATCATAACACCGAAAAGCTGGGGCTCTCCGGCGAGCAAACTGGCCGAAGTTATACTTAAAGGTCATCCCGACCAATATGGCAAGCCAAGGGTAGATGTAGACGAAGCCGGACGTCGGAGAATACTGGCGTGGATCGACTTGAATGTTCCCTATTACGGCACGTCCCTGTCAAATTACTATCAGCGCAAAGGCTGTCGGCAGATGATCCCTCCTGATTTCGACAGCGTTTTACAGAAGGTTGCCGGGGAGCGGTGTGCATCCTGTCATGGAAGTGATAATAAAGGAGTAGTTAAGATACCGCGCAAGGTCTGGCTGAGGATTACAAACCCGGAATTGAATAACTTCCTATTGGCGCCGTTGGCAAAAAGTGCCGGCGGAACCGAGGCTTGTAAGACGGTTGTCTTCGAATCCAAAGAGGACCCGGATTACCAGGCTATTTTGAAGACTTTCGAACCCCTCCGAAAGATGCTGGTGGAAAGGCCGCGTATGGATATGATTGACCGAAATCAGGCAAATAAAACGGAGTCCATACGAGAACCTGTAACGACAAGGCCTTTTGATTCTAAAGTCACCTCAATATTTTCCTCTTCTCCTTAGGTCTTTTGAATTGGCCTGTTAAGAAATCACAACACTTCATTGTTTCATAAACGGTTGAAAAAGAGATACCATTTGATATGATAGGTATCACTGAGGCACTTTATGCCGTTTTTCTTTTTATGATGGCATAGTAATATGGATGTGTGAGGCAAGGAATCTGAAAGGAGAGCGACTATTATGGATCGAATGTTCAATTCTCTAAAATCGAGATGGCACTTGTTTTTTTTGTTTGTTTTGATAACACCTTTATCGTTCGTCAGGGCCGGGGAAGAAGCAGGGGATGTCCTGACGGAAGTTATGCTGGCTAAAATCCGCCAGGTACGCAGTGTCAGGATTTCTCCCGACGGCAAACTGATTGCCTATATCCTCTCCGTGCCGCGTCCGGTTTATACCGACGATGACGGGCCGTCTTGGAGCGAGCTGCACGTTGTAGATAGAAACGGCAAATCCTGCTCATTTATAACCGGCCGAGTCAATATTTCTTCCATCGAGTGGACGCCGGATGGAAGGGGGATATCTTTTCTGGCAAAGCGCGGCAATGATGAACATAAGGCCCTCTATGTTATCCCCAGCGATGGCGGCGAGGCCCGTAAAGTGCTGGAGCATGAAACGGACATTGGCGGTTATTCCTGGAGCCCGGACGGTCGCCAGGTTGCTTTTACCGCCAAGCCGAAGCTGGATAAGGTAATTGAGAAGGATGAAAAACATGGCTTCGATGCCGAGATTTATGAGGAGGATTATTTACTGACAAGAGTATGGATTGCAGCCGCCGATTATGAAGAGCCCGGCCCGGACCGAGACGAAGAGAACGAGCCGCGCATGCTGGAACTGGAAGGTTCGGCCTCGACATTGAAATGGAATCCCGATGGCAAACACCTTGCGGTTGCCCTTGCGCCGACGCCGCTCGTGGATGACAGTTTTATGATGAGGCGAATCCATATCGTGGATGTCGAGAGCGGCAAATCACTGCTCAAGCTTGATACCGAGGGAAAACTGGGCCAGATTGCATGGAGCCCGGATGGAAAACACCTTGCCCTTGTTGCCGGTGTCGATAAACACGATCCACGTGAAGGACACCTGATGGTTGCTTCTGTTGATAATCCCAAAACCACCGATTTGCTCCCTGATTATCCCGGTCATATCTGGTCCATTGCGTGGCAGGATAAAGATACTATCATGTACCTGGGCTATCAGGGTGTGTGGACCACTTTTGCCAGGATTGATATTGACGGCACAAAGAAAAAGACAATCTTTCCGGTGGGCAAATACACATTATATGGATTGTCTCTTTCCCGGGACGGCCTCAGCGGGGCCTTTATAGGGGATAGCCCCCGGCATCCGCGGGAGGTTTTTGCCATGGTTCATGGTGAAATATTGCCCCGTCGGTTGACTTATAGTAATCCGTTTCTCGATGAGATCCGTCTTGCTCAACAGGAAGCGATTAAATTCAGGGCCCGTGACGGGCTGGAGCTGGAAGGGATTTTAATTCGTCCTCTCGATGAGAAAAAACGCGTGCGTTATCCCCTGATTATGATGGTCCACGGCGGCCCGGAAGCGCATCATCTCAATGGCTGGCTTACGCGATATTCACTGCCGGGCCAGGTGGCGGCCGCTCAGGGTTTTGCAAGTTTTTATACCAACTATCGCGGCAGCACCGGACGTGGTTTGGCCTTTTCCAAGCTAAGCCAGGCAGACCCGGCTGGAAAGGAATTTGACGACCTTGTAGACGCAATTGATCACCTCGTGAAAATCAAGCTTGTTGATAAGGAAAGGGTTGGTATTACAGGAGGATCATACGGTGGATACGCGTCGGCCTGGGGAGCCACTTATTATAGCGATCGTTATGCCGCTTCGGTTATGTTTGTCGGTATCAGCGATGTTTTTCTCTGTTATGCCCTGGGTGATATCCCCGAGGAACTCCGGCTGGTCCATTATATGAAATATCCTTGGGAGGACCCGGAACTCATACGACAGCGCAGCCCCATAAGTTACTTTCAAAAGTGTCGCACTCCGCTGCTGATTATGCACGGCAAAAGTGATCCCCGCGTTCACCCGGCACATTCGCTGGCTCTTTACCGTACAATCAAAGCGTATGGGAAAGCTCCCGTGCGACTGGTTTATTATCCCGGCGAGCCGCACGGCAACCGCCGTGCCGGGTCCCGCCTGGATTTTTCCCTGCGACTGATGCGGTGGATGAACCATTATCTCAAGGGCCCCGGCGGCCGGCCGCCCCCGTATGTACTCGACCTGTCCGCGGTCAGGCCCGATGAAAAAAAAGAAGATAACGATGCACAAAAATAATTTCAAAATCAGCTATAAAAATATTGTTGCTTGGTTTGACCGGTGGCTTAAGAACTGACGCTTATCTGCCATCGAAGATAATGAAACGTTTCATCTTTATATTGCTCCTCACTTTCTTAGACTCACTATATGAAGGGGCCCAGAAGGCAAAGATTATGGCAGAGATATGAAGTATGAATTTAAGAAAAGGCATATTGAGAGTGGTGGCATTAGCAACTTGGTTTTTGTTCTGTGTGGCATTTGCTTTTGTTACATTTCAGGTGTTGGGATCAACGCTTACTTTCGATAATATATTTTTTTGCATGGTAACATTTATAGTTGGATTTTATGTAATCCCGGTATTGATAATTATCTGGTCTCATTCTGTTTACACACCAGCCAATCAAATTTGGGATATAGAGGAATTGCCTTCAAAAATAATATTTTGTCTCTCATTAATGGCAGGTATAATTGGATTGGTAACTTGTGAATTCATATTGCCTTCTGAGAGACATGCAAGAAAATTTTTAGGTGCATTTGCGTTGCCTTTTATGCTTATATCTGGAAGCTATATACTTATGTGTTGGATATTGGAAGGCTTTCGTGATATTTGAAAGGACAAGTGAAAAAAACATCAGTGGTGGATAAATATACTATGGGATTGTAACAACTTGTATCCATCAGTAAGCTCAGCAATGTGGCTAGCTAAATTTATTGTTCAAGTATTAGCTGTATAAGAAGAGATGTAAACATGGGTAGAAAAAAAGAGATAGAAAAAGGAGAGTTGACCGGAGGAATTCAAGCTTCAGCAGATAGGTTGTGTGTGCTCTTGCCCTTGATGAGAAGTGGCTCTGCACTCATAATTCTCTTGGTTGTCTTCGTGATGGCATTGTTTCTTTATTTCGTACTCTCTTACACTGTGTTTAAGCCTGAGACATATGAGGGGGTATCAGAGATAGAAAAAAAAGTAAAGACAGCAGGAGAAACGGAAGAAGACTTTATCACCCAAATAAAAAATGCTATTGAGAAGGGAAGCAATCTAAATGCTAAAGATAATCGCAATGGACGAACACTCTTGCATTTAGCTGCGAAGAAAGGCTATGCAAAGGCTGCTAAACTGCTTTTAGATAATAATGCAGATATTAATGTTCGTGATGTTATGGAAGCAACGCCTTTGCATGTGGCAGTTGTTGAGGATAAAATTGAAATAGTACGGATTCTGATAGCTCATGGTGCGGATTTGGACGCTACCAGTAAGTACTTGTCAACACCTTTGTCTAATGCAGCAGATAGTGGACAGGTTGCAATAGTGAAATTGCTTTTAGAAAACGGTGCAGATGTGAATGCTAAGGGTAAGGATTGGAGTACTCCTCTCAAAGGAGCGCTAACTGTGCTTGAATATGAGCATCTTATGAAAGATAATAATACAACACCAGAGAAACAGAGGGAGGTTATAAAGATACTCCAAGCTTATGGAGGAAAAGAATGAAAATAGACATTGCAGGAAAAAATTTGTGTTTGGCGATAGTGCTTGTCACTTTTCTGTCGGGCGGTGTTTGGGCTGAGGACTGGCCCGGTTGGAGAGGACCTCGCGGCGACGGCACCAGTCTGGAAAAAAACGTACCAGTCAAATGGAGCGGGACAAAGAACGTGGTTTGGAAAGTGCCTATACCGGGCAAAGGACATGCATCACCGATTATCTGGGGTGGTCGTATATTTGTCGTCACAGCTCTGGAGAAGCAGGAGCAGCGAGTTCTTTTGTGCCTGGACCGTGGAAACGGAAAAGTACTTTGGCAGCGCGTGGTGCTTGAGTCGCCGCTTGAAAGGAAACATTCGCTGAACAGCTATGCATCATCGACGCCCGTGACGGACGGAAAGAAGGTGTATGTCAGCTTTCTCGACCGCGATAAGATGTTTGTGGCCGCTTATGACTTCGACGGCAAAAAAGTGTGGGAAGTCCGGCCGGGGGTATTTTCAAGTATGCACGGCTATTGCTCCAGTCCCGTCCTATGGAGAGATAAGGTCATTGTCAACGGGGACCACGATGGCCCGGCATACATTGTCGCACTCGACCGCGACACCGGCAAAACTATCTGGAAAACTGACCGCCCGAACATGACGCGAAGCTACTGCGCGCCGATTATCCTTCGTATTGAAGGGCGAAACCAGATGATACTTTCAGGCAGTAAGTGCGTAGCCAGTTACGATCCGAACACGGGAAACCAGCACTGGATAATAGACGGTCCCACCGAGCAGTTCGTTGCGTCGTTAGTGTACAATGGCGAGTTACTGTTTATGACGTGTGGTTTTCCTGACCTTTTTATGCAGGCAATCCGTCCGGATGGAAGTGGAAACGTAACCGACACACACGTTGTTTGGCAGAAGGACCGGGATTGCTCGTATGTTCCCAGTCCAATCGCGGCCGGACCGTATTTTCTGGTTGTATCGGACAGCGGGGTGGCGACATGCCTGAAGGCAAAGACCGGCGAAGTTGCCTGGCGGCAGCGCCTCGAAGGAAAACACAGCCCTTCTCTGGTGATAGCCAACAGATTGGTTTACTTCCTGTCGGACAAGGGCGTTATGACGGTCGTCAAACCGGGCCCGGAATATAATGTCGTCGCTCGTAATGAATTAGGCGAAGAGACCCGGGCCTCTCCTGCAATCAGTAACGGGCAAATGTTTCTGCGGGGTGTTAAGAACCTGTATTGCATTGGCGCGGATTCAAAGTAAACCGGCCGGTCAGTTGTTGCACAAGCCGGTAACGACTGTTGCGATCTGCCTTTGAGCGGATTCCGTGATGGCCAGGGGAAAATATATGGTAACAATTTGTTGGTGAATTCGTCTCTAATGTCAGTTAAGATATAGATTATCAGTTTACGTTCGTTTTGTTTCTATATACGAGTCGTTATTGCTGCAAAGGAGAAGGAAAAATGATGAGCAATAATAAAACGATATCCAGGCGTAACTTTATGAAAAAATCCTTAACCGGGGCCGCTCTGTTGGCTTCTGCATCAGCGATTAAATTGTCGGCTGCGCAAAACAAAGGCCCACTGTTACGGTTGGGAGGTCCCACTTTTGAAAAACATGACAATCCTGATTCCTGGATTCAGGCTTTGAAAAAGCTTGGCTACAGGGCCGCCTACTGCCCTGTAGGCGCCGGGGCGGCTGATGATGTTGTCAAAGCATACGAGGCCGCAGCAAAAAAGGCCGACATAATTATCGCGGAAGTGGGTGCGTGGAGCAATCCAATCAGTCCCGACGAAAAAACGCGCAGGGAGGCACTGGCAAAGTGCCGCCGGCAGTTGGCCCTGGCCGATAGAATCGGGGCCAATTGTTGCGTCAATATCAGCGGCTCGCGAGGTGAACGATGGGACGGTCCTTCATCCGGAAACTTCACCGAAGAAACCTTTGATATGATTGTCGAAACAACGCGTGGTATTATCGACGATGTCAAGCCGACGCGTACATATTTCACTTTGGAAACGATGCCGTGGGCGTACCCTGACTCGCCTGATTCGTACCTGCGTTTATTGAAGGCCATTGACCGTAAGAGGTTTGCCGTGCATCTGGACCCGGTCAATCTGGTTTGCAGCCCACAGCGATACTTTAGCAGCGGAAAGCTAATCCGCGAATGCTTTAGAAAACTCGGCCCCTATATCAAAAGCTGCCACGCCAAGGATATTCTTTTACAGAAAAAACTCACAACCCATCTCGACGAGATCCGGCCGGGTTTGGGCGGACTGGATTATGAAGCGTTTCTAAAGGAATTGAGCAAAATACCGGATACTCCTCTCATGCTGGAGCACCTGCCGAACGCAAAAGAATACAAATTGGCCGCCGACCATATTCGAGGCGTTGCAAAAAGAGTAGGATTGTCTTTTGGGTAAGAAAGATTCTGCTTATAAGTATAAGGGAAGATGGCCCGATAGGGTCTGTAACTACAATCGTTGACATTGATGTTTCAGGAGACAAGTAAATGAAGTACACAGGAAAAAACACGATTCATACAATTATACTTTCAGTCGTTTTGCTTTTAGTGGCGGGATTTCTTTGCTCGTGCAGCGAGCTTTCCCAATCGGGACAAGACCTCAGCAAGCCGGGAGAGAATCTAAAGGTACTGGTTGTTACAGGTGGCCATGCTTTTGAGCGCAAGCCCTTCTTTACACTGTTCGAGGGCTACGATGATATCGAGTACGTCGAGGCCCAACTGAAAGACCACAGCGAGATATTCGAGGACATAAGCGGCTGGGATTACGATGTTATCGTGTTTTTCAATATGACACAGAATATATCGCCGAAAAGGCAGCAAAATTTCAAAAAGCTGGTAAAGGATGGCGTCGGCGTCGTGGCCCTGCACCACTGCATGGGCTCCTACCAGCAGTGGCCCGAGTATATCAAAATCATCGGTGGCAGATATAATTTGAAGGCATCCGAGCAGGATGGTGTCAAATACGAAGCGAGCACGTATTTACACGATGCGGACTTTACCGTCCATATAGAAGATACAAAGCATCCGATTACAAGAGGACTGGCTGATTTCCAGGTTCATGACGAGACGTATAAAAAATGCACTTTCGAGAAAGATAATCACCTGCTTTTGACAACTGACCATCCCGAGAGCGACACCGAAATTGGCTGGGTCAGAAAATATGGTAAGGGCAGGATCTGTTTAATAATGGTCGGCCACGGCCCAAGTGTATACGCACACCCAACCTACCGACAACTTGTGGCACGGGCCATACGATGGTCCGCAAACTAAATAAAAGGAATAAAGCATTTGGAAATAAATTTTAAGGTCGCATGGAAATTAGCAGCGGAGGTAATATCATGATTCGTAATGTAAAACTGGTTAATGTTGTAGTGTTATTGATGAGTTGTTGTTTTGCTTGGTCTGCGTGGGCAAAAGCAGCGGAATTGCCTGTGCGGAAAAAACCGGGCTACGAATGGCGGAAAACGGATTCTTCGCTTGCACTGCTGAATCGCGGAAAGGTTGTCTGGCGGCTAAACTTCGATAAGAAGGAGGGCAAGCCGTACTTTCACCCGGTGTCGCTGGTCGACGGGATGGAACTGACATGGCTTCGGCCGGCAGACCATCCGTGGCATCGGGCCCTGTGGTTCTCGTGGAAGTTCATCAACGGCGTCAATTATTGGGAGGAAGACCCTAAGACGGGCCTGTCGCCCGGCAGGACCGAGGTGGGGGATGTAAAAGTTTTACCGCATATTGACAATTCAGGTAACATTGAAATGTTACTTAACTACCATCGGCCGGGTGAAGAGAATGTGTTGACGGAAAAGCGGCTGATTGCCGTTAGTGCTCCGGATGAGAATGGCCGGTACCATATCGACTTGCACAGCACCTTCACGGCTGGTGAAAAGGATGTTTTGCTCAGCAGGACACCGATACCCGGCGAAGAGGGTGGCAAGGCCTGGGGAGGCTATGCGGGGCTTTCAATTCGTATGGCTAAAGCGACTCGTGGATGGCAATTTGTCGACAGCGAGGGGCGAAAAGACAAGCAGATCCATGGTAAGAAGGCCCGATGGGTGGACTTCAGCGGCGAGCTGCCCAATGGCAAAGAGGCGGGTATCACTATTTTCGACCATACTGAAAATTTGCGGAATCCGTCGCCTTGGTACGTCGAGAAGGGTATGCCGTACTTTAGCCCGGCGGTCCTGTTTAATAAGCCGTACAAAATAGCCGCAAGAGAGAGCCTTCAGTTGTGGTACCGTATTTTGATACATCCTGGTTCGGTGGATAAAGAGGTTCTGGAGGGCGAGTGGAAGGCGTTCGGCAATTTGAAATGCGCCGCGATAGCCGAGGTACTCGAAGGAGTTGACCAGGGCAAGGCTGCGGTACGAGTTGACTTGCTTGTGTGCGAGGTTAATGAATGCATTGAGATTGATTGGGAAGCAGCAGAAGAGATTAAAAACCTTGTTGGCGAAGAGAAAGCTCTTACCACGGCGGCGGTCTTAAAGAGTGCGGTGCAAAGAAAGCGGGTGGCAAGGGGCAAGCTTGCGAATTTGGTTGATCTGCTTGGTTCAAAAGGATATTTGAAAATCCTTATGAATCCTACCCTTGAAGTTCTGGATGGCAAGACCGCTAAGGTACGGTCAAGCTACAAAGAGCCGACTGGCAAAGAGATTGTCGATTCGTTTGAAATAACGCCGCGAATATTCGATGACGATTACATGAATGTGTCGGCGAAGATGGTTTTTCAGAACAGGCAAATAAGCGATCTAAGAAAACGTGTCAGGGATGGTCAAAGCTTCATAAGTGGAAGCGTAAGAAATGAACCGGCCACTCCCGACGAGCCGGCCACTGAAACGATATTCATAATTACTGCCGCTATCAGCAAAGACGATTAGATTGTACGCAGATTGACCGGTTAAAAAATCGGAACTGAGGTGGAGAAGTAATGGATTGTCTACTTTGATTTAGCAGGAGAGTTGTTTACATAAATTGTGGATTGTTGAGAACATGATTAAACTGCACAGTTTTTTTTCAAGTGAAAATGCTGTTTTTGGGTCAACGAGAGGGGAAAGTA
>JABAHS010091746.1_pt2 | contig 15195 bp, 19 predicted proteins | sample 7062111 | NCBI WGS metagenome assembly JABAHS01 (sample SAMN14534600, study PRJNA622989) | marine sediment metagenome | biome: marine biome [ENVO:00000428]; feature: marine pelagic biome [ENVO:01000023]; material: deep marine sediment [ENVO:00002113]; isolation source: pool of 4 deep marine... | reverse complement strand
GAGCTGATGTGCCAGCGCAAGATCAGCGATATCGCACTGCCGGGGCTGCTGTAGCTTCCGGCAGCGGACCGGCGAAGTTTCGATTCACCAATTGCGCCCTCGCAGAGGGCCAGCTATACTGAAACTAATCACACCAAAGGAGATCTCCATGAAAGAACAAGTTCAAGAAGTNNGAGCTGGTCGACGTGACCGAGGACGGCGTTGTCAGCGTCAGGCTCACCGGTGCCTGCGGATCCTGTCCGATGTCGACCATGACCCTGAAGATGGGAATCGAAAAGACGCTCAAGGACAAGATCCCCAGCGTCAAAGAGGTTGTGCAGGTTTAAACGAACGCTATTCACGCAAAGGGGGGTGTCATGATCAAGGTCAAGACCTTCGGCGAGCCGCTCAAGCCTTTCAAGGCCCAGACCGAGCTGAACGAGTTGGACGAGCGGGTCAATGATTTCCTCGCCCGCAACGATGTGAAGAAGGTGATTTCCGTTTCCGATTCGGTCACAAGCGAAGATGGAAACACCATCGGCCTGGTGCGTGTGCTGGTCTACGAGACCTGACAACTCCGCAGCGTTGAAGATAGCAGTGTCACGAAGGGGGAGTCTATTTAGGCTTCCCTTTCGTTTGTCGATCATTCGAGAGGGGAAGCAGCGCAATGAAAAACAAGGAACAGCAGACGGAGAGATTCTGGATCGACCCAAAGGAGGCGGCCCTGATCGTCGTCGACGTGCAGGAGAGGCTCGTGCCGTCGATGGACCAGGAGGTCTACCGGCAGGTGCGCGGCAATATCGATCTGCTCGCCAAGGGATGCGCCGAACTCGAGGTTCCCGTCGTCGCCACCGAGCAGTATCCCCGCGGTCTCGGCCACACCGTTCCCGAACTCGCCGCGGCCTGCGCCGAATCGGTGATCGAGAAGACCAGTTTCGGTTGTTGCGGTGAATCCTCTTTCGTCGAAAAGCTCGAGGAGATCGGCTGCAGGCAGGTGGTCGTCACCGGCATGGAGGCCCATGTCTGCGTATACCAGACGGTCCTCGGCCTGATCGGGGCCGGCTACAGAGTCCACCTGGTGCGCGACGCCATCTGTTCGCGCGGCCGGATCGATTTCGAGACCGCCGTGGAGAATGCGCGGGCCGCCGGTGCCGTGATCACCACCGCCGAGACGGTCCTCTTCCAGATGGTGCGCGATGCCTCTTCGCCGGCCTTCAAGGCGATATCGACGCTGATCAAAAACAAGTAGCTGCCATCGGTCCCCGTCTTCAGTACCATTCCGGCCAAAAGAGGGGAGCCGTTCGCGGCTCCCCTCTTTTCCTTTTGGTCTTTTGCCGGTAAAATTGGAACATGAAACCCGAGGAGATCAAGAAGCGCCTCTTCATCTACAGCGAGGAAGAGGAGGTGGCCAATCGTCTCACCCACGGCCTTGGCGCCCTGCTCAGCCTCATCGGCCTGGTTGTCCTGATCGGCGCCACGGCCCGCAACGGCGAGCCGTGGCGCACCGTCGCCTGCACGGTGTTCGGCGGCACCCTGCTGCTCTTCTACGCCACCTCCACCATTTACCACAGCGTCGAGCGCCCGCATCTGAAGTACGTTTTTCGCATCCTCGACCATGTCACGATTTACTTTCTGATTGCCGGCACCTATACGCCTTTCACCCTCGTCACTCTGCACGGCAAGTGGGGGTGGTCGCTTTTCGGTGTTGTCTGGGGCCTTGCCGTAGCCGGTTCCATATTCAAGGCCTTCATGCCGCATCGCCTGCGCATTCTCGCCCCGACCTTTTACATCGCCATGGGCTGGATCATCGTCATCGCAATCGAACCGCTTCAGGAATCCCTCCCCCGGGCCGGCATTGCGTGGCTGCTCGCCGGCGGTATCGCCTACACCGGTGGGGTCCTTTTCTACGCCTGGAACAGACTGCCCTACAACCATGCCATCTGGCACGTTTTCGTCATGGCCGGAAGCCTCTGTCATTACCTGGCCGTTCTGTGGTATGTTGTGCCGCTGGCAGGGGTACAGGTTTGATCCGTGTTCTTTCGGCAGTGTGTTGGATCGGGACAGGCGCTATGTTGTATCGCGTTGATCCGGCTTGCCATTAAAAAGGAGATACCATGCGTTTGATTTTGCTGTCGTTGGTCGTCACGGTATTTGTGCTGCAGGGGTGCGAGGCGCCTGAAGAGGTGAGTTCGCCGGGTTCACAGGAAATGCAGGAGTCGCCGCCGGTCGAGACGTCGGCCTCGATCAGGGTGGCCTACGACATCGATGCAGACGGAGCGATTCTCGAAACGCTGCAAAGCTGCCTCAAGAACGAACTCGGGGCTATGAACGACGTGGCGCCCGTCGCAGGCACAGGCGATTATGAGATCCGGGTCGTCGCCAGGGATTCGCGGGACTTCCGCATTTTTTCCGAATCCCTCATCACCCTTTCAACCCTGGTTCTGGAGCCCGCTCTGGAAGAGGGGGACGAAAAGAGCGGCGAGCCTCTGTACAAGGTGCGCGATCACCAGACGACCACTTTCCAAAGCGATGATCTCGGCTCGGTTTGCCAGGAGATCATGGAGGAAGTCGAAGGGATCGTGGCTCCCGCAAACGACTGAACTTTTAAGCCAACTGCCGGGCTTGTCACAGCCTGAAATCGGAATGTCTGTACTATGGCACTGGCCTTCATCAAACGCCACGGCGGCTCCCTGGTCAAGGGCTACGAGTGGAACGGCAAGGTCCTGAGGCCCTTCGGCGGTTCCTCGGAGCGCGGCTGGGAATTCGACGGCAAGATCATCCGTCCCTGGCAGGGCTCGCGCGAGCGCGGCTACGAGTGGGACGGCAAAATCCTCAAACCCTACGGCCGATCCAGTTACTCCGGCTATGAGTGCCGCCCGGGCTCGATGCGCTCCTTCAGCGGCAAGGGGCGCGGGTGGGAGAAGCGCGCCAAAAGTTGGGCGCCCAGGGACCAGTCTGTCGACAGGGGCTGGGATGTCGAAGGCGATATCCCGCTGCCGGTACTGGCGCTGGTCCTGTTCGACCTGGTGGAGCGGGCCCCGCAGTAACAGTCGGCCAGGAGCCTAGCAGGTCAGGTGCAACGCCGCCGCGACCCGTTTCGTGCCGCCATGCAGATCGTTGAATATCTTCACCGCCTTGCCCGTCCGCGCCGTTTTTACCTCGATCCCCGCCTCCCGCAGCGCCGCGAGCGTCTCCTCCGGCACCGCCATGCACCCGGAGGCGCCGGTGCCTATCACCAGAACATCCGGCGGTGAGGTCAGCACCTCGGCCAGATCATCGACGTCGAGCCGGTGCCCCTCTTTGCGCCACCAGTCGGCGTCGATCCGGCCGGGGCAGATGATGAGGTCGGAGGTATACTCCACGCCGTTCACCCGGATGTGGCCGAAGCTGTAGTGTTCGATGGTCATCGTCTGCCTCCTTGTTTTTGCAGTTCGGATGAACCGGCCAACCCTCTCACCATCCCCACCAGCCCCGACTTCACCCTGGCGAGGGCTCCATAGTCCACCTTGTCCGGGGTGTCGCGCATCGTGTGATAGTGCCGATAACGGAAGGGGGCGGTGTCGGTGATCATGATCGCCGGGTAGCCGCTGCGCCAGAAAGACCACTGATCGGACCAGTCGACGCCGATCAGCCACTCGGGCGCCGCCAGCCCCTCGGCGGGGAAGTCGGTGGCGGCGCGAAAGCCCTTCAGCGATCGCTGCAGCAGGGCGCGCGAGCGGAAGTTGCTGACGAAGGCGACGAAGTTGCCGCGCGTCGGGTAAAAGAATCGCAGCGGCGGAAAGGGGAACATCTGGCTCTCCTCGGCGTCGCTGTAGTAGCCGATCGTCTCCAGGCTGACCATGGCGACGATCTTTTCTCCCCTCTGCCTTGCCTCCTTGGCGTAAACCCGGCTGCCCATCTCGTGTGTTTTGAAAAAGGGCGGTTCTTCATTGACGAAGGCCGCCAGGCGCAGCGTGCGCCTCGGCCGCTCGTCGCACAGACTCCGGCCCAGTTCCAGCAGTGCCGCCACCCCCGTAGCATTGTCGTTGGCACCGGGGGAGCCCATCACCGAATCGTAGTGGGCGCCGACAACGACGATCTCCTCCGGTCGCTCGCTTCCTGCGAGTTCGGCGACGATGTTTCGCGCCGTTTTGCCCTGAAGCGTGTACTCGTGGGCTCTCACTGGACAGCCGGCCTCTTTCAACTCGCCCTCGATGTACCCGGCCGCCTGTTCCAGACGCTCGAAGTGCCACATGTTGCGCTCGCCGATCGTTCCGGCAAGCATCTGCACGTGCCTCTGCAGACGCTTCGCCGCCTGCGCCTCATCATTGCCGAGCGGCGCTGACAGGGGGGCTCTTTGTTCCTGCGTCCGGTACCGTTTGGAGAACCAGGTGGCGGCGAGGAGTACCGCGATGAGCAGGATCAGGGTGAGGATGATCATGGTCCGTATCGCTTTCCAGAGCATGGTAGTTCCATTTTAGCCGATTGCGGAGGTTTCGCCGATGAGAAGTGTCGGTAGTATCATTGAGGCATGGAAGGGGAGGAGATGAACAATCCCGGCATTGAAGCTTTTGAGATCACATGAGCTGGCGACCGTGCCGGAGAACGATGCGGTTTGGACTGAGCCTTGAAATGCCTTTTCGATCGGCTTTTTCCGGTGCGAAGATAAGTTTGGACGAATTGACAGGAAGAGGCGTGGTAGGTATTTTGAGAGTAGTTAGCTCAATGATTTAGGGGTTGGAGTGGGGCAGTTTGTAGGAAAGATGAGGATGGTTGTCCTTCCCGCCTTACCGATTTCGGAAAACCCTCCTGACTCTTGTGGAAACCGATGATGACTGCCGACGACTATATCCGCACCCTCGCTCTTGAGCCCCACCCCGAAGGCGGCTGGTACCGCGAAACCTACCGCGCATCCGAAGCCGTCCCCCGGGAAGCCCTTCCTGAGCGCTTCACCGGCGAACGCCCCTTCGCCACGGCGATTTACTTCCTGCTCACCGCCGACACCTTCTCCGCCCTCCACCGTATCCGCTCCGACGAGCAGTGGCATTTTTACGCCGGGAGCGGACTGACAGTTCATGTCCTCGAACCGGATGGTGCCTGTCGCACCCTGCGCCTCGGCTCGGAGGTGACGCGGGGAGAGAGTTTCCAGGCGGTGGTGCCGGCGGGGTGCTGGTTCGGCGCGACTGTCGACGAGGCGCACGGCTTTGCCCTTGTCGGCTGCACCGTCGCCCCGGGGTTCGACTTCGCCGATTTCGAGCTGGGGGAGCGGGAGACGCTTTACCGGCTTTTTCCCCGGCATCGGAGTCTGGTGACGCGGCTCACCCGCGCCTGAGACGGGCGGGCGGGTCGCCGCTTCGGCTTGAAATGCCCCTTTTCACCCCTGGTGGAGGTCCCATGAAATCGAGAACCACCCGCGAATTTATCTTCAACGGCGATCTGTGGCCCCTTGTCGACAGATGGGCCGCCGAGGCCGGATTCAAGACCGTGGCCAAGGAGAAGAACCGTCGCCTCTTCCAGCGAGGGATCCCCGTGGTGATGGCGCCCACCATGGTCGAGGTGCGCAGGAGAAAAGCGGAGGTGGGCCTGCAGGCGTGGGTGAAGGCCGACCCCTACCTGGTTATCGCCGTGTTGACCGGGAAGAAGCCCGAGATGGGCATCGAGTCGGGGGGGATGACTGCCCTCTTGCCGCGCCGCCGGGCGCGCCGGGCGGTGAATGCCTTGCTTGAGGCGCTCGGCGAGGAGCCGGTGCGATGACGGAGAGAGGCTCGGGCGAGCGCCTTCTTTTTTCCCGAGGTTCCGGATGACCGTAAAAATCGGCCTGATCGGCGATCCCCACGCCACCACCGCCCCGGTGAGCGAAGCGCTGACGCTGCTGAAGCAGGAAGGGGTCGATACCATTCTTTGCCCGGGGGATATCGCCGGCTACGGAACCGACCTTGGGCCGACCGTTGCCTTGCTGGTCGACAGCGGTTGCCGCGTCGTCTTGGGGAACCATGATCTCTGGTGGCTGAACCGTCCCGACCGACAGGAGGACGGGGCGGTCGAATCCTACCTGCGGGGCCTGCCCACGGTGATCGAGTTCAGCGTCGGGGGCAAGAAGCTCAACATGGTCCACGCCAGCCCGCCAGAGTCCCTGGTGGACGGTATCCGCCTGCTGGACGAGAAGGGGCGAATTCTCCAGGATCGTAAGGAGTTCTGGACCGGCTACCTCAAGCCCTTTTCCTTCGATGTGCTGGTGGTCGGCCACACCCACCAGGTCTTTGCCGAGCGGCTGGGGGACATCCTGGTCGTCAACCCCGGCAGCACCTGCTTCAATCATACCTGCGCGGTTCTCACCCTTCCGGCGATGGAGGTCCAGTTCTTCCCCCTCGGCGGCAGGATGCCGGTGCTGTCCTGGAATTGGGGGATAGAGAGCAGGGAAGACGAGGTAAGGCGGTAGCCTAAAGACTTCCGGGGACAATGCATGCCTGAACTCCCCTTGAAATTGCATCATCGCCCCGCCGTCAAAGTTTAACCCCCGTGCGGGACGTGCCAACGTCTGCCGGAAGAAAACCGCAACCGCTGTCATCAAGAGATGATTTCAGATCTGCCGCCGAGAACCGCCAGCTCATTGCCTGTCGGCCAACTCCGCCCCCATCTTTAATTTTGCCATGACATTGTTCTTTATCCACGACCGATCCCACCACTCGATGGGATCGACGGGAACCCCCGAAATGACGACGCCGAAATGGAGATGGTCGCCGGCGGCCAGGCCGCTGGCGCCGGTATGGGCAATGATCTGGCCCTTTTCGACCGTCTCGTCCGCCTGCACCCCGAGACGGCTGAGGTGCCCGTAGAGGGTCTGCAGGCCCATCCCGTGGTCGATGATGACGCAGTTGCCGTAGATGCCGAGTTCGTCGGCGTAGACCACATGGCCGTCGTTGGCCGCCTGCACCGGGGCGTGGGCGACCGAGGCGAGGTCGATGCCGAGATGGGTCTGCTCATCCACCTTCTTGCCCTGGTAGTAGTAGCTGCGTCGTTCGCCGAAGGCGCCCAGTGGAGCGGCGTCGGGCTGGCGTCGGAAGGCGCCCTGCCACTGCGGCGTCGGCGAAGTCTGGCGGCCGTACTCGGCCAGGGCCTGGCGGTTTTGGATCCTGGTCTGCCGGTTTACCTTGAGAAAGAGTTCGAGGGGGGATTCGGTTGCGGGAAACGTGTCCCCGAATTCGGCCTGAATCCTGGTCAGGAACGGATCGGACAGGTCGATGTCGGCTTCGGAGAAGCCCCGGGGCAGGAGGCGGTAATAGATTCCCTCATCCCCCCTGTTGCCGGCCTGGTCGACGGCGACCACCCGCGGCGGCGGAAAAGTGTCGGGATCGGCGTTGAAGGGGTAGGCGAAGAGAGCGGCGTAAAAATCTCCCTGCTGCCGGTAGCCGGGATAGAAGGAATCGCCGATGGCGACGCCGGTCTTGGCCGGCTCCTCCGACAGGGTATAAACGACGAGGCCCGCGCCGCCGTGCCGCAGGTTGTGGGAGGTGCTCAGCACGCCCACCATCGGCGGTTTGGCGTCGTATTCGAAGGAATGGCTTTGCGTGGTGGTGTTGCCGGCGCCGAAGTGGTAGATGGACCGATCGGTGGCGGTAACCTCCAGGGAGAAAGAGCCCTCCTGCAGGTCGGCTGAATCAAGCGTGATCGATTCGCGGCCGCTGCGGGTCCCCGCAGGGTAGGTTTTGCTCAGAACTTCGCGGGTTCGATCCCCCTGGGAGACGGTGACGGTGAGCTGCTTCAGGTCCGAGCCTTCGTCCTCGACCGGGATGACCAACTCGCGGCTACCGGAGACGGGACCGGAGTTGGGGCTGATGGAGATGACGGGACCGGTGGTATCTCGGAAATAGAGAAAAACTGCCGCCACAAGGACGACGACCAGAAACGACGCGATAAGAGTGGCTCTGTTCACCTTTTCACCTCGCACTTTCATGTTGGAGTCAAATCGTGCTTCTGATCCCATGAAGCCGGCCCCAAAGATCTGAGGGGGCATTTCTTGTCATGTCTCACATCCTCACAATAGTCGTCCTGCGCTTGCATGCAATTGCGGATCAGGGCCCGCCGCTCCCAGGGGATGCTTCCAGACCGAGCGCTGCGGGTCGGCGCATCCCGACAGTGGGATCGTGAGCCGAACCATGCCGAGAACGCTTATCATGGCGCGAGCTTGCCTGCGGCGATTTCGGCGGAGCTGTCTGGTAGAGAAAGGCGACGAGGGTATCTCCCTCCCATTCTTGCAGGAATGGAGGCCGACGCAAGCGCTGCTGGCGACTTTTTCTGCAGATAGCACTCAAGCGCTTGGCCCCGCCCCGAACTCCCATGAGAACCGCTGTCGACGGCATCCAGACCTTCGCGCACCGGTTAGTTACCGCGGCCCGATATTTGGCATTCCCCCCTCCGCCGTGGTATACAACACCTTTGCCGATGGATGAACACCAACCGCCCCGCCAAGGAGCTGTTTCGATGAGCGAATTCGACAAGGCGCTGCAGGCCTTTCTGCAGGATATGGACGACCAGGAGAAGCAGGCGCGCTTCTTCGACCTTTTCCTCAATACGACTCTCTATGTTCCCACCTGTGAGGAGGGCGAGGGGGAGGAGAAACAGGGCAAGGTGGCGCCGCTGGTGCTCAGCGCCGATGGGCGCGACTACCTGATGCTCTTCGACACCGAGCAGCGCCTGACCGACTGGGCGCAGCAGGAGGCGCCCTGCGTGGCGGTCCCAGGGCATGCGATCGCCGCCAATACGCCGGCGAACCTGCACTGGATGCTCAATTACGGCTGCGAACCGAGCAAGCAGTTCACTCCGCAGGAGATTGCCTGGCTGCAGAAGGCGGTGGCTTTCAGCAAGGCGCAAAACGCATCTGAATAAAACCAGAGGCATCCCCGGGAGGCTGCGCATGAAAGCGAAAGAGTTGGCGCGACTGATCAGGAACGGCAAGGCTCCGCAGGTCATCGACGTGCGCAGCACCTTCGAATACAAGGGCGGTCATATCCCCGGCGCGGTGCACATGCCTTTTTTGGGGGTGCTGCTGCGCCGGAACAAGCTGCCGCAGGACAAGCAGGCGCCGCTCGTCGTCACCTGCGAGCACGGCCCGCGCGCCGAGGTGGCGAAGGCGCAGCTGAGATTGTTCGGATACAAAAATTTGGCGCTGCTCAGCGGCCACATGGCCGGCTGGCGGCGCGAAGGGCTGAAGCTGGAGAGAGGCAAATGAGCGATAACTTCATCGACCTGCGCAGCGACACGGTGACCAAGCCGACCGGAATCATCCGCAACGCTATGGCCGTTGCGGAAGTGGGCGACGACGTCTACGGCGAAGACCCGACGGTGAACCGCCTTCAGGATTTCGCCGCCGAGTTGGCCGGCAAGGAGGCGGCTCTTTTCGTGCCGAGCGGCACCATGGGCAACCTGATCGCCCTGCTCACCCACTGCGGGCGCGGCGAAGAGTATATCTGCGGCCAAAGCGCCCACCTCTACCGCCTCGAAGGCGGCGGCGCGGCGGCGCTGGGCGGCATTGTCCCGCAGCCGCTCGATTACGCAACAGACGGCACCCTCGATCTGGCAAGTGTCAGGGAGGCCGTCAAGCCGCCCGATCATCACTTCGCCCGCAGCCGCCTGCTGTGCCTGGAAAACACACAGGACGGCAAGGTGCTGCCGCTCGCCTACCAGGAGGCGGCGGGACGTTTTGCCGCCGAAAACGACCTGGCGCTGCATCTCGATGGAGCCCGGGTCTGCAATGCGGCGGTGGCTCTGGGAGTGGACCTGGAGACTGTCTGCCGGCCCTACGACTCGGTCAGTCTCTGCCTGTCCAAGGGACTCGGGGCGCCGGTCGGCTCGGTACTGCTCGGTTCGAAGGCGTTCATCGAAGAAGCGCACCGCTGGCGCAAGGTGTGCGGCGGCGGCATGCGCCAGGCCGGAATCGTCGCCGAAGCGGGTTACGTGGCGCTGCGCTACCAGACGGAGCGTCTGGCCATGGACCACGGCACCGCCCGAACCCTGGCCGAGGGTCTCGCGGACATCGAGGGCCTGTCGGTCAACCTCGAACAGGTGCAGACCAACATGGTCTTCGTGGATTGCCCCGCCGGATTGCAGGAGGCACTCAAGTCCTTTCTTGCCGAGCGCGGCATCCTGGTCGGCGGCTATGGAGCACTGCGCCTGGTAACCCACCTCGACATTCTTCCTGCCCATATTTCGACGGTTATTGCCGCTTTTCGAGAGTTTTTCGCCCGGGACTGACCGAGTTCATTCCGCCTCGACCTGGTCCCTGACACCGTGAAGCCGGCGGCAACCTGCCGCCGTGACAGCGGCCAATACTGCCGCGAATATACCCAGATGGGGGTCATTGGTCGGTCTGCGGAAAATCGCCGCCGAGGCTTCCCCCCGGGTGTTTCCGCCTGCAGGGTGTTATCCCAGCAGCAAGGCGGCGTACCAGGCCCCGCCAACCAAGGCGACGGCACCCAGGGCCAAGGCGGCGTTGGTGCGTCTGCCTATCCGACCATGACGGCCGATCAGGGTCTCGGTTCCCAGTCCCAGGATAAAACCGAAGCCGAAACCGAACAGGTGCGCGCCCAGGTCGGTATTCTCGCCTCCGGTGCCGAGCAGGGCCAGCAGCGCCAGGGCGGCGGCGATCGGCATCGGCCAGCGTCGGCGCAGGTTGTGGCGGTAGCGCACGACGCTGAGGGCGGCCAGAATGCCCACGGCGCCGAACACGGCCGTGGAGGCGCCGACGGCTCGGTGGGCAGGGTCGTGAAGAGCGGCGTTGATCAGGTTGCCCAGAACCCCGGAGGCGAGCAGCAGGCTCCACCCCAGGCCCGAACCGAGGTCACGGGCCAGACGAACGATGAAGACGCCGCCGATCAGCACGTTGCCGAGCAGGTGCTGCCAGTCGGCGTGCAGGGTCAGCGAGGTAACCAGGCGCCACAGTTCGCCGTCGAGGATCCTGCCGGCATGGGCGTTGCCCAGAGCCACCCAGTCGACGGGATGGTGGCCGGCGAGATCGACCTTGAGCAGGGTGACGTTGTGAAAGGTGGCCAGAAGTACCAGAACGGCGACTGTGGCCATGCTGTTGTCGGCAAGTTCGTTCGGCTTCGGCTTTGGCGGCGGCCAGTGGCGATCCTCTTCTTCGTGGCGGCGCAATTCGTCGAGGGCGCGCCCGAACTGCCCGATCGGCACCAGCAGATGCCCGCCGGTCTCTTCGAAGCGGGTGCGACAGGGGATGCGGCGGGCCTGGAGCACCAGCGACCAGTCGCGCAACTTTTCGATCGGCAGGACAAAGGCGTCGCTGTCAACCTGCAGGTCCGCCGGCAGCGCCGTCCAGGGTGAATTGCCGTTCTCGTTGTCGTCCATCAGCGCAGCCATGCCTTTAGCATGCCAGACCGCCAGCGTTTCGTCATCCGCTATTTTTCTTAGTCGTCGCGCAATTGCCGAACGGTCCCTTCATGGAGGAGTGGGCCTGGCGTGACGGGACCGGATGTCGGTCAGGGGGCGGCTTCGGCCGCTTCGCTGCCGTCCTTGCCGGAGCGGCGGATCAGCAGACGGAAAGCGAAGGGGTAGAGGATACTCGAACACAGGCCGGTGAGGACCAGGGTGGCGCTGGTCTGGGCGCTGATAAGGCCCATGTTGGCGCCGATGGTCCCGGCGACGACGATCATCGACAGGGGAGCCGAGAGCAGGAGCGCCATGCCGGAGCTCTCGCGCAGCGAGACGCCGAGCGGTCCGGCCAGGAGAATCGGGAAGCAGTTGCTGAATAGCACCATCACGGTCAGCACCAGGGCCGTAACGACGGTTTGCGGAGATGCGAGCAGCGCCATGTCGATTTGGGCGCCGACGCCGATGAAGAAAAACGGAATCAGAAAACCGAAGCCGACGGCGTTGATCTTGGCTTCAAAGCGCCCCTTGCTTTTGAACACGTCGCTGAAAATCATGCCGGCGAGAAACGAGCCGAGTATCGCCTCGGCGCCGGCGGTGACTGCCAGAAGGGCGCCGGCGAAGGCGACGGTGACGACGGCACGGATGCCTTCCTCGACCGGGTCCTCGCTTTCCATGACCTTTTCCACCCGCACGGGGTTCCACCAGGCCAGCAGATAGAGGAACTTCAGCACCAGGAAGGCCAGTCCCAGGAAAGCGCCCAGCTTGAGCAGCTCGAGCGCCGCTTCGAGGGTCGGTCCGTGCTTGTGGTAAGCGTCGATGAAGGTCAGCACCAGGATCGAGAGCAGTTCGCCGGCCAGGGCGACGCCGATGAGGGTGCGCCCGAAGGGGGTGCGGTTGAGTTCGAGCTCCCGCAGCACCGGAATGACGATGCCGGCCGATATCATGGACACGGCAACGCCGAGAAAGAAGGGCTGGCCGAAGAGCATGAAGAGCAGGGGGGTCACGGTGAACGAGAGGATGGAGACCAGCAGGTACCAGAACATGCGACCGCTTTTGCGCAGCTGGTAGATTTCCAGCTCCATGCCGGCGATGAACATCAGGTAGATGAAGCCGAGTTCGCGCAGGATAGGGAACCACTCGGGCGTATCGGTCAGCAGCAGGTTGAACAGGATGAACCCGTAGGCGATCTCCAGCGCAGCCGAGGGCACGCGGAAACGCCGCGCGAAAAAGGGGATGACGGCGACGCCCAGGAGAATGACGACCATGGAATGCTGTTGTTCAATCATGTCGGCCGCCGCCTCAGGAGATGATGGATGATGGGGGGATGACCAGTGTCGAAATCGGCGCCCGGGTCATAATGTGCCAGCTGGTGTCGGGCTGGAAGATTTTACGCAGGAATCCGCCCCGCGGCTCGAGTTCGCTTTCGGTGATCAGCAGCTGATACCGGGGCAGTGCGCCGAGCACAGCCTTGACCGGGTTGCCTTTGAGTTCCTTTTGCTCGATCCTCCCGCGATAGACCATGGAGAGGTCGGAAATGGTCTGCGGGATATTCTCAAAGTAGGCGATCTCGTCTTGCGAGGCGATGTAGCTCGAGGGTTTGACCGCCAGGGCTTCGAGCGAACAACTGATGGCCGAGGCGATCTCGAGTCCGGCCTCGAGGGAACGCTCGGAGAGATCGTGGCTCAGGCAGGGCACGGCCACGGTTTCGTAGGGGTGCGACCCGGACGCCAGCAGCAGGGGACAGGCAACCGCCCGGAAGGTCTCTTCCATCTGTTGCCGGTTGCGACCCAGCCCCGGCAGGAAACTCTCGGCAGGGAAAAAGGTCTCTCTGGCGCATATGAGGATGGCCGGGTCCTGCCCCGTCGTCTCGATGGCGCTCTGAACCGTTTCGGGCAGGGGCTTGTTGATCTCCAGCGTCCTGACCTCCTCGACCTGCTGCTTCTTGAGTCGCTGCTCCAGCTCTTCGACCATCTCCGAGGCGGCACTGGTGGCGAGGGCGACCGCTTTTTTCAGGGGAAGAATGCTGAAGAGGTAGCAGACTTCGTCGATAAAGGAGCTCTTTTCACCACCGCTCAGGTGGATGAATCCCGTGTCGCCATATTCGTGGGGAAATTCCATGAACCGGAAGGAGAGTCTTTCGGCAACGATCTGGACAACTTTCGGGTCGCCGAGGATGATCACCCGGTCCTTCGCTCTCAGCATCGTCTCGCCGCGCGGAACGATGATGTTGCCGTTGCGATAAATAATGCCGATGCGCCAGTTGCGGGGGTTGATTCGCGATAGCGGTTTCCCCGCCAGCCGGGAATAGGGATGGATTTCCACCTCCAGGATCTCGTTCTTTTCCACCCCGACTCCATGGACCGCCTTGGTCGTTTGTGTCAGGCGATTGCGCAGTCCGGTGGCGCTGACCTTGAAGATGCTCTCCGTCTCGACGCCGTTCGATTCGAGCTGCTCGATCCCGGCGGCGGTGATGCCGATGGCGAGGACTCGCGGGACCTGGAAGTGTGCCTTGAGGACCCTCGCCACCTCGATGTTGATCTTTTCGGTGCTCGTGGTGATGACGACGGCGTCCGCCTTGTCCACCTGCGCCTCTTCGAGGACCAGGCGACTGGTGGCGTCGCCCTTGAGGGTTTGCAGGGTTTCGCCGCGCACCTGCCTGGCCAGCTCCAGCGCCTTGTCGTTGTTGTCGACGACGAAGAGCTGGAAGTCGCGCGAGAGCATTTTCAGCATCTGCAACCCGATGTTGCCGGCGCCGATGACGACAAAGCGTGTGCGTTCCATGGCAGGTCCTCTTTACGAAGGGGCCGGTCGGTTACTTTCTCCTTCGGCAGTTGTCCCGGCGCTTCCCTTTTTCAGGCGGGCCAGGGATTCGACGATGTGGCGGCTGTTGAGGCTCTTTGTCGCCATTTCCGAGAAAATCTGCGCGGCCATTTCCCTGACCGCGGCAACCGCCTCGTCCGTCTGGCGGCTCTCCTGCTCGTTGCGTTTCGATGCTGCGGCCAGATCGTCCGCCAGGGACTTGATCTCGGTGATCGACTGGACGATCCGCTGAATGCCCTTCTCCTGTTCGCGGGAAGCCGTGGCGACCTGGCCGGACATGCCGCCGAGTTCCTCGATGGAGTGGGCCACCATCTGGGAGCTGCGCACCTGCTCGACGGTGGCGAGACGGATCTTGCCGGACATCTCCATGGCTTCGACCGAGCTCGCGAGAATATCGTTGAGCGAGTCGGCGGTGGCGCGTCCGAGCTGGATCCCCTCGTCGAGCTTGCTGCGCGTGTTGTTGATCTGCCGCACCGCTTCGCGGGTGTAGGTCTGGGTCTCGCCGACCAGCTTCTCGATGGCTCCGGCCGAATCGGTGGTTTCGTCGGACAGGGTGCGGATCTCGTCGGCGACGACGGCGAAGGAGCGACCCTGCTCGCCGGCCTGGGCGGCGATGATCGAGGCGTTCAGCGACAGCAGGTGCGTCTTGGCGTTGATTTCGTTGATGACGGCGATGATGCGGTCGATCTCCTCGCTCTTCTGGGACAGGTTTTCGATGACCTGGATCGAGGCGTCGACGGCTTGGGAAACGTTCTGCAGCCCCTGCCAGGACTTGGACACCATGTCGACGCCCTCTTCGGCCTGATTCTTCACCTTCTCCGACATTGTTTCGGAGCGGCTGGCGTTTTTCTCGACCTCCTGGGAGGAACTGGAGATTTCGGTCATCGCCGAGATGGAGTTCTCGATGAAGTTGTTCAGCTGGCTAAGATTCTGGCTGACCTGGCCGATTGCGGCGGATATTTCCGTCGATGCCGAACCGGTGTCGTCGACCGCCTTGCGGATTGTCTGGGCTGACTCGGTGGTGCGTAAAAT
>JABAHS010147088.1_pt2 | contig 15196 bp, 18 predicted proteins | sample 7062111 | NCBI WGS metagenome assembly JABAHS01 (sample SAMN14534600, study PRJNA622989) | marine sediment metagenome | biome: marine biome [ENVO:00000428]; feature: marine pelagic biome [ENVO:01000023]; material: deep marine sediment [ENVO:00002113]; isolation source: pool of 4 deep marine... | reverse complement strand
CAACGTGCCGCCCACCACCGCGCTCCCCGACAGGCCAGCCCCCCGGCCGCCCGCGCAGATGTCGCAGCTCACCCAGGCGGCGCCGTAGCTGAAGCCCAGCCCCCACCAGAAACCCTGGCGGCCTCGGGACTCCTGGCCCGTGGCCGGCGAAACCCCGGCCAGCCAGAGGCCCAAACCGATGAGCGATAGCGTTGCGAAGCGCGCCACAGAGTGACCTCCCGAATGAAGTTCCACGGCGGCTGCCCGTTGCCACTTACATGCCAGAAGCGTAAGTGGTTGTGAAATCGAAAGATTCGCTCCAGGGAACTCGGCGGGGACAGGAACGGTTGTTTCCAGAATAAGAACTGTTTTCCGGTTCGTCCAGCCTCTCGCTGGAGGTGGTCGGAATCGGTGAGCGCATCCCGGATCCGGACATCCGCGGCGGCCCGAAGCCCGTCAGACCGCCGGCGTGGCGGGCACGCGTTCTGCATGATCTCGGCCGTGGAACCCGTCGCATCATCGAGGACGTATGCTGCGACATTGCCTCTATTGCGGTCGATCCCTCTCTCGCGAGGGGATCTTGGAAAGCCTGCGACCCGGGGTACGGATCGCGTTCGATCCCGAGCGTCGACGGGTGTGGACCGTGTGCGACCGCTGTCACGGCTGGAGCCTGTGGCCGCACGACGAGCGGACCTCAGCGCTCGAACGGCTGGAGCGTACCGCCCACCGGGCGCGGCTACTTTATCAGACGGCCAACGTGGCGCTGCTGGAGGCGAACGGTCGAGAACTGGTCCGGGTGGGCCGGCCGGAACTTCCGGAGGAAGCCTGGTGGCGCTACGGCCGGGAGCTTCGCAGGCGCCAGACATCGTACCGCAGCAGACTCTCCGCCGTGGGCGCGGCCGCCTACGCCGCCATCTCCTACCTGGGGGCCAACGTCGGGCTCCAGGGGATCACCGGGGACTTCCATCTCGAGGAGGACCTGTACGCCGGCGTGCTGCGCTGGCGAAGGTTCGGACGTACCGCCTGGAGCGGGCGGGCGCCCTGCCCCAACTGCCGCAGCGTGCTTCTGAAGCTGTTCTACTTTCGTACCCGGTACCTGGTGCTGATGCCCGGCTCCGACGGCGGGCTCGCCATCGGCTTGCCGTGCTCGCGCTGCGATCCGTGGACGGAAGAGAAGGTCCACCGGCTCGAAGGGCCCGCGGCGGAACGCGTGCTGCGCCGCGTGCTGGCTTATCAAAACGTCAAGGGCGCGTCGGAGCACGACCTGGCCGACGCCGTGGGAACGATCGAAAAAGCCGGCTCCGCGCGCCGCCTGGTCTCCGACCTGGCCACCGACCGCACGCCCCTTTACGAGCTCGATCGCTCTCGCGCCCTCGCCCTCGAGATCTCGGTCAACGACAGCGTCGAACGGCGTCAGCTCGCGATCGAAGGCGCGGTCCTCGAGGAGGGCTGGCGCCGCGCCGAAGAGGTGGCGGCGATCATCGACGAGGAGCTCTAATACACTCAGTTGAGACGGCTGGTCACCGCTGGCGTTGAGTCGTATCCCCGGGTCAGGCGGATCAGCGCTGGCGTCGTCGCATCCCACGGGTCCACGACCCTCCCCTGCCACACGAATTCGATCAGCCCGGCCCCTACCAGCCTCGCCGCGACCCGCCGAATACGATCCAGAAGCCCGCGCCAGCCATCCCCACCCACCGCCAGCGCGGACTCCGATAGCGTCAACAGGCCGCCTGGACCCCGGGCCGCCAGCAGCCGCAACATGGTGACCTCGATCTCTCGGTCCAAGGCGTCGAACTTCCTCTCGCCCCACCCCCGTGGCCCACGCCCTTGATATCTATCGCTGCGTAGCATCGTTTCCTCCTGGATCGGGTGATCCTGCGTTTCTCGCGGNNCCCTCCAACCCTCTTGTGTCAATCCTTTGTCTACCAAATAAGCTTGACAAATCGCGGACACCACCTTATCCTGCAGGGACTGACAGACGTTGCCTTTCAACGAATCGACAGGAGAGATACAGATGACGACCGGAACCAAGGACACGCGGACCTGGCCCGACCTGGCCATCGGACTTTACGACAAGCTGACGGGACGCGGCGCGGAGATCACCTACGAGATGGAGAATCTCGAGATCTTCGTGCCCAGCGCGGTGGGCAACGGCTCCGACCAGGCCCGTTGGCGGGTCAACGGTACCGTCCGCATTCGGACGCGGGACGAGAAGTGAAGATCCGACAGATCCGGCCGGTCGATGTCGAGGCCGCAGTTTCGGTCGAGACCTCGGCCGGCCACTTGCGGCTGAGCGGATCGGGCGATGTCGTCATCCTGACGGTCGTCGATCCGACGACGCTCCGCGCGCTGAGTCGCCTGCCGCTCAGGCTTCGCCGCTCGCGCCGGGCGCGCTGGTTCGGCAATGCGAGCCGAACCTTGAAAGCACTCGGAGTGCAGCTTCGTATCGTGAGCGGCGAGGGCGAGATCGCGCGGCTGGGGCAGGGGGTGCGTGGTACGCTGCTGGCGCGGGCTTTCGCCATGGGCGGCACCCGCCTGTCTTTCCGGACGCTGGTGACGGCCCTCCTGGGAACGGCCAGGTCGGAACGTACGACAGAAACGCCACGCTGACGAAGCGGCGCCTCACTCCTCGGGGTCCGGCGGCTTTCTGAGCTTCTTGATCCTCTGCCGGCGGCGCTTCGCTTCCAGCCGCTTCCGATCCACCGACTTGGGCGGCCTCGTCTTCTTGCGCTTCTTCGGCACGTGGAGTGCTGCGGCGACCAGATCCCGCAGCCGCTGCGTCGCCAGTTCGCGGTTGCGATGCTGGCTCCGCTCGTCCTCGGCGGCGACCCGGAGCACGCCATCTTTTCCGATCCGGGAGGCCAGTCTTTCCAGGATCCGCTCGCGCTCCGCTTCGGTCAGCGCGTCGCTCTCACGCACGTTCCAGCACGCTTCGACCCGAGTCGCGCGCCGGTTGGCGTGCTGTCCCCCCGGACCGCCGGAACGAGTCGCCTGATAGAAGATCTCGCTCTCCGGTATCGTCCGCTCAGCGCACATGTCGAATCACAGGCCGCCCTCGAGCCGGGTCACGGCAACAGCCAACCGGCTACGGCGCCGCCGATGACCAGCCAGGCGGCGTTCACCTTGAAGCGCAACGTCAGCACCGCCGCGACCAGGGCGATGGCCCAGGCCGACCACGTCGTCAGAACCGTGATCCCCAGGGACACCGTCACCGCGACCATCAGGGCCAGGGCGCTGACGTTCACGCTGTCCAGGAACGCGGCGGTCCAGGGCCACGACCTGAGCTTGGGGATCACCGGGTTGAGAGCGAGGACGAAGAAGAAGGAAGGCAGAAAGATGGCGACGGTAGCGAGGACGGCCCCGGGGCCGCCGGCCACCACATAGCCGATGAACGTGGCCGTGGACAGGACCGGGCCCGGCGTGAACTGGCCGATCGCGATCGCGTCGAGCAACTGCTGGTCCGTCAGCCACCCGTAGTCCACTACCAGATCGCCATGCAGGAAAGCGATCAATACGTAGCCGCTACCGTACAGGATGGCCCCCACCTTGAGGAAGAACAGCCCCAACTTCCAAAGCGACACGCCCGCCGCCGCGCCCGCCGCCGCGACCAGGCCGGCACCGCGCTCCTGCAGTCCTCTCCACAGCGGCCAGACCAGGGCCGGCGAGCCGTCCCCACCTCGGATTCCGGCGCCCGCGCCGCCCCCGAGCCGCAGCCACAGCATCCCGATCAGCCCGCCGCCCAACAGCGCGATCACCTCGTTTACTCCCAGCAGGACGGCGGCCAGCACGGCCAGGCCCACCGCCGTCACCCGCCAGCCCTTCACCGCCGTTCCGCCCAGCCGCCAGACGGCGCCCAGGATCACGGCGATCACCGCGGGCTTGATCCCGCTCAGAAACGGGGCCGCTTCCGGCGTCGTGCCGAAGCGCGTGTACAGCCAGGCCAGCCCGGCGGTGAGCAGCACCGCCGGAACGATGAAGCAGCTCCCGGCTACGACCAGGCCGGCGGGTCCGGCGCGCTCGTAGCCCACGTGCATGGTCATCTCGGTGGAGTTCGGGCCGGGAATCAGGTTCGTGGCGCCCACCAGGTCGAGAAAATGATCCGGCGTCAGCCAGCCGCGCCGCCGCACCACCTCGTCCTCCATCATCGCGATGTGGGCCGCCGGTCCACCGAACGCCACCACCCCGAGCTTGAAGAAGAGGCGCACGAGTTCGAGAAGCCGCTCTGTCGTCCGCATGGCGGCACACGGTAATACTTCGATCGGGCGGTGGAAAGCGCGGGTGGGCCGAACGGGCTGGTGGGTTAGCAGGTTGGTGGTTGGTGGACAGGCAAGTGGCGGGACTGGTCTCTGGCACGCCATCCAGGCGTCGGCGGCTCGGGCCCACCCGCCAACCCATCGACCCGGGGCTGCCCCCCTTCACCCCTCAAAGCTCCGTCAACGGCACCCTGCAGGTGATCCGTGTGCCTTCCCTTCTCGACGAAATCACCTCCACCGATCCGCCGATCAGGCTCGCCCGATGCCGCATGATATGGAGACCCACTCCGTCCCCGTCGACTTCCTCGGCATCGAACCCGGCACCGTCGTCCTCGACCTCCAGCGTCAGGTCCCGATCGTCCCCGTACAGCCTCAAAGTCAGGTTCCGAGCCTTGCCATGCTTGATCGCGTTGAGCGTGGCTTCTTGCGCGATCTTGTACAGATGCGTCGCCGCGGTGTTGTCGTCCAGCGCCACCTGCCCCTTCGTCTCCACTGGGCAGCGGACCCCGTAAACAGACTCCCGCTGGTGCGCCAGATCTTCCAACGCCCCGGCCAGACCATGCGCATCGATCTCTACCGGCATCAGTCCCCGCATGAGGGCGCGGACCTGCTGCTTCGCCTTGTCACTGCTTTCCACCAACGTCGCGGCGATCTCGCTTTCGTCCATTCCCCGATCTTCGAGCTTCCGCTGCAGGCTCTTGGCCAGGAAGGCGATCGCCGTCACCTGCTGGCCGACCGTATCATGCAGTTCCCGACCGAGGAGCCGCTGCTCGATCAGAGACCGATTCGCGATCCCTCGCTCCAACCGCTTCCGGTCGGTGATGTCTTGGAGAGCGGCGAGCACCGAGCGCACCGTGCCGTCGTCGTCTCGGGCGAAGGTGGTCGCGCTGGCGGAGAACCAGCGGTACGACCCGTCGGCGTGCCTGATTCGGAATGTCGATTCGACGACCCGCCTGTCACCCGCCCGGCGCAGCGTCTCCAGGGTCTCCCAGACCACCGACCGATCGTTCGGGTGGATCAGCGGGTCCCAGTTGCCGCCCGCCAGCTCTGCGTACCCATCCGGCGCATACCCCAGGAGCGTCCGCACTCTCGAATTGACGAAGACCAGCCGCTCTTCCACCACATCGTACAGCTGAACGATGACCGGAATGATCTCCGTAAGCTGAGCCGCGAACTCACCGAGATCGTCGCCGGTCCGTCGTTCAGCGCGCCGGATATCGGTCTTGCGTCCGGGTGTCATCCTCTTCAGTCCGGTTGGTTCTTCTCTGCCCTAGCGGTATGGCCTAGTATCGTAGAACCCGTGACGCCCGGCAAGATGCGGAACCGCCCCGACCACGTTCGGTGGGGCCGCGGGCCGAGCGGGACCCGGAGGGTTGAGATTGGCGTCCCGGAGACCATACTCCTTCCCGGGCCGCGGATCGGCTACGGCGATCCGACGCCGGCGCCAGCGCCATTATTCTGAAGTTCACCAACACCGGATCGTCCGTGATGCCCCGAGCAGACAGACCCGCCCACGCCCAACCGATAGACCGCATCCTCAGCGATCTGGATGTCAGCCTGGAGGAAGGCCTCTCGTCCCGGCAGGTGAAGGAGCGTCGCCGCGAGCACGGGCCCAACCGGCTGCGCGAGACGAAGGGACGCAGCGTCTGGAGCATCCTCTTCGACCAGGTCAAGAGCGTGGTCATGCTGCTGCTGGGCGCGGCCGGCGTACTGGCCTTCGCCTTCGGTCATCTCCCCGAGGGCGTGGCCATCACCGCCGTCCTGGTGGTCAACGGGCTGATCGGGTTCTTCAGCGAGTGGCGCGCCTCCCGCTCGATGGAAGCGCTCCGCAAGATGGGCCGCCGTCAGACGAGGGTTCGGCGCGAGGGCAGCGAGGATTCGGTCTCCGTCGACCAGCTGGTCCCGGGCGACATCGTCATCTTCGACGCGGGCGATCTGGTCCCCGCCGACCTGCGGGTCACCGAAGCGAACGCCCTCCGTGTGAACGAAGCCGCCCTGACCGGCGAGTCCATGACCGTGAGCAAGAGCCCGGAGCCCGTGGCGGAGGACGCACCGCTGGCCGAGCGCACATCGATGCTGTTCAAGGGAACCACGGTCGTGGAGGGTTCGGGAGAGGGGATCGCGGTGGCGACCGGCATGGCCACCGAACTGGGTCGCGTGACGGAGCTGGCGGAGGCCGAGGAGAAGCAGGCCACACCGCTGCAACGCCGACTGGACCGACTGGGCCACCGGCTGGCGTGGATCACCCTGGGACTGGCAGCGCTCATCGCCGGGGCCGGCCTGCTTTCGGGGCAGCCCACCTGGCTGATGATCGAGACCGCCATCGCCCTCGGTGTCGCCGCCATACCCGAGGGCCTGCCCATCGTGGCGACCATCGCACTCGCACGGGGCATGTGGCTCATGGCCCGCCGCCAGGTCCTTATCAACCGGCTGCCTGCGGTCGAAACGCTCGGCGCGACTCGCGTCATCTTCACCGACAAGACCGGCACGCTGACCGAGAACCGCATGACCGTCCGTCGGCTGCTCACCGACGGCGGCGACTACGAGCTCGAGGTCGACCCGTCGACCGAGAAGCTCCATTACAAAAACGGCCGCGACGCCGACGCCGAAGCCGGCGAGCCGCCGCTCCTGCGGCAGGCCCTGACGGTCGGCGTGCTCTGCAACAACGCCTCGCTTCCCGAGGGGGAAGACGACGAGGCGAAGGGCGATCCGACCGAAATCGCGCTCCTCGAAGCCGGGCGTGCACTCGGAATCGACCGCGAAGAACTTCTCGACAAATGGCCGGAAGCTCGCGAGGTCGCTTTCGATCCGGACGTCATGATGATGGCGACGTTCCACGAGCGGGACGGCGAGTATTTCGTCGCCGTGAAGGGCGCCCCGAGCGCGATCGTCAACGTCTGTGATCGCGTCGCGCAAGGCGAATCGGAAGACCGTCCGCTCGAGGAGGGCGAGCGCGAAAGCTGGCTCGAGACGGTCGACGAGCTGGCCGCCGACGGCCTGCGCGTCCTGGCGATGGCCGAACGGCGCGTCGAGAGCGATCAGGCCGAGCCGTATCGTCAGCTGCGCCTGCTGGGATTCATCGGGCTTCTCGATCCCTGGCGACCCGAGGTCCGCGACTCCATCGCCGCATGCCAGAACGCCGGCATCCGGGTCGTCATGTCGACCGGCGACCAGCCGCAGACCGCGCGCGCCATCGGAGAGCAGGTGGGACTCTCGGACGACGGCCAGCTGGCGGTGATGGAGGGCTCCGAACTCCGGGATCCCGAGGAACTTTCCGATGAGAGACGCCGCCGCATCCTCGACACCGCCATCTTCGCGCGCGTCAGCCCCAAGCAGAAGTTGCAGCTGATCCGAACCTATCAGGACGCCGGCGAGATCGTGGCGATGACCGGCGACGGCGTGAACGATGCGCCCGCTCTCAAGACGGCGGATATCGGCGTGGCGATGGGAAAGCGGGGGACCGACGCGGCGCGGCAGGCCGCCGACATGGTGCTCAAGGATGACGCCTTCTCCAGCATCGTCGCCGCGGTGGAGGAGGGTCGGATCATCTTCAGCAACATCAGGAAATCCACGCTGTTCATGCTGTGCACCAACGTGGCCGAGGTGATCGCGGTCGCCATCGCTTCGGCGGTGCGGGCACCCCTCCCGCTGCTACCCCTTCAGATCCTCTACCTCAACGTCATCACCGACGTCTTCCCCGCCCTCGCATTAGGCGTCGGCAAGGGTGACTCGAACGTGATGAACCGGCCACCCCGGAGTTCGTCCGAGTCGGTCCTTACCCGGAGCCACTGGCTCCGCATCGGCGGCTGGGCGCTCCTCATCGCCGCCTGCGTTCTCGCCGCACTCGCCGCCGCCCATCTCTGGTTGGATCTCGAGGGGGATGCCGCCATCACCGTCTCTTTCCTCACGCTGGGCACGGCGAAGGTATGGTACGTCTTCAACCTCAGGGATCCGGGATCGTCCTTCTGGCGCAACGATGTGGTTCGCAACCCCTGGATTTGGGTGGCTACAGCACTCTGTCTCCTGCTCCTGGCCGCCGCGCTCTTCGCCCCCGGTCTCTCGGATGTCCTCAGAACCCGGTGGCCCGGCGCCCAGGGAATCGGTCTCTTGCTGGTTGCCGGCGCCATCCCGTTCCTCGTCGGACAGACGATCAGGTTTGTTCAGCGAATCAAGGCCGGTCGCTCCTGAGCCGGACCTGATCGCGGCTATACCTGCTCCCGATCACGCAGCGCCGTGCTGGCCGAGCACCGTGACCTGGCCGCCCACCACGTCTTCGACGTAGAGCGTCTGGACCAGCACGATGACAACCACCGCCAGCGGCGTCGAGAGAAACAGGCCGATCCAGCCGAAAAGGACGGCCATCAGGAACTGCGCCACCAGCGTCGCGCCGGGTGGCAGGAATACCGCCTGTTTCTGTATGAGCGGCGTGATCAAATTGCTTTCCAGCACCTGGACAGCGAGATAGACGATCGCGACGTACAGCGCGGTGAGCGGTCCTTCGAGAAGTCCGACGAGCACGGCGGGCACGAAGGCCAGCACGGGCCCGACGATGGGGACGAACGACAGCAGTCCGGCCAGCAGAGCCAGTATCAGCGCCAGCGGTATGTCGACGATTAGCAGACCGATCAGGGTCAGGCCCCCCACCACAACCATCGAGGCGAGTCGACCCAGTAGCCACCAGCGCAGCGCCCTGCCTGTCAAGCCGAGTACTTCCCGGGCCCGCTCGCGACGATCGGCGGCCAGCAGATGAAGTGCGCCGCCAACGTAAGTCCCCGGGTTGGCGGCAACGAATATCCCGACGAACAGCACGAACAGCCCTCCGAGGATCACACCCACCGCCGACGAGAATATGCCCGTGATGCGTCCCATGATGCCCGAGCCCGGTGTCAGCAATCGCTCCAGGCTCGGCGCCTCGTCGAAGTACGACCGCAGCCAATCCACTTGCATCACACCCGAGCGGACGCTTTCGATCGCGGCGGGCAGGCTCTCGCCCAGCTGGTTCGCCTGGTCGACGATGCGCGGGCCGCCGAATCGGGCCGCAGCCGCCAGCAGCAACACGGCCAACAGAGCAATCGACGCCAGCGTGACGGCGCGCGGTAGCTTCAGCCACTTCTCGATCCAAGTCCGAGACGCCCGCCAGAGTCACTCCCAGCAGCAGCCCGGCAAAGACCAGCAGCAGGGCTTCGGCAAGGTGAAAGAGCAGGTACAGAAAGACCACGCCGCCGATGACGATGCCGGCGACGATGACCGCCCGCGCCGCGAAGCTTCGCACGCCGGAGCGGCTATCCATGGGCAGAATGCTGTTTCAGGAGATCAGGCCCGATCCTCCAGCCCGGTCACGCCCTGCTTCTCGGCACAGTGGGCGCAGCAGAAGAACGTGCCATCATCTTCGACACCGTGGCCGATGATCCTGCAGCCGCAGTTCTTGCACGTCGGCGCCAGCGCCTGGATCGCGCACTCGAAGGAGTCGAATTGGTGCGACTCGCCTTCCTTCGTCACGGTGAAGATCTTGTCGTAGTCGTTGCCACAGGTTTCACACTTCGGCATGCTTGGATCCCTCACCTCGTGGTTGAAAGGTTGATGACGGGACCCGACTGCCCGCCCAGGCCTCAGCCGCAGCGGGCAGTCGGTTTCCCGTCAGCCTCGTATCCCGTTTACCAATAGTAACCCGCGATGATCGCCAGGACCAACACGATCAGCAGCAACCAGAAGAATACCCCGAAGGCGACGCCAGCGGCGGTCTCCTCTTCGGGGGTCGGAGCCACCGCGACCCGACGTGGTCTCGGCGGCACGGCGGCAGCGATGATCAGGATGACGATGAACGCCACCAACAGGACCGGAACCCAGGACACGCCCATGAAAACCGGACCCACGGGGTCGACCCACAGGCTCGCCAGCCACATCACCGGAAAGAGAATCAGCAGAACGAAGAGAAACGCCGGCCACAAGGGCTCGGTGCCACGGCGCCAGCCGAGCGCTCCGACGAGCACGAAGCTGAACAACAGCGCGATCACCAGCAGTACAAAGATCTCTCCAACGGTCATTGGGATCTTCCGGTCCGATAACTCTGATAATGGTCAGGGCTAGCTTGACTGAGTCTGAAACTAGATCCGGTACATATGATCAAGAATCAGAGCGGGCACGGGAGCCAAACCAATACCGGTACCGAGAACGGTGTGGGGCGAAACTGCAGTGACGGGTGGGAGATCCTCCTACTCGCTGGAAGCCTCCTGGCCCAGCGTCCAGGCGACGGCATATCGAACCAGCTCGTTCGCCGTGCTCAGCTGCAACTTCCTCTTCAGGTGGTCGCGGTAGGTGTCGATGGTCTTGCGGCTCAGGTGCAGCTGCTCGGCGATCTGCCGGGTCGTGAGTCCTTTGCCGATCAGCTCGAGCACCTCCAGCTCGCGGTCCGAAAGCGAGGCCACAGGGGAGCGCTCGAGCACCGCGTCGCGGTCCACCAGTCGATGGAGGATGCGATCCGCCATCTTCCCGCTCAGGAAGATCCGGCCAGCCAGCACCTCCCTTATTCCTTCGATCACTTTGTCCGCCGACTCTTCTTTGTTCACGTAGCCCCGGGCACCCGCCCGCAGGGCGCGCTCGGCGAAGATCTTCTCGTCGTGCATCGAGAAGACGAGAAGCTGTATGTCCGGAAGCTGCGAGCTCAACTGCTTGATCAGTTCCAGACCGCTGCCGTCCTTCAAGCTGAGATCGACGATCGCCAGGCTCGGCTCCAACTCCTTCGCCTTGTCCAACGCCGTCGCAGCATCCTCCGCTTCGCCGCAAACCTCCATGTCGGGCTCCTGCTCGATCAGGCCCGCCAGCCCCCGGCGCAGCAGGGCATGGTCGTCTACGAGCAGGACGCGAACCGGTTCGGAAGTCAGTTTCCTCTGCCGGGCGGCACCTTCAGGCTCCCCAGTCATCGAAGCTCCCCGTGTCCACGTGACGGACCGGCGTCGCTGTCCGATCCCGCACTGTCCCGTCGTGTACTGTCCTTTCGTTTCGTGAGTGTCGCTGAAATATCGGGATGCCCGCAGCGGTCGGCAAGTCGGGCGCGACGACACCGGCATCACGGCGCTTCAGGCTGGATCGGTTACCGCTCTCCGCGCATACGATCGGGATTTTACCCATCTGGGTTTCGGGTCGACTCCCATGGCAGAGGGACCTCTCGAGATCTAGGCCTCGATATGGGAGGATAGCAAAAAATGCCGCAGATAAACGACGACGAAGCCGCCCGCTACGTCCGCTGGTTCTCCGAGGTCGGCTCCTCGGACGTCAAGCAGGTCGGCGGCAAGAACGCTTCGCTCGGTGAGATGACCCGGGAGCTCGGAGAGGCGGGTATACGAGTCCCCACGGGCTTCGCCGTGACCGCTGCCGCCTACCGCGAGTTCCTCGAGGCCAACGATCTGCCCGAAAGGATCGCCGACAAGCTCGAGAGTTTCGCCCGCGACGAGATCTCGCTGGCCGGTGCCGGCAAATCGATCCGTCGGCTCTTGCGAAAGGCCGAGTTTCCCACCCGGATCGCTCACACGATCAAAGAGGCCTACAGCGAGCTGTCGAGTCGCGCCGGCAAGCGTTGAGTCGAACGCAGCGGTCAAGGAAATGGTCCGACGGGTGATCGAAGCCGCGCACCGGCACCGATGCAAGGTCGGCCTCTGCGGACAGGCGCCTAGCGACGACCCGTCGTTCGCTGAATTTCTCGTCGATTCCGGGATCGACGCCATCTCGGTCACCCCGGACAGCTTCGTCAACGTCAAGCGTCAGGTCGCCGCCGTCGAGGACCGAGAGACCGAGGGATCGGCCGCCGCTTCATGAGTCCTGGCGCCGGCGCGGACTCAGCCGCGGGGGACGGGACCCGCGCCGCCCCGCTTCGGTCACCGTTACATAGCTGAGCTCTTCGCCCGACTCCACGCAGCGCAACATCAGACCGCCCCGGCTCATGTCACCCCGGCCTACGAATTCGGCAGGGATGAAAAGGCGCGGGCCGAAAACCGGCGACAGCGGCCCGATGTACTTGTCGGTGGCCACGCTCCCCAGAAGGACAACCCGGGTGGAGATCGTCAGAGTCGCCGCGAGCCGTTCGGCGTCACGGACCAGTGGTTCGCGGTAGCGCGGCTCACCGAGCTCGATCGGCACCCGGGCGATCTCGCGCAGCTCGGCCAGTGAGACGACCGTGTCCGCGGCGACCAGGCCTCGGGCTGGCGTGATCACCAGAACCCCCTGACCGCCGGGGGGTCGTGCGAACTCCCTCGCGTAGGCCAGTTTCCCCCTGAAGTACAGCCCGCTCATGAACGAGAAGAGCTCGCCCAGGGTCGCGCCTCCCGAGCGCAACCGCACCGCCAGCTCGAAGTCCGAGCTGCCGTCCAGAAGCAGCGCCGCGCGCCGGCCGGCGCAGTTAGCGGGCGACAGCAGGAACAGCGTAGGGCGGCGGGTCATATCACCCGCCGGTCCATCTCATACATGCCCGGCAATGGACGGAACGCGTAGAGGAGGGAACCGCCGCAAATTTCAGCGTTCTCATGCCAACGCGTCCAGACGTTCGGCGAGCCGTTCCGCATCCTTCGGGGCGTGCACGTGCTGGTCGTTGTCGAAATAGACGTATACGTCCCGGGTCTTGCGTCGTGGCGGCTGGCGATCGGTGATCGTGTCGGGTCGGCGGGGCTGTCCGCCGGCTCGCCAAGCCTCGATCCGTTCCGCCCAACGGTCCAGCTGATCATCATCGTAGCGGCTGGCGTAGGTCTCTTCCGATCCGTGGAGCCGGATATAGACGAAACCGGCGGTCACCTCCTCGGTGAGCCGCCAATCGGCGGCATCCGATAACACGACCGCGGCCCCGTTGCGTCGAGCGATGCGAACGAACTCGGCATCGAAGAAGCTCTCGTTGCGGATCTCGATCGCATGACGCATCCGGCGATTTCGATCCGTCTTCGTCCAGCTCCTTCCCTTCAGGCGATCATCGTGCTTGCGGGCGAGCCGCGCGGCGGCCTCGGTGTCATGGGGCAAGAGCTCCAGAAAATGGGCGACCCGTTGCGGATCGAACCTGAGGTTCTCGGATAGTTGCCACACCACGGGACCCAGCTTCTCCTCGAGAGCTAGAACCCCGGAAGCGAAGAAGTTGGCCAGGGGCGTCTCGACGTCCCTGAGCTTTTTGTTGTGCGTGATGAAGCGGCTTCCCTTCACCGCGAACAGAAAGTCTCGGGGCACCTGGTCGTACCAGCGCCGGTACGTGTCGGGCTTCAGCAGCGAGTAGAACGACCCGTTGATCTCGACGGAGTTGAACCGCCGACCGATGTACTCCAGCTCGCGACTTCTAGACAACTCTTCCGGATAGAACTCACCGCGCCAGCCATCGTAGCTCCAACCGGATACCCCCACCCAAACCTTGCCCATCGTTCGACCGACCGATCGCCGCTCAGCTCTCGCGGCTCTGATCGCGCGGGCAGAAGTAGGTCGCCCGCCCGGACACTTCGATCTTCTTCAGGTCGCCGCCACATTTCGGACACGCGGCGCCTTCCTCCCTGTCGGGGAGCAGAAACGATTCGGGGAACCGGTCGGCTTCGACCCGTGCATCGATTGCCGCCTGCAACACCGAACCCAGCGACCGGTGCAGCCGCTTCACGGTATCATCCTTAAGCTGGTCCACCTGCGCCTCGGGGTGCAGGCCAGGCGCGAAAGAGGATCTCGTCGGCATACACGTTGCCGACACCGGCGATGACGTTTTGGTTCATCAGCAGGCCTTTTATCGTGCCGCTCCGTCCCTCGAGAAGCTCGCGGAAGCGGCGCAAATCCAGTTCGCTCGACATGGCGTCAGGGCCCAGCTCCTCCTCGCGGATGAACTCATCCGGATCTTCCACCAGCCCGATCTCGCCCAGCTTGCGTGTGTTCTGATACGCCAGGCTGTAATCGTCGTCGAAATCGATGCGGAGCCTGGTGTGATCGGGCAACTCTTCGTGGTCCTTGTAGTAGCGGATTTCACCGGTCATCCCGAAATGGAGCCGCAGCCATCCGTCATCGGAGATCTCGACGAAGAGATGTTTTCCGTGTCGGCGCGTGGATTCCAGTTCGTGGCCCTTCAACCGGGACGTCAGGGTTGGCGCGGAGATGTCGACCAGCAGGTCGTCGCCGTCGAGCCAGACCGACTCGATCGTTTGATGGAGGGCTGTAGCGTCTATGTATTCCTTGAAGACCTGTACGTCCGGAAGTTCAGGCATGACTCACCTTCGCGATCTATCCGTGTACGACTATCTCAGCACGACTTCTTGCCCGTCGTGTGCAATCTCTGCCTCCACGCCGCGCTCCTCCGCCATCTCCCGTAGCCGCGCGCCCAGCCGCCGCTCGTCGCCCTCGACGATCTGTGAGCCGCAATGAGTGATGATCGCGCGAGGTACGCCCTCTTTTCCACACCAGCTGAGCTGGGTTCGGACCGGCGCATGGCCAATCAATGCCTCCTCGCGCTTGCGGACCAGAGATCGGTCCAGCGTAGCGCCATCGCCGATGTACAGCCGCACCTGGCTGAGCGCCTCGCTCCGCTCGTGGATGTACACCACGTCGGGTACGTAAAAGACTCGCGCCTCACCGGCGGTAATCCGATAGCCCACGGCGGGCGCCCGCGTGGAGTGCTCGACCCCAAACGCCTCGAAGATCATGCCGCGAATCTCCACCGGCTGACGCTCACGAACCAACTCCCGCTCCTCGACCGGGTAGTCGTTCATCTCGTCCCATGCCGGTTTGGTGGCGTAGACCGGGCAAGGCGCGCCATCCTTGAGTCCGAAAGCGTGATCGGGGTGCGCGTGGGTTACCACGACGGCATGCGGCCGCATCTCATCCAGCTCGCCCCGCCAATCCTCGCCCCAATCGACTATGACGCGCTGGCCGCGATACGACACCTGCAGGGTCGAGTGCCGATAATGCCGTCGCGTTCGCGCTTCGATGTTCCCCCGTGTCCCCAGGAACGTCAGCTTCAACGG
>JABAHS010147110.1_pt3 | contig 15197 bp, 15 predicted proteins | sample 7062111 | NCBI WGS metagenome assembly JABAHS01 (sample SAMN14534600, study PRJNA622989) | marine sediment metagenome | biome: marine biome [ENVO:00000428]; feature: marine pelagic biome [ENVO:01000023]; material: deep marine sediment [ENVO:00002113]; isolation source: pool of 4 deep marine... | reverse complement strand
ACCAGAGAATATTACGAGAAGCTGAAGATGTTGCGGGTTCACGGCATGGAACCCAAATACTACCACAAAGCCGTGGGCGGGAATTTCCGCATCGACGAACTGCAGGCCGCGGTGATTCTGGCCAAGCTGATCCATCTGGAGGATTGGACGGAAAAGCGCCGGAACAACGCGCAACGTTATCTGAGAATTTTTCAAAAGGAAATGCTGGCAGAGCATTTCGAGCTTCCCATGGAAATTTTCCCGCGCCATATCTACAACCAGTACGTGGTACGGGTTAAAAACGGCAAACGGGACGCACTCCAAAATCATCTACGGGAAAATAACGTGGCGTGCGAAATCTATTATCCGGTTCCCCTGCACACGCAGGAATGCTTTCAATACCTCGGTTACCGGAAGGGGGATCTGCCGGAAGCGGAAAGAGCCGCGGAGGAAACACTGGCCCTGCCCATCGCTCCCGAAATCACCGCCGCACAGCAGGATTACGTCGCGGAAAAGATCAAAGAGTTTTATTCCTGATGCCGGGGTTCGCCGGAAAGGAAGGATGGAATCCCTTCAATGCCCGGAGGATTTTTTGGCAATGGGATTCCGCCGGCCGGTGCCGAAGGCTTTGGCGGTCACCTTGAGTCCCGGCGCCGCCTGATTGCGCTTGTATTCATTATTCTCCACTTTAGCCACCACCTGACGCACGATATCCGCTTCAAATCCCCGGGCGATCAGCTGTTCCACCGATAAATGCTGCTCGACATATCCTTCCAGAATGGGGTCCAGCACCCCGTAGGGCGGCAGACTGTCCTGATCGGTTTGATTCGGCCGGAGTTCAGCGGTCGGCGGCCGGTCGATGATGCTTTGGGGAATGACCTCGCCGTCCCGATTGATCCATCTCGCCAGTTGGTAGACTTTCATCTTGGGCACGTCCGAAATCACCGACAAACCGCCGGCCATATCGCCGTACAACGTGCAATAGCCCACAGACATCTCACTTTTATTGCCCGTGGACAGAACCATATGCCCCAGCTTGTTCGACACCGCCATTAAAATATTGCCGCGAATCCGGGCCTGGATATTTTCCTCGGTGGTATCCTCCGCCCTGCCGGGAAACATCGGGTTCAGAGTCTTTTTATAAGCCTCAAACAATTCCTGGATGGCAACGGTTGAAAATTCGATCCCCAGATTTTTGGCCAGCTTCTCGGCGTCGGTCTCGCTTTGGGAGACGGTGTATTGAGAGGGCATACTGATGCCCGCCACGTTTTCCGCGCCCAGGGCTTCCGCGGCAATCGCCGCCACCACTGAGGAATCGATGCCGCCCGACAAACCGATCACCGCCCGGCTATAGCCGCATTTATGAAGATAATCGCGCACCCCCATCACCAGCGCCCGGAACATTTCGTCTGCTTCGCCAGCCGGTATCGGCCGCTGGTCTCCCCGCCCGGTTTCCAGTTCCACCGTCACCAGGTCCTCCTGAAACCCGTGGGCCCGGGCCGTCACATCTCCCTTGCCGGACAGGGCGAAACTGTGTCCATCGAACAACAAATCGTCATTACCGCCCACCTGGTTCACCAAGACAACCGGCAAGCGATAGGTTTGGGCAATGTGCTGGCCCAGATTCATACGCGTTTGCCAGCGTCCCACCCGGTAGGGAGAAGCGGAAATATTGATCAACACCTGCGCCCCGGCCTGCGCCAATTCTGCCACCGGGTTGCGCCGGTAAATACCCTGATCGTAAAATTCCGGGAAATTCCAGATATCCTCGCAAACCGTAATGCCGATTTTGCAACCCTCCCATTCCGCCAACACGGGATTGTCACCGGGCTGGAAATAGCGGGTCTCATCGAACACATCATAAGAAGGCAGAAGCACCTTATCCGCCCGGGCCAGTACCCGGCCCTGCTGGAACAGCACCGCGGAATTGGTCAGGCTCTTACCGGCGCCGCCTTCTGTTTTTCCCACCGTTCCCATCACAACCGCGGGGCCTTCGATTTGAGTAATCAGGCGATCCAGGGCCTGTTGCGCTCCGTCAATCAGATCCGGCTTAAAGAGCAGGTCCCGGGGCGGGTAGCCGGTCAGGATCAGTTCGGAAAAAACCACCAGGTCCGCCCCGGCCTGGCGCGACGCCTGACAGGCCTCGATGATTTTTCGCGAGTTTCCCTCAAGATCACCGATGGTGGGATTCAATTGAGCCAAAGCAATTTTCAAACCGTTTCGCTCCAAAAAACAAGGTCGTGGAGAACAGAGGGTTTAATTTTATTATATTTAGTAATGTTTTTACAGTGCCGGAAATTTAGTTTAGAATACTTCGAAGAGGTTTTCGCGCTTTTTCATATAAACACACCTTGATAGAGCCTCAGGTTCTTGTTTTTCGGCATTCTTGTTCCTTTTGCCCACAATAAATGCTCAAAATGTCTAAAGTCTATTTAGTCACAGGCGGGGCGGGATTTATCGGCGGCAATTTCGTTCTGGGCCTGATGAAGCGGAAAGACGCCAGGGTAATCAACCTGGACGCGCTGACCTATGCCGGCAACCTGGACACCCTGGGACCGGTGATGGACGATCCCAACCACGTTTTCGTGCAGGGGAGCATTCAGGACCGGCCGTTATTAAAACGCCTGTTCGAAACGCACCGGCCTTCCGCCGTCATTAATTTCGCGGCGGAATCTCATGTCGACCGGTCGATCGATTCGCCGGGCGAATTCATCATGACCAACGTGGTCGGGACCTTTGAACTGCTGGAAGCCTTCCGCCAATATCACGGGGCGGTTGCCGAAGAAGAACGTGCCGCGCTACGCCTGCTCCATGTATCCACCGATGAGGTGTACGGCAGTTTGGGCGAGGAGGGTTTCTTTACCGAGCAAACCCCATACGCCCCCAATTCACCCTACTCGGCTTCCAAGGCGGGGGCGGACCATCTCGTGCGGGCCTATCACCATACCTACGGCCTGCCGGTCCTGATCACCAATTGCTCCAACAATTACGGACCCTATCAATTCCCGGAAAAGCTGATTCCCCTCATGATTCAAAAAGCCCTCAACGGCGAACCGCTTCCGGTTTACGGAGACGGCCGGCAGGTGCGCGACTGGCTGTACGTGGAAGACCATTGCCGGGCGATTTTGAGAGTTCTGGAGGCGGGAACGGTGGGGGAAGTCTATAACATCGGCGGCCATAACGAAATGACCAACCTGGCGGTGGTGAAGACCCTCTGCGGTCTGCTGGACACCCTGGTTCCAGACTCACCGTACAAACCGCACGCGTCTCTTATTCAGTTCGTAAAAGACCGGCCCGGCCACGACCGGCGCTACGCGATTGACGCCGGCAAACTGCAACGGGAGTTGGGCTGGCAACCGGAAGAAACCTTTGACACCGGTATCCACAAAACCATTCAATGGTACCTCGACAACCGGGAATGGACGCAGAGAGTCACATCGGGAGAATACCGGGGAGAACGTCTGGGCTTGAGCGAAGGATGAGGACTATCCGACATGATTAACAAAGGAATCATTCTGGCGGGAGGTTCCGGCACCCGGCTTTACCCGGTGACCCAGGTGGTCAGTAAGCAACTGCTTCCGCTGTACGACAAGCCGATGGTGTATTATCCCCTGTCGACCCTGATGTTATCGGGCATCACAGACATACTGGTCATCACCACCCCGCACGATCAGCCCCTGTTCCAGGAACTGCTTAAAGACGGCGGCCAATGGGGCATCCAAATCCGTTACGCCCAGCAACCGAAGCCGGAAGGACTGGCGCAGGCGTTTATCATCGGCAGGGATTTCGTTGGCGATGACGGATGTTGTCTCATCCTGGGGGATAACGTTTTTTACGGCCATGGCCTGGTCGACCTGGTCCGCAGAGCCCGGGAAAAACCCAGCGGCGCCACGGTGTTCGGGTATTGGGTGCAGAGACCGCAGGACTATGGCGTGGTGGAATTCGATTCCAACGGCAAGGCGGTGAGCCTGGAGGAAAAACCCCCGAACCCGCGTTCTCACTATGCGGTCACGGGGCTGTATTTTTATGACAATCAGGTGGTGAAGATCGCCTCCAGCATTCAACCCTCCGCCCGGGGGGAGCTGGAAATCACGGACGTGAATAAAAAGTATCTGGAGCAGGGCAACCTCACGGTGGAAATCATGGGACGCGGGTACGCTTGGCTCGACACCGGCTCGCATGACTCCCTGATGGAAGCGACTAATTTCATCGAAACCATCGAGAGGCGTCAGGGTCTTAAAATCTCCTGTCCGGAGGAAATCGCCTTCCGAATGGGACTCATTGACGCCCCGCAGCTTGAAAGACTGGCCGCCCCGCTCCAAAAGAACGGTTACGGTCAATATCTGCTGGGCCTGCTTGAACAAGACCGCCCTTTCTATTAATCCATCAGTTTTCTTCAGACCGATATGACCCCACAGCCCGCCTCATCCTGGAAAGTCCTTCTCATCGGTAAGGAAGGTCAGGTCGGCGGACAGTTGTCCGGCCTCCTGAAGCCGCTGGGCGAGGTGATTGCCTGCGGAGAGGAGGATTTGGATCTGACGCGTCCGGAGGATATCCGTGAAACCGTACGCGCCATCCGCCCTCATATCATTGTGAATGCCGCCGCCTATACGGCGGTGGACAAAGCGGAGGAAGAGAAGGACCTGGCCATGGCCGTTAACGGGACGGCGCCGGCCATCCTGGCGGAGGAGGCGAAAAAAATCGACGCGGCCCTGGTCCACTATTCGACGGATTATGTCTTCGACGNNACACGCCCAACCCTTTAAGCGTATACGGGAAAACCAAACTGGCGGGAGACGAGGCGATCCGGTCCGCGGGACTTCCTCATTTGATCTTTCGCACCGCCTGGGTGTATGGACTGGAAGGAAGAAATTTCCTGCTGACCCTCCAGCGGCTGGCGCGCGAACGGGATGAATTGAAAATCGTCGACGACCAGATCGGCTCCCCCACCTGGTGTCGAACCATCTCCCAGATCACTCTCAACATTTTGACCCAGATATTGCCCCCGGACTCACCCGCCAACCTCACCCTTTTTGAGCAGTCCTCGGGGCTTTACAACCTGGTCTGCTCCGGTGAAACCAGCTGGTTTGGGTTCGCCAAGGCTATATTGGAGGGTTCCAGCCCGGCCCCGGCCACCCGGTTGACGCCCATACCGACGAGCGACTACCCCACCCCCCCCCCCCCCCCCCCCCCCACCCCCGCCCCACGCCCTAAAAATTCAGTGCTTTCGACAGAGAAATTGCGAGCCGCCTTCGGCATCATTCCGCCTCCCTGGGAAGCCACCCTGCAATATTGCCTCAGCCTGCAGTCTCCCCCGGCCACCGGTCCCGGCAAATAGGGTTTTCCAGGAAAATGCAAATTAAAGCCCTATTATCAAAAAGTTGCCCTATAATTAAAAGATAGGCATTTCTCCCCGGGAGGAGAATGCCCACACATTATTCCAAAACAACCTCATTCAAATACAAACGCGATGGATTCCACGGCTCGCATCCTGGTATTTACAGCAACTTATAATGAATCTGACAACGTCGAGAATTTGATCCGGGATATTTTCCTGACCCTGCCGGACGCTGAGATCCTGGTGGTGGACGATAATTCGCCGGATGGTACCGGAAAAGTTCTGGACCGGTTATCGTCTGAAAACCCCAGGATTCACATAGTCCACCGTCCCTCCAAACTGGGATTGGGAACCGCGCACCTTTTAGCGATGCGATACGCCATTCATCATGAATTTGACCGCCTGATCACGATGGATGCCGACTTCTCCCATAATCCCAAATACCTGACCATCATGAAGCAACTGCTGGAGGATAACGACTTCGTGATCGGTTCGCGTTACGCCAAGGGCGGACAATGCGATTACGGGCTGGTACGCACGATGATCAGTAAAACCGCGAACATGCTGGCGCGGTATCTGCTGGGCATCCCCACCCATGAGGCCACGACTTCTTACCGGGGATTCACGCTACCCCTGCTGAAACAAATGGACCTGGACTCCATCTGGTCGGACGGCTATTCCTTTTTTATGGAATCGATATTCGTGGTCCGGCTGGCGACGCGAAAACTGGCGGAATTTCCCATCCATTTCGAGGACCGCCGAGCGGGCGCTTCCAAGATTTCCAAACGGGAAATATTCAAGGCGATTTACAATATCACCCGGCTGTTTTACCGGCGGCTGTTTGTCATTCCCTTTGCGGTATACCATCCGCAAAAGGAGGAAGACCTGTCCCAACCTTGCGAGAGCTGCGGATCGATTTATCACATGGAAATGTTCCCGGCCAAACAATCCGAGAACGAGGACGCCAGGGTCTACCAGTGCACCAGCGCGAGTCACCGGACACACGGGCGAATCCTCAAATGCCTGGTCTGCGGCCTNNAATCTCGGGGCCCGTTTCCAGACGTTCCGGGTCAATTTCGAGAAACTCAAACCCTTCCTTCCCGCTTCCGGGAAATTGCTCGACATCGGCTCCTATTGCGGGGTATCGATGAAGGTGGCGCGCGAAAACGGGTTTGAGCCGCTGGGTGTGGAGCCTTCCAAATGGGCCTCCCGTTATTCGCAGGAAGTCATGGATGAACGGGTATTTCAAGGCACGCTGAAAGACCTGCCGCTGGAAGAAGGGCCGTTTGATGTCGTGACCATGTGGGACGTGCTGGAACACCTCCCGCATCCCATTGAAGAAATGAAACTGATTCATTCCCGGTTGAAGCCCGGCGGAATCTTCGCGTTTTCCACTCTTTTTATCGACAACTGGTATCCAAAAATACTGAAGGAGCGATGGCCCTGGTATATGGACATGCACCTGTTTTACTTCACCCTGGACGCCATGCGTCAGATTGTCCGGAAATCCGGGCTGGAACTGATCCATCATCAAAACTACACGCACATCATTACCCTGGAATATTTTTTCTATAAGCTGGAGGCTCTGGGGATTTTCGGGGCGAAACACCTGAATCAGATGATTAAAAAAACTTCCCTGAACAACAAAATGATTCCGTTCAGCTTTGGAGACATCCAGATGTTTATCTGCCGGAAACCGGACCATTCCTGAGCCGGAAAATTCGAACCCTGATCTTTTCCCAACCGCGACGCGTTCATGAAAAAAGCCTTCATCACCGGAATCACAGGTCAAGACGGCAGTTACCTGGCAGAATATTTACTCGGCCGGGGCTATGCAGTGCACGGCCTGGTGCGGCCGGTTTCCAGTCATTATGACCAGGAAAGTGAATGGAGAATTCAACCCTTTCGGGACCGGTTGTCACTGCACCGGGGAGACTTGGGGGATTGGCCCGCCATGCAAACCATCGTGCAGTCCATTCAACCCGATGAATGTTATCACCTGGCGGCTCAAACCTTCGCTCTGGCCTCACCGGAGGAAGAAGCGGATATGTTGACCGCCAATACGCTGGGGACCCATCACCTTCTTCTGGCTATGACCCGACACTCTCCGGAAACCCGATTGTTTTTTGCCGGGTCGTCTGAAATGTTCGGCCGGGCGTCCGTCTCCCCGCAGAATGAGGAAACCCCTTTCAACCCCCGATCCCCTTTATGGGGTCTCCAAAGTCATGAGTCACCAGCTGGTCCGTTATTGCCGGGAACACAAGAACCTGTTCGCCGGCACGGGAATCCTGTACAACCACGAATCGCCGCGCCGGGGCTCGCGGTTCGTCACCCGCAAAATCACGGCCACTGCCGCGAAAATTAAATTGGGGCTGGAAAAGGAACTGCGGCTGGGAAATATCGAATCGGAAAGAGATTGGGGTTATGCCGGGGACTACGTGGCCGCCATGCATGCCTGCCTGCAGAGTGACCGGCCGGACGATTATGTCATCGCCACCGGCCAATCCCATACGGTCAAGGCATTTCTGGAAGCGGCGTTCGGCGAACTGGATTTAAGTTACGAACCGTACCTGGTGACCGACCCGGAATTTTTCCGTCCGAAAGAGCCGGTTCCCCTGGTGGGCGATGCGGCAAAGATTCGCAATCGTTTGGTGGGCTGGGAACCTGAGGTCCCGTTTGAGGAGCTGGTTCGAAAAATGGTGCGGGCAGACCTTGAATATTTTCAGAAGTTATTGCAATAATAGATGAAGGGATACGGATCGAGGTGCGGGGGCCCTCCAACACCATAGGATAACTCGACCATGAAAAAAGCGTTGATCACCGGCATCACGGGCCAGGATGGTTCCTACCTTGCAGAATTACTTCTGGATAAAGGTTACGAGGTACACGGACTGGTCCGCCGTTCTTCCTTTTTCAACCGGGGCCGCATTGAAGACATCCGGCAGAAAACCCGTTCCACCGGACAGTTTCAGCTGCATTACGGGGATATGACGGACTCGTCCAGCCTCAACAAGCTGATGGCCACGATCCGTCCCGACGAAGTTTACAACCTCGCCGCGCAAAGCCATGTGGCGGTCAGTTTTGCCACCCCCGACTACACCTCGCAAGTGGACGCGATGGGAACCCTGCGCCTTCTGGATGCAATCCACGGCATGGGACTGAAGGATAAAACCCGCTTTTATCAGGCATCCACCAGTGAGCTGTTCGGGAAAGTCTTGGAGACCCCGCAAAAGGAAACCACTCCCTTTTATCCGCGCAGTCCCTATGGAGTGGCTAAACTCTACGCGCATTGGATCACCATCAACTATCGGGAAAGCTATGGTCTGTTCGCGTGCAGCGGCATCCTGTTCAATCACGAATCCCCGCGCCGCGGGGAAAACTTCGTGACCCGCAAGATCACCATGACCCTGGCGCAAATTCTTCAGGGAAAAACCGATAAGTTGTCTCTGGGCAACCTGAATGCCAAACGGGATTGGGGCTTTGCCAGAGATTATATCGAAGGCATGTGGATGATGCTGCAGCAGGATCAGCCGGAAGATTTCGTGCTGGCGACGGAGGAACAGCATACCGTGCGGGAATTCGTCGATCTGGCGTTCGGCTATTGCGGCATCCAATTGGACTGGCAGGGTTCCGGGGCGGATGAGAAAGGCATCGACCCGGCCACCGGCAAGGTGCTGGTGGATGTGAATCCGAAATATTACCGGCCGGCAGAGGTGGAAACCCTGATCGGAGATTGCACCAAAGCCAAAACCCGGCTGGGCTGGGCCCCCAAAACTTCGTTCAAGGAACTGGTGGAAATGATGATGGCAAACGATTTGAACCTGGCGGGATTGAATCGTGAAGAGGTGTTGAAAAAAAACTCCGCCCTCCGGTAGTGCGCAAAAAATCAGGCCCGGCTTTTCCTGTTCAGAAACCGGGTCTCCATCCTGTGGATCAGAGTATTCATTCCCAGTAGGGCCATACCCCAACTCAATAAGGTACCGAAACTGTTCGCCGCCACATCCGCCCAATCCCCTTTGCGGTAACCGGTCAGAGACTGCAGGTATTCCAGAAGAATTCCAAGAACGATAAAGGCAACGACCAGTATTCCGTAGCGGGACCGGGGGTAAAGTTGGGCGAACCACAACATCAGCAACGCATAAGCCAGAACATGCAATACCTTATCCATCCAGCGAAACTCAATAACGGGAGGGGGCGCGGGTACGAGCGACATAATGACCAGCACCCCAAGATAAAGGTATCCCAGGGCTTTCCACAAGGATTCATACCTGAGGGTTGTCATGGAAAAATTGTAACACGCCTCCGGCAAGAGAAACTCTCTTTTTGATCCCTTAGGGGAGCGAAATCAATAAAGATTGCCGGAGACGTGGATGATTGCCCGGTCGAATAAAAATCGGCGGGGAAAATCTCTCAACAGGCGTCAAGACGCGGGTCTCGATTCCCCGGCCGGAGAAGGCGTCACAACCTCTGCCGCCGTATCCTGAGCAAGGGCGGATTCGGGTTTCGCCGGAGGGGATATATTTTGATAAGCCTCCAAGGCCTGCACCACGGCGTCCTGGTGATGCGAATGCAATTCATTCCTGACTTTTTGACTGACCAGTTTTTTATTTCCGGAAGCCACAACCCCCGCGCCATAACTCAAGGCAGAAGGAATAGAAGTCGGCCCACCCAATATGTCGGAAACACCGCTATTAGAAAAGTCCTGGGCGTTAAAAGCAAAAGAGGTGGCCGCGGTCAAGATCAGATTAGTGACGATCCACCCGAAAGACCTTCTTTTTTTCATTATCGAGTCCGAATAACAGGATAAACGTTGGAAACAGCTTAAAAATCAATCAGTTCATTGGAATCATTGAAGCAAAGGGGTCCCTACCCCCCTTTAACCCCGATCCTGGAATTCCGTTAATGAAGCAATTATCTTCCCGTGGAAAATGTAAGTCTATGGATACCCCTACCAGGTTTCAATACCCCAAAAGGGGTATTTTGTACCATTCTGGATCTTTTGTTCCCTTCCCTAAAATCCAATTCCAATCCGCCCATTCTCTGGAAAAGCATGAAGTCATTTAATATTAATTAGTTATATATTTATCCCGGCATCACGGAAGAGATCAGCAAATCCATCGAAAATCGAAAACCGTCAGTGAGTTGAATACGTAACATATTTCATCGCCCATCTGCTTTTTGAACCGATATCGGCAAAACTTCTGTATGGATGAGTTTTACCTGACCATGGTGGCCCAAAAGGGTTTGTTTGACATCCCACCCATATTCCATTATGATCATGCAAACCAAAGGTTTAATTTTAATATTCACNNAATCCAAAGGTTTAATTTTAATATTCACGTGATGGGTCTGCCATGAGTTCAGATACCGATACGCCTTCCAGTGTCAAAATAGGCAATAATTCTATTCAAGAAGTTTTTACCGATCTTCTGGATTGCCGGAACCAGGATGACCTGATGAGGGTAATCAAAGATAAAATCTATCCTGCCTTTGATGATGATTTCCGGCATTTTGTCATCAATTTTCCTGAGGGCGAGCATCTGCCCCTATTGGGTTGTTCCGGATTACCCCGGGCGGATCAAAATATTATCCGCGAATATTTAAATTCGGATCCTCTGGCTCAGCTGTTGTTACTGCAAAATGAAGTCAGTGAGCAAATTTATCTCAGGAATGAAAATCAGGCGCATATTCTTTTCCCCTTTCTGGCCTTCAAAATCAAATCGGTGATGCTGGAACAAGAATTGGAAAAAACCCGGGCCATGGTTCAGGGTCTCTTGAAATCACCCGCCGGGATTGCCGTGGTGGATAGCAGTAAAAAGGTAGTCGAGTTTAATGCGGCCTTTAAAGATATCATTGAGATGGATTCCGACAAAAAGCTGCCCATGAATCTGGTCAAGATTCTTGAACGGGAGCAATCCAAAGAGTATGATCCGGCCCCGGAGGACTCCGGGAAATGGGGGAAAGAAGTATCCTTCTTCACGTTGCCTCAGGGAACTTTCAAGCTGAATCTGATTCGGCTGGAGGACCCGAATTTGGACGGCTCGTCCCTGTGGCTTCTTCGAATCTATCCCGCGGCGGATCCATTCACCAAGTCCAACCGGTTGATTGAAAAAGCGGGTCTCACCTGGCGGGAAATGGAAATCTGCTGTTTGATCCATGACGGGCTGGGACGCAATGAAATTGCCGAACGCCTTTTTATCAGCGCGCACACGGTTAAAACCCACCTGAAAAAAATTCATAAGAAACTGGGGGTCAATTCCCGCACCCAATTGGTAGCCTATCTCAACCAACATGCAGGCGAAGCCACCGAAAATCATTTTTCCTGATCCGCTTCACCGGAACCGCGTTCCGGCAATGAACGGGTTATCCTTTTTATCCGTAATTTTAAAATTTAACAGACCTGGATCCGTGGAGCGGATGGCGGGTATCGCTTAAACGATGGAAAGGCCTCCTTCGATTTTGCAAAAGACGACGCGTCCAATAATGATCCTCCTTGGGTTACTGATCCTGTCGGACAGCCCCCTGCGGGCCGAAAGCTACTTTGACGGTCAGCCTTTTTTCGGCGTCAGCGGCATGTTGGCGGCCGCCAGGGATACCAGGATTGATTCGGGAACCGGCGCGGCGGTGCCGGCTTTGGTTCCCGACTCGGAGATCGTCACTCAAACCGGCTATGGTATTTCCGCCTATGGAGGCTGGTTGTTCGATTCCAACTGGCGCCTCGGGCTTGAATTGTCGCACCGGTCGGTCGGCCTGGACCAGGTGACCGCTTCGTCGGGAGCTTCTCCGCTCACCGGCAACCTGACCCTCAACGCCGCCTTCATCAATCTCGCACGGGAATTCCGCGGGCCATCCTTTGTCACGCCTTACTTGGGGATAGGGGCGGGAGCGGCTCACCATTCTCTGGAGATCGAAACCCTCAACTTTAATCCGGGCCCTCCCGAGTTAACCGCTGTGTCTCCGGCCTTCCAGGCCATGGTAGGAATCAATCTGGAAACCAGTGAAGACGTGGACCTTGTGGTGGGCTATCGCTATGTCAATTTGTATCGACCGGATTATTCCGAATTCACCTCGGATTTTATGGAGTTCCACAATTTTGAAGTCGGTTTCAAATTGTATCCCGAAGACTGGTAAATCCCCCGCTCCGGGGTGGCGGATCAGACCCAGCGGCCCTTTCCCTCCTCTATTTTTAACCGCAAAATCCCGATTCCTGCTCGACACAGGCTTCCATCCCGAAAGTTTGAGGGAATAATTTGCCTTGGCGGAGGTCTTAAAACTAGGTATTCCATCCTTATTTTCGGACTTCCAATATTGGGGGCCCGTCAGGGTTGAACCTCCCTAGAGAAGCCATTGCCAATGTTGCTTCCATTTGCCCTGGCGGGTACCCCTTTTTGGCTTCAGGTGTACTTTTAAAGAGTCCGGCCGCTGCGCTTTTCCACCGCTGAATTCCATTAAACCTTTCTTATTAAATAACTTATTCAGAATTTGAAGGAACGTTTCCCGGAAAAACCCACCGAATACCGGGACAAAATAAATACTCCAAAAGGGTTTAACGGCTGGCTTACTAAATTTTATCTGCTAAACTGAGAATAAATATTTTACAAATACTTTGAATGTTAAATATATGAACTCCGGAATGGCCCAATTTCCTGCTTCCTTTATCGATCCGGGCAAAAAGAGGGATATCCTCAAACAGGTGGATTTTCTGAGTTTTTTTCACGAATCCACCTTGGAAAGACTGGCTCAAGAGAGCAAGGAAATTCCTTTGGAATCGGGAAAAATCATATTCAGCGAAGGCGACGCCGGCAATGCCATGTACATTGTCCTGGAGGGGGAAATATTAATTCACCAGGGCGGCAAATCGCTGACCACCATGATGCCGGGAACTTTTTTCGGGGAAATGGCCCTGATCGAAGGCAGCGACCGAACCGCGGGCGCGCGCACTTTATCCCCATCTCTTTTACTGGAAATCGGCGAGCAGCAATTTCAGGAATATTTTGCGTCTCAACCGCAAGCGCTGATGGCCATCATGAAAACGCTGTCCGCGCGGTCCCGGAAAATTTTTTCGGGACTGGTTTCCCCCAAACCCTCCGGACCGGGAAACACCTCGGACAGCAACACTTCGGGCACCATTCCCTACCTGGATGAACACTACCGGGAAGTTCTGGTTTTTCACCCTGTCGATTTCAATTTCCTTAAAGCCAACTCGCTGGCTTGTGCCGATATGGGCTTCTCACCGGAGGAGATCAGGCAAAAAACCTTGTTGGATCTGGCGCCCAGCATGGACCCTCAAAATCTGACCCGGCTGTGCGAAGCCCTGATCAACAAGACCCGGCCCATGATCTCTTTCGAAACTTCCTTTATTCGAAAAGACGGCACCGCCTACCCTGTCGAATGCAAAATTCAACTGGTCAATTCCGCCGACCCGGCGAACGAAATCCTGCTCTGGGTCCAGGATATTACCGAACGCAAGCAAATGGAGAATACCATCCGGCAGATGGCCTATTACGATTCCCTGACCGGCCTGCCCAACCGAAATCTGTTGAATGACCGTCTGGCCGTCGCCCTGGCTCATGCCTCCCGCAACCATCAGAAAGTGGCCATTCTCTTTATCGATCTGGACCACTTCAAAACCATTAACGATTCTCTGGGACATGAAGCGGGCGATCAATTGCTCCAGCAGGTCGCCCAAAGGATCAAGGGCATCCTGAGAAGGCAGGATACCGTCGCCCGCATGGGAGGGGACGAATTTATCGTCATGATTCCGGAGATTCAGGAAACCAACCATACCGCCAAACTGGCGCAGAAAATCCTGGACTCCCTGGCTCCGGTTTTCAAGATTGGGGACAATGAACTGTNNATGGAACGGCTGGCGGTGGAGAAAAATCTTAGGAAAGCCCTGGACCGGGAGGAATTTCAACTCCATTATCAGCCCAAAATCAATCTGCAGACGGGAAAAATCGCCGGAATGGAAGCCCTGATCCGCTGGGAAAGTCCGGAGTTGGGAATGGTGATGCCCAACCAATTTATTCCCGTCGCAGAGGAAACCCGACTGATCATTCAACTGGGTCACTGGGTGCTGATGACGGCCTGCAACCAGGCCAAATCCTGGAAAAACGAAGGGTTAGTGCAGGTTCCCATTTCCGTTAATCTTTCGGTGATTCAGTTCACCCATCCCAACCTGGTATCCGAGATCGCCCGAGTTCTGGAGCAATCCGCCATCCAGCCTGAATTTCTGGAGTTGGAAATTACCGAAAGTGTTTTGATGCAGGACACCTCCCTGGCGGTCTCTATCCTTAAAAAACTGAGCGAGCGAGGGATTAAAATTTCCATCGATGACTTTGGAACCGGCTTTTCGTCTCTCAATTATCTGAAAAACCTTCCCCTGGATTATTTAAAAATCGACCGCACCTTCATTAAGGATTTCAACCTGCAAACCAATTCGGCCATCACCAAAGCGATCGTCACCCTGGCACAAAGTCTCAACATGAAAACCATTGCCGAGGGGGTAGAAACTCAAGAGCAAAAAACATTCCTCAAGGAACTGCGGTGCGACGAAGCCCAGGGATACCTGTTCAGCAAACCGATACCCGGTCCAAAAATGCGGGAGTTATTGCTGGAAGAAAAACTGTATTAACGGAATTTAATGGGTTAAATTATTCAGCCCTTGATCCCAGTCCGCGTTTTTTATTTCATTCGGGGTGATGGGACCCATTTCCCCGAATTTTTCTTTTTCCTCATGCGTCAGATCCATATCCGGCAAATCTTCTGAATTTTCCCCTACCGGAACGAAACCATCCTCCATCAAATCCTGAGAATTCATAAACCTGTTCGGCTCCATACCTTTGGGAAAAAATTCCGGATCGGGATTCAACCCTCTCAG
>JABAHS010131169.1_pt1 | contig 15199 bp, 14 predicted proteins | sample 7062111 | NCBI WGS metagenome assembly JABAHS01 (sample SAMN14534600, study PRJNA622989) | marine sediment metagenome | biome: marine biome [ENVO:00000428]; feature: marine pelagic biome [ENVO:01000023]; material: deep marine sediment [ENVO:00002113]; isolation source: pool of 4 deep marine... | reverse complement strand
TTAAAGCTTCCGGATTACGGGGGCGCGGAGGGGCAGGATTTCCAACGGGCATCAAATGGGAAGGAGCATTAAAAGCCGAGGGTTACCCTAAATATGTTGTTTGTAATATGGACGAATCAGAACCCGGGACTTTCAAAGATCAAGCACTTTTTTTAGGAGACCCTTTTAAAATCCTTGAGGGAATGTTGGTTGCTGCTTACGCTACCGGTGCACAAAAAGGATATTTCTATATTCGTGGAGAATATGCCACCTCGCATATTGTCCTGGAACACACAATCTCGCAGGCTCTTCAAGCGGGATATCTCGGTAAAAAAATACTAGGCAGCGATTTCGATTTTGACTTAGAAATACGAAGCGGGGCCGGTGCCTATATTTGCGGTGAAGAGACTGCACTTTTTGAATCAATTGAAGGCAAACGAGGATTCCCAAGGATTAAACCACCCTTCCCAACCACTCACGGGCTTTTTGGAAAACCAACAGTTATCAACAATGTTGAAACCTTTGCCAACATCCCGGTTATATTTAATATGGGGGTTGAAGAATACAAAAATATGGGATCAGAAACTGAACCTGGACCACGATTGTTTTCCCTTTCTGGAGATATCGTGAAACCCGGTGTTTATGAAATCACCAAGCCGATTACCATAAGGAAATTAATTTATGAGTACGCAGGTGGAATTCCTAACGATCGCCAATTGCAAGCAATATTACTTGGTGGCGCTGCTGGGAAATTTATTGGCCCCGATAAAATCGACATCTTACTATCTGAAAATGATTTACGCGAGCATGGTTTGTCAATCGGTTCTGGTGCTGTTATGGTGTTTGACGACAGGCAGGATATGCGGGAAATTATAGCTTCTTTAGCCCATTTCTTTGCCCACGAAAGCTGCGGAAAATGCTATCCATGTCAATTAGGAACGCAGCGGCAGGCAGAAATACTTGTCCGCAATCTTAATGGACAAGTTCAAAATGGAGATATCACCAGATTACAAGATGTTGGTTGGACAATGACAGATTCATCTTTGTGCGGATTAGGGCAAACTGCAGCTTTAGCTATTTTGAGTGCAATTGATTTATGGCCTAATTTATTTATACAAAAGGGACAATCCAGTTATGAGTGAACAAGATAATATTGAAATCAATATTGACGGTAAATCTTTTCATGTAAATAAAAATTCAACCCTGATGGATGCTATTGAAAATGCTGGAATTCATACCCCCATTATTTGTTATCATGAAGCAACAACTTCAGAGGGATTATGCCGATTATGTGTTGTGGAGGTTGAAGGATGGCGGACGTTAGCTCCAGCATGCATCACTAAAGTAAGCCCAGGGATGGAAATTAAGACAAAAAGCGAAAGGGTAAATCGATCCCGCAGAACAATCCTCGAAATGTTGGATGCCAGTGTAGACTTATCTGAATCCCCTGAAATTCAAGAATACATGCACGAGTTCTCTGCAGACCCAGACCGTTTCCCAGATGCACAAAACAGACATTTTGAACCGTTAGATGACAATCCATTTTATATTCGGGATTACAGCAAATGTTTGATGTGCTGGAGATGTGTTCAAGCCTGTGGAGACGATCTTCAATTTACATATTCGCTTTCTGTTGGTGGAAGAGGGTTTGACTCGAAAATTTCAACTTTTTTTGAATCACCAATGCCAGAAACAACCTGTGTGTTCTGTGGAAATTGTGTCGCTGTCTGCCCTACAAATGCTCTAATTGGGAAAACAGAATATTTCCTTGAACAAGGACTTGATTACGATGAAATCAGACAAAAACGACGAGCTGAAAAAAGATCGAAAGAGGTAAAATAATGGTTAAACCTCAAAGTTCCGTGAGAAGCACGTGCCCATATTGTGGTGTTGGCTGCCAAATTGACCTGAAAGTTAAAGAGGGGCGGATTTATAAAGTCGATGCGCCTTTCAATATCGCCCCAAATTATGGTCGGTTATGTTCAAAAGGCCGCTTTGGGGTTGATTTTGTCCACCACCCCTCCCGTTTACAGTACCCATTGATCCGCAAAAATTTAGGGGCATCTCCGCGCCAGGCAGTTGGAATAGACGGTTTTAGAAAGGCCTCCTGGGAAGAAGCTTTAGACCTCGCAGCTCAAAAATTATCCTCTCTCGTAAGTCGTTATGGCAGCGATTCAATTGGGACATTTTGTTCAGCTAAAGCGACAAATGAAGATAATTATGTATTTCAAAAATTTGTTCGCGCAGTCCTCGGTACAAATAATGTTGACCNNCAGATCGCAATTGGTTCTTCTGCAATGTCAAACTCGATTGCAGAGATGAAAGACCTCGATGTATTTATCGTAACTGGGTCAAATACCACTGAAACACATCCAGTTATCAGCACCTTTCTTCGCGAAGCAGTAGTGAGAAATGGTGCAAAACTGATTGTTGTCGATCCACGCGGGATTGAACTGACCCAATTTGCTACTCACTGGCTGAGACAAAATGCTGGAACCGATGTGGCTGTATTTCAAGCCATGGCACAAGTAATCATTGAAGAAAAATTGTACGATGAAAATTTTATAAAATCTCGTGTAGAGAATTTTGAGAACTACAAAGATCAGATCATATCCTGCACACCTGAATGGGCAGAAAAAATTTCAGGTGTGCCTGCAAATCAAATTCGCGAGGCAGCTCGTTTATACGGGACCGCTAATCGCGCCGCAATCTATTGGGGAATGGGTATTAGCCAAAGCGTTCATGGCACCGACAACGCCCTTGCCTTGGCAAATATTGCACTCTTAACAGGAAACCTTGGAAAAGCAGGTACAGGGCTAAATCCTTTAAGGGGACAAAATAATGTTCAGGGTTGTTCAGATTCAGGGGGACTCCCGAATGTTTTTCCTGGTTACCAAAGTGTTACCGATCCTGATATTAGGGATAAGTTCGAATCGAATTGGGGGGTAAAATTAAATCCTGAGGCAGGATTAACCACTATGGAGATGGTGGATGCTGCTGAGAAAGGAGCTATAAAGGCTTATTATGTCATGGGGGAAAACCCCATGATGAGTGAACCAGATCTTCGACACGCCAGACATGTGATGGAAGAACTTGATTTTATATTAGTTCAAGATATCTTTTTCAATGAGACTGCTGAATATGCGGATGTAATCCTCCCTGCAGCCAGTTTCGCAGAAAAAGAAGGTACATTTACAAATAGCGATAGACGCGTCCAGTTGATTCGGAAGGCAATTGAAACACCTGGAGAGGCTCGGGCAGATTGGGAAATAATATGCGAATTAGCCAAAAGGATTGAGAAAAAATTGGGGATAGCCTCCAGCGCTGGCTTTGTATATTCAGACCCTGCTGAAATTTGGGACGAAATGGCATACCTGACTCCTCCATTCGGTGGAATTACCCACAAGAGAATTGTGAAGGAAAATGGGGTCCATTGGCCCTGTCCCAGTGATGACCATCCAGGAACGCCATACCTATTCACCGAAACCTTCCCGCGCGGCAAAGGCCAATTAGTTCCCTTGGAATATGAACCCTCTTCTGAGTTACCGGATTCTGAGTATCCATTCATCCTATCTACCGGAAGAGTTTTGTATCACTGGCACGGCGGTACGATGACGCGTAGATCTAAGCTAGATGATATTTACCCCGAGCCAACCGTTGAGATTCATCCCGAAGACGCCGCTCAATTAAAAGTCAGTCCAGGAGATTGGATAATGGTCCGGTCAAGAAGAGGTGAAATCAAAGTCAAGTCAATTGTTACTGAACGATCTCCAAAAGGAATGGTCTTTATTCCATTTCATTTTGCCGAAGCAGCTGCAAATGAACTGACCCAGGATGTTCGAGACCCCCGGGCGAAAATTCCCGATTATAAAGTTTGCGCTGTCGCCATTGACAGATTATCTGAATCTATTTGAGGTGTAAAATGGTAGAAGCCTTTCAAATTACCCCTATCCATCGTTTCCACCACGGCCAGGCTGATTTTACAGATGATGGTGTTATCGTTGAACAATCAGTATCGCTAACCGTGAATGGAAAGATTTGGCTTTCTTTTATGTGTTCTCCTGTAGATCTTGAAGCTTTAGCTGTGGGCTTTCTGTACAACGAAAAAATTATAAGTTCTACTGAAGAAATAATAGATATTTATATTTGCGAGCACCGGGACAATATAGACATTTGGCTAGATCGTAGCGTGGAAGAACCAACGAACTGGAGAAGAACCTCTGGGTGCACTGGGGGATTTACAGCAGCGGTACTTGATGAGGTGGAACCCGTTCCACTAAACGGGGTCGTCATTACACCGAATCAGATATTAGGACTAATTAGAAATTTATTTGAAGCCCAGGATATCTATAAAAAATCAGGAGGAGTGCATTCTTCAGCCTTATCTGGGAAGGATAAGATTCTTTTCCAAATTGAAGATGTAGGTCGTCACAATACGCTAGATAAGATTGCAGGTAAAATTATTTTGGAAAACCTGAATCCCCAACCAAAAATCATTCTCACAACGGGAAGAATCAGTTCAGAAATGCTCCAAAAATCTGCCAGAATGAAAACCTCAATTTTAATCTCAAGGACCTCTCCAACTTCAATGTCCGTAGACCTTGCCCAACGCTTGGGAATAACTTTGATTGGATATGCGCGCGGTCACCGGTTCAATGTTTATTCCCACCCTGAACGAGTTGATTTATAGAGTTCCAATCGATGCTCTCACTAAAAAAGGCCGCTGAATTCAGCGGCCTTTTTTAGTTTATCTTTCAGTTGCAACAAAATCGAATATCTTTGACTTTTGTAGCATATTTTTCTAAGATTGAGCTGATCGTTTTGTCATCCACCCCGCCCACTTTCATCATCACTTCTCGAGTTGACTGATCATCTCCAGAAAATGTGCCAACCGCGATCACATTTCCGCCATTTTCTGCAACAGCATTCGTAACTTTCGCTAATTCTCCTGGCTTGTCTTGGAGCAGGAACGTTGCTCTAACACCAAATTCTCGAGCACCAGTCAATTCAAGCAACAGATGAAACAAGTCAGTTTCTGTGATAATTCCAACGATGCTGCCATTCTTAACCACTGGTAGCCCACCGATCTTGTTGTCCGACATAATTCGCGCCGCTTCTTCTATCGGGGTGTCCTCCGTAATCGTAATTACTGCTCCTGTCATCACCTCACCAACTGTGATTTTACTGAGCAAGTAATTTAATTCCCACACGCTGAGAGATGTAGCATCAGAAGGAGACGCGTCCAGCAAATCTTTGTCAGACACAATTCCCACTAATTTCCCTTCTTTCACTACGGGCGCACGGCGAATATTTTCTTTCCGCATCAATTGAAGGGCATCTTGAATAGACATTCCTGGTGCTACAAAAACAACCGGGTGCGTCATTCTTTCACCAACTAACATAGCATTCACTCCTTGTTTATTCGTTAGTTTCCTACATCCCTAGTGTACGCCAAGATACGCTTCTCGTACATGCTTTTCATTAGCCAATTCTCCACTTGGCCCGTGAATATCTACTTTTCCTTGGGCCAGGACGTACGCATAGTCGCTTACAGCCAGTGCCATCTGAACATTTTGTTCAACGAGCAGCATTGTCAGACCAGTTTCCTTCAGCTTCAATATGTTTTCAAACAAACCTAACACCAGTACAGGCGCTAAGCCCAAAGACAACTCATCAAACATTAACACTTTTGGCTCAGCCATCAAACCGCGACCCACTGCTAACATTTGCTGTTCACCGCCGCTTAGAGTACCAGCTTTTTGGTTACGCCGTTCTTCTAATCTTGGAAACATTCTGTAAACCAACTTTAAATTTTTATTTATATGGGCTCGTGCTCGAATAGGAGAAGCCCCCATTTCCAAATTTTCGCGTACAGACATATCTGTAAACAATTGTCTTCCTTCTGGTACTAATACAAGGCCCAATTCTGCTTTGGCGTGAGCAGGCAGCTTACTGACATCTTGTCCCTCAAAAAACACTTGCCCATCCCAGGGTTTTATCAACCCCATTATCGTCCGGAGGAGAGTAGTTTTTCCCGCTCCATTTGCACCAACAAGTGAAGTTAATTTTCCTTCCTCAAGAGCCATTTCCGCACCCCAAAGAATTTGGACTTCACCATAACCAGATGACACATTCTTTATTTCTAATAACGACATATCACATCTCCTGCCTTCACGCTTGTTTCGTCAGTTTTTCTGCAAGTTTTGGGTCGCCCAGATATGCTTCAATTACTCTATCGTCATTTTGAATCATCTCTGGTGTTCCTTCAGCAATCAATTCGCCATAGTCAAGTACAATCATCCTATCAGACACATTCATTACCGCATGCATAACATGCTCAATCATGATAATCGATATGCCGCGTTCTCTGATCTTTTTGACTGTCTCAACCATTTCAGCTATCTCAGAGGGATTTAAACCAGCAAGGACCTCATCTAAAAGCAACAATTCAGGTTGTGCTGCCAAGGCTCGAGCCATTTCTAGGCGCTTTTTCTGGGCCACATTCAAACTATTTGCTAATTGATCCGTCCTTTCTGCCAATCCCACAAACTCCATTACCTCATCGGCTACTGTGCTAGCTGCCGAAAGGTTCATACCGTCTCCACCAAAACATGCTCCAACTTCTACATTCTCCTTCACAGTGAGCTCGTTCAGTGGCTTCACAATCTGATGTGTACGCGCTAGTCCTAAATGAGACATTTCATAAGTCTTCTTATGAGTCACATCCTGACCTTTATAAATAATCTTACCCTTAGTTAAAGGATACACGCCATTAATCAGATTAAAAAGAGTGGTCTTACCAGCCCCATTGGGTCCGATTAATCCAAGAATCTCATTTTCTTTCAAGTCAAATGTGACGTTATTGACTGCCATCAGGCCGCCAAATTGTTTGCTTGCCCCGAGCGCTTGTAAAATAATTGTCATTGGAATATCCTCCTGGTCTTCGGGAACCTGTTGCGTATCCAACCGATCAACCCGGCCGGGACAAATAATACGATAACCAGCAAAACCACACCGGCAACAGCTAATTGAATATTCTTAAACAACGGACTGGTAACTAAAAACCCTCGAATTCTTTGATAACCTGTAGCGCCAATAATTGGACCAAACACAGTNNCATTTCTATCGAAAGATGCAAGGGAAAAGCTGGGAGAGGTTCAACATTTCCATTCTTAAAGAAGAAAAGTACACCAACCAAACCAGGATAAAATGCTGAAAGCACATATGCCCAGGTCTTTGCAGAAGGGGCAACAACTCCTACAACTTCTGCTGCATCTTCATCTTCTCTGATGGCCAATAACCCCAAACCAAATTTAGATGTCCTGACAAAATAACTGGTCAGGATCACTAAAATTGTTATTCCACCCATAATATAATAAACAGTTTGCAATGCATTTGCTGCCCCACCATATTTTTGATATTCTTGGAAATTCAAGGCCATTCCAATTGGACCCCCGAATGGATCAAAATTATTGATAAATGCTCTTACCGCTTCGTTGATTCCAATTGTTGCAAGCGCAAAATATGCTCCACGAAGTCTCAAGATTGCTTTGCCTACTAAAAATGCGAGCAGTGCAGATGCCAATCCACCCATTAGCATTGCTGGCCACAAATTCCACCCCTGTTCGACGACGAAGAAAAAACCAACATAGCCGCCAAACCCAAAAAATACGATGTGGCCAAAGCTCACATAGCCAGTATACCCCAGAAGGATGTTTAGGCTTGATGCAAGTGCAATTGCCCTCAAGACGGTAAAAACTTCCTCGCGTGTTGTTGCTTTACCATTAATTATCGGCCAGACAAATAAAACAATCACAAACCCAAGTGATATTACTAGGCCTAAATAACTTTGCTGTGACTTCTTCATTCTTTCGCTCCCAACAGACCACTTGGCCTAACAAGCAATATCATGATGAAGAGCCCAAACTCGATCACTGGAACCCAAGAGGTTTCGATAAATACGGGAATTATCCCTTCCAATACTCCCAATATTAAGCCACCGATCAAAGCGCCCAATGGATTTCCGAGACCTCCAAGTACACCAATCACGAAACTTTTCAATTCATAACGAGCCCCAGAAAGAATTGAGAAAGAAAAAAATGTTGAAATCAGACCTCCTGATATGGCTGCCAACATTGTTCCTATTCCAAAACTCAGTGCAAGAATTCGAGCAGAGGGAACACCAACTAATTCTGCAGCAGAACGATTATTCGCTACTGCCCGAATATACCGGCCTGGCCTTGTGCGATAGAGAAACAGATACAAACCACCAGTTGCTAGCACCGCCGCGATTGCAGCAATTAACCTTGTAACAGGAAGGGTTACTGGACCCGAAGTCACAGACCCTAAAGTGAAATCCACATTCCTCGGAACAGTTGATAAAAATGCTGTTCCGAGCCCAATGATGATCATATTGATCGAAAATGTTGCCAACAATGTAGAGAGATGCGGGGCATCAATCACACGCTGAACCGCTGTATAGTAGATAAGAACCCCAAGAAGGAGACCCAATACAGCTACAATCAATAAACTAAAATAAGGATTTAATCCCATTCCATCATTGAAGAGATAGTAAATACCATACATCCCCAAAGCAATGATGGGACCATGGGAAAGATTGATCACATCCATTACCCCCCAAATCAGTGTCAGCCCCATTGCAGCTACTCCATAGACAAATCCTAACAATAATCCATCTGCAAGGGATGAAACAATGAAATCCAAACTAAAACTCATGATCCTCTCCTATAATGTAGTGGGTTCCCCACAGGAGGATCTTCAGCCTGTGGGGAACACCCCGTTTTTTCAAGTTTTCCCAATACATTTGAAAAAAATTGTATTGAAAGGGTTACGGTTCCCTCGTTTAAATTTCCATTAGGGAATTGGGTATAACAAATCTGCGGAAGCACCTTCTGCAGGCCAGACCATTTCCTTAATCAATCCACCATCTTCATCGCTTTGCCATTGGACGTAAACCATTGAGTGCCCAATTTGCAAACCATGCCATTCAGGTGATGTATCAAATTTCAAGAAACCATAAAACGTCATAACTTCCAGATTTTCTAAAGCATTATTGATCGCGTCTACATCAGTTGAATCTGCATCAATAATGGCCTGTTGGAGCATCAGCCCAGATGCATATCCGCCAGCAGCATGGTAGGATGGGGTTTCGCCATAGGCTCCCTCGTATGCAGCCGTGANNCTGGGTCCGATCCACGTGTAGCCAGCTGCTTCGGCTGATTCTTGGTTAAATGATGCTAGCGGTTCCCATTGACTGGGTCCGACAACGCCTAGTGCAGCGTCACCCAGCTCCGCAAATTCTGGTTCAGGTGGAGCAACTAGCAGTGCAAAGAAACCGATATCAACGCCTTTTTCATAAAACTGGCGGGCAAAGGTTTGCCCATCTGTGGTGTGTCCCCCACCAAGCACAGCCTGAGCACCAGAGTCAACAATTTTATTGATGAAGGGACCAAAGTCAGCTGTATCAGAATCATACCCTTCGTTTAGAACAATTTCATAACCGAGGGAGGCAGCGTATTCACTTGCCACATTTACCACGTCAATAGCAAACTGATCATTTTCATATACAAATGCTACCTTAGTAACATCTGGAGCATTAGTTTTAAGTAAATCTACAGCACCATTAAGATAGCGACTAGACGGAGTGTACAGTTGGTAAACTCTCGTAAATCCAAGATTCATATTTGAATCTGAGGCCGCGCCAGCCGCAATCATGATCTTCCCATACTGTTCAGCAATCACACCAGCAGATTTCGTGAGGCCGCTGGAGTAAGGGCTGATGAGAACATCAACATCATCTTCTGTCGATAAACGGGTGTATAGCTCCTGCACTCGGTCTGAACTGCTTTCATCATCATAGGAAACAGATGTGAACTTAACCACAGTGCCGTCCGAAAGCACGACACCGCCCGCATTGTTAACATCCTCCATCCACAAGTCCAACCCTCTGAACTGTTTCCCAGAATTGGCTTCGTATTTTCCAGAGCTCGAGATTGAATGCCCGATCACCAATGTGACCTCTCCTGGCCCCCCGGCATCTGATTCTTCACCACCAGTCGAATTTTCACCGGTGTTCACCTCTTCCCCCTGCCCACCACAACCGGCAAACAACATGCCGGCAAGTAGTAGTACAACGACTAAATAGATAAACCTTTTCATGCGTTTACACTCCTTTAAGTGATAATAGATAGTCTCCAACATTAAAATAATATTAAATAACCACAAATAAAACCTAAATTATCGTGGTCAGTTTATAAATAATTTGTAAATAATGGTTTGGAAAAAAATTCAAGAATCAAGCAACGAAACGATATCCGATACCATGTTCAGTCAGAAGATACTTGGNNACTCGGCTTCTTGACCATATTCTGGCCCCCAAACTTTCTTCAAAATCATTTGGTGTGTGAGCACCTTTCCTGCATTTCTCATCAGCAACACCAATAAATTAAATTCCGTTGGTGTTACATCCAAAAGTTCACCAGATACCATAAGATTATGATTTGCCACATCAACACTAATTTCCCCGTGGACCAATCGCTCGGCAACATCCTCGGTCGCGCCCCACTCCATTCGCCTTTGAACTGCCCGTACTCTGGCTAATAGTTCATTAACCCCGAAAGGTTTCGTCAAATAATCATCAGCTCCCAAATTGAGCGCCGAGACTTTATCCCTTTCTTCTCCAAGAGCAGAAAGAACAACGACAGGCACGGTGGAAGTCTCTCTAATCTTTCTAAGGGTTTCCAAGCCATCCATGTTCGGCATCATTACGTCTAAAATAACCAAATGTATATACGCGTTCTCAAATATCGCCAACGCTTCTAAACCATTGCTTGCAGTTTGGACCTTATATCCCCTGATCTCAAGATTTCGTTGAACAAAATCACGCAAGGATTTCTCATCATCAACAACCAAAACATTGATGTTTTTCATTTTGATTGCTCCATTTTCTTAGTATCAATAGCATCCTCTTGAAGATGAAGAGTCAAAGGAATTGAAAAGGCAATACAAGTTCCTTGTTCTCGTGGCTCAAACCAAATTTGGCCATGATGTGCAGCGATCAGTCCCCTGCTGATCGCAAGCCCCAACCCCACTCCCGGTGTTTTTCTTGTCAGCCCATTTTCTAAACGGAAAAAACTCTCAAAAACTTGCTCCCTGTTTCCAGGTGGAATTCCTGGACCAAAATCCTCAACCCGCACGATAATATGTCCGTCATTTAATTTTGCGCTTACCGTGATGGGAAGATCATTTTCTGCATATTTAGCAGCATTCTCAACCAAATTCCTCACGACAACCTCAAGCCGTTGAGGATCTGCTTCAATGATTGGTATTTCATCTGCTATCTCAATAATCAACCGGTTGCCTGGATTGGGATATGCCTGTGAAGCACCTCGATGGATAATTTCTGTTAAATCACAATATCCTTTTGAAAGCTTTAAACTCCCCGCTTCAATTCTGGACATATCTAAAAGATTATTAACCAATTCACTCAGTCGATCCGCCTCAGAAGAAATTATTTCAATAAACTCCTCCTGTGCCTTTATTTCCCAATCTACGTCATCTGCAAGCAAGGTTGTTGCATACCCTTTTATTGCAGCCAAGGGTGTACGTAATTCGTGAGAAACTGTCGAGATTAGACTAGTTTTCATACGATCAATTTCGTAATCCCGAGTAATATCCCGAAGGATCTGACCCTTCCCAATCATCATCCCGGCAGAATCTGTCACATTAAACCCTTTCAGCCGATAATAGCGTTGTTGGTGATCTGATTCCAAAGAAAGTGAAATCGCTTGTTCTGCTGCCCCAAACAATATTGAGTTGACTTTGGAAATGTCTTCTTCATGATTAGTTGAACGACCTAATATCTTCTTGTATAACTCCTTAGCTGGTTTCCCTATGATCAAATCCCGGGACATTTCTGCCAGGTCGCAAATGGTTCTGTTGACGAACAAAATATTACCATTTAAATCTTCAAGAACCAACCCGGCCTCCAAAGATTGAATAAGAGACTCTAAACGGCGAGTCTGTTCTTGTAATCGAGTATCACTTCTCGCAAACAACTCGGCATTTTCAATTGCCATTGCTGCCTGATTAGCAAAATTTACCAGGAGATCAATGGATGTGTCTGTAAATGAATTGGGAACCGGGCTATATAGCACCAATGCTGCAGGGGCTGAATGAACTAATTTTAATGGTATCGCGGCAAAAGAACGATAACCTTCTGCCCTAGCCCTGGGTCGGTATGGTTCAAACGATGGATCGATTTCAGTATCTTGAATGATGATTGGAGTCTCTGTGTGAATTGCCCGCATGGTAACTGAGGCCGTTTCCCTAGGATAAATCACCAAGCCTTCAGTATATCGTGAAGTAAGACCCCGGCTGGCTTTAGCAGCAAATACTCCCTTCTGGCTGTCCAAAGCAACAATAGCCGATTTCTCAAGCCCTAATAACTTTTCAACTTGCTCTAGGATGCGATTAAGTACTACTTGAGAATCCAAAGAAGAGACAACTGCTTGGCTTGTTTCAAGCAAAGTCGCTAACTCATTTNNNNAAATTTCCAATCTGGTCAGACCGGTGATACAATGCATCGAGTTGGCTGGCATCAGTTAATTTATTCTCTGTTTTTCGACCAATATTTTGGCTATACGCAGCCAATTTTTCTAACGGGGTAAGAACCCTAAAATAGAGTACAGCCCAGAAAAAGATGCCAATCCCCGAAAAAACCCCGATCATCAACAGAACTCCTCGATGAAATGCGGCTGGTGTGGCAAATGCAACTGAGGTTGAACGGCTTACCACAACCCCCCAGCCAGCGCTTGGTACTGGAACGAAACTATAGAGATTTTCATCACTAGCCTGATCAGATGCAATCCGATTACCACTATTCCCACCTAATACATCGAACAAGAGTTCATTCTGAATTTCAGAATAATCCGCTAACAATTTTTCCGATTCTGGAGCTGCAATAATCTTTCCAGAAGCATCTACAATCACAACCTGGAAATTTGTGTTTTCTCCGTATTCAGAGGCAATACTCACCAATGATGTGCTGAGAGATTGTAATTTAAGGTTGGTTGCAACAACCCCCTTAAATTGGCCATTTTCCCAAATTGGCATCACAGCAGTAGCTACCGGTTGTTCTGTTGTAGGGGAAATTCTACCCAATGAAACAAATGCCTTGTCTGTTTCAAGGGCCCGTTCAAAGTATCCCCGGAAGGAAAAATCCATTCCTACCGTAATATTTGGACCAGTTGGATAATGAGCTACCATAACCCCGTCTTTGTCCAATCTATAAATTAAGTTAACATCCGGCCTTCCTGCCTGAATATTTTCAAACAAGGTCAACATATCAGGAATATCAGAATTGATTACTACCTCATAGCCAGAAATTTCATCAACAGCAGTCAATGCATTCTCAATAATCGTATTTGTTTCTTGAGCAATCGCTCGTGCCAGCGCTAAATCGGCTGCCATAATTTCCTGCCGCAGCCGATCTCCAGCTACCTGATCAAAGAATAGCGCACCAATAACAATCGGTACGATAAACAAGGAATATAGCGCGAGAAGTTGCACCCCTAAATCATTTCCCAATTTTCTAAACATTTTGTTTATCTTCATAGTAATCTGCAAAAAAATGTCGATTCCTGCAATTATCCTACCATTAAACTTAAATCCTCTGCGATTCCATCAAAATGCTAGTAATTTCCGAATAAACCCGAAAGTCCATCGAAGCGATGGCAATGATTTGACGTATTTAAATTCATCTGATAGTCTATAGGTGACAAATTTTACCCTCATTTCACAAATTGAGCGAGCGACTCATTCATATTTTAAACTTGTTTTTTTATGGAGAAAAAGGTGAAAAAAACATCTGAGTCAATATCAAACACAACCAAAGGTTACTTTACTTATCGAGGTGGAGAAGGGCAATTGTCATTTTTACTTCACCGTATCACTGGTTTGGGAACATTACTCTTCCTCACAATCCATATCATTGACACCGCTATGGTTTATTTCTTCCCCCCACTTTATGAAGAAGCATTAGTCCTCTATCGGAATCCTGTTTTTATGGTCGGAGAAATCGGACTGGTTTTTTTTGTGATTTTCCACGGGGTAAATGGATTAAGAATTGCATATATTGATTTATTCAAACCAAGTAAATGGAGGATCGAAGCCCAGCGAAAAGCTGTTCGATGGACGCTCGGACTAAGCATCATTCTATGGATTCCTCCTGCGGTAATTATGGCAAACAAACTGATCTCCAACCTTTAGGTGCAGACTTATGTCAAATAAAATATCCTCAAATTATGAAACTAAAGCCTGGTTGTTTATGCGATACAGCAGCCTGTTGCTCATCCCCCTCGTGTGGATCCATGTCATCTGGCAAGATGTGATCATTGGAGTACATGAAATAGATACAGAGTATGTCATCCGCAGGTGGAGCAACATTGGAATTCAAATTTATGATATTTTGCTTTTATCCTTCGCATTTGCTCATGGAATGAATGGTTTGCGTCAAGTATTGCTTGATTTTATTCATTCACCCAGGGGACGCCGTCTCACCTCCATCGTCATTTTCATTCTCTGGATCACGATCAGTATTATTGGTGGAACAGCAATTGTAGCTGCTGCAAAAGCACATCTTCAGTAATTAGGAGCATTTGAATGAATCATCATCAACATGAAGTTATCATCATTGGTGCCGGTGGTGCAGGACTGATGGCAGCCTTATATGCCTCAAAAACCGCAAACACAGCAGTTATTTCAAAACTATATCCAACTCGGTCTCATACAGGGGCCGCGCAAGGAGGGATTGGCGCCGCACTAGGGAATCTTGAGGATGACCAGGCAGAATGGCACACCTACGACACGGTAAAAGGCAGTGATTATCTTGGAGACCAAGATGCAATAGAATTCATGTGCAGCGAAGCAATCCAGGTGGTTTATGAACTCGAAAACATGGGGCTGCCTTTTTCACGCACTTCGGACGGAAGAATCGCCCAGAGAAAATTCGGCGGGCATACCAACAACGATACAAAGCAACCAGTCACTAGGGCCGCCTATGCTGCGGATAGAACAGGACACATGATTCTCCAGACACTGTATCAACAATGCATTAAGAACAATGTGAATTTTTATGACGAATTTCAAGTACTGGATCTTGTTATCAACCAGGGAAAACTGGCTGGTGTAATAGCTATTG
>JABAHS010095569.1_pt1 | contig 15201 bp, 9 predicted proteins | sample 7062111 | NCBI WGS metagenome assembly JABAHS01 (sample SAMN14534600, study PRJNA622989) | marine sediment metagenome | biome: marine biome [ENVO:00000428]; feature: marine pelagic biome [ENVO:01000023]; material: deep marine sediment [ENVO:00002113]; isolation source: pool of 4 deep marine... | reverse complement strand
TAAGAGCTGCCTCCGGGACCTGGTCCTCTGTGACTTTTCGTTCAATTTCGCCGGCCTCGGATGAACGTTTACTCTTTTTTGCATATGAAGCTGTGCATAACAAAATCCCGACAAAGACAATAGCAGCAATCGGTTTCCAATGTTTACATTTCATAATTTTCTCCTTAATTCAAAATGTTCCCACGATTTTACAGCCTGCCACCATGGTCAGACCGCCCGATACTCATCGGCTTTGATGAGGGCAATATTAACCGGGCAAAGATGAGATAATTGTGAGAAAATCAATATTTTTTATAATTTTTTACATGTCCTAACTTCTTTTCTAAAAGCAACTTAGGCGTTGTGATAACATGAGCCTTTAAGAAATATATGTTTGTACGGCTGAGGAGAAAAAAATTATCCCGGTGATGGGGCAAGGCAGATTGATTGAGGTGTAGAAATCGCTGTTATTGGTTGATTATGTATGAAATGCCTTTTCAGATTGACAGGCCTGTCGTCTTGTAGTAAAATCCCGTTTCTCTCTGAAGGTGGCAGGCTGTACTGAGTAGGTTTAGTGGGGGGTATGGGACTATGTGATTGATTGAGTATCTTCATTGAGCTTATTAAGAAAGTTTGAAGAGTTGGTTTTCGTACTAAAGTAAAGGGTTTTTTATGCGATTGATTCTGGTTGACAGCCCTGATGAGGTCAGAAGTAATTTTTATCCACTGGCATTGAGTCGTCCGCTGTGGGAGCTTCGATGCGGATTCAATTCGTTAGGAGAAAAACTGGTCGGCAAGGTCGGCGCTGAAAGCGTGGCGTATTTCGTAGCCGATTATATGGCTGATGCTTATCGAGCAAAGGTCGATTGCCCGGTAAACGATACTTCAGTTCTGGGAGATGAAGACCTGCTTATTTTGGACCCGCGTATTAAGGCCGACAGCTTTAACGTGGCAGTCGACGGTCCCAGTGAGGTTGGGCTGGATGAGCGAGGCGGCGTGTTGTATGCCCGCGTTAAGAAAGCCGACGCGGCCGGGTTGTTGACAAAGGACATCGGGGAATTTATGGATACGGCGAAGGCGAAACTGCCGAATGTCGAATCCTCGTTGCCGACGTGGCGATATATCTGGGATTTGATACTGGCGAATGCGGGGCAGATAACAACCGACTTTGCAGCAGCCGGTAGAAGCGGCATCGAAGGGACGGTTGAAGAGCCGAATGCCGTTCGGGGCAATAAGAAAGATGTCTATATTGCTGAGGGGGCAATGATTCATCCGATGGTTGTGCTCGATGCCGAACACGGCCCGATTTATATCGATGAGGGTGTTGAAGTGCATCCTTTCAGCCGAATTGAGGGGCCTTGCTATATCGGAAAAGGTTCAATCCTGCTGGGCGCCAAGTGTCGTGAGGGCAATTCAATCGGGCCGGTCTGCCGGATCGGAGGTGAATTGGAAGAATCGATTATCCACGGATATTCGAACAAGTATCATGATGGTTTTCTCGGTCATGCCTACGTTGGCGAGTGGGTCAATCTTGGGGCGCTTACGACGAACAGCGACCTGAAGAACGACTATTCCTGCGTTTCGGTTATGCTGGACGGGCGGCGGTCAATCAATACCGGCTCAACGAAAGTCGGCTCTATTATCGGAGACCACGTTAAGACGTCGATTGGGACGCTGTTGAATACCGGCTCTTATGTTGGAGCGATGGCGATTATCATGGCCACGGGTAAACCGCTGCCGAAGTTTATACCGTCGTTTGCGTGGTTCCTTGAGGGCATAGTAACGAAAGGATTTGGCAAAGGGAAATTGTATGAAACAGCCGGAACGGCAATGGGCAGGCGAAATTGCCAGTGGTCCGAGGCCGAGCAGGCTATGTGGGACGCCGTATTTGAAATGACGGCGCCTATGAGAGATAAGGCCATCAAAAAGGGCCGAAGAGAAATGTTAAGTCGATAGAACAAAAAGGACAGAATCAATGGCGACAGTAGAAGAACGTGTTAAAGCGGTAACCGCCCGGGTTTTGAAACTTGACCCGGAAGAAATCAAACCGGAGCACAGTTTCACCGTGGACCTGGGAGCTGAGAGTGTTCAATCCGTGGAGCTTGTAGCAATGTTTGAAGAAGAGTTCGGTATCGAGATGGACGAAGACGCAGCGCTTTCGGTGGAGACGGTCGGCAAGGCGGTTGAATTTATTGCCGGTGTCTGCCGGGAGCAGGGCGTTGATGTGGAACAGTAACTAGTAATATAGTAAAGAAGGACTTACGATGAGTGACGTAAAAAAACAGCATCCTCTTGTGGATGCGGAAGAACCCAACTTGTTGGAAGATACATACCCCTACACTCTTCCACCGCTGATTCATTTTAAAGGCCCGGTGGTCGAATATATAGACGGCAAGGCGGTGGAATTTGACTTTGCGGCCGTCAAAGACAGGGACATTTTGATTACCGATACGACATTCCGCGACGGCCAGCAGGCCCGTCCGCCTTATACCATCGACCAGATGGTACATATCTACGATTTGCTGTCGCGTCTGGGCGGGCCCAACGGTGTGGTACGTCAGACCGAGTTTTTCCTGTACACCAAGAACGACCGTGAGACCCTTGACCGCTGCCGGGCGCTGGGTCATAAATATCCTGAGTGTACCGGGTGGATTCGAGCGGTCAAAGGCGACTTTCGGCTGGTAAGAGAGGCCGGCTTGAAAGAGACCGGTATGCTGACAAGCTGCTCGGATTACCACATATTCCATAAGCTGAAATTCCGCAGCCGTGCCGAGTGCATGGACAGCTATTGCGAGGTTGTGGCGGCGGCCTTCGAAGCCGGTGTTCGCCCTCGCTGTCACCTCGAAGACGTGACGCGTGCGGATATTGATGGATTTGTTCTTCCGTTCGTAGACCGGCTGATGGAAATGAGCAGCCAGGTGCCGGAGGAATTGTCTGCCAAGATTCGTTTGTGTGATACCATGGGTTTTGGAATCAGCTATCCCGGTGCCGAGCTGCCCAGGAGCATTCCGAAACTTATCTACAAGATGAATCAGGAATGCGGTGTGCCCAGCGACCGTCTCGAGTGGCACGGACATAATGATTTTCACAAAGTACATACAAACGCAGCTACGGCCTGGCTTTACGGCTGTGGTTTTGCCAACACAACATTATTTGGCTTCGGCGAGCGCACTGGCAATCCCCCTCTTGAAAGCGCGATATTTGAGTACATCGCGCTGAAAGGCGACCTTTGCGGCATTGATACAATGGCGATTACCGAGCTGGCGAACTATATGCGGTCTATTGGTTTGCCGATTCCCGACAACTATCCGTTTGTGGGCAAGGCGTTTAATACGACTCGTGCCGGTATCCACGCCGATGGGCTCCGTCGGTACGAGCAGATATACAATATTTTCGACACTGAGAAGCTGCTTGACCGGCCGCCTCGCGTCGCTATCACCGATAAAAGCGGCACTGACGGACTGGTACACTGGATCAACGAGTTTTTCGGCCTCAAGGGCGATGACAGAATCAACAAAATTAAAATTCACAAGCTTGCCCGCTGGGTGATTGACCAGTACGATGAGCATGGCCGCCTGACTGCCATCAGTGACCAGGAACTTGAGGCCAAGACAAAGGAATTGTTGCCCGACTATTGGGAGAAATATAAGGGCGGCTAAAAAAACGGCCGGCCCAAGCTGTTATTACAGCGCATTTTGGGAAACCGAGAAAGGAGGGAAACCGATAATGCTGGCCAGACTGCATAGTGTTACGCTGGAAGGGATTGAAGGCATAATCTGCGAGGTCGAAGTTGATGTCGCCCGGGGCGGATTTGAAAAGTCTCTCATCGTAGGCCTGCCTGATACCGCTGTCAAAGAGAGCATCGAGAGGGTCAAAAGCGCGATTATTAACTGCGGCTACAAGTACCCCAAAACCCAGTCGCTTGTCAACCTGGCTCCGGCCGACGTGAAAAAGGCGGGCCCTGCCTTCGATTTACCAATCGCTTTAGGAATGCTTTCGGGTGAGGGCAGTTTTGTCAGCACGATTATCAAAGATTTTATCATCGTTGGCGAGCTGGCACTGGATGGCAGAGTAAGAACGGTCAATGGCGTATTGAGTATGGCGATGACCGCTGCGGCAAATGGCTTCAGCCGGATGATAGTTCCTCTGGACAACGCCAAAGAAGCTGCGGTCGTGGGGGACGTAGAAGTGTATGGCGTTGGTTCACTGGCCCAGGCGGTCGGTTTTCTTTCCGGGCAGTTGCCGCTTGAAACGACCACAATTGACGTCGAGGAGCTTTTTAACGAAGCGTCGAATTATAAGGTAGATTTCGCCGATGTAAAGGGCCAGGAAAGCGTCAAGCGTGCACTAACCGTTGCTGCTGCCGGCGGCCACAACATCATGATGATTGGTCCGCCCGGCGCGGGAAAAACCATGCTTGCCCAGAGGTTGGCGACCATTCTGCCGCCTTTGAGCCTGGAAGAATCGCTCGAAACCACTCGAGTATACTCGTCGGTGGGCCTGCTTGGTAAGAACAAGGCGCTGCTGGCTACCCGCCCTGTGCGGATGCCGCACCACTCAGCGAGCGGCCCGGCCCTGGTCGGCGGCGGAACGACACCGAGGCCGGGAGAATTGTCACTGGCCCATTTCGGGATATTGTTCCTCGATGAATTTGTCGAATTTCCCAGACACGTTCTGGAGATGATTCGTCAGCCTTTGGAGGATGGCTTTATCACTATCTCGCGTGCCAAGGGCACTATCAGGTTTCCCGCCCAGTTTATGCTCGTCGCGGCGATGAATCCCTGTCCCTGCGGCTATTTCGGCACCGATGCAAGAATGTGCAGGTGCACGCCCGGCCAGGTCGAGCGGTATTTATCGAAAATATCCGGGCCGTTAGTGGACAGAATTGATATTCATATTGATGTTCCGGCGATAAGTTTCAGCAGGCTGCGTTCAAGGTCCGGCCAGCTTGACTCGGGTACGATGAGAGAAGACGTTGTCAGGGCGAGAGATGCGCAGACGAAACGCTTCGCCGAAAGCGACGGTTTTACCAACTCAATAATGACGCACAAACAGGTCGAGAAATTTTGTCCGCTGGATTCGGCGAGCGAGCTGATGTTAAAGCAGGCGATGACGGAATTCGGCCTCAGCGCCCGGGCCCACGATAAAATCTGCAAGGTTGCCCGCACAATAGCGGACCTGTCCGGCGCAGAGGAAATCGGCCCCGAACATATCGCAGAGGCCATAAGCTACCGAAAGCTCGACAGAAAGTTATGATTCGCTTTCAATCTTTAATTGTATGTAAACAGCAATCCCAAATATAGAATGAACATGTTGTATGAAATTCCCGCCCTTGATTTAGTACCCGGACTGTCGGGCAGGGACCTTGCCTGAACAGTCATTTTTTGATATCCTCTTATACCGTCTTGTGGCACGCTGGAGTGATACATCAGTATTTGGTTTGCCGGTTGAATCTATGGACTCCTGACCGTATGACACAATGGTTCTATTCGAAGGGCATACTATCATGAAGAAGATTGTAGTTTTGTTCGCCATAGTTGTGTTTCTTGTACACGCCCAAATCGCTTTGGCTAAAGCTAATCTTGCCCAGGAAGTCAAAGTTACAATGAAAAGCGCCGCAACCTTCTTTCGCTCGATTTCCACCAATGGCGGCTATGCCGGTATTTACTCATTGGATTTGAAAAGCCGGTACGGAGAGGCATTCTATGAGAAGGCCAAAAAGACCGAGATATGGGTCCAGCCGCCCGGCACTCCAAGTATCGGTCAGTGTTACCTGCGGGCCTGGCGTATTACAGGGGATAAAGACTACCTCGATGCTACAAGGGAGGTTACAAAGGCCCTTGTATGGGGACAGAGAGAGATTGGAGGCTGGGACCATCGTGTCGACGTCGCTCATCTGGAACCAGACAAGTCAGCCCCGATTCGCAGGAAAGGCCGGTGTACTTTCGACGATGATATCACGCAGGGGGCCCTGAAGTTCCTTATTGATGCCGATTCCGTACTCAACGAGGCCTGGCTGACAGATGCCATTGAACTGGGTCTGCGCTTTATGCAGAAAAGCCAGTTCGATAACGGGGCCTGGCCTCAATGGTATCCCCTGCGAGGCGGCTACCATAACTACTACACATACAATGACCATGCAATCAATGACTGTATTGCAGTGATGCTTAAGGCTCATGCTGCATACGACAGGCCGGAGTATCTTGCGTCGGCAGAAAGAGGTGGAGATTTCATCATAATATCGCAATTGCCCAAACCGCAGGCCGGCTGGGCCCAGCAGTACAGTCACGATATGAAGCCGGCTTGGGCAAGGTCATTCGAGCCGCCGGGCGTTTGCAGTGCGGTGACGGCAAACAACATTCGAACGCTTGTTCAATTGTACGTCTACACAAAGAAAGATAAATATCTATCACCGGTCCCTGCGGCTATAGATTGGCTGGAGAAATCTAAGATATCAGATAATCTGTGGGCGAGACTGTATGAGGTGGGAACAAACAGGCCGATTTATGGCGACAGAATGGATGGGCACAAAGTTTATTACGATTATGAAAAAGTCAGCCGGAAGGAACGTTCCAGCTACGGCTGGCATGGTGAATACGGTATAACAAGCGCTATCAGCCAATATCGCCGCCACAAAGCTGCTGTCAGCGATGACGCCCGGCCGGACAAGTCAGGAGTGATTTCAAAAGAAAGCCGCATAAAGAGAGCTACACGACTGGAACCGACTGTAAAACGAATTATCGAGGCACTGGATAGTGAAGGCAGATGGGTCGCCAACGACGTGATTACATGCCAAACCTTTGTGAGTAACTTTATGACTCTTTGCAACTATCTTGAGCTGCAAAATCCCCCCAAAAAATGAGTGGATAGCGAGAACAAACGCTATACTGTGGCCATTAGCCCTGATCGTAAACAGTTGGTGGTATCAACTCCCGCCAACCGTCNNCCGCCAACCGTCACCCAAACCGGTGCCGACCACATCAGGTTCCCATCTTTCTGGATGACCTTTAGGAAATAAAAGTGCTTTCCGGGCTTTGGTCCAAACTTTGTCTTCCAGCTGCGACGATTCGAGTTCGGCTGGTCTGTCTGGACAATAACGCCATCCTCAAAAAGTTCGATCCTGGTTATCAGGTCATCGGTGTCGGGATCGTTTACTGTTACTGCTGCTGTGACGTTTTTGACCGGCTCTGTCGTGATGTCCCCCATGGTCGCGCCGTTGACTCTGAAGGTCAGGATGCAATTGCGGTCCAGCGTCGAGTAGCAGTGGCGGTTCCTCAGGGCGTGTAAGACGTTTCTCTTCGACAGGCCGGGTGCGAGGATGCCGGACCATGCATACCCGATGCCCCAGTTCGGGCTGTGCGTGTCGTCCGAACCGTCGGGAGCGATATGCCAGCCGAGCTTAAGGGCGCGGATATATGCCTGCTCTTCTTCTGCCTTGCGGACTTCCATCAGTTGAAGGGCCTTGTCGCCGATTTGGGAATATTTCATTCCACCAAAGACCTTGTCCCCGCGGCCGGGATGATTAAACTTACAAATCACTTTGGCTTCGGCGGCGGCTTTATAGAATCCGGCAAGGTCTGCGGGCCAGTAGTTGGTCTTGGGATCGTAGATGTTAATGTGCCCTTCTTTCTTTGTCCACTCAAGGCCGGGAATAGCCACGAACTTACCGTCTTCGGAGGCGTCCCATGCCGATTCGCGCATATCGAGCCATTCCGTATCGTCTACATACTCAAGGTGGTCGGTAAGTGAGTATACATCGAGCTTGGCGACGTTGCGGGCATAGTCATGGGCGACAACGGGCAGCAGTGTTCCATCCGAGAAACCGGTGTGGCTGTGCAGATCGGCGAAGTAGACTTTCAGGGAATTTTTGACCTTGACGCCGACGGCTGTATCGGCGCGCTTGCTTCGAGTCTTGACTATCAGATTGTGGTTGCCGTTTGGGACCATCCTGGAATTTAGTCGTCCTCGCCATTCATTAGTGTCGGCCACTTGCTCCAGCTTTACCCATGGGGGTCCGCCCAGGCCGGCATAGACGGGGCCTGATAGTTTAGCCGGCAGCTTCAATTGGACATCAATCTTGCCCGAAAGCGCCTGGCCGGCTTTCGGCTGGACAATCTCAGCTTTAGGTGCGGCCCAGGTTGTCTCAATCGTCACCATGAATGTTAATGCAATAATAGGGAAAATCCACCCCAGGCTGTGTTTGCTTTTCATCGTACTCATACCCTTCTCTCCATGTATAACTTAATTTTATTGCTTTATGCCGTCGCGCCTTGTCGGATTAAAAACTCCTCCTGGTCTGCAATTTGTATTAGTGCGTCAAGGTCACTATAGGCCCTTGAAACTTATTGACATATTATACCCTCTAATATCTTAGAATTCAAGTTTCTTTTCCTGGTCATGTGGCTGTAACAATTACAATGGCATGTGTTGAAATAACTTTCCTGTTCGGATATTATAGTCAGGAGTAATCTCCATGTAGATATTACCGGTGAAATAGTGACTAAAAGGAGATTTATATGGAGCGACGTGAGTTTTTGAAAGCAGCAGGTGCGGGTTTGGTGTCGATGACAGTGCCCGGTTGTATCAGCAACCGGCGGCGTGTCGGTGACATGCGACCGCCCAATATTGTTCTCATTGTCTCTGATGACCAGGGCTACGGTGACTTGGGCTGTTATGGCAGCACGGAAGTGAAGACACCTAATCTTGACAAACTTGCCGCCGGGGGAGTTCGCCTGACAAATTTTTACGTTACCTGGCCGGCATGTACCCCATCTCGTGGCAGTCTCCTTACCGGCCGCTATCCACAGCGAAATGGAACGTATGATATGTTCCGAAACGACCTTGTTGATTCCGACCATCTTTATAAGGAAGACGAGTACGCGGTGTCGTGGGAGATGATAGGTGGAATGGATGCCCGCGAGGTTTTGATCCCGCGCCTCTTAAAAGAAGCAGGCTATACCAGCGGTATTTTTGGCAAGTGGGACCTTGGACAATTACATCGCTTTCTACCACTGCAGCGCGGTTTCGACGACTTTTATGGATTTACCAACACCGGCATTGATTACTGGACACACGAACGCTATGGAGTTCCGTCGATGCGTCGCGGCAACAAGCCAACAACAGAGGATAAAGGCACGTATGCAACCGATTTGTTTCGGCGGGAGGCGATACGATTTATTCAAACGCACAGGGAGCGTCCCTTTTTCTGCTATATACCGTTCAATGCTCCACACGGCGCTTCTAATCTCCAGCGTCCACGCCCCGGCGTGCAGGCGCCGCCGGATTATATTCGTAAACACTACGGAGAGTATGACCCAAAAGATGCCAATTCCCGAAAAGCAAGGCGTATTCGATATATGGCCGCTATCACCTATATGGATGAAGCGATTGGCCAAATCCTGCAGTTGCTGGATGAACACAACTTAGCGGACAATACACTCGTTATTTTCCTGTCGGATAACGGCGGCGGCAGAGGCACGGCGGATAACGCTAAATTGCGAGGCGGTAAAAGCCATTTATTTGAAGGTGGAATCCGGGTCCCCTGTATTGTGCGCTGGCCGGGCTTTGTACCCGGCGGAAAATCCTGTGATGAATTCCTTACGTCAATGGAGATATTTCCTATGCTTTGCAGGGCCGCAGGAATTCGTCCTCCACGAAATGTAGTCCTTGACGGCTTCGATATGACGCCGGTTTTAGCAGGCAGGAAAAAATCGTCTCGTAAAGAAATGTTCTGGCAGCGCCGCGGGGACAAGGCGGCCAGAGTGGGAAACTGGAAATGGGTGAAATCGGCCCGAGGCTCGGGCCTTTTTGACCTTTCGAAAGATATTGGTGAGCAGAATGACCTGTCGAAAGAGAAGCCGGATGTGCTGCGAATGGTCAAATCGCGTTTTACCGCGTGGGAAAAACTTATGGCTGATACCGAGCCGAGAGGTCCTTTCCGTGATTTTTAGGTGGTTATTGTTTGATGTTTTCGAATGCAGCCATCATCGCATATGTGTAGTTGTACTATTAGTGAACTAAATGGATGCTGAGCGGTGATTGAAGAAATCAGAATCGAAAGTGAGGATAAAAGATAGAATGAAAGAAACCACGATATGTCCCGGAACATCCGCTCCGTTGAGCCTTGTGTCTGTGGCGGTTTGTGTTGCGTTGGTCCTGGTGTTACTTGTTTTGCCTGTGGTGGCAGAGGTGCCCGTGAATCAGACGTGGAACGCCGAGTATAAGGAACTGCTTGGTCAGATCAACCGGTTGAAAAAATCGGATAAGAAGTGGCGCGGTCGTCTCAAGGCCGAGGCGCTGGACCAACAGGCGCTCGTTCTGCCGGAAGATAAGGATCCCCTTGATATTGTTCTAAGGAGAACTGTGGCACTCGTTCGATACTTCGAAGGACGTCAAATGCTTTCTTCTTCAGTGCTGGGTGAATTTGAGACACAACTGAGCAAATTATCAGCCGCGGCAGAATCAACCTCGGAATCCGATGCCCGCAGGAAGCTTTTCATGCAGGTATGCGCATTGCGGCGCAGAATCGCTTTTTCGAATCCCCTGCTCAATTTCGACGACATTGTCTGCATGCTCGAACAGCCGGGCGACCGCCGCATTATCGAGCAGGCGCGTGCCGTATGTGAGGGACACAGCCGGGGAGGCGGGCCCGTAATCATTCGTGATTTCAAATCCAAAGCTGCGTGCGTCAAGGCGCTGGCCGGTGTCAAGGTGACTTCCGGGCCCTGGAAGGGCAAAGAGCTAACAGGAAAGTTTTCCGGCATGGAATTGAATTACAACGGAACAGAGTTTTTGTTCGCCGCGACAACCGACGGGGAGGTCTGGCATATTTTCAGGTTTAACCTGGTTACCAAAAAGCTTGAACAGCTAACGGACGGACCTGACGACGATTTTGATCCACACCAGCTCCCATCGGGGAGAATCGTCTTCACCTCGATACGGCGCGGCGGTGTTGGCCGGTGCGTTATCACCCCGCAGTCTCTGACATACACGCTGCACTCGATGGAACCGGACGGCTCGGACATCATTTGCCTGAGCTTTCACGAAACCAATGAATGGCAGCCAACTGTCAGTCATTCCGGAAAGATTGTCTATACGCGGTGGGACTACGTTGATCGACACTGGGGCACGGCCCATCACTACTGGGAGTGTTTCCCTGATGGCCGGGATCCGAGGAACTATCACGGCAATTACCCCCTGCCGTGGTCGGCCATGCCTGAGGGCGTCCAGCCGGAAGAGTACGGCAGGAAAGCGTTGGTTTATGGGCGAACTTTACGGCCGGATGCGGAGCTTTCCTTCCGCCCCGTTCCTGATTCCGCAAAATATACAGCTACCGCGGTAGGACACCATGAGGGCTTTTCAGGAAGTCTTGTACTGCTTGATCCGCGTATTCCCGACGATGGCAAAATGGCCCAGCTCAGGCGGATTACTCCCGAATATTTCTTCCCCGAAGTTGAAAAAGGCGCCACTCACACGTATGGCACGGCCTGGCCGCTCAGTGAGGATTTCTATATTTGTAATTATAATTTCGGCCTATATCTTCTGGATCGCTTCGGCAATCGGGACGTAATTTACGAACCCGGCCCGGGCCCATACCGCGTGCGGGATCCGTTTCCTTTAAGGTCCCGCCGGATGCCGCCTGCGCTGCCTGTAATGACCTGGCAGGGCAAACGCGAGGGATTGCCGAAGCATCGTCGGGCGGTGATTAGCGTGATGAATGTTTATGCCTCCGATGAAGCGGCCAAACTGCCCGAGGGTATCAAGGTAAAGTGGATGCGTATTGTTCAGGTAATACCACAGATGCTCGACAACTGGTTCAGCACGGAATCGGTTTCCCAGATATCTTTTGCGACTGATTCGATTGGCCGCATTCCGCTCGGTATAGTGCCGGTGGAAGAGGACGGCAGTGTCTATTGCGAGGCGCCCGTTGGCAAGGCAATCTATTTCCAGCTCCTTGACGAAAAGGGTATGGCGGTCCACTCGATGAGGTCGGCCACCTACGTTCATCCCGGCGAGCATTTGTCGTGCCTGGGATGTCATGAAGATAAGTGGAAAGGAACTGCTCAATCTAATTCGAGGCCCTTGGCGCTGAGACGTCCGCCTTCGAAAATTGTCCCTGAAGTCTCCAGTGGCGCCATACCTTTTAACTATATTCAATTGGTTAAAATTCCCGTCTTTGACAAAAAATGTGTACCGTGCCACGCCAAACATGAGAAAGCTCCTGACATGAGTTATGCTTCGTTGGCCCGAAATGACCGGGCATTCAGCTATCCGGGGGAAAGACCTTCTTTGGTGACGTTGGGCGTCGGCGGCTCACGGACCACGCCGGGACGATTTGGCGCGCGGGCCTCGGGCATCATGAAGGCACTTACTACCGGCCCGCAGCACAGGGACGTGAAACTGTCCGATGACGAATGGCGGCGGCTCACGTTGTGGCTTGACCTCAACTCGAATGAAATCGGATGGATCGGTAACGACCGCAATAAGATTAGTGCACAAAAGAATGGCCAGGCTCTCTGGCCCCCCATCGATGTTGATCCTGCGAATCCGACCGGGGTGGAAAAGGACGTCCCTCTGGAAGTTCAACCCTACGAGCCGACGTCGCATTACACTATAAAGAATATCGAAGGCTGGAAAGTCTACGTCAACAACGGTTTGCTGGAAGGTGGTGAACATGCCGAGACCGGTGCCGCAGCCCTGAAGCAGTTGCAGAACCACATGGTCAAGGTCAAGCAGTGGATTCCCGACGGCCCGCTCGAAAAACTTTTCAAGGTGGTTATCTGGCTGGAGGTCGACTCGACTAACGGACCTCACGGTCGCACGGCCGTCTACCAGTACCATCCCGACATGGACTGGCTGTTGGAGATGGATTTCCATCCCGGCAAGCACAAGTGCGTAGAGTACGGCCGAGCTTCCTCATTGGCTAAGGCCGGTGATCGTGGATCAAAAACCCTCCTGCACGAGCTTGCCCATGCCTACCACGACCAGGTTCTCGGCTTCGACGAACCTGATATACTGGCGGCCTATAAAAGGGCGGTCGAGGGAACGGCCTATCCGCCGAAGGATTGGGTCAAGAGCGATCATAAGGAATTTTTCGCCGGTGTGACGACTCGCTACTTCGGCGTCAAGGCCGAGCGCGAAGCGCTCGTCGAACGTGATCCCATACTGGCAAAGAAACTGCGGAAGATCTGGGGCAGGCCCAGGGCCTTTATGGACACGCCGTGATTGCGATGACTATCATAGTATTGTGATGGTTCCTAATGTTAGCTCCTTATCTGTGTTTTAAGGCGCGGCTTTTTCCACGACGGCTGCGTGTCGCCCGACGCGGGGGTCACCGGCGGCGTACATAATGCCTGTCTCAGGGTCCACATAAAGCATAACCGGATGAGAGTTGGCCCCGGAAAAGGTTCTTACCTGGTGTCCACGTTTTTTCAATTCGGCGACAACATCTTCGCTGATTCGATCCTCTACCGCAAGACCTCCCAGTCTCCCGAGGGTTTCTTTGCGGTGGGGATTGGGATTAAAGGAACCCTCGTGATGTCCCGTGCTAAAGCGCGGGGCCCGTACCGAGTCTTTGGGCATGATACCGAACTCGATTAGGTTAAGCAGGCAAATGAGCGTTGTCTGGTCCTGCAGGTCACCACCTGCCACGCTGATCGCGATTACGGGCTTGCCTTGCTTGAGAACCAGGGTCGGGGTCAGGGTAATCCTGGGTCGCTTGCCGGGCTCTATCCGGTTGGGATGGCCCGGTGTCGTGTTCAGAGAGCGAAGCCGGTTACCGTGTGAGACTCCGGTGACAGGACAGCTCGAGTACGGTTGATTTCCGCTTGGTGTGGCCGCTACCATATTCCCCCAGCGGTCGGTAACCACGCAAGTTGTGGTGCCTCCCAATCCGGGAAGGTAATGCCCCGGAGATTTGACTGCCTTCATATTAATTGGATCGCCGGGACGCACTTTTGTTGAGGCTTTGGTCATATCAATCAAAGGCCGTCGAAGCCGGGTATAACGGTCGGAAAGTAGTCTATCCAAAGGCACATCAACAAAGAGCGGGTCCCCGTAATATTCATCGCGGTCCGCGAATCCCAGCTTCAGCGCCTCGGTAAGGACATGGACGTAGTCGGCCGACATGTGTCCGGCCTTTCGCAGATCAAATCCTTCCAGCAGCCGCAGTGTCTGACAGAGATATGGTCCCTGTGTCCAGGGCCCGCATTTATACACGGTGTACCCGCGATACTGCACTTTGACCGGGTCCTCTATTCGTGTGATGTGAGAGGCAAGGTCTTTCTTCCGCAGAAAGCCCCCTTCCTTGATATAAAAGGCCTCCAGCGCATCGGCGATGTCTCCCTTGTAAAAGCGGTCCCTGGCTGCCTGTAGTTTTTCCTGGCGTGTGCCGGTGGTGTTTCTTTCCGTCTCTACCATTTTACGAAAGGTCCTCGCCAGTTTCGGATGCCAATCCTTGTCTCCCGCATCCAGCAGTTCCAGCGAAGGCGCAACCACCTGTTCGAAGGACATGCTTCCATAGAGCTTAACCACCGCCACACAAAGGCTGACCGCGCCGGGTACCGGTGCTGCCTTCATGCCCCCCTTGCCGGGGATACGGTTCTTATAATACCATTCCATCGCTTTCGGATCGAGCGGCGCACCGCCCAGACCACACAGGACCTTAACCTCTTTTTTGCGGGCATCGTAAATTATCAGCGGTATTTCGGCGCCGATAGCATAGTAGCCAAAATCCGTTATGCTCAGGGCCAGAAGTGTGGCGGCGGCCGCGTCGGCTGCGTTGCCGCCCTGTTGAAGCATGGAAAGTCCCGCTGCCACGGCCGGTTTCCCCCCTGCCGCCACCGCGCCTCCTTTGCCCGAAGCGTGCCAGGTGNNATCAATAACCGCAGTGTGTTCATGAGATTTCTCCTGTTATTATTTTTTCGTATATCGGAAGGTCTGTCAGGCCTCCATTGTGAAAAATTAAAGATTGAAATCCATCCGTCAAAGTTTGTAAAGCCGCCCGGCGAGGCGGTTTTCCATTGGCCATCAATATAGCAATATGTATTGAAAATGCAAAGTGGCTTTTGAAGAGTATCATCAGCCGGCGTAGAAGGTGGTTTACCATAGTTAGGGCGGGTGGATTGGGTTTGTTTGGGTTTGAATTGGGTTCGTATTGGCATTTTATTGGCTAAAATTGGGTTCGTTTTGGGTTCGTTTGGGTTCGTTTTGGGTTCGTTTTTC
>JABAHS010131785.1_pt1 | contig 15216 bp, 11 predicted proteins | sample 7062111 | NCBI WGS metagenome assembly JABAHS01 (sample SAMN14534600, study PRJNA622989) | marine sediment metagenome | biome: marine biome [ENVO:00000428]; feature: marine pelagic biome [ENVO:01000023]; material: deep marine sediment [ENVO:00002113]; isolation source: pool of 4 deep marine... | reverse complement strand
TCCCTGCATCGCAGCGCACGTGAAAAAGTGCATCGATGCGGGGGCCACAAAGGAACAGATTCTCGAAGCGGCTTCCGTAGCAGTAATGATGAACGGAGGTCCTGCGTATATGCATATTCCTGTTGTAATGGATACGCTTGAGACCCTGGAAAGCTGAGTAATTTACCACGCCCTTAGGGAGATGGCGTTTTAGAATTTATCTTCAGATACCCGCTGTCTACTTTGCCTTGAATCTGATAGATTCTATATTCTTGCGGTTCATCCCAAAGAAGCTATAATGTCGGGCAACGCGGTGAGATCGAGTTGAGCAGGGAAGCCGCGATGTACTGAATTGAAAATGAAACCTTAGTGAGAAAACAGAGAAGTAAAGCAAGAAGAAAGAAAGGGATTTATTATGGAATTGAGCGGCTTAGACATTGGGATACTGGTCGTATTCTTCGTTTGTGTAATTTCCATAGGATTGTTCAAGAGCCGGAAAGAAAAAACCAGTGAGGATTATTTTCTGGCGGGTCGTGGGCTGAAATGGTGGTTGATTGGATTCTCACTAATTGCGGCGAATATATCCGCAGAGCAGTTTGTCGGTATGTCCGGGCAGGCGGCCAAGAGTTCAATCGGTTTAGCGGTAGCAAGCTACGAATGGATCGCTGCGATAACACTGATTGTGGTGGCATTTTTCTTTTTGCCGAAGTTTCTCAAGAGCGGTATTTTCACAATACCTGAGTACCTGGAGTATCGTTTCAATCACACATCCCGATTAGTGATGTCGCTATTGATGGTGATTATTTATCTGGGAGTAACCATTCCAACAGTGATATATCTGGGAGCCAAGGCACTGAATCCGCTGTTTAAGGAAGAGTTGATGCGTATACCTATCAACCTCACGACGCTGTCATGGTTTGTCGGTATTCTGGCGGGTATATATGTCGCAGCGGGAGGCCTGAAAGCCTGCGCTTGGGCGGACCTGATTCAGGGATCGGCACTGATACTCGGCGGTGCGGTGATAATGGTGCTTACATTTATGGCCCTGGACGATCCGAGTAAGTTCGGGATCAATGCTGCAGCAGTGAATACATCTTTAGGTCTGGGTGATGGTGCCGCGTTCGGAGAGAAGTTCGCTGCTCTCAAAGACAGCAGTATGCATATGGTGCTACCACGGAGCAGTACATTTCTTCCCTGNNTGAGGGCGCCGCGTTCGGCGAGAAGTTCGCTGCTCTCAAAGATAGTAGTATGCACATGGCACTACCGCGTACCAGTACGTTTCTTCCCTGGACGGCATTGCTGTTGGGGATATGGATTCCTAACTTCTACTACTGGGGCCTGAACCAATACATCATGCAGAGAACACTTGGAGCCCATTCATTGCGTGAAGGCCAAAGGGGTGTTGTGTTTGCCGCCTTCCTGAAGTTGATCATTCCTTTTATTGTATGCATTCCGGGGATTATTGCTTTCACATTATACGCGGGCAAGATGCAGGAGAACGCCATGAACCTGGAGTCTCTTAACAAGCCTGTATTAGAGGCATTTGCACAGGCCCAAACCAAACCGTCCGAAGCGGGGATGGTTATTCCGTTCGATGGTGACTTTGCGCAATTGCAGCCACAGCTTGCTAAAGAAGTGCTGGTATTCAATGCGGCGGTTCTGGGGAAGGCTGTGCCGGTAGGTGAGGATGTGGGCGCAATTAACGAAAAACTGCTGGAAGGAGTAGATGAGAGTCACCCGGAAGTTGAAGTCCGGCAGGAATTAGTGGGTTATGATTACGATGGCGCATTTCCACTTTTGATTCGTTATCTGACTCCGCACGGCCTGCGTGGATTTGTTTTGGCGGCATTGATGGGAGCAGTGATCAGCTCTCTGGCATCGATGTTGAATGCCGCTTCGACAATCTTTACGATGGATATTTACAGGGAATGGTTCAACAAGAAGGCAGAACAGAAAGTTCTGGTATGGGTAGGTCGCTGCTGTGTACCGATAGGTGTGGTCATCGGATGTATAATTGCGCCACTGCTTGCAAACCCGAGATTCAGAGGTGCTTTCGCTTACATTCAAGAGTTTCAGGGATTCGTATCACCCGGTGTGCTGACGATATTCCTGTTCGGATTGTTTGTGAAAAGGACGCCGAGGTATTGCGGAGTCCTGGGTCTGATTCTTAGCCCGATTATCTACGGGATTCTGTTCTTCGGCTGGGGTGATATGGCATTTCTGAACCGTATGGGAATAACAGTGGGTGCCATTGCAGCTATACTGTTGTTAGTGACACTAATCAAACCGATGAAGGAACAAATCATCACACTGCCTGAGCAGACGAAGATTGAGCTGAACTGGTCTAAGGGTTCCGTGTACTTCGGTGTGTTTGTGACGCTTCTGACAATAGTGCTTTACATTATTTTCTGGTAATAGAGATAACTAACGAGGAACTAAAGAATGCCGGCGAACTCAATTGATAATGAAACGGTGGAAAAGTTAAAAGGTCTGGCCCAGCAAAACGGCCTGGATATCAGCGGCGCCAAAGTTCGCAGAAGCTCATCACGGTTCTGTCTGGGCGTTGAGCACGGCGATTACAACGGCACTGAGCTTTTCGGGGTGGCAACAGACAGGTTTATCTGGATGGCCTATAAGCCGAACGGCACGGATAGAATTAAGTTGTTCAGCGGTAATTTTCCCGACGACGGGATTGTTGAATACAAATTAGGTGATGTTCCTGAACCGAAGTCGGCGGCCATATCTGAGACGTGGGGGCGCTTTCCATACGGGATTGATTATATATTAAGGCGTGAAGGCTACCAACTCAAACAAGGCATCGATGGCGTTATTTATGGGAATATTCCCGGCGGCGGGATGAGCCGGTCGGCATCATTGAGTTTGAATCTGATTTTGTCACTATTTGACGCTAGCGGCATCAAAATTGAAGACAAGATGGCTATCGTTGATCTAGCGCAAGCCGTCGAAAACGATTATATCGGTTCGCCCTGCGGCAAACTCGACCAGATTATGATACTGTTCGGGCGGGAAGGCATGGGGACGTATTATAATCCGACAAAGAGGTCCATTGATTACGTTCAACTTGGTGCCGGTGCCACTGATTTTCGGATAGTGGTGCTTGATACGGGAACGGAGCGGCCGGGTCTTGAGAAATCAACTTACAAGATTCGGCGCGGAGAATGTGAAGAACTGGTTTCGATATTGCAGAAAGCCGGTTACGATATATCACGCCTTGCGGACATCAAGGACGAGGCAATGTATGAGAAGATTATGACCGAGTTCGGCGTGGATTACCCTGATTTGTGCGACCGGCTGAAGTATATTTTTGCAGCTCAAAACCGGTTCTATAAAATGCTTGAAGCCTGGAAGGCCGGTGACGTTGAAACAGTGGGCGTGATATTCAGGGAAGACGGCATTGGACTGCGGGATGATTATAAGATATCGGGGGCGGAACTGGAGACGATGTGCGATATTGTCAGGACGGTGCCCGGTGTTTTGGGAGAACGAATGTTGGGCGGCGGCGATAAGGGTGCGTCCGGCGCCTTGGTACAGGCAGAAAGCGTCGAAGCGGTTCAGCAGGCAGTTGAAACAGCATACCCGCGCAGTTGCCCTGAGTTTGCCGACAAGTATGCCGTGCACATCTGTAAAGTCGTGGACGGTATCAGGGTATATGAAGGTTTGCTTTAATAGTGATAACTATGGGCGCAGATTCTTTGGCAGTAAGGTCATTGCTATAACAGGTATTTATGTTGGAAGAAAGTTTAGCTAAAAAAAGGGGAAATTTTTCGGCCACCGTTTGTGCAAATAAGCAGATACGTGAGCGATTCTATAGGCTTGTTTTGGAATTCTCCGGCGAGGGGGCAGAGGCGTTCGCCAAGACCGGTGCCGGACAATTCGCACAATTAGACCTCTCGGATACCGCCCTACCGTCCGTGGAAGCGATACCGGATGATCTGGCTGATGTTGCCGAGCGGAAGATACTGCTGAGAAGGCCTTTTAGTTTTGCCGATGTTACAACTAAGGGCAATAAAACATCCGTCGATATTCTCTATTGCGTCATCGGGCCGGCTACTTTGCGAATGACAACATTGTCGGCAAAAGAATCTGTGAGTGTGCTCGGGCCTTTGGGTAATGGTTTTTGGGTGCCGGACGGTACAAAGACAGCGCTTCTGGTTTCCGGGGGAATGGGAGCGGGGCCTCTACAGCATTTGGCTAAGGTTCTAACTTCGGATTTTCCTGATATTGACGTGATTGCGTTTGCCGGTGCCAGGAGTGCAGAGGCGCTTCCATTTGAGCGACGACTCGATGAGATATCACAACAGTTGGGATTTTCGCTACCGGAATTTGCAAAGTACGGCGTAGAGTCACTGGTGGCGACTGATGACGGCTCGGCCGGTTTTACCGGGCCTGTAACCGGTTGCCTTTCGGAGTGGCTTGGGAGATCTAAATCAGCCGGCAAGGGCATGGTGATCTATAGCTGCGGGCCGGAGGCGATGCTGGCGCGGGTGGCTGAAATCGCCAAGGAAAAGAATATTGATTGTCAGGTCAGTATGGAACGGCGGATGGCCTGCGGGATTAGTCTATGTCAGAGTTGTGCGGTGGAATGCAGGACAACCGGCTCGAATGAAACTGTTTATAAACTGTGTTGTCAGGATGGACCTGTGTTTGATGGTTCAGAAGTTGCCTGGGGTATTGAATGAACAATATTTTTTCAGATCGTATCTCAGATGTTCCGAGATCGTTTATTCGCGAAATTCTTAAAGTAGCGGTAGATACTTCGGTCATTTCGTTTGCCGGAGGGCTGCCCAACAGAGATCTTTTTCCCGTTGCAGAGCTTCAGGCGGCGGTAAACAAGGTGTTTGAATCCGCGGGGAAGGAAGTTCTTCAATACAGCAATTCAGAAGGTTATCCGAAACTGAGAGAGTACATCTCCAGAAGGTATTTAGAAAAGAAGGGGCTGGACATACCTGTTGAAAACATACTTATAACGAGTGGTTCGCAACAAGGACTGGATTTGCTGGGTAAGACTTTCCTGAATGAGGGAGATGACGTTATTATTGAAGAGCCTGGCTATTTAGGGGCCATCCAGGCGTTTTCCGTTTATAAATCAGTTTTTAATCCCGTGCGTGTAACCGAAGATGGGATGGATGTCGATGGTCTCAAGGAAGTAATTTCAGCCAGGTCCCCCAAGTTAATGTATTCAGTACCGAACTTTCAAAACCCATCAGGTATTTCTTATTCGGTGAAAAACAGGTCTGCAATTGCCGATGTTTTGAAAAGTACAAGCACTTTGCTAATTGAAGACGACCCATATGGAGACTTAAGGTTTACAGGGGATGAAAAAGAATCTTTTGGGAAAATCCTGCCTGAGAAAACCATTTTGTTAGGCTCGTTTTCCAAGACTATAGTACCATCATTTCGACTGGGCTGGATTACAGCACCAAACAATGATGTTATGGAGAAACTCATAATAGCCAAGCAGGCTTCAGATTTACATACGAACTATTTCATCCAGAGAGTGATTTGCCAATACATCGCTGATAATGATTTGCAGAAACATATTGATAAAATAATCAAAGTTTATAACAGCCAACGCCTGGCAATGGTCAGGAGTATCGAGAAATATTTTCCTTCCGGTGTTTCACATACACATCCCGAAGGCGGAATGTTCCTGTGGGCAACTTTACCGGAAGGAACCTCGTCAATGGAACTCTTCGATTTTGCAATTAAAGATAAGGTTGCTTTTGTACCGGGGATTCCTTTTTATATAAATAAAGAAAAGACTAATACATTAAGGCTTAATTTTTCCTGTGTAGATGAAGAAACAATAGAAACAGGCATAAAACGGCTTGGAAAATCTATCGAAAAAATAATAAGTTGAACAAGTACAGAGCGGGCAAAGAAAAAGAGGAAACCTTATGTCAGAAGAAGTTGATATATCGGTGGAATTTGCGGGGATTCGGTTGGCGAATCCGGTTTTTACGGCGTCGGGTACAAGTGGTTATGCTGATGAGTTGGGCGACTTTATGGATGTAAGTTCACTCGGCGGTTTTATAACCAAGAGCATCACGGTAAAGCCGAGGAAGGGCAATGCCACACCCCGTATTGTTGAGACCGATTCCGGGATGCTTAACGCCATCGGTTGGGCGAATATCGGATTGGATGCCTTCATTGATGAAAAACTTGGGGCCCTCGAAAAGCTTTCATGTTCGGTTTTTGTTAACATAGCCGGCGAGACGATTGACGAATACGTTGCCGTGGCGGAGCGGTTGGCAGGCGAACGAGCGATAGCAGGGCTTGAACTGAATATAAGCTGCCCAAATGTTGAACTGGGCGGTATAAGTTTCGGGACCGAACCTGAGCAGGTTGCCGAGGTTACTTCTGCGGTAAAAAAGGTGTCCGGCGATAAAGTTTTGATGGTTAAACTGCCGCCTGCCGTTACGAATGTCAGTGTGATTGCCCAGGTAGCGGTTGACTCCGGCGCTGATGCGCTCAGTCTGATAAATACGTTTACCGCGATGGTTATCGATATTGAAACACGCAAGCCGGTTCTGGCCAACAGGACGGGTGGACTGTCGGGGCCGGCAATTAAACCGATAGCGGTTTACCTGGTAAACAAAGTTTACGAGGAGGTGACCAAGAGTTTAGGAATTCCGATTCTGGGGATGGGGGGAATCAGAACGGTTTCGGATGCTATCGAATTTATTATAGCAGGAGCATCGGCGGTGGCTGTGGGCACGGCTAATTTTGTTGACCCGGGATGTACGGCAAAAATCGTTGAGGGAATAAAGAAATATTGCGCCGGTAAGAATATTTCGAACGTTAAAGAATTGGTCGGCTCTCTTGAAGCAGAACAGGATGCTGCAAATTAAACTTCGTTGTTGATATTATGAAGGAGGTGAGGATGAGAACGAAACATCTATATATCTCAGTTTTGTTTCCGGCCTATCTATGCGTTTCTTTAGTACTGAGCGCAGCTATTGTAAGTGAGGGAAAAAGTGCGGCTGTGTTGAAAGCAGAGTCATTCAAACACTATGTCGATACATTCAACGAAAATGACGAAGAATTATATATTCAGCATATCTCAAATGAAAAAGCGTGGGAATTTTTGAAGGCGAACGTTCCACTGTTTGAATGTCCCGACAAAGATATCGAGCGGACGTATTATTTCAGGTGGTGGACATATCGCAAACATATAAAGCTGACGCCGGATGGATTCGTAATTACCGAGTTTTTGCCGAAGGTTAAATGGTCGGGCAAACATAATACCATAAACTGCCCTGCCGGTCATCATTTTTACGAGGGCCGCTGGCTGCATAAACGGAAATACTTAGACGATTATGCGGTGTTCTGGTTCCGCAAAGGCGGCAGCGTGCGAAGTTACAGCTTTTGGGCTGCGGATGCAATGTGGGCGAGGTATTTGGTCACCGCGGACAAGCAACACGTTACTGACCTGCTTGCGGACCTGGTCAATAACTATAAAGAGTGGGAGAAAAAGAGACTTGAACCGGATGGCTTGTTCTGGCAAATCGATGACCGGGACGGTATGGAGGTCTCCATAGGCGGGAGCGGCAAGCGTGCCACTATCAATTCTTATATGTACGGGGATGCCGTGGCTATCGCCAGGATCGCGGGGCTGGCTGATGAAAAGAAAATGGCCACAAACTACCAAGTCAAGGCAGAAAAGATTAAAAAACTGGTTCAGGCCAAGCTATGGGATGAAAAGACGAAATTTTTCAAGACGCTCCCTCGCAACAAAGAGCAGCTTGCCGATGTTCGCGAACTACATGGTTATGTGCCCTGGTACTTCAATCTGCCGGATGCAGGCAAGGGATACGAAGAGGCGTGGAAACAGCTGATGGATCCGAAAGGATTTTATGCGGCGTTTGGCCCGACAACCGCGGAGCAGCGTAATACAAGATTTGCCATTTCTTATAAGGGACATGAGTGCCAGTGGAACGGTCCAAGCTGGCCGTTTGCGACTACTCAAACACTGGTGGGTTTAGCTAACGTGCTGAATAACTACAAGCAGAATGCAATTACTAAAAGTGACTATTTTGAAACTCTGAAAATTTATACAAAAAGTCACCAGCTAAAGCGAGAAGATGGGCGGACTGTGCCGTGGATTGACGAGAACCTTAATCCTTACACTGGTGACTGGATATCACGAACGAGATTGAAGAATTGGAGGGACGGCACGTGGGATGCGGGAAAAGGAGGTAAAGAGCGAGGTAAGGATTATAATCATTCTGCTTATTGTGATTTGATAATTTCGGGTCTTGTTGGCCTTCGGCCGCGTCCAGATGATATTGTGGAAGTAAATCCCCTTGTCGGCGCTGATACGTGGGATTGGTTCTGCCTGGATAACGTGCTGTATCACGGACGGATTATCACAATTCTATGGGATAAAAACGGTAATAAATACAATAAGGGAAAAGGGCTGCGTGTTTTTGCAGACGGCAAGCAAATAGCACAATCGAAAAGTATCGGACGAGTAACAGGTAGATATCATCTGTCAACAAACTGATTAACTTATTACTGGAGGTACAATGATTGCTATCAAGGAATGCAAAAGAGAAGTTATGACGCTTAAAGTATTTTCGACTGTTAATATGCTTTTGCTGCTGTTGCTTGTTTCAAATTTGACCGCGGCAGATCTGAAACTGGATGAAAGACCGGCTGTTGGAGGAGAATGGGGGTATCGGCCTGCTGATGGAGTGGTGTCTGCGGTGAATCCGCCGAGTTTTAGCTGGCGGCCACAAAAAGGGCTGACGTGGGAGATTGAGTGTCAAGATAAAACACTTAAACAAAATGTTTACAGCGCCAAAGATATTAAGTTCAACGTATGCTGTCCACCGGAGCCTTTTAAGGCGGGAACCTATATATGGAGTTATCGTGGAAAAGATGAAAAAGGCAGGTATACGAATTTCAGCAAGGTGCGAACTTTTACCATCGCTAAAGACGCTGCCTCTATGCCGATGCCGGAACGAGAGGAATTGCTTTCAAGGATACCAAGAACACATCCACGGCTTTTTGTGCGTCCCGAAAATCTTCCAAAACTACGAAGACTGGCGAAGGGAGAAATGAAGGCACAATACGATAGACTTGTCAGGGAATGCGAGAGGTTGTTAAAAAATCCTCCTCCAACTAAGGAACCACCGAAGTATCCAAAAGGTATGGTACGAGGCAGCGAGGAGTGGAGGAAGGTGTGGTGGGGCAACCGGACTTATACAATCAAGGCACTGAACGGTGCGGCGACACTGGCATTTACGCGGCTGCTCGGAGGGCAGGAAAAATACGGGGCCGAAGCAAAACGAATCCTGCTCGAATGTGCCAAGTGGGAGCCCAAGGGCAGTACGGGCTATCGTTATAACGACGAGGCGGGGATGCCATACGCTTATTATTTTTCGCGCACTTATACGTTTGTCAATGACCTGCTAAGCGAGCAGGAAAAGAAAATGTGCCGGGCCGTGATGAAAGTACGTGGCGATGAGATGTACAACCATCTTTGCCCCCGTCACCTTTGGCGCCCCTTTGCAAGCCACTCCAACCGTGCGTGGCACTTTCTGGGCGAAGTTGGCATTGCGTTTCTTGGTGAGGTAGAGGGCGCAGAGGATTGGGTATGGTTTGCTATGAATGTTTTCTACAACGTATATCCTGTCTGGTGTGACGACGACGGAGGGTGGCATGAAGGTATCAGTTACGGCCACAGCTATCTTGGTCGGTTTACGTGGTGGGCGGACGTGATGCGTGAGGCAATGGGCGTTGACGCTTATGATAAACCGTTCTTCTCAAAAGCCGGCTATCACACGATGTACCTTATGCCGCCCGGAAAAAAGGGAGGAGGATTTGGTGACAGTGCATGGCGTAGGTCAGCTTCGAGTAATGTATCCCTAATGAGCCAGTTCGCTGCGCAGGCAGGCAACGGACACTGGCAATGGTACGTCGAGCAGATGGGTGGAGCAAGAGAGGTTGGTGGTTATATCGGTTTCATTCGCGGAGCGCTGCCGAAAGTAAAAGCAAAGCCTCCCGACGGCCTGCCAAACTCACGACTGTTCATGGGGACCGGCCAAGCCTATCTGAACAGTGATTTGACCGATGCAAGCAAAAGCGTGCAGGTGGTCTTCAAGTCAAGTTTTTTCGGCACACAGTCGCATGGTAATGAGGCGAATAATTCGTTTGTACTCTGGGCGTATGGCAAGCAACTGCTGGTACGCAGCGGTCATTATGATTCTTATGGAAGCGCTCATCACAGCAACTGGGTTTGGAGCACACGCTCCGTGAACAATATCACAGTAAACGGACGGGGACAAAAAAAGCGTACCGCACAGGCGCAGGGCAAAATTACGGCCTTTAAGACCACGCCATCAATGGACATCGTTGTCGGCGAGGCAGGGATGGCTTATGAGCCCCCTCTTGGGCGGTTTACTCGGGCGATAATCTTTGTGAAGCCCGAACTGGTGGTTATCTATGATCGGCTGGAGGCGAAGGAGCCATCTAAATTTGAGTACTGGCTGCACGCTTTCAATAAAATAAATGTTAAGAATCAACACGAAGTCCAGGTCCGGAATGACAACGTTGTTTGCGATATCGATTTTCTTACGCCTTCGGGTCTTACCTTTCAGCAAACTAACGAATATGACCCCAAACCACGGCCTCGTTTCAAGATGAAGGAATGGCATTTGACCGCGGAAACAGCTGACAAAAAGAGGCGAATGGAATTTGTGACAGTTTACCGACCACATCGAGCCGGGGCAAAGGTGCCGAGTGAAGCCAGGCTGAAGCGGATAAAAGGAGGGTATGTGCTAAAGGTTAGACTTTCTGACGGCAATCTTGAAGCTCTTCTTCCAACCGGCGATTTTACGACTCTTAGAGCGTTTGGACTGACAACCAGAGGAGCTATCAAGTGCCAGTTGAAACGAGACGGCAAATCGGCTGAAATTCTTGGACTCGAGAAGTAATCGGAGGGTAAAAAAGCCCGGCTTGACGTTTTTATGTGATTTGGTTATGCTTGTACCAGCTATGGTGGAAAGCCATCATAGATAATCGTCTTATAGAGCCAATCGAATGCAAGTAAGGAGTAGAGCAGGATGGCAAATGATATGGAGCAATTGTATGCTGAGCGGATGAAGCGATACGTTACAGCGATGCGGAACGAAAAGCCGGACATGATTCCGATTCGTCCTTTTATGGCGGAATTTACGGCCAAGTATGCGGGGTATACATGCCAGCAGGTGACAGAAGATTACGAGATGGCGTTTGACGCGGCGAGAAAGTGTGCGGCTGATTTCGACTGGGATGCCATCGTTCCGAATATGGTATATGTCTGGACGGGGCTGACACATGCAATCGGAATGAAATATTATGCGGCTCCCGGAATTGAGTTGTTACCGGAGTTCGCATTTCAATACATTGAGCCGTCAGAGGAAGAGGCGTTTATGAAGCCGGACGAATACGATGCGCTCATCGAGGACCCGACGGGATTTCTCTTTAACGTCTGGCTACCGCGTGTGTCAACTGATGTTAGTGCTATGGGAGAGCCGACCTCCTTTCGGAACAACCTGTCTTTTGTGAAGGGCGGGATGGCGATGCTCAGCTATTTCAATGCTTTCGGAACACAGATTGCGCGAATGAGGACGGAGTCGGGGACGGTCTCGGCTATCTCAGGTATCCTAAAGGCTCCGCTGGATATCCTCGCAGACAAGCTTCGCGGGTATCTTGGACTGGTAACAGACCTTCATGAGCGGCCGGACAAGGTGCTGGAGGCCTGTGAGGCATTGATGCCGCACCTGTTGCATGTGGCGCTATCCGGTGCGGATCCCGACAAGAATGTGCCTGTCGGATTCTGGATGCATCGAGGATGCGTGCCGTTTGTTTCAATGAAACATTTCGAGAATATTTACTGGCCGACGTTTAAACCGATAGTTGAAGAACTCTGGAAAAACGGTAACCAGGTCCTTTTCTACGCCGAGGGCAGTTGGGACGCTCATCTGGATTCATTCGCAGAACTGCCCGATCAGGCGATTGTTTATCATGTCGATATGGGTGATATATTCGAAGTTCATAAGAAGATCGGGCATAAGTTCTGTATCAGCGGGGGTATCCCGAATTATCTGCTGTCGATGGGAACGCCGGATGAAGTTCGGGACTGCTGCAAAAAAGTAATCGACGGCGTGGCCGGTGATGGTGGTTATATTATGGACGCCAGCGCTATTGTTCAAAACGATGCAAAGGTTGAAAATGTCAAAGCGATGACAGATTTTACGCGTGAATATGGAGTATACTAATGGCTGAAGCAAAGAAACAAGAGAGAAAGCCCGGTATTTGCATACCCTGGGAAGAGAAAGTCAAGGAACTCAAAGAGATCAATGCAGACAAAGAGCTTGTGAAGAAGGTGTGGGAAGATGTTGACGGATTAGGGTATGTTTATATCTGGCAGTGTCTGCTCTCGTTCTAAGAAGCGAGTGGTTGATTGGAGATTATGCAATGGATAGAAGAGGGCTTATCTCGCGTCGTAGATTTATTAAAAGAGCTGCCGGCGTTGCAGCAGGAGCACTGGTATTTCCATATGTCGTTGCTTCGTCTGCTTTAGGTAAGGCCAGCGGCGTTGCTGCGAGCAATAGGATAACGTTAGGTTTTATCGGTGTGGGAAGCCACGGAATTGGGATGAACCTGAGGACGTTTCTTGGTAATTATGACGCTCAAGCTGTCGCCGTTTGCGACGTCGATATCAATAATCTTAAAAAAGCCCGTGACATTGTAAATCAAAAGTATGGTAACAACGACTGCGCTACATATAAGGATTTTCGTGATGTTATCGCGCGGGAAGATATCGATGCGGTCATGATATCGACGCCGGACCACTGGCACGTTCCAATATCGCTTGCGGCCCTGCGGGCGGGCAAGGACGTAGAGTGTGAGAAGCCGACGCTGACGGTACGCGAGGGAAGGATCTTAGTCGAGACGGTAGAGCGCTATGGGCGCGTGTTTCAATGGTCGACTGAAGACAGGGCCGTATACGAGTATCATCGGATGTGCGAGCTGGTTCGCAACGGCCGGATAGGCAAGGTTCATACGATTCGGGTGGAGCTGCCGAGCGGGCCGGGCAATCCCGGCAACGCCAAACCGATGCCGGTACCGGAGAGTCTGGATTATGATATGTGGCTTGGGCCGGCGCCACTGAGGCCTTATACGGGACGGGACCAGCTTCCTTATCAGTGGCGGTGGGTAATGGATTATTCGGGCGGACAGTTAACCGACTGGGGAGCGCATCTTTTGGACGGGGCCCAGTGGGGCAACGACAGCGAATATACCGGTCCCGTAGAGGCCGAGGGCAATGGTGTATTCTGCGAAGGAGGGCTGTATAACACGGCGAAGCAATACAGAATCGAATACAAATATGCGGACGGCGTGAGAATGATTGTCAAATCGGGTAATCCGAGTCTGCGATTCGAGGGAAGTGACGGGTGGATCGGTAACGTCGGCTGGAGAGCACCCTTACAGGCCGAACCGAAGTCGATACTGAATTCCAGGATCGGCCCTGATGAGACCCATCTGTATACCTGCAAGGCGGGCGAGCAACGTAATTTCCTCGATTGTGTGAAATCACGAAAGGAATGCTATTTTCCACCGGAAATCGGCCAGCGATGCTTTACAATTGCACATATCGGAAATATTTCTATGCTGTTAGGCAGGAAACTTAGATGGAACCCGAAGAAAGAACAATTCATCGATGATGAACAAGCTAACAGGATGCTGTCACGGTCGATGCGGAGTCCGTGGCACTTATGACATGATAAGTGATAAATATTTATTGGAAATGGAAAAATTATGAAAGCTCGACACAAAGAGATTTGGGTGATTTTGCTTTTTAGCGGGATTTGTTGCTTGCTCTCGGCAGGAAACGCCGGTGCAAGAGTTTCCTTAATAGGTAAAGATTTTTCCACATGGCGGGGTAATACCGGGCAATGGAAAATTGTCGGGGATACTTTTACAAATCCGAAGAATGTAAAGCTGCTGAGCAGCAAACCGGGGAGCGGGATTATTCTAAATGGGCCTACCGGCAGGACAAGAAACATACTAAGCAAAGCGGAATTCGGTGACGTCAAAGCGCATATCGAGTTTATGATTCCTAAAGGTTCCAACTCCGGTGTTTACTTTATGGGCCGGTACGAAATTCAGGTCTACGATAGCTACGGTGTGGAAAAAGGCCAATACCCGGGTATTGAGTGCGGTGGTATCTATGAGAGATGGGATAATAACAGAAATCCCAAGGGCTTCGAAGGCCATTCCCCACGCGTCAACGCATCGCGAGCACCGGGACAGTGGCAAACGTTTGATGTGATATTCCGTGCGCCGCGTTTTGATAAGAACGGGCGAAAGATATCCAACGCCAGATTTGAAATGATTGTGCACAATGGAGTCGTGGTTCATGAGGGTGTAGAACTTACGGGGCCGACGCGGGCCGGTACGTATAACGATGAAAAACCGACCGGGCCACTGATGCTGCAAGGTGACCATGGTCCGGTGGCATATCGTAATATATGGCTCGAACCGGGAGGAGCGTTCTTTGCAATGGATACGGGAACGAAAGACGCCAAACATAAGACAGCAAAACAGCAAATAGAGATGATAAAAGAACTGGGATATGACGGTATCGGTTGTACAGCAGGTCCGGGATTGGGGGAAATGCTAAAAGAGCTGGATAAAAACGGCTTGAGACTTTTTGCGGTTTATCTTGGAGCAAATATAGATGCCGACCAGCCTAAGTATGGCCCGGAATTAAAAGAAGCAATCGAGATATTGAAGGGACGAAATGCGATACTCTGGCTGTTCGTTCTCAGCAAAAAGCATAAGCCTTCTTCGCCGGAAGGTGATGAGCGAGCGGTTGAAGTCATACGAGAGATTGCAGATATGGCGGCTGAGGCCGAACTGCGAGTATCGCTGTATCCGCACCAGAGATTCTGGGTCGAGCGGGTGGAAGATGCAATTCGAGTGGCCAGGAAGGTAGAGAGGAAAAATGTCGGTGTTACTTTTAATCTATGCCACTGGCTGATGGTCGATGACGAGAAAAATATGGAATCACGGATAAAGTCGGCGATGCCATACCTGTCCTTGGTGAGTATTAACGGCGCCGATAGCGGAGGAAAAAACTGGAAGCAGCTCATTCAGACGCTTGACCGAGGGACTTTCGATATTTACGGTTTTTTAAAGGCACTGGATGACGCAGGCTATAAC
>JABAHS010042399.1_pt1 | contig 15221 bp, 11 predicted proteins | sample 7062111 | NCBI WGS metagenome assembly JABAHS01 (sample SAMN14534600, study PRJNA622989) | marine sediment metagenome | biome: marine biome [ENVO:00000428]; feature: marine pelagic biome [ENVO:01000023]; material: deep marine sediment [ENVO:00002113]; isolation source: pool of 4 deep marine... | reverse complement strand
CCCGGGAGATCGCGCACGTGACGGCCGACGCCGGCGTCAAGGTGATCGTCACCAACGACATCGTCGAGCAGCACACCAACTACGTCGAGCTGCTCGGACGCTCCCTGCCGGGTCTCGCCGACCACGACGCCGTCCGCACGCTCGCCCTGAATGCGGCGCCCGAACTGCGCACGGCGGTGACCCTTTCCTCGTCCGGCACCCCCGGCTTCCTGAACCGCAACGCGTTCTACGAGCTGGGCTCGGCGCATCCGGAGGAAGCCGTGGACGAGCGCAGTGTCCGGGTCAGCCCGGAGGACGTCGCCGTGATGATCTACACCTCGGGAACCACCGCTATGCCGAAAGGCTGCCCCCTCACCCACACCGTGCTGCAGCACGCCGGCGTGGTCGGCGGCGTGGAGCGTCTCGGGCTCATCGAAGGGGATGTGATGTGGGCGCCGCTGCCGATGTTTCACACGGCATTTACCCAGCCTTTGACGGGTATCCTGCATGTGGGCGGCACCTTTCTCTCCATGACGCACTTCGACGCTGCGGCCGCCTTGCGCATGATTCGCGACGAGCAGGCAACGGTCATGTTCCCCGCGTTTCCGACCATCACCATGCAGCTGCTGGACCACCCTACGTACACCCCTGACAGCTTCGCCTCCGTTCGCGTCGCGATCAACGTAGGGCCTCCCGAGGAGCTTCGCGCCATGCAGGAGCGCATGCCGCACACGACCCAGATCACCGTGTTCGGCATGACCGAGACCGGCGGGTCGGCGGCGATGTGCGAGCGCGACGACAGCCTGGCCCATCGCACGGAAACCTCCGGTTTCGCCCTGCCGGGCGACGAGATTCAGATTCGGGATCCGGATAGCGGCGCCGAGCTGCCTGCCGGCGAGCCGGGAGAGATCGTCGTGAGAGGACGCGGCGTGTTCTCCGGCTACCACAACGCGCCGGAAAAGACCGCAGCGTCATTTTACGAAGGCGGCTGGTTCCGAACGGGGGACCTCGGGGTCATGGACGGAGATGGCCGGGTGAGCTTCCGTGGTCGTCTGAAAGACATGCTAAAGGTGGGCGGCGAGAACGTCGCCGCGGTGGAGGTCGAGGGCTTCCTGGCCACTCATCCGGCCGTCAACCTTGCCCAGGTCGTTGGCGTCCCGGACGGAAAGTACGGGGAAGTGCCGGCGGCTTTCATTGAGCTCGCGCCCGGCGCGTCAGCCACCGAGGGCGAGATCATCGACTACTGCCAGGGCGAGATCGCGACCTTCAAGATCCCGCGGCACGTGCGTTTCCTCGACCAGTGGCCCATGGGTGCCACCAAGATTCTCAAGTACGAGCTGCGCGAGCGCATCTGCTCCGAGCTGGGGCTCTGACCCCGCCGCTTGATCGACGCCCTTCAATCCCCTTTGAATTCCGGGCTGCGCTTCTCCAGAAAGGCCCGCACGCCCTCTTTCTGGTCATCGCTGAGCGCGGTGAGGAGAAACTGATCCCGATCCATGTAGCTCGTCGCGTAGTTGAGGGCACCGGTAGCGGCATTGATGGCTTGCTTGGTCATGCGCAGGGGCAGCGGAGGCATGGCCGCGTACCGGTCGGCCAGCGACAAGGCAGACGCGAGTGCCTGCCCGTCTGCGACCACTTCGTCCACGAGGCCCCATTCGAGCGCGGTCTCCGCGGCGAGCTTCTCTCCGAGGATGGTGAAACGCTTGGCGCGTGAGGGGCCGATCAGCGCCACGGTGCGGGGATTGCTCTGCCAGCTCATGTTCATCCCCAGGGGGACCTCCGGGAGCCGGAAGTGGGCGGAAGACCCCGCCACCCGATGGTCACAGGCGACAGCAAGGGCAACCCCGCCGCCGATGCAGAACCCCTCGACGGCGGCGATGGTGATCTGCTCGAGCCGCTCCCAGGCGGCACAAAGTTCCGGCCCTATCGAAAGCGCCTGACGCCGCTCCAGCAACGTCGGGGTATGCGCGGCGTCGGCGCTGCGCTCCTTCAGATCCGCCCCAGCCGAGAACGCGCCCCGCCCCGTGAGGACCACGACGGAGCTCTCCGTGTCGTAACCAAGCTCGCCCGCCAGGGCCGTGAGCTCCCGCATCAGGCCAGAGGAAAGGGCATTCAAGCCGTCGCCGCGATCGAACGAGGCAACGATCACGCGGCCCCCACGTTCGATAGTCGTGAATTCCCCGAATTGCTCGGTGACGGGCCGTTGGCTCATGTTCGCTTCCCTCACGCCTCCCGCCCGATTCTAGCAAAAGCCGCAGGGGCCGAGCCCCGGCTCAGCAGTTTCGAAAGTCTTCTCGTTGGATCATCGACGGCTCGACGAGCGCGAGGACGGGCGGCACGAGGCTCAGGGACCGGTCCCGCACCGAACAGTTCGGCGCGGGGTCGGTACCACCGGGCAGCTCAGGTCACGGCAGCTGAACGAGCCAACCGCCGCTCTTGAACCACTTCTCTTCGAGCTTCTCCAAAGCGCCGCTCGACTCCAGAGCTTTCATGTAGTTCTCCACCAGATTCAGGAGCAGCGGGTCGCTGGCAGGGACCGCGATGCCGATGGGCTCTATGGTCAGCGGACGCTGCGCGGCGCTCAAACCGGCATCCGGCCAGCGCATCATGGAAAGCATGATGATGGAGGCATCGGCGACGAACAGCTCCGCCTTGTTGGCCAGCAGCTGATCGATGGCGTCGTCGTAGGTGTCGGTAGCCACCACCTTGGCATTCGGCGCCACCCGCCGCACGAAATCCTCGCTGGTGGAGCCTTTGAGCGCAGCGATGCGCAGGTCGTCGCGGTTCAGGTCGTTGGAGCCCAGAGCCGCGATGGTTTCTGAGCGCGTCAGGATGGACTTGCCGGTGATGTGGTAGGGCCCGACGAAAGCGGCGCGCATGTTGCGCTGCAGCGTCGCCGTCATCCCCGATATCACCAGATCCACCTTGCCGGATTCCAGAGCAGGCAGGAGCTCGTTGAAGTTCATCTCCACCAGCTCGAGCTGAACATCCAGCGACTTGGCCAGCAGCTCGGCGATGTCCACGTCCATGCCGATGAGCTTGCCCTCCCGGCTGACCACGTTGTAGGGCGGCTGCCCGCCGGACATGCCGATGCGGATCTTGCCCCACTTGGCGATCTGGGCGAGAACGGGCGACTGATCCTTGGCGGCGTTGACGCCGAGGGGGAGAGTGACCAGGAGGCCGGCGAGCAGAGTGACAATGCCGCGTCTGGTCATACGTCCGAGCAACTTACGCATGGGTCTTCCTCAATTAGTCTGTTTCCAAAATTCTTGACGCCCGCCTTCAAACGGGCGGGTCGAATGGGGAGGCCGTTATACAACAAGCCAGGCGCGACGAACAACCTCGCCGCCGGCGAGCTAGGATGAAGCGACCTCGTAGCCGTTCATGGTCACCACCACCTTGCCGACCACCCTGCGCTGCTCGAGCATGCGCATGGCATCGACGGCTTGCTCCAGGGGAAAGCCGGCGCACACGTACGGATCGATCTCCCCGGCCGCCGCCATGGCGTAGAGCGCTTCGTCCACCTCGCGCCCCTTCTCGGGGTCACGCCGGCCGTACTCGCCGGCGCGCACGCCGATCACGGAGATCTGCTTGATAAGGATCAGGTTCACGGGCGCCTGGGGCCAGCGCCCGCTGGTAAACCCGATGGTCAGGATGCGGCCGCCCCAGTTGATGCATCGCATGGACTCGTCGAACACGTCTCCGCCAACGGGATCGTAGACGACGTCGGCCCCCCGGCCGTCGGTGAGCGCCTTCACTTCCTCGCGAAACCCTCCCAGGCTCCCGTCTGTCTGGGTGTAGTTGATCACGTGGTCCGCGCCCCGGGCCTTGACCACCGCCAGCTTCTCATCGCTGCCGCCCGTGGCGATGACCACGGCACCCAGCCGCTTCCCCAGATCCACGGCCGCCATGCCGACACCTCCGGTGGCGCCGTGAACGAGCAGGACCTCGCCAGGCGCCAGGTCGCCGCGCTTGACCAGCGCTACGTAGGCGGTGAGGTAGGCGGTGCGGTATGCGGCCGCTTTTTCGTAGCTCATGGCGCCAGGTATGGGCTGCACGCTTTCCACGGGGGCATTGACCGCCTCCGCGAAACCGCCGTAGCGCAGCGCCAAGACCACCCGATCGCCCACCTCGAAGGCGCCCACCCCGTCGCCGACGGCGACGACGTCTCCCGCGGCTTCCGTGCCCGGCGCGAAGGGCAGCGGCGGCTTGAACTGATACTTACCCTGGATCATGAGCAGATCGGGAAAGTTGACGGCGCAGGCCTTCAGGCGGATCTGGACCTCTCCCGCGGCCGGTGGGCCGAGGCTTACGGTGTCCAGACGGACCGCGCCGATGTCCTCGGAAATCTCGTGACAGCGAATCGCCTTGATGTCCGTCACCTAGGGCTCCTTGAGCAGATGCTTGGCAATGTTGAGCAGATGGATCTGGCTCGTACCTTCGTAGATGCGAAATGCTCGGACGTCCCGATAGAATCGCTCGATGCCCCGGCCCTTCACGTAGCCCTGGCCCCCGAAGATCTGCACCACCCGATCGGCCACGCGACCGCACATCTCGGTGGCGAAGTACTTGCACAGCGAGACGTCCATGGTGACGTCCTCCCCCCGATCGCGCTTGCGCGCGGTCTCTACGATCAGCGCACGTGCCGCCTCGATTTCCACCTTGCACTCGGCAAGCATGGCTTGAACGAGCTGGAAGGTCGCGATCGGCTCGCCAAACTGCTTCCTTTCCTGGACGTAGGCAAGCGCTTCATCGAGCATGCGGATGGCGGGGCCCGTGGAGAGCGCGGCCAGGTTGATTCGCTGCTTGTTGAGCGCCTTCATCACGGTTCGAAAGCCAACCCCGGGCTCGCCGCCGATGATGGCCGTTGCCGGAACCCGGCAGTCATCCAGAAAAACCTCACCGATGGGTGCGCCTTCCTGGCCCATCTTCGGCGTGGAGCCGCTCGTCGTCAGCCCCGGCGTCCCGCGCTCGACGAGAAACGCGGTGATTCCGGATCCGCCCCGCGAGCGGTCGTCAGTGCGGGCAAACAGGGTGAAAAGATCCGCGACGGGGGCAAGGGTGATGTAGTGCTTGTGCCCGTTGATCACCCAGTCGCCGTCGGCCGAGAGGGTAGCCCGGGTCGTCAGCGCGGTCGCGTCGGAACCGGCCCCCGGTTCGGTGAGCGCAAGGCAGCCGATGAGCTCGCCTCTGGCAAGTCGGGGCAGGTAGCTCTGCTTCTGCTCCTCGGTACCGTCCCGGACGATGCACTCGGAGCCGATCCCCGCATTCTGCGCGCCCACCACCCGATAGGCGACCGAGCAACGGGTCAGCTCGATGAAGGCGAGGGCCAGCTCTTCGCTGGTGAGACCACTGCCGCCGTAGGCCTCCGGAATGCTCCAGCCAAAGGTGCCGAGTTTTCGCATCGCATCGACGACCTCCGCCGGAACCTCATCCTCGGCCTCGACACGCGCTTCGTTGGGAATGGCCGCGTCGGAGACGAACCGGCGTATGGCCGCCAGCAACTGCTCGAACCCGTCCGCATCCCTGATCATCAGCCCGGCGACACCTCGAAACCGGCCATGGGAAAGTGGTTCAGCAGGAGCCCGGTGGCCGGGTCCTCCCGCGCTATCACGACCTCCTCCCAGTCCCACGCAACCAGCGTTCCCGCAACGGGGACCCGACCGTAGTCGGCCGGAGTGACGGCGACGCGCTGCCCCACCTCCGGCATGGCGGGGCCTGAGACCGACCCAGCCGCGAGCTCGGGCACCACGGGAACGGCGCGCCTCGCGTGATCCAGCGCGTCTTCCCCGCGGCTTTCCGTGAACGACCCATGACCAAAGCCCGCCATGGTCCCCATCCATGCCCGGACGTTCGGATGGTCATCCAGCAGGGATGCGTTTACGGGGTTGTTTTCCAGGAACCACAGACAATGGTAGAGCGAAAAGTCGGCAATGCAGGGCGTATCGCCAAACAGGAACGCGCCGTCGAGAGATCTGTCAGCCTGGTCCAGGTAGGTCGACAGGTAAGCCTGCGCGGCTTCCGGCGAGAAGGCGACCATCGGCGCATCACCCACGAGCTCGGCCCGGTCATTCTGAAAAGCTGCGATCTCTTCCACGGAGAGCTGGCTCATGAAACCGGCCACCGCCTCCGGACGGAAGTTGAGCGCAACCGTCACGCGGAAAAGCTGGGTATCCGCCCACTCCGCCACCCTATTGGCGGTGAATCCGGGGGAGAACAGCTTCTCATCGCAGAAGTGCCTGGCGAGCGCGCGGGCGATGACTGCCGTGTCGCAGTAGACGTTGGCGCCGATCTGCAACACGGGCGTGCGTCGGTAGCCGCCCGAGAGCGGCATCAGCAGCGGGCGCGGCATGATGCTCGGTATCTCCACGGAGTGCCAGGACGCGCCCAGGTAACCCAGCAGCAGCCGGATCTTCTCCGAGAACAGCGACACCGGATAGTGATGTAGGTAGATGTCCACGTGTTCCCCCTTTTAGGAATCCGGCGCCGACGACGGCTGACGCGCCGTCGGCACCTGATCTCAGGTTCCGCCGACGGTCATCTCCGCCACCTTGATGGTCGGCCCATTGACGTACCGACGATGATCGAGATCGTTGCCGATCATCTCCACCTGCTGCAGCAGAGTGCCGAGGTTAGCACCGATGGTGATTCCGGCAACCGGGTAGGCGGGTTCCCCTCCCTCGATCCATATGCCGAAGGCGCCCCGGGAAATGTCTCCCGTCGTGGGCACCGCTCCGAAGCCGATGGTTCCGGTCAGCAAAAGGCCCTTGTCGACGGATCCGACGATGTCGGCGGGGGAGGTATCACCGGCGGAAAGATAGAGATTGTTCGGACCCGAAGCGTTCCCAGTGGGCTTCATTCCCAGCTTGCGACCGGAGTAGGAATCGAGCAGATAGCTCTTGAGTACCCCTTTCTCGATCACCGCCGTCTTGCGCAGGGGAACGCCCTCGCGGTCGAAGGGCTTGGCGCCCGGGGCGCCCGGCATCAGGCCATCGTCCCACACGTTCACGTTCGTTCCGGCCACCCGATCGCCGATCCGGTCGGCCAGAAAGCTCTGCTTGCGGTAGACGCTGCGGCCCTCTAAGCAGGATGCGAGAAACCGCAACAGCTCGGCCGTCATCTCCGACTCCAGGACCACTGGCACGCTCTGCGTCGGGACCTTGCGCGCGCCGATGAGGCGGGTCGAGCGGCTGATAGCTTCCGCCCCGATCTCCGCCGGGCTCATCAACCCCGCAAGGTTGCGGGAGTAGTCGTACTTCCCCTCGCTGATCAGGTTGTCCGGCTCTCCGACCTGAAGGTAGACACCGTTGGAACAGGCGGTCTGCGCAAACGCATCGCTGAACCCGTTGGAGTTCGCGAGATACAGCGTCTCAACGCTGGTCCCGAAACGGGATCCCATGGATCGGCGGATGCGCTTATCGCTAAGGCATACGGCTTCGGCGCGGCGTGCCGCCGCTATCTTGCTTTCCGGCGACATTTCGGCCACCGCTTCATCGAAAATACCCAACGCTTCCGGGCGAACCGTCACCTTTTCAAGCTCCGGGAGACCCGCAAAGGCGTCCGCGCCGGAGAGGCGCGCCCGGCCGATACCGTTGTCGATCAGACCGTTCAGCGTCTCCTTGGAAAGATCGGACGAAGCCTCGGTGGCGACTTTCTGATCGACGATGAGCTTCACCGAGGCTTCGCGGAAGCCGGCCTCTACCAGGGTTTCCAACTCACCTTCCCTTACTTGGGCAGAGAAGTTGCTGCCCGAGCGGATAGCGACTTCCACCTGGTCCGCCCCGCGCCGGGTTCCGTAAGCGACGAGCGATTCCGCGAGCGCTATCAAGCTGGTATCGCGCATCATGAGCGTCCACCCACGGTCATGCTTCCGACCTTCAGGGTGGGCGTGCCTGCCGTAACGGGCGCCCTCTGGCCACCCTTGCCGCACGTGCCGAGAAACGTTCCCATGTCGTTGCCCACCATGGTCACGTTCGGAAGCACCTCGAGAATGCTGCCGATCAGCGTGGCGTTCTTGACGGGCGCCGTGAGCTTGCCGTCCTCGATGAGGTAACCCATGTTGACTGAAAAGGTGAACTTGCCCGATGATTGCACCATGCCGCCCTGATAAGTCTTGGCGAAGAATCCACGCTTGACGGAGCGGACGATCTCTTCCGGATCGGACTCGCCGCGGGCCAGATTGGTATTCGCCATTCGCGGCAACGGGATGTTCTCGAAACCGTCGCGGCGACCGTGGCCGCTCGGAGCCATGTTCATGAGCTTCGCCGAAAGGCGGTCCTGCAGAAAGCCCACCAGCTTGCCCTCCTCGATCAGGGTGATCTTTCGAGGCAATGTGCCCTCGTCATCCATGTTGTGGCTGCCCCTGAAGTGCGGAATGGTCGGGTCGTCGTAGATCGTCACGAGGGGATTGGCGACTCGCTGATTCAGCTTGTCCCAGAACACCGAGCTCTTCTTGCGGTTGGAGTCGGCTTCCAGGGGATGGCCGACGGCTTCGTGAACCATGACCCCCGATTGCCCGGAATCGAGCACGACCATCTGGTCACCCGGGCGCGGATCCACCGCATCGAGCAACTCGATGGCCTCCGCCGCAGCCTCCCGGCCGATCACCTTGGGCGTCCTCTCTACGCTGAAGAAAGCAGATCCTACGCGCCCGCCTGCCGTCGAAACCCCCGTGCTGCGTTTACTTCCGTCGGCCGCCGTGACCGAGGCTATGAGTCGGACCTGGGGCCGCGTATCCGACGCTAAGAGGCCCTCGCTGTTGGCAACCAGGGCGTACTGGATATCGTCTCTCAGCGATACGCGCACCTTCTCTATCTTCGGGTGGTAAGCCTGCGCAGAATCGTACGTCTGCCTCAGGAGGCTCATGCGGCTGCTCAGGGAACTTTCTGCGAACGGCCGCTCGAGGTCGTAGACCTGCAGGGCATTGGAGCGGGCCTTCAGCGGCGCGATCTTCACCTTGCCCCCTTCAGAGGCGATCGCCGCGGCCGTGTGCGCCGCCTGACTCATGCCCTCGAAGGTGAGGTCGCTCGTGTACCCGTAGCCGGTCTGCTCACCCTTGAGCACCCGGATGCCGACGCCGAGGCTGACCCGCTCGGAGGAATCCTTGACGATATCCTCCTCCATGGTCACCCCGTTGGCGATCTTGTACTCGAAGAAAAGCTCCGCGAATTCGCCACCCTTGCTCAGCGCGAGCGACAGAAGCCTGCGCATGTCACCGCGGCTCACGCCGAACCGTGTCTCGAACACGGCTTCCGCCGTGGCGGGCAGCTCCTTTGCGAGCAGCAGATCGGGCCACACGGACGCCGTTGAGGCGACGGCCACGGCCGAGCCCGTTTTCTTCAAAAAATTACGTCTGTCTGCTCGCATGGTGACGAGTTCTCCCTGTCATATTGAAATGAGGTTGGCTCTAACGGCTCGAGGCGAAATGACTCATGTTGACGGAAGTTCGAACCTGACGTCGCCGTCGAGTTCCTCGAGCAGGCGAGCATCTCGCCGATAGACGTCCGGAAAAAATCGCACCGTTCCGTCCCTATCCGCTTGAGCGGTCCAGTAGAGGATATAGACCGGCCACGGGTCCGCAAGGCGTACCCGCCGAGTCTCGCCCGTGTCTACAACGCCGCGCACGGCATCCTCACCCCAGTTATCGGGATCGCGCAGCAGCAGCGCGGCAAGGGAGAACGGATCCTCCACGCGGATGCATCCGGAGCTGAAGGTGCGCTCCGTCCGTTCGAACAGCGCCCGGTTCGGCGTGTCGTGTATGAAGACGAAGTGCTCGTTCGGAAACATGAACTTGATCAGCCCCAACGCATTGGTAGGGCCCGGCTCCTGCCGGAAAACATAGGGCATGCCTTCGAGCCCCTGCCAGTCGACGGTGAACGGGTCGACGGCGCGACCCGATCGGTCCAGCAGCGTCATGTTGGACCGTGCCAGATATCCAGGATCCTCACGCACCTTGGGCAAGATATCCGCACGCAGAATGCCGGGCGGGACGGTCCAGGTGGGGTTGATCTCCAGATAGGTCATCAGGCCGCGAAAGACGGGCGTCTGGCGGTAGGTACGCCCGACCATGGCCCGCCGTTGCCAAAGCAGGTTCCCTTCGCGCAGGACGTAGACTTGCGCAGCCGCGATGTTCACGACAACCACCGACGAGTCCAGCCCGGTCATGATCCAGCGCGCCCGTTCCAGGGACAGTCGCAGCTGATCGACGCGCGCCTCGACGGGGACATTCATGGCACGGAGAGTAGCCGGGCCGACGGCCCCATCGACAGTCAAGCTGTGGCGATCCTGAAAGCGCTCGACCCCGTCCGCAAGGGTGACATCGAACACCTCCGGATCGGGCGCCACAACTTCCTCGAGATCGCCCGTCGCGACCAGCCGCCGGCGCACCGCATCAACCCGCGCGTCGCGCACGCCGACGGTCAACGTCCCGCCCGCCGGGACCGGTGTCCATCCCCCCGCGTGGGCAATAGACTGGTAGCGCTCCAACGCTCTTTGCAGATCGCGGTAAAGGGGGCCCCGAGGAATGCGGGAGGCCAGCGCTGCGCCAAGATTTCCCGCGTCCAAGATCTCGTTCATGGTTCGCGCAGAATCCACACCCGGCGCCAACTCGCGGCTGAAGTTCCAGGTGCTGTCCAGGGTCTGCGGGTTGACCTTGCCGAATCGCTGGTGGTAGGCAAAGCGCAACAGGCTGGACGTATAAAGAAGCTCGAGATCCCGCTCGGGCACCGCCTCCGGCGCGGCCGCCGCGCGGCGGCGCAGGTCGAGCAAACGATCGAGGTTGTAGTCCTCGGGGTCGAAGCCGTCGTCCGCACTGCCGGCCAGCAGGTCGAAAAGCTCGGCGACCAGCGTCGGGTCTCCCCAGGCCGGCCGATAGCCCCTCAGGGCATAGAGCTCGGCAAGCACCGTCTCGGTCAGCAGGGCCTGTCCCTGAACTTTCATGGCACCGCTGCTGTAGTAGTCGTCGAAAAACTCACGCAGCTCGAGGGCGACGACTTCCGCGCCGACGCGGAGCGGCACCGCAAGAGTGAGCAAGACGGCTGCCAGCCGCAGGCGAGCACGGCATTTTCTCATCATCGTACCGGGATGGATCAGACGGCGCGAGAAGGTAGCAACCCAGGTCAGCGAGTACAATCCGAAAACCGAATAGCTGCCAGCCGGGGAACTTTGCGCGGCGCTGTCGATCTCAAGGATTGTCGGACAATTGCGGAGCATTCCGCGTTCATCGCTCACCCAAGGTAGAGAATTAATGTGAAGAAATGGCTGGTCGGCCTGCTGCTTGCCGGATTGAGCCTCCCCGCCGCCGCGTATCGTGAGGCGACGCTGCCCTTCGGCGTCAGGGTTCAGGGGATCGAGAACCGGCTCGCCGAGTTCGGCGTTTACGCCCGGCCGGGGGAAGTCCTGGCGCTGGATCTCCTCGACGTCGCACCCGCAGACGTGGGCGCCACGTTCGACTCGGCGCCCGTGAAGACCGGCCATGGACAGATCAATCTGAAGATGCCAAGCACCCCGGGCACCCATCAGGTCAAGCTGACCGATCGCCGCAACGGCACGCAGATGCGGCTCAACGTCTTCGTGATGTGGCAGCACGATGGAGCACACGGCGACGTGCTCAACGGTTACCGCATCGGTCAGTATCCGCGAGATCCGTTTCGCGGGCTGGCCGTCTACCGGCGGCCCGAGGCGTTCGTCGAGGTAACGGCCAAGAACGCGGACATGCGCGTCTCGCCAAACTTCACCTTGGGACAATTCGTCTGCAAGCAAGGATCGGGCTTCCCGAAGTACGTCGTCCTGCGCCCGCAACTGCTGCAGAAACTGGAACTGGTGCTCGGCGAGCTGAACGCCGTCAACCCCGACATCACCGGCCTGACGGTGATGAGCGGCTACCGCACCCCCGCTTATAACCGATCGCTCGGCAACGGCCGCCACAGCCGGCACCTGTGGGGCGGCGCGGCCGACGTCTACGTGGATGCCAACGGGGACGGTATCATGGACGACCTCAACGGCGACGGCCGCCGGGACCGCGGCGACGCCGAGTGGCTGGCGAACTTCATCGACGCGCTGGAGCGGACCGGGCGTTTCGGCGAGCACATCGGCGGCATCGGCACCTACGACAGCAACGCCCATCGCGGCCCCTTCGTCCACGTCGACGCGCGGGGATACCGGGCAAGGTGGTAGCGGCGCACAGGCCGATTCACGAATCGGGTCACACGGCTTCTTCCCGACCTGCGAGCAAGCGAGGCCGCTCTATCCAGTCGCGCCTCTCCTGAAGTTCTCCCGCCAGGTCACCGAGCTCATTACGTCACCCGCTTTCGTGCCTGAAAGCGCGGGTCACGATAGCGTTTCGAAGTCATGACGTCGGCCAGCACGCCCACCGCGTCGGCCACGTCGAGATAGCGGTTGTAAAGGGGGGCAAACCCGAAACGGACGATATCCGGCGCCCTGAAGTCAACGATGATCCCGGCATCAATCAACGCCTGGCTGATCCCCCATCCCTCGGGGTGAGCGAGGGAAACCTGGCTGGCGCGGGCGTCATGATCACGTGGCGTGAGTAACTCCAGCTGCGCGAGATCCCCGCACGCATCAACGGCCTCGATGAAAAGGTCGGTGAGCGCGAGAGATTTCTTGCGCGACTGCTCGACGGTAACCCCGCTGTAGACGTCCAAGGCCGCGTCGAGGGCGCACATCCCCAGGATTCCCGGGGTGCCGCTCAGAAATCGGCGAACGCCATCCGCAGGCCGATAGCGGGGAGAAAACTCGAACGCATCCCCATGCCCCATCCAGCCGGTCAGCGGCTGGCGGGCGGTAGATTGATGGCGCTCGGCAAGGTAAAGGAAGGCCGGCGCTCCCGGCCCACCGTTGAGAAACTTGTAACCGCAGCCAACGGCCATATCCACGCCCCAGTCATCCAGGGACACGGGCACCACCCCAGCGCTGTGGGCGAGATCCCAGAGGGTGAGTACCCCCCGCTCCCTTGCCACGACGGTCATTCGTTTCATGTCGTGAAGCCGGCCAGTGCGGAAGTCGGCGTGGGTAAGCATGAGCACGGCGACGTCGGAATCCAGAGCGTCCTCAATGCCGTCCGCGTCCACGATGCGAAGCTCGCAGCGTTCGCTGCCCAGTTCGGTGGCAAGCCCCTGGGCCATGTAGAGGTCGGTGGGGAAGTTGTCACCCTGGGAGACGATCACACGACGCCCGGGCTGCAGCGCAAGCGCGGCGCTCAGGAGCTTGTACAGGTTCACCGAGATGCTGTCCGTGCAGAGGACCTGACCCGGGCCGGCGCCAACCAGGGGAGCGATCTTCTCGCCAACGGTTACCGGCAGGTTGATCCAATCATGCTGATTCCAGCTGCCGATCAGCGTCCGACCCCATTCCTCATCGATCACGGTGCGGAGCCGTTCCGGCACGGCACGAGGCAGCGCGCCAAGCGAATTGCCGTCGAGATAGATGCGATCGGCCGGCAGGTCGAACGCTTCGCGCGATCGGCCAAGAGGATCATGGGCATCGAGTTCCAGGCAGCGCTCACGCATCGTCGAGAAGACTCCGGAGCCTTTCCAGAAGCTCGGCGAAAGCCGGCGTGCCCGGATGGATGAGGTCGAAGTGGCCAGCACCATCGACCAGGTGAATCTCGGCATCCGCTATGGCGCGGGGCTGGTCCAAGGGCACGATGGGATCCGCGGGACCATGAACGAGCGTCACGGGTACGGGTCGTGGCAATAGGGCCGGAGAGGCCAGACGGTACCGCTCGGGCCGCTCGTCCGGGGAACCCGCCAGCAACTCCTTGACGGCGCGCTGACAGCTGGTGGTCCCAGAGCCGTAGCTGGCCAGGTGGGTAATCGCGGCGAGCCCCACCACCCCTCGCGGCCGGAAGGCCGATTCGTCGTGCATGGGATGCTCGGGATGAAATGCCGCGCGCGCCGCCGCCAAGAGCGCGAGATGGGCGCCGGCCGAGTGCCCGACGAAGACCACGTTGTCCGGATCCAGCAAAAGGTCCTGCTGTGCCCGCAACAGATCGACGCTTCGAGCCACGTCCTCGAAGGTGCCCGGCCAGCCACCGCCATGCTCTCCGAGCCGTCGATACTCGGGCGCCCACACGCTAAGTCCCGCCGCCGCTAGCGCCGAGGCCAGCGGGTAGATGTGGTCAACTCCGTACTCGGCCATCCAGCAACCACCGTGAATGAGGACGACGACGGGGGTCGCGGGCGAAGCGCCAGATTCAGGCCGCCACAGATAGACACGCTGGGAGGGATCGCCGCCGTACGCGTATTCCGCATCGGGGGCTCGACTGGGCAGCTCCACCACGCTTCCGAACGGGACCGGCATGTCAACGGTAGCCGCCAGGATCCCCTCCGCAATGGTCACCGTCAAAAGCAGACATCCCGAAATCGAAGACCGCCATCCGCTCCTCCGCGCACCGCTGCCTCGCTTACTTTCACAGGTTATCCAAGAAGCGCTGCAGCGCGTCGTTCGTCGCCTCGGGCGCTTCCTGCTGCACCCAGTGACCGGCGTCCACAATGATCGTCGACCCGCGGAAGTCCGTGCACGCAGCACCGGGGTCCGCGTAGAGATCCGCCCCGGGCAGAAAATGCCGCACCGCGTCGCGCTCACCACCGATGAAGCAGGCCGGCTGCTCCACAAACCGTCCCCGCACCCCTCCCGACTCGGCCACGTCGAGTTCCTGAGCCCGGTAGCGGTTGATGGGGCCTCGAAAACCGCCGGCGGCAAATGCATCCACGTATATCTTCAGATCGTCCTCGCTCATCCAGCCCGGGAACGGATCCGGATCGACCATCCCGTCGAGCAACGAAGCGTCCGCCGGCTTGTGCTTCACCCAGTCGTCCAGCGGCGCGTCTCCCGACAGCGAGAAGTAGATCTTGCGCAACGCGGTATCAAGATCGGCTTCGACCTCGGCCTCCACGACGCCTTCCGCCTGAAAGTACAGCTGGTAGAAGAACCGGTCGGCGTAGATCCCGCGAAAGAGATCGAGCGTGCCCACGTCTCCGGCCGGCAGGTAAGGCACGGACAAACCTGCCACGGCGCGAACCGCGTCCGGATGCCGCAGCGCCGTGTTCCAGACGATGGGGGCGCCCCAGTCGTGACCGAACAGCACGACGGGCTCGTCGCTGAGCGCTCGCGCCACGGCCGCGACGTCCGATGCGAGCTCGGTCATCCGGTAGGCTTCGATAGCATGGGGTTTGGAGCTGCCACCGTAACCGCGCACGTCCATGGCCGCGACGGTGTATCCC
>JABAHS010147447.1_pt1 | contig 15225 bp, 11 predicted proteins | sample 7062111 | NCBI WGS metagenome assembly JABAHS01 (sample SAMN14534600, study PRJNA622989) | marine sediment metagenome | biome: marine biome [ENVO:00000428]; feature: marine pelagic biome [ENVO:01000023]; material: deep marine sediment [ENVO:00002113]; isolation source: pool of 4 deep marine... | reverse complement strand
CGACACAACGGCAATTGACACTGTAGTGGTTGACACGCTCCTCCTGTCTACATTTGCTTTTACCGGCTCCGGTGATAATGAATGGCAGGAACATGCTTTTTCGCTCACTGAGATTGTCGAACCTGGCGATACCATTTCCATTGCGTTTCGTGAACGCGTCCCAAGCACTCGCGTGGCAGGTGGAGCAGTCTTTCTTGATTTAGTCGAAGTCACGTCATTGGTCACAGACGTTGCGGCACGCAATGCAGGCATAGAAGATTTTCGACTTTTGCAAAATTATCCCAATCCATTTAATCCGTCCACGACCATCACTTTCTCCCTGCCACAGAGGGCAGCCGTGACTTTGAAGGTTTACAATCTGCTCGGACAGGCCGTCGCCACGCTGATTGATGGCCAATCTTATTCCGAAGGAAGGCATCAAGTGCGGTTTGATGCCAGCGATCTCGCCAACGGAATTTACTACTACAAAATCGAAGCCGGACAATTTGCGGATGTGAAGAGGATGACCTTGTTAAAATAGTGCTCCGTCAGCGCGGAGAAGAGTTCCCCTACCGCAGCAGCAACATTTTTTTCATTTGTACAAATTGGCCTGCCTGCAATCTGTAAACGTAAGGTCCGCTGGCCACTTGCTTGCCGCGGTCGCTTTTTCCGTTCCATTCTATCTGATAGTTTCCCGTTGTTTGAGTGGCATTCACCAGCGTCCGGATTTTTTGGCCGAGCGTGTTAAAAATTTCCAACGTCACATTCTCATTCCCATGGTCGGGCGGCAGAGTGTAGGTAATCAAAGTTGTCGGATTAAAAGGGTTGGGATAGTTCTGAGCTAGCCGGTAAGTGTTTGGCGTATTTTGCTGCTCGTCGGCCACACTCGTTACCAGATTCACGGCTGCCAGAGCATCGATTTTTCCGGCGCCAAAGGTGTTGTCCGTTCCTGCCGGTCCTAAATCGAGCGCTGAGTTGGCCAGGACGTTTCGGAGCTGGGTAGGGGTGAGGCTTGGTTCGGCGTCCAAAACCAGGGCGCCCACGGCAGCGGCATGCGGGGCGGCTGCGGATGTGCCGAAAAATCGGATATCGCCGGAGTTCGGTGGCAATTCTTGTCCAAAACCGCCGGCGCCGGTAATCAAACCTCCGTCCGTCGCCACGATGTCGGGCTTGGTTCGAAGTTCTTCGGAGGGGAAGAATATCCTTGCGGGTCCCCGCGCACTAAAAAATTCGATATCATTATTCTGGTCGAGCACAAAAATAGCGCCCACGGAAATGGCGACGCTTGAGGATTGCTGCCCGGGTACGACACTCCCTTCCGGTATGTTGAATTCCTGCAAATCGAATTTCTCACCGAGAAGGAACATCTCGAGTAACCTGGTCGCCGCATTTGTAAGATTTGCAACCACCACTTCGGCCTGAATTGTGGTAGCGGTCTTGTTCTCATAAGTGACGGCTTCTATCGGGGGTTGAGTGCCATTTTGTGTCTGTGTGCTCTGATCCAGAGTTGTGTCGGCGTCTGCATCGATTAAAAAAAGATCGTAGTCGTTGTTCGAACCTGAAAAAGGATCATTCCACTGCAAAACAATCGTGAGTTCACCTTCCGGGTTGATGGTCACGTCCATGGTGCCATCGCTGCCGCCACCTGCCGATGTGCCAAAATCATGCACCTTGTCGCCCGCAAAGTCCACTTCAACGTATTCGGCTTCGTGATGGTTTTGGGCCTGATTGCCAACGGCGGTGAAATAAACGATGCCATTTGCTACCACCTCCTCAACGACTTGCGCTATGGGACCATCCTCAAACGTCGGTTCTCCAAAGAATCCCAGATCATCAACGATAATGTCGCAGCCGGTACCTGCGAACGCGGTATCGGCCAAAAATCTGATGGATGGAATCATTTCCAAATTGGTTGCCGGGCCCGAGAATGCTAACTGGGCGCCCGGCGCCAGATCGTGCACGATTTCCAGCATGGCGGTGCCTTCGTCGTTCTCACCTGGGAATCGCGGGTTGATTTCAATACTGGGCGGAAGATCGTCGGTCGATTGGGACTCGGCTCGAGTGTCCACGCCGTCCGAGATGACGCCGACTTTGATTCCCGTCCCGTCGAAGCCAAGGTTTTCTCGAACGTCCTTTGCTCCGAGGACCTCGTCGCCCTCTGTGGTGACAGACCCGGTCATTTTAACAGCATAATCTGGTGAAGTCACAAACCGCACAAAGTCGAGTTTCGCGATGTCGTAAAGTCGTGCGGAAGGAACCCACGCCTGCACGATATTCCATGAATCGTTGGTGATTTCGATTTCAACTTCGTGGCTTCTTAAAATGGCAACCTGGTCGTCATTCACTTCGGACAAATAAATATAACATTGAATGCGAGTAGCCTCATCTATTTTCACGAGTGAATTGTCCGACAACTCGATGTTTCGCTTACGCATGAACAGAGTTGCATTTTCGCCCGATGTTAAAGTCGTGATTGCTTCTCGAATGTGGCCATTAATTTTTCTTTCAGCCGGTGACAAATTTTGGGTGTTCAGTCTTTTGATTGCCCGTAAATTCTGCGCGTGTCCTCTGGGCGCGTCCATCGTGAGGATACACAAGCAAAGCAACCAAAGAATCGCGCTTTTTAATACGTTAGGATGGTTCATTTTCATGGATCTGGCCCTCATTTTTTCATGATCCGTGAATTTAAATTGTCTGAACGAAACGGAAGCACCCGTTATTCCGGTGATGTCTTCTGCCAGAATCTCGTGGTCTTAGGTACGGAGATTCAGCCCCCTGCCTACGCAGGAACATATCTGAACCCGCGGGAATGACTCGAAGAGGCTGTCTTTTTTCGACAGAAATTAGTTTTTATCTCGAAGTTTGACGGCATAGTCCGGCGCCGTGATTTTTTCTACAAAATTAAGTTCCCCAACCTCTCGAATCTTCCCGTGTGGTATCCACGCCTGAACGATATTTTGCTCTCGATTTATCAAATCGATTTCGGACGTAGCAGACTTGAGGGTGGTAAAATTGCGTTCACTGGTTTCCGTCAGATAGATGTAACACTGGATGTTTCCCTGGTCGTCCACTTTAATTTTGGAACTCGAAAGCGTACTCGGATTCGGCACCTCTGTGGACTGCAGTTTTTGTACAATCTCAAGGAGATGCGAACCGATTCTCTCTTCGGATATTGTTTTGCGCTTTTCATCGCTCAGTTTTTGCTTATGCGACTCATTGGATGAAGAACAGCCGATGCTGCCCATAATCGTAACGGTCAAAATGACCAGCACGAATCCCAAGTGAACCTGTCTCATCTGGTTTTCCTCTATGTTGTTGGTCAGATATTATTCAAAAGTGTGCAAAGATGCAAGTCCTAATTCATTCATCATCGATGTTTTTTACTTGCATTTTCGTAATATGAAGTTTAATTTTACGGGTCTGATTGATGAATGATGATGTGTGACGTTAGTTTGGTTTTGTTTGTCGTATAAGTAATTAAAATTGTGTTTTTTCGGCAACGATATTATCAACACGAAGTCACATAGCACTCAGAGCACCGCCGTAGTCGTCATCTATTTTGGCAAGTGCTTTATGAAAATTTAACAGACAAGATTATCGACGCTGCTATTGAAGTGCATTCCGTGTGGAAAAACTGGGCGATGGGTGAAGCGCCGCGACCTCGGTTTCTCTGTGTTTAAATGAGACTCTAATTTGCGATATTCTCTTATTGGTTCTATTGCTTCCGGTTTGAGAACTTGTTTTCTGAATGAAGGATTCTTTATCGGCATCTTGACGATTTTCTGTATTCAGTTTGGTTTACTGTGGACGAATTTGATCGCTCAAACCAACAAGAAAAAAACCGTCCGGAACATCTTTATTAAGAGACAGGATGTTTTTCCCGAAATTACCGGCAAACCGCGATTTCTTTACAATTGGGCAAACAGTTTGCACATCGTGACCAAGGAAAGTGTGATCAGACAGGAGTTGTTGTTCGAACCCGGAGATGAATATGACCCGGAGCTGTTGCAGGAAAGCGAGAGGAACCTCAGAGCACTGGCGTATTTTGGCGATGTCGAGGTTTTCGTGAAACGTGAGGAGGCCGAGTTTGTCGATGTTGCCGTCGTCACCCAGGACCAGTGGTCGACGCTCGTGTCTTATATTTTTAACCAGGGTGGGGGACGAACCGAATTTGGAGGCTCCATCGAGGAGTTTAATCTTCTTGGTCTCGGAAAACGGATTTTCTCCGAAATCCGGTACGAACAATCGGAAGGAACCACGTTCACTCTACGCTATTCCGATCCGCAGTTGTTTTTCACGCGCTGGACGACCGAAGAAACCCTGATCACCGGCCCCTTCATACAGAGTTTCTCCGCCGAAGTTATTCGACCGTTTTTTGCTCTCGATACCAAATGGGCGGGTGGCGTCTCAGGTAATGTCACAGACCGAACGATTCGTCTGTTTGACAGTGGAGAAGAAACCAGCCGTTTGCGTCTTGAAACTCAGGGCTTTCAGATCTTAGGCGGAAGAGCATTTGGCAGCCGATTTCGAAAAACCAGACTGCAGCTCACGTATCGATTTCAGGAGCGCGTCTTCATCTCTTTGGGTGACTTGACGACGTCTCCGGTGCCGGACGACGAACTGATCCATGCTTTGACTCTCACGGCTCGTAAAGAGAATATCTCCTTTGTAGAGGAGAAGCGAATCGATAGGTTTGTGAAAACCGAGGATCTGACATTGGGCAACATTTCTTCGCTAAGTTTAGGACGAACCGGATTGCCGATTCCGAAAGGTGTGACACGTTTTGAATTGAATGCCAGGACTCGACAGGCCTACCGCTTTTCCGTGGGGCAATATCTGATTGCAATTTTCGGTTTTCAAACTCTGTTTGATAAAGATACGATTGCATCTTTACGTCTACAGTATTACAATAAGTTGCTTGCACAGCAGACCTTCGCATTTAATCTGGAGTTTGATTTTGGCGAAGATCTTGAAGAATCCAGGCAATTCCTGTTGGGGGGTGATTCAGGGCTTCGCGGCTTTCCGGCGCGAGAATTTACGGGCGACAAACGATTGTTGATTAATATTGAGGATCGAATTTTTACACCCTTGAAGATTTTGACCGTGGCACTCGGTGGGGTGGTGTTCTTGGATGCTGGAAATGTTTGGCGGCCGGATGAAGCCATCAACCTGTCCGATATGAACTTCAGTGTGGGATTTGGCCTGAGGTTAGGATACACCAAATCACCGAACTCAAGAGTCGGTCGGTTTGACTTTGGTTTACCTCTGAATCGAGGCGGCGGATTTGGGGTTTCCATCGGCGTCGATCAACATTTTTCGATAAATTAGTGACTGCACGGAAATACGAAAATGACTTTAATAAACTTTCAAGGTTTAGAAACGTTTCGGTTCCGGCTTACGGCCTTAGGTTTATGAGGAAAACATGATTCGGAGAATCTCGTTAATTTGTTTATCTATTTTATGGCTGAGTTTTGTTGCGAGTGACAATGTCTTAGCGCAGGACGAAGACGACAAAGAACCGCCCGGAGAGCAAGTCCCGATTCAAGAACGAGACATGGGCGATAACTTCATCGAAATTCTCGGTGAGGTCCCCGGTAAGGTGATTACTTTGCCTGTAAGCTTGTTCTTCAAAGGTTTGGCTAAAGCCGCTGGCTTCGTGGACTACAATGACATCATTTTGAGGATTACGGACATTCTCACCAACGAAGACGGCACCCGGAAAGTCAGACCCGTTTTCACCCCAGTGTCGGGTGGCGGTCTGATCTTTATTCAAGATAATTTATTTAAGAATGGAATGAACTTCCGAGCTGCTGCAAGTTTCGGCATCCGAACGCGCCGAAATTTCTATGGGAAACTGAGGGACACCCAACTATTTGCGCCCAAGCTCGGTTTGCAAATCAGCGGATTTTACAAACGTCTGCCAGATGAAGATTTTTTTGGCATCGGAAACAATTCGTTTGAGGCAAACCAAACCAACTATCTTCACGACGAAAGCAATTTTGAATTGGAATTTTTGACAGGACCGTTCGGGCGTGCGCTCATCGGGGCCGGCTTTTCACTCAGCAACGTGAATATCCAGGAAGGTAAAGATCCAAACGTTCCTACACTCGATAGTCTATTCACCGCAAACCAAATTCCCGGTTTTTCGGGAGCGGACATGTGGACGTTGCTGTTCCGGGTTTATCGAGACACAAGAAACGTAACAGGGCATCCTACATGCGGAGGCGAAGCGTTTTTTTCTTATGAGTATTCACAACAATTAGATGGCAGCGAGTTTGGATACAGCAAATTCACGCTGGACGTACGACACTATTTCGAATTGTTCTATCAACGTGTCATCGCGCTGAGATTTAGAACGGAAATCACAGATAATATTGGTCAGAATAAAATTCCCTTTTTCCGACTTGGGGCGCTTGGAGGGTCCGAAATCCTTCGCGGCTATCGATCGGTTCGGTTTCGCGATAAGGATTTGATGTTGGGCGGAATTGAATACATTTGGCCCATTCATGCCATGGCCTCTGTGTACGGCTTTTTTGAAGAGGGGCGCGTGTTTACGGATGTGTTCGATGACTTTACATTTAATGATTTTAAGTACAGTGTTGGCGGCGGCTTTCGAATCAAAGCACCGGATGGCACGTTGACCGCTATCCTCGAATTTGGCAAATCCGACGAGCAATTCAGAATCAACTTTGTCTTAAACCGCGACTTGGGGAGTTTTTGAGATGAGAAAATTTTGGAGCGTGAAATGTACCACGTTGCGGTTTGTTGGATTTGTGGGTCTTGTCTTCAGCCTGCATTGCGCAGGACCAAAAGAGTACACCTTGGCGCCACTCATTACGGAAGAAAATGACACCAAGTCCATTCCAAAGCCAGAAGCAAAAGATCTCGATGTATATGAAGAGGGCATCGAGAATCTTTTCGGACATGAAATAAATGAAGCCACAAATTTGTCGTGGCATATTCGGAAGATTTCGAACAATCACAAGCGGGCCAAGAATCTCAATGCTTTAGATGAAGTGCCTAACTCAACTTGGTTCAGGAATCGTAATGCCCACCACCGCATGTCTCTCGAAGAGATCAAACGGGGTCCGAATCGCGGTCGCGGACCGAATATGGACTCCACGATGACGATTATCGGGGCGAAGACGAGAGGTGTGTCAGCCGGATTTCTAATTGAAGACAGCAGAGGGGAGCGCTATCTGATTAAATTCGATCGCAAAGGGTTCCCACAATTGAATACAGCCGCTGAAGTGATCACGACCAAATTTGTGTATGCGGCTGGTTACAACACACCTGAAAATTATCTGACTGCCCTCGATCCGAACCAGCTGCGTGTTGCGGACGGTCTGATGGTGGAAGATCGCTGGGGTCGGGAGGTGCCGATGAAATTCGACTACGTGCAAATGATACTCGACAAGGCACACGCCAATCCTGACGGAACCTATCGTGTCGTGGCCAGCAAGCTTATCGAGGGTGAACCCCTGGGGCCCTTTCGTTTCTCCAAGACCCGACCAGATGATCCCAACGACCATGTTCCGCATCATCACCGCCGTGAACTCAGGGGCTACCAAGTGATTGCGTCGTGGCTGAACAATTCCGACGCCAAAGCCAGCAACACGTTAGACGTTTATGTGACGGAAAACGGCAAGAGTTTTGTGCGACACTACATGATCGATTTCGGAACGTCGCTTGGCAGCAGCGGATACGGCGCAGCAGGACCCGGCAGGGGACACAGAAGCGCGTTCGACTTTAGCCGCACGTTATCGAAAATTCTGACATTGGGATTGTGGGTGGAACCGTGGGAAAAGGCGCCAAAATCGATCAGACCCTCGATAGGATATTTTGACGCTAAACTTTTCGATCCGGGAAGATTTAAGTTCATCATTCCCAATCCGGCCTTTCAAAAGGCGACCGAGCTGGATAACTTCTGGGGAGCGAAAATTGTGATGTCCTTCACCGATAAGCAAATCAAGGCCGTCGTGGAAACCGCTGAGTACAGCAATTCTGAAGATGAAGAATATCTCATTAAGACGCTCATTAAACGGCGAGATAAGATTGGCCGTTACTGGTACGGCAAGGTGAATCCATTAGACGATTTTCACTTAGCACAAAACAACAATGGGCTGAATGTGATGCATTTTGAGGACTTGTCCGTGACAGCCGGATTTGAGACCGCCGCCGAGTCCTACTATCGTTACAGGCTCGGATGTCGCGGCGACGATTTGACGGACTATTACATCAGTAAAGGACACACGTATCTGGAGTTTAATCCAGAAATACTTCAAGAAATCGAAAAGGTTAGTCGGGCCAATTCCAACGGCAAGCCTGATGATCGAATCTTTTATTTTGAAATCGAGACGAAGCGAGGTGACAACGGATGGGGGAAGAAAGTCAGGGTCCATTTTTACTATCCAACGGACAGTGAAGATCAACCTCGAATCGTCGCTTTGGAAAGAGAAAATTAATTCAAAGACGCGGAGGCGTGCATGAGGAGAAAATGGGGTGCAGTCGCCACCTTTGTGCTTATTGCTTTGGTGACAAACGTTTTGGCTCAAGATTCAAGCGCCGCAAAAGAAACGGAAAATAGAGAAAACACAAGATTGCAAGCGGTGGCAAACAGCGAGGCCGAACAACCAAAACCCGAAACAGAGCCTCAAGAGGAGATGGCCAAATATCCTGATCCGAACAAGATCCCGTATCGAACCAAAAAGAGTGCTCTGGTGCATTTCCTTTCGATTCCGTCCAAAATCTGGCACTTAGTGTGGTCGCCGATTGGCAGTACCGTTATTTGGGTGGAGCAGAACCGCGTGCATGAAAAACTCATCAACTTCTTTCTAAATGATGAGCGCACCGCGGGGTTTTACCCATTGGCGAGCTTTGGAGGCAACACGGGTGCCGGGATTGGCATTAATGTCTTTCACAACAATCTCTTCAATGATCGTCAAAAGATCAATGCCAGCTTTTTGTACAGTGGGACCGAGAACAATACGGCAACCGTGGCCTACACAGATTCAACCATTTTGGGCTCGTCTTTTTATTTTAATTTCTTGGGAGACTTTTTTAACGATTCCGATGAGAATCTCTTCATCAGCGGGGATGTCACGCCCGAGGATTTGCGGGACTCGTCCATAGGTGCAAACGATTCCGATGAGGAAGACGAAACCAGCTATTCGACGGAGCAGGGAGGCGTGCAAGTTGACTTTGGCTACGCCGTCAATGATCGCGTCGGTTTCGGCCTGACGTCGAGCTTTAAACGAGCAGATGTCGACAGCGGAGATGGATTTGGGGGGGAGCGATTTCCCGATAACATACCCGGGTCCGGGGCCACCAGCCTGTATTCCATTGGAACCACATTCAGTTTCGATTTCAGGAATGGCTGGCCGCGAACGCTTTCGGGCACGCTGTTCCGATTTGGATTTCAATATAATCGTGAGTTGAACGGCGACCGATTTGAATACAATCGGTACACCGTCGAGGTGCAGCAGTTCATTCCCATTCCAATTCTTGCAAAAAACCGCAGGCTTGGCGTCCGGGGCATTTTCGAGAAACTCGACCGATTAAACGACAAGCAAATTCCGTTTTACGAGTTGAGCATGCTGGGTGATGCTGAGAATCTGAGAGGCTTTGATCAGAACCGCTTCCGGGGAAGAGGTTCGTTGCTGTTCAACATCGAATATCGCTACCCGATCTGGGATACTTGGGACGCCGTGGTATTTGTGGACGAGGGCCAGGTGTTCGACGATTTAGGTGACATCGAATTGGATGAATTTCATTTTGCAATCGGAACAGGAATCCGGGTCATGTCTCCGACGGGATTTGCCATGCGATTTGAGGTTGGAGTCAGCGGTGAAGCAGTCCGGGCATTGTTCGCAATTACCCCAAATTTCTGATGAGTCAAGGCTCACCGGAAGGTTAACGAGGAGAAAACTTGATGAGAAATCCGAGCTACAAAGCATTTTTAATAATGCTGTCCCTGTTCATGCTGAACTGTGCAGGTGGACGCAAGTACACATTGGCGCCTATTAAGACATTTGATCCGGATAATGCCGACATTCCGGAACCCGAGGAAAAGGAAGAGAACCAGATTTGGGACATTGTGGACATGACCTTTGTCTATCAGATCGAAAAGCTGTTGGATTTGAATTGGACAGCGAGAAAGGTCGGCAAGGGGCTGCAAGTCGTGAACGGTCGTCCTGCTGACAACGTGAACAGACTCGACGAGGTCCCGAATTCGAGTTGGTACACCAATCGGCATTATCATCATGCCATGACAAAGGAAGAGTTGGTGCGGGGGCCAAATGTCACGAAAGGACCGGATCAAAGTGGCTCCTGGACGATCGTGTCCGGAAAGTTTGAGGGCGGAACCACCGGTTTTACTATAAAGGATGCTCGCGGAGACCGTTATCTCCTAAAATTCGATCCGCCGGCTTACCAGGAGATGGGTTCGTCGGCCGAGGTGATCTCCACGAAGATTTTGTTTGCCTGCGGCTACAATGTGCCCCAAAATACGGTTGTGTATTTCGATCCCGATCTTCTTGAAATCGGTGAAACGGCCGAGGTCGCGGAACGCGGCGTTAAGCGCCCAATGACAGAGGACGATCTGGAAGCAATGCTCAAGCCACTCCCTCGCCGGAAGGACGGCAAGATCAGAACCATGGCCAGCAAATTTGTCGCTGGCAAGCCGGTCGGGGTCTGGTTTTACAAAGGCACTCGCAGGGATGACCCAAATGATCGCGTCCATCACGAACATCGTCGAGAGCTGCGTGGGTTGAGAAGCATTTCTTCCTGGTTAAACGATGCGGATCGAAGAGCCGCGAATACGCTGGCCGTTTATACCGAAGACGACGAAACGGGTGACAAATACATCAAGCACTATCTCATCGATATGGGGTCCACACTTGGCAGCAACAACCTGATTCCGCACGCGCCAAAATATGGGAATGAATACCTGGTGGATCCTCGCACCATCGGTTTGCAATGGATTACTTTGGGCATTTATGTCAAGCCCTGGGAGTTTGAGACGGGCCATATCAACCCCAGGTTTCTCTCGGTGGGATATTTTGAGTCGGACATATTTGATCCGGGTGCATGGTACCCTACCTATCCAAATCCGGCTTTCGAATACGTCACGCTTCGAGATGCGTATTGGGGCGCCAAAATCGTCATGTCGTTTACGGATGAACAAATCCGCGCCATTGTGGCGTCTGCACAAATGTCCAATCCAAAGGCCGAGGAATATCTAATCAAAACGCTGATTGAGCGGCGAGACAAGGTAGGGCGATACTGGTTTGAACGGATGAACCCTTTGGATAAATTTAAAATAAAGCGAGACGACCAGAATCGGGTGACCTTAAATTTTCAAGACCTGGCCGTGGAAGGCAACATCGCGAATGCTGAGGACACCAAGTATGTGTATACATTTTCATACGACCGAGCGGGTATGCACAAACAAGCGTATGTTGATGAGCCGGCCATCCCCATTTCTGACCATGGAAATGGATTTCTGGATGACATAGTAGCTGATGGTGACATCAAGAGCGAGGAAGACAAGATATTCTCTGTTAAGATTCGCACCCAGAGAAAAGACAAAGATTTGAGCAAAGCCGTGGAGGTGTACTTTTACTATGCTGGAGACTATCGGAAGGCGCGTATTGTGGGGATAGCTCGAGAAGAGTAACCGTGACATGAGGCCACCGCCTGAAATATCGGTTCGATTTAATTTGTTCTTGTATTAGCAATATAACTTTATTACATTAGCCAGATTTTTCACGAAATACGGAGGAGGGGAGACCTGAATATCCTTTTAACCGATATCCGATTACTCAAAATCTGGTTGACGTTCGTCTCCGATAGTTTCTTCCCCACCTTATATCCCAGTCAAATGGTAAAGGGAGTTGAATGATCAAAAATCCATTAAAGGCGATATTTACAATAAGAAAGGAAGAACTGCCTTTCGCAGTTTTGATGTCGTCTTATTTCTTCTTGGTCATCACCAGTTTTTGGATTCTTAAACCAATAAAGAAAACAATTTTTATCGCTCATTATGACCTGACAGGATTTGATTTATTTAACTGGCATATGCTTGCCTCCCAGGCTGAGCTTCTGGCTAAAATCCTGAACATGGTTGTGGCGTTTTTGGCCGTGATCGTTTTCTCACTGTTGGCATCAAGATTTTCACGCCAGCAATTAACCTTTATCTTTTCAGGCTTCTTTATTGTTTGCTATATAGCTTATGCTCAAATTATCAATAACGCTGCTGACGTGACGGTATGGACTTTTTATCTTTTTGGCGATCTGTTCAATTCTCTCATGGTGGCAACTTTTTTTGCGTTTTTAAATGACAGCGTGAGTTCCGAAACGGCAAAGCGGAGTTATGGACTTGTCGTGTTTGGCGGTGTGGCAGGCGGAGCTTTCGGAAGTCTATTTGTAGCTGCCAGGATTAAAGTCTTTTCTTATAGTACCTGGCTAATCATCTGCTTAGGCTTGGCGTTGCTAATCGTGGTGGTGGCTCTGATCGCGGGCAGAATGGTGCATAGAAAGGAGCTAGAACAGGAAGAATCAACTCGCCCTGAACCTGAGGTCACAAAAATAGAGAATCCTGTGCTGGAAGGCGCTAAACTGGTTTTTAAGTCTCGGTACTTACTTTCTATTGTCGCAATCGTCGGTTTGTATGAAATGGTCTCACAAATCATGGATTTTCAATTTACGGAGACCATTGCTCATTATTTGGATGGGGAAGAAGCCATTGGTCAACAATATGCCATCGGCTATTTAATCGGCAATTTGGCGGCTCTGGTGGTGCAGTTGTTTGTGACCAGCTTTGTCATGACCCGCTTCGGTGTGGGAGTGGCTCTCTTATTCTTGCCAATTGCAGCATTGACCTGGTCGACAGTCTATCTCATTGCGCCGATTCTGTGGGTTGGTACGCTTCTGTTTACCATGGATAATGGATTCAACTATTCCATTAACCAATCTTCAAAAGAATCACTGTACGTTCCTACGACCAAAGCTGAAAAATACAAGGCCAAAGCATTCATCGACATGTTTGTACAAAGATTTGCCAAAGTATTGGCGATTGGTTTGAGTTTGATGATTACCACCATTTTTACGGCATTCAGTACGTTTCGTTGGTTATCGTTATTAAGCGCGGCCATTTTGGTTGTGTGGATATTCGCAGCTCGTTATGCAGNNAGCTCGTTATGCAGGCAAACGATTTGAAGGGTTAACTCAAACAACATAGACATTTAAAAAAGAACAAAAGAATAGGAAAAACTGAAATTCATGTAACACACATTAAGGAGGGGCAAAATGCGTGAAAAACCTGCCGTCATCGAAGCAGTCAACAGCATGTATGAAAAGGGTTTGAACAAAGGACGTCTTAGACGCACACCGCTGTTCTGGCAGGACTACGATGACACCTATCCTGCTCTTCGGGAATTTGAGGCGTCCTATCCGGCCATTCGTTCCGAATGCCTGGGTCTGCTTGGTATGCGAGACCAGATCACAAATGTGGAAGCCCTCGGCGGCAAGTACACCGTCGGAGGGATTCACAGCATTCAGTGGAAGTCTTATCTATTGAAAATGGGTTCGTTTGTCGAAGAAAATTGCCGTCGGTGTCCCAAGACTGCAGAGGCATTGGCCAAAATTCCGGATGCTTATATCGCCTTCTTTTCGATCCTCTCGCCACGTCAATACATCACTCCTCACTTCGGCTATTATAAGGGATTTCTCCGGTATCACCTGGGTGTGATTATACCGGACAACAATGCCAACAATGCCTGTTGGCTCAGAATCAATGACGACCCGGAAGCCAATGCTAATTATGATATTTCGAAGATAGATCAGGGCAAAAAATATTATTGGCACGAGGGGGAAGGCGTCATTTTCGATGACACGCTCCTGCATGACGCCAGCAACGAATCTGATGAAATTCGTGTGGTGCTCTGGATTGATGTCCGCAGGCATATGCCCTCTTATTTCGACTGGCTCCATCGGACGTTTCTCTGGTCTGCTTTTAAACACCCCTACTTCAAGCAACGTCGGCAAGACGCGACGGTCCCGTTTGGTGCCCCCGATTCTTTTGAGGATCGCAGCCATTTGAAAACCCCGGCCTGAGAGACTCTGTAATGGTGGTTTAATTTTGAAACAGAGGGGTTTCATTTTGAAATGGTTGTTTAAAACTCAATGCCTGGTGAGATAGGACGAAATGTGGCTGCAAAGTTAATTCCAAGTCTTGTCAAATCAATAGGATAGCGAATACTGAAAATTCGCTCTGTTTCAAATTGGCACAGTTGTTGTGGTGTAAATCCACATCGAAACCGAGTTATTTACGCTGAGATCGGTAACTCCCCTAATCCCGATTCAGGTGATAACTCGGTTTTTTATTTGTTACGGGAAAACAGTTTTCCTGCTGAGTAGCAAACAATAGCGAAGGTTAAGAGCTGGCGGAAGGCTGCAACGCCGACGGGCTTCCAACCCTGGCGGCGTTTTATCACACGTCGTTAGAAACGCACAGAAACGTTAGAGAATAACTTCCAACCTTCCGTGCTTTTCGCCATTCCGACTGAGAAAGGGTGCCTCAGACTTGTAACCCGCAGTCCAAATCCATAATCTGTGTGGACCTGTTTACCTAAGAGTTCATGGACACGCGGAGCTGTTTGGGCCAAGTCCATCAGGACGAAGCTTTCAAAGTAGCTGGAAAGAGGAACAGCATATTCGAGATTTAGGTTGGATAAGGAGAAGTTCCGAAATCTGTCTTTGGAGAATCCTCTCAGCCCGCTCCTCGACCCCACTTCCGGCATCGCGAAATAGGGTACCAGAGAACGGTCATCCGAAAACAGAAATTCCAGGCGAGCTTTCACGCTAAATTTCGTGTTTTTGTAAACCGGAATCCGGGTCAATGTCTGAAAGTTGATGCGCGAATAGCTTGCAACAGATGACGTGACCGGGAAGCCGATTTCGACATAGGAGGACCAGTGATTATCAAAAGAGGTGTTGCGATAGTCCATGAGGTATCGATCACTTAGCGTAAAACGAGTGGTGACATACTGTGCATCTGAAGCTCGTTCGAACTCACCGCCTTTGACCAACCCGGATTTAAACTGCCAGTAGCCGGGAGAGATGCGCAATAATGCCTTGTCAGAGATGATTTTTGTGACTTCGGTTCCAAAGAAAATCGACTGATAACTGACGCGATCTCTGTCCGGTTTCGATGTTGAGTTACCAATTCCATAAAAGAATGCGTCG